>Ga0209433_10000009_pt1 | contig 71345 bp, 75 predicted proteins | sample METZYME_5_50m_FD_187552 | JGI IMG/M metagenome (GOLD analysis project Ga0209433, IMG submission 187552) | Marine microbial communities from oxygen minimum zone in mesopelagic equatorial Pacific - METZYME_5_50m (SPAdes) (version 2) | ecosystem: Environmental > Aquatic > Marine > Oceanic | place...
AAGAAACAAATAAATCCGAAACTAAAGGTGCTTTATTCGAAGGAAAACTTCTTAGTGAATCTGAAATCAAAGAAATCGCTAACCTTCCTTCAAAAGAGGTACTAATGGCGAAAATTGCTGGTGCATTGAATGCTGTGACTAGCAAAATTGCTATTGGTATAAATGAAGTCCCATCAGGACTTGCAAGATCACTTAAACAACATTCTGAATCCTCAGAATCATAAATCCTAATCATTTATTAACTAAAGAACATGTCTGCAAAAACCGAAGAAATTCTTGAATCACTTAAATCTCTTTCCTTATTAGAAGCTTCTGAGCTAGTTAAGCAAATTGAGGAAACTTTTGGCGTTTCAGCTGCCGCATCCGCTGGTGTAGTTATGGCTGCTCCAGGAGCTGGAGGCGGTGATGGAGATGCTGCTGCAGCTGAAGAGAAGAATGAATTTGATGTAGTATTAGAAAGTTTTGATGCTGCTGCAAAGATCAAAGTCTTAAAAGTGGTGAGAAATGCCACAGGACTTGGACTTGGAGAAGCCAAAGCTTTAGTTGAGTCAGCTCCAAAAACAGTGAAAGAAGGGGTTGCTAAAGAAGAAGCTGAAACTCTTAAAAAAGAGATTGAAGAAGCTGGAGGAAAAGTTACACTGAAATAAATATAGTTTGAATTAATAGCCGATACAAATTAGTATCGGCTTAAAATTTATGGATATCACAAATAACATTGCGATCGAAGCTGCCACCGATGGAGCGTGTAGTGGTAATCCTGGTAATGGTGGATGGGGTGGATTAATAATTTTTGCTGATGGTAGTGAAATTGAAATTGGCGGTGCTGCAGAAAACACCACCAATAATAGAATGGAACTTACTGCAGCAATAAAAACAATTGAAAAACTGAAAAATTTCAGATTAAAGGAAAATTTTAAATTAAGAACTGATAGTAAATACCTTATAGAGGGTTATACAAATTGGATCAAAAACTGGAAAAAAAATGGTTGGAAGACAAGTAGTGGAAAAGTTGTACAAAATTTAGATTTATGGCAACAAATTGACTCTTTAAGAATTCCAGGTTTAACTATGGAATTTGTAAAAGGTCACAGTGGAGATCGATCTAATGAAAGAGTTGATTTAATTGCAACAAGCTACAGCAAAGGAATAAATATCGACCAGAATTCAAAAAAAAAGACATCAATTTTAGATAAAAAAGAAATTGCCCCAGAAAATTTAAAAAATTTATTTTATCGAATTAATTTAATTGATAACTTTGCAAAGAAAAAATATTTATTGAACTCAAATGAACTATGTGATTTATTGGGTTTAAAAAATAATAGCAATATTGAAAATTATATTGAATTTAAATGGCGCAATTGGATCTTGAAACCAACTAATGATCAACATTGGCAAATTATAAAAAACAAGGATATTGAACAAAATTTATGAACAAGAGTATTCCCTCAATTTCAAATATTTATGAGAAAATCATTAGTCCTATTTTGGAAAATGATCAAGGGGTTGATGCAGAGTATTTAACTAATTTGTCTTTAAATATTTTAAAATTCGCTTCCAGCAAAAGAGAGTGGCCTGTCATGAAAAATATATTTAAAAATATAAGTAATGAATTATGTATTAAAAGTGAAAAACTTTCTCAAAATATTTGTGGTATTGATTTTATAAATCCAATAGGATTAGCTGCTGGATTTGATAAGAATGGAATCGCAGCAAATATATGGAGAGATTTTGGATTTGGCTTCACTGAATTAGGTACTGTAACTAAATTTCCACAACCTGGTAATAAAAAACCAAGATTATTCAGACTATCGAAAGAACAAGCAGCTTTGAATCGATTGGGTTTTAATAATAATGGATCCGCTAGCTTAGAGGATAATTTAATTAAACAAAAAATAAAAAAAACAAAAGACAGAAAAAATATATGTCTTGGAATAAATTTTGGTAAGTCGAAAATAACACCTTTAGATAAATCAACAGAAGACTATTTAGCATCATTAAAACAATTAATACCCTATTGCGATTACGCCACAATTAATGTGAGTTCTCCTAATACGGAAGGACTGAGAAAGTTGCAAGATCCATCACTTTTAAGAGAATTACTTTATGAGATCAAGCTTCTAAATGAATGCCCCCCTTTATTTGTTAAAATTGCTCCAGATTTAAATTTCAAGGAGATTGATGAAATATGCAAACTTGTCAATGAAATGAAAATTGAGGGTTTAATTGCTACAAACACAAGTCTTGATAGATTAGGTTTGGATAATCGGATTATTTTACAAACAGGCAAAAAGTTGATGAATGAATCTGGGGGGTTAAGCGGAAAGCCTCTTCAAATGAAAGCAAATAATATAATTAAGCATATTCATAATAATGATAGAAAAATAATTCTTATTGGGGTTGGAGGAATTGATTCCCCAAGAGCAGCTTGGGAACGAATCTGTTCTGGTGCTTCATTAATTCAAGTCTACACAGGATGGATCTATAAAGGCCCCTTACTAGTGCCAGAAATCGCTAAAGGAATCTTAAAACAACTTGAATTTTATAAAATATCTAATATAAAAGACGCTATAGGTTCAGGACTGAAATGGCAGGATTAAATAATAACTAAAAATATAATATTCATCTAAGATAAATAAAAAGATTTAAATATTGGAAGACTTTACTTTTAAACATGGTGGAAATATTCACTTACATGCAAAAACAAATAATATCCCTATTAAAAAAATAATAGACTCCAGCGCATCTATGGTTCCATTTAGACCTCCTAAGTTCTTAATCAAAGCTTTATATGAAGAAATAAAAAATGATGAATATAGATATTATCCTGACAAAAGTTTCCATGATTTAAAAGAGATAATTGGAGCCTTTCATAATATCAATCCAGATTGGATATTACCTGGAAACGGTGCGTCAGAATTAATTACCTGGGTAGGTTTAGAAGCATCTAAAATTGGAAGAAATTGCTTACCGATTCCAAGTTTTGTTGATTATGAAAGATCACTTAATTGTTGGAATGCAGAATATTTTTTTAGCAATTTACCAAAAGAATGGCCAGAAAGTAATCCTCAAGCATTTCCAATTAATAAACAAAGTGATGTCCTCTGGATTACCAATCCACATAACCCAACAGGGCAATTATGGTCTAGAAAGTCTTTGGTAGATGCTTTAAATAAATATAAACTTGTAATATGCGATGAGGCGTTTCTCTCCTTGACTCCAAATGGTGAACATGAATCTTTAATCCCTCTTGTTGAAGCTTACGAAAATTTAATTGTTATTAGAAGTCTGACTAAACTATTTAGTATCGCTGGAATAAGACTGGGTTATTTAGTAAGTTCTAGTAAAAAATTGGAATTAATTAATAAAAATAGAGATCCTTGGCCATTAAATTGCTTTGCTATCAAAGCTGGAAAAACTTTACTCAAGAATAAAATAAATTATGAAAATTGGACTAAAAAAATTCATAATTGGATTCAAACTGAAAGACAATGGTTTTTTAATGAACTATCAAAAAATAAAAAACTTAAGGTTCATTTTACTTCAACAAATTTTTTTTTAATTGAATCTCAAACGTCTTTGTCTCCTAATATTAATTATTTAGCATCTAAAGGAATTCTTATAAGAGAGTGTTCATCATTCAGATCACTAAATGAAAACTGGGCTAGGATAAGTATTCAAACTCACCAGAAAAATAAAATAGTAGCAAATGAGATTCACAAATCATTTCTAAATTGATTCAAAATTCTCATAATTTTCTTTTGAGGATTTTCTTTATCAAGAGATAACATATTTTTCTGCATGATTTGAAGTATTTTAAACTTACTTTTATTTTCCCCTTCATTTTCGAAAATTCTCTCTAAGGTCTTCTTAAGAAAAATATTTGCATTTGGTTTTTGATTTATAATAATTGCACCACCTGCAGAAGAAAGTATTAAGGCATTTTTCTCTTGATGATTATTTTTTGAATTTGGAAAAGGTATTAATATTGATGGTTTTTGGGTATACATTAATTCATTTATGGCTCCAGCTCCAGATCTAGAAATAACTAAATCACAATTCTGCATCAGGGCAGCAATATTGTTTATAAATCTTCTCCTAACATAACTTTTATTTCTTTTTATATTTAAATCAATATTTTCGTTATTGCCTATTATGTGAACAATTCTAATATTTTTTTCTAAAAGAAAATCTAGAGAATAATATAACATTTGATTTATTCCTGTTGCCCCTTGACTCCCGCCCATTATTAATATCAATGGTTCATCATTATTAGGAACCCAATCCGGTAATTTATTAGATACGTAGAATTGCTCACGTAGTGGAGTTCCGGTATAAATTGTTCTGCATTGTCTTAAATATTTATATGTATCTTTAAATCCTATTAAGACAAAATCGCAAAGTCTTCCAAAATATTTCGTCACTAATCCTGGCTCTAAATTTGACTCATGAATAATTATTGGAGTATTTGATATTTTTGCAGCAATAATAGTAGGAGCAGAAATATATCCACCTGTTGTAAATATCAGGGATATTTTTCGTTGCTTGATTATTTTTAAAATCCTATAAGAGGCAAATATAATTCTTAAATACTGTAGTAATAAAAAAATATTACTTTTGGAAGGTGTCTCAAAATCAAGCAAAAATAAAGAATATTTTTTAGGTACTAAATCTACCTCGCACCTACTTTTAATGCCCAACCAGGTAATTTCCCAATAATCACTAATTTCTTCTGCAATTGTTAACGCAGGGAAAATATGCCCTCCTGTACCACTGGCTGCGATTAATAAATTATTTTCTGATGCATTCATAAAAAGATCTAATCGATTAAAATAAAGTTATTGCAAATGTAATAATGTTTAAATTAAATTCTTTTTCTAAATTATTTTTTTTAGTTTATATCTTTTTCTATCTAATATCAGCTAAGAATGCAATTAGTGAGAATTTCAAACAAGAAATATTAGTAGAACTCGAAAGCAATCTAAATAAAAGAAATATTGATTTTATAGATAAATTCTTTGATGATAATGAAAAAGATATAATAATAAAAAAGTATAGTAAGATTATTTATGAATTTCCAAATATAAAATGGAAACTAAAAAATATTTCACCTAAAAATGCAAATAATAAAATAATTAATATCAATCTAACTGGAAAAAAAGTTATTAATGATAAAACATATTCTTTAAAATCAAATTTTGATTACTTATTTTCCTTTAAGAATGGAAAATTTAAAGAACCTAAAATCAAAAACCACTTAACCATAATTAGAAATGATAATCAAGAATTAGACCTAGATATTTTTATTCCTGATAAGGTATTAACTGGTTCAAATTATGATCTCGATATAATTATCAATAATCCGTTAAATGGTTCAATAATCGCAGGTACAATAGATGAATACCAAGAAGACAATTTAATTAAAAAAGGTATTAATTTAATACCATTAGCATCTGGAGGTTTATTTAAAGTAACAAGAGCTCCAAGTAAACCTGGAACTCAAATTTGGACTGGATTAATAGCGCACCCTAAGGGACTTATTTCATTTACTAAGTCCGTTGATATTTTAGAAAATTTTTAAATTAAGATTCATCAAGTGCAGCTAAGCCGGGCAAAACTTTACCTTCAAGTAATTCTAAACTTGCTCCTCCTCCAGTAGAGATATGAGACATTTTTTCTGCTAAGCCAGCTTTCTCAACAGCAGCTACTGAGTCCCCTCCTCCAATAATGGTACATACATCAGAATTTGAGCTTAATTGAGATAAAGTCAAAGCAATTGCATTTGTTCCATTAGCAAATTTATCAAATTCAAAGACGCCCATAGGGCCATTCCAAATAATTGTTTTACATTCAGATAGAGCATCCTGAAATAGTTTGATTGAATCAGGTCCAATATCAAGGCCCATCCAATCTCCACTTATGTTGTTAATATCGGATATTTTACTATTTGCAGTTGGAGAGAATGAATCAGCTAGAACTACGTCAGATGGCAATAGCAATTGAACACCTTTACTTTGAGCTTTTTCCTCAAGATTTTTTGCCAGCTCAAGTTTATCTTCTTCAACTAAGCTATTACCTACATCAAGACCTCTAGCCTTATAAAAAGTAAAAATCATTCCACCACCAATTATAATTTTATCGCACTTATCTAATAGAGAATCTAGTACACCTATTTTACTGCTAACTTTTGAACCCCCAACAATAGCAGCAAGAGGTCTGATGGGATTATCAATAGCACCTTGTAAATATTTAAGTTCTTTCTCTAATAAAAATCCAGCTACTGATGGGGTTAAGAATTTTGTAACACCCTCAGTGGAGGCATGGGCTCTATGCGCAGCCCCGAAAGCATCATTAACATACATATCAGCTATGGAAGCTAATTCTTTTGCAAAATTGCTATCATTTTTTTCCTCCTCAGGATAAAAACGAACATTTTCAAGCAACATGATATCCCCATTTTCTAATTTATTTGAAAGTGAAAGGGCATCATCACCTATGCAACTATTTGATAAAACAACTTTTTTACTAATAATTGCACTCAATCTTTCAGCAACAGGTGTTAATCTCATCTTTTCATTTACTTGTCCCTTCGGTCTTCCAAAATGGGCTGCGAGTATAACTTTTGCTGAATTATCTACAAGATATTTAATTGTAGGAATTGCCGCTCTTATACGAGTATCATCAGTGATTGCTCCATTATCATCCAATGGAACATTAAAATCTACTCTAACTAAAACTTTTTTTCCTTCTAAAACTGACTTGTTTAGACTTGAAAGAGACAACTTTGCCATAAATACATCTTAAATACAATCAAAACCCTAACGTTTTATAAAGTTGATTGGGTTAAAAAAGGCTTTCCAAGAAATATGACTTAATAATATTTAAAATAATCATTAAATATGACTGTTATACAGTTAATGCTTTAAAAGTATTTAAATTAAATTATGTGGCAATATATAAATAAATAACAAAATTCACTACTATATATTCAAGTGGAATTACCTAGAATTCAATGGTATCCAGGCCATATAGCAAAAGCCGAAAAAAAATTAACTCAAATAATTAATAGAGTAGATCTTGTTGTTGAAGTAAGAGATTCTAGAATTCCTATATCTACAGGTCATCCTCATTTAAATAAATGGATTCAGGATAAAAAACATATATTAGTCATTAATCGATCAGATATGATTTCTAATGAATGTATCGATCGCTGGAAAGATTGGTTTGCGGGAAATAGCATATTTCCACTATGGTGTGATGCAAAAAAGGGACATGGAATTAAAGAAATTGTTTATGCTATCACAAAAGCAAGAGTTTCGATTGATGAGAGAAGACTATCTCGCGGCATGAAAATAAGACCAATTAGAGCTCTTACTCTTGGCTTCCCAAATGTAGGCAAATCAGCATTAATTAATAGGATAGCGAGTAAGAAAGTTGCAAAAAGCGCAAGAAAAGCAGGGGTGACTAGAGATTTAAGATGGATCAGAATATCAAATGGTATAGACCTATTGGATGCTCCTGGAGTTATTCCTCCTTATCTAGAGAATCAGAAATCCGCTTTAAATCTTGCTTTATGTGATGACATTGGAGAAGCAGCTTATGACTTAGATTTTGTTGCTAAAGAATTTATTAAAATTATTCAAAAATTAAGTAATAATAAAACTAGTAATGTTTCCCTAAAGAAAATTTCAAATAGATATGGAGTTGATATTACTGAAGGATTTAAAGATCCGAATAAATGGTTATTCCTTACAGCAGAAAAACATACTTCAGGCGATAGAAGAAGAATGGCAAATAAATTATTAGAAGACTTTCGTAATCAATTTTTAGGAAATATTTGTTTGGAGATTCCATTATGAATTTAGAAAACAATCAATTTGGTTTAGGAGAAGGCGAACTTATTGAAATAACCTATTGCTATGACCTACCAATGAGATTAGATCGTTGGTTAGTAGACCAAAGACCTGAACAAAGTCGATCAAGCATCCAAAAATTCATCAATTCTGGACTCGTATTAATAAACTATAAGACAGCAAAGTCAAAAACTCCATTAAAGAGGGGCGATAATGTACAAATTTGGTTGCCGCCCCCTGAACCACTTCCTTATCTAAAAGCTGAAAGAATACCTCTTGATATTTTATTTGAAGATAAACATATTATTGTTATTAATAAGCAATCAGGCTTAACCGTTCATCCTGCTCCAGGCCATAAATCTGGAACTTTAGTTAATGGTTTATTAGCTCATTGTGAAAACTTACCAGGAATCAATGGAAAGTTAAGACCGGGTATTGTGCATAGATTAGATAAAGATACTTCTGGATGCATGGTTGTAGCAAAAGATCAGGAATCATTAGTTAATTTACAAATGCAAATAAAAAATAAAATAGCCTCGAGAAATTATCTTGCAATTATTCACGGAGTACCTAATACATCTGAAGGTAAAATAGTTGGGAATATAGGTAGACATCCAAATGATAGAAAAAAATATGCAGTTGTTGATGAGAATTCGGGTAAATATGCATGCACAAATTGGAAACTAGTTGAAAAATTTGGTAACTACTCTCTGATGAGTTTTAAATTAGAAACTGGAAGAACACATCAAATAAGAGTACATAGCTCTTTTATTAAGCATCCAATAGTAGGAGACCCACTTTATGGAAGATGTAAGAAGCTTCCATGCAATTTAAAAGGTCAGGCATTGCATGCAAACAAATTAGGTCTAATCCATCCAATAAATGGCCAAAATTTGATGTTCGAAGCAGAATTGCCTCTAGAATTTCAAAAATTAATTAAGGTTATAAGCAAAACTAATTAATATTTAAGCTACTTTCTAAAAGATTTTTAGTGACTTTATGTTTAGGGTTGTTGAAAATTTCTAAAGAATTTCCTTCTTCAACAATTTGACCATTACTAATTACTAACAATCTATTGCAAAATCTTTTAGCTAAACCTAAATCATGAGTTATGAAAATAATTGTCAAATTCATTTCTATTTGCAATTTTCTTAGTAAATGAAGAATGTCAATTTTTACACAGGCATCAAGCATATTTACACTTTCATCGCAAATCAATATTTTTGGTTGAATCAATAGAGCTCTTGCTATTGAAATTCTTTGTAATTGCCCGCCCGATAATTGATGCGGATAAGAATTAAGAAAAGAATTATTATTTGGTAAATTCAATTTTGAGAGTAATTGATCGAGCTCTCTATACATCTTTAAATTCTTTTCTCCTTTATGAATAGAGTAGACATCCTCTAAAATATTTTTTATTTTCATTTTGGGATTTAAACTTGAAAAGGGGTCTTGAAAAATCATTTGTATATTTTTAGCCTTATTTATTTTGAAATTACCTTTCATATTGGAATAATCCCTTGTAAATCTAATCTCTCCACCTCGTTTATTTATTAAACCAACAAGTGCTTTTCCTAGAGTACTTTTGCCACTTCCAGATTTACCAACTATGCCAAGTGTTTCGTTACGGAATAACTTAAAGCTAACTTCATTAATAGCTTTGTTCCATTCTGGTCTTATTATCGATGAATTCAACTTAAACCAATATCTTAAATTTATTACCTCAAGAATTGGATCCTTATTTTTATATTTTTGAATATCATATTCCAATAATCGAAAAGATGACTTAACTAATTTTTTACCAATCAATGATTGAGGAGAGTTTAAAACATCCTTTATATTTCCTTCTTCTACAACTGAACCATCATTTATTATCGCTATTTTTTTACACCACTTAGCTGCAAGATTTATATCATGACTTATTAAAATAAGAGTACTACCATTTTGATTACATAAAGATAAAATTTGGTTCATAATCTCATAACTAGTATTACTATCAAGACTTGTAGTGGGTTCATCCGCTATTAATAAATTAGGTTTTAATGCAATTGCCAAGGCAATACAAACCCTTTGCCTCATTCCGCCACTAAATTGATGAGGGAATGATTTTAAACGATTTTTCTCTATTCCTACCTTATTAAATGTCTCTTTCACCATTTGGGAAATAAATTTATTTGATTTCGATGGAAAATGTATTTTTAACAATTCATATAAATGATCACCAATTGTCATTAAAGGATTTAACTTTTGAAGTGAATCCTGATAAATAAAACCAATTCTTGTTCTTCTGAAAATCTTTAATTCTTTTTTACTAATTTCTCTTAAATCTTTCCTATCTACAATCAAATCACCTTCACAAATCGTATTTTGTGGAAGCATTTGCACTAATGATTTAGCAAAAGTACTTTTTCCACATCCAGACTCTCCTATTATTGCTGTATGCACATTCTTATTAATTTTTATATTAAAGTTCCTTAATGTTGACTTTTTATTTGACGGATAAATAATTGTTAAATTATTTGCTTCAACAATGTTTTTTGCTTTTGAATTCATGATTTTGTAGCAAACTTTACCAGGAGTAAATAAAATAAATTAAAGGCAAATTCCTCTATGTTTGAAACACAAACAAATTCAAACGAGAAAAAGAAACCAAAGGTTTCAAAATCCATTTTGCCTGAAAATAAAAATTATGAAAGTGAAACTTCAATATATAAGGTTAAATTACCTTCATGGCTAGAAGATAATCTTCTTAAATTAGAAGATACCAACTCAAATAAATATACTAATCAAAGATTAATAGCAAAAGCATTTCAATTGGCATATAGAGCTCATGATGGGCAATTAAGAGCAAGTGGTGAACCATATATCATTCATCCAATTGCAGTAGCAGGATTATTAAAAGAAATTGGTGCTAGCCCTTCTGTTATTGCTGCGGGTCTTCTCCATGATGTTGTCGAAGATACTGGGATTCAACTAGATTATATTGAAGAAAATTTTGGTTCAGAAATAAAAATATTAGTTGAAGGCGTAACAAAATTAGGAGGTATTCATTTCAATAATAGAACTGAAGCTCAGGCTGAAAACCTTAGAAAAATGTTCTTATCAATGGCAAGTGATATAAGAGTTGTTCTCGTTAAACTTGCTGATCGACTTCATAATATGAGGACAATTGAATGGCTTAATGAAGAAAGACAAAAAAGAATTGCTAGCGAAACTAAAGAAATTTATGCCCCATTAGCTAATAGATTAGGAATAAATAGATTTAAGTGGGAATTAGAGGATTTAGCTTTTAAATTTCTTGAACCAGAAGCATATGAGAATTTGAAAAACCAAATTGCAATTAAAAGAAGTGATAGAGAAAAAAGATTAGATGAAACCTTAAATCTCATAAAAAATAATTTAATTGATGCAGGATTAACCAATTTTGAGATTAAAGGTAGGCCCAAACACTTATATGGAATATGGAGCAAAATGAAAAGGCAACAAAAACAATTCCAAGAAATTTATGATGTTGCTGCACTTAGAATAATTACATCTAATACTGAATATTGTTATAGAGCTTTAGCAGTTGTCCATGATACTTTCAAACCAATACCAGGAAGATTTAAAGACTATATTGGATTACCAAAACCTAATGGATACCAATCTCTACATACATCTGTTATTGGAAGATTTAGGCCAGTCGAGATCCAAATTAGAACTAGCGAAATGCATCAAGTTGCAGAATTTGGAATCGCTGCCCATTGGAAATATAAGGAGGGAGGATCTCCTGCTATTGGCAAAGCTGAAAGATTTAATTGGTTCAGACAATTAGTAGAATGGCAAGAGGAAGGAACTGAAAAAGACCATAATGATTATTTAGCTTCTATTAAAGAAGATCTATTTGACGAAGAAGTTTTTGTTATTACTCCTAAAGGAGATGTAGTGGGCTTAAGAAAGGGATCTACTGCTATTGATTTTGCTTATAGAATTCATTCTGAAGTTGGTAATCATTGTAGTGGAATAAGAATCAACGAAAAATTATCTCCACTTTCCACTAAACTTAATAACGGTGATTTTATTGAAATATTAACTAGTAATAATGCCAGTCCTAGTTTAGATTGGTTAAATTTTGTAGTTACTCCTACTGCTAAAAATAGGATTAGACAATGGTATAAAAAAAGTCATAGAGATGAAACTATAAAAAGAGGCAAAGATTTACTAGAGAAGGAAGTTGGTAAAAATGGATTTGAAGCATTAATGTCAAGTGAAGCTATGAAAAAAGTTGCTCAAAGATGTAATTTAAAATCTACTGAAGACATTTTGGCATCTCTAGGATTTGGAGGATTAACATTACATCAAGTACTGAATAGATTAAGAGAAGAAATTAAAGTCCACACTGAAAAAATTGAGAATGAAACCAATATCTCAATTACTCATAATATTAAAGAGAGATATATTTCAAATAAATCTGAGTCCATAAATACTCAAAAATCTCCTATTTCAGGAATTGAAGGTCTTGACTTTAGAATTGGTAAATGCTGTAGCCCTTTACCGGGCGAAGAAATAATTGGAGCTGTATCATTAGGTAATCATGGGATAACTATTCATAGGAGAGAGTGCGAAAACATAAATAATATTCCTGTAGAAAGAAGACTCCCCGTTGGATGGAATGACAATAATAAAATTAAAAATAATAAGTTTCCAATACAATTAAGGATAGAAGTAATAGATAGAGTAGGTGTCTTAAAAGATATATTGATGCGTTTATCTGACAAAGGAATTAACGTAAGTGATGCAAGTGTGAAGACATCATTTGGAAAACCTGCAATAATAAATCTTTGCGTTGAGTTGGAAAGCTCTAACCAGTTAAATAAAACAATAGATCAAATTAAATCAATGGCAGATGTCATTGATATAGCTAGAGTTGAATTAACAAAATCATAAAAATAATTAAATTAAATTTTGTATTTTCTTTTGTAGAAAAGATAAGCTAGCAATCCACAAATAAATCCCAAGAATAATCCTACTAATGAAGAACCTATAATTAACCTTGTTGTAAAAAACCACCCCTGGCCCCAAAAATCATCTTTAATTACATTAGGTTGAATTATAATATTCTCTGGATTGCGCAAAACAAATGCTCCTAATTTATAATTAAAAAAATAAAGTGGTATATATGTAAAAGGATTACTTACCCAAGTTCCAATAGCTGCTAACACGATATTTCCTCTACCTATTTGTGCAAGAAATACTCCTAATAAAGTTTGAAAACCAAAAAAAGGAAAACACCCACAAAAAACACCAAAAGCTATACCTTTTGCATTAAAAATAGGACTACCATTTTGTTTCAAAAATAATGATAGAATTTTTTTAAAATTTAAATCTTTTATTAATTTCATCAATTAAAAACTAAGATCAGATTTTTTATATTTATATTACTTAAATATCTTATACAAAGTGAGAATGAACTCAATAATTACTATGGAAGATACAATTGCTGCAATTGCTACTGCAATCAATATTGGTGAAGGTGGAATCGCTGTTATTAGAGTATCCGGAGCAGATTCAATTGAAATATGCAAGACAATTATTGAAACAAAGTCAAAGCTTGCTTGGAAATCCCATAGAGTTTTCCATGGATTTGCTAAAGATATTTCTGAAGATAAATATTTAGATGAAATCTTAGTTTTAGTTATGAAATCTCCGAATAGCTTTACGGGAGAAGATATTGTTGAGATACATTGTCATGGAGGCATTATTATAGTAAACAGAATTTTAGAATTACTGATAAAAACAGGGAAAATAAGACTAGCTAATCATGGTGAATTTAGTCAAAGAGCTTTTCTTAATGGAAAAATTGATTTAACTCAAGCAGAATCAATTAATCAACTTATAAGTTCAAAAAATGTTAGATCTGCAGAATTAGCCTTCAATGGAGTAAAAGGACTAATTAAAGAAAAAATAGATTTAATAAAAAATAATCTAATAGAACAACTTGCAGAAATTGAAGCCAGAGTAGATTTTGAAGAAGATTTTAAAGATTTCGACTATATAAAATTTGAAAAAGACTTAAACAAAATTAGAAATGAAATTAATTCTTTAGTTGAAACCCAAAGAAGAAATGCGTATATTCATAATGGTATTTCTATAGCTTTAATTGGTAAAACAAATGCAGGTAAAAGCTCTTTATTAAATTTACTTTCGAAGCAAAACAAAGCAATTGTTACTAATATTCCAGGAACTACACGAGATATTATAGAAGTGGATTTAACAATTCATAATATCCCAATAAAAATAATAGATACAGCTGGAATAAGAGAAACAACAGGAATCATAGAAAATATTGGAATTAGAAAAAGCTTAGAAATGATAAAAAAAGCTGATTACATCATTTATATATTTGATATTGAAAAAGGACTTGATTTGGAGGATGAAAAAATAATAAAGAAAATTCCTAATAAAAAATTAATTACTTTAATTGGTAATAAATTAGATATTGTAGAAAAAGATTTTTCAGAATCAAATAATCAATCTCGAAATATAATTTATATGAGCATTAAAAATAAGACAGGAGAACAAAAACTTATTAAAGAAATAATTAAAAAATGTAGTTCTGAAAGATCTGAAAATATCGAAATCTTTTTAAATGATAGGCAATTATCAAATCTAATTAGTGCTTTAAAAAATCTAAATGATACTAAAGAGATAATAAAAAATAAATTACCATTTGATCTTCTCTCAATTGAACTAAGAGATAGTATTAAAAACTTATCAAAGTTAACTGGTGAAGAATTAAATGAACAATTACTTGATAATATATTTTCTAAATTTTGTATTGGAAAATAAAAATAGTACTTAAAAGGTTAGAATGGTATAGAAAATATATCTCATAAAATTTAATCGTGCACTGGAATACACCATACATTTCAAGAAAAATAGATGAATGGATTGATGAAGATATTGGAAAAGGTGATTTAACTAAATATGCAATTACAAAAGATAAAGTGAAAGCAAAATGGATAGCTAAAGAGGATGGAATATTCTGTGGCGTAGAAATACTCAAACTTTTATTTGAAAAAATTGATAAAGAAATTGAATATAATTTTTTGATAATTGATGGGGAAAAATTTAGTAAAAATCAAAAAATTCTTGAATTAAATGGTGAAGCTAAAAGCCTTTTATCATTAGAAAGAACTGCTCTCAATATAGCCATGCATCTCTCAGGTGTAGCTTCATTTACAAATAAAATAGTAGAAAAATTAAAGAATACAGATATTAAATTAGCAGATACAAGAAAAACTACTCCAGGATTGAGAATTTTAGAAAAATATGCATTTAAATGCGGCGGTGGAATAAATCACCGAATGGGTCTTTATGATGCTGCAATGATAAAAGAAAACCATATCGCATGGTCAGATAATTTAATAAAGGCTGTAAAGAGATTAAGAGAAAATATACCTTTTACTTCTCATATTATTATTGAAGCCGAGACAATTGAACAAGCTAAAGAAGCAATTATTGCTGGAGCAGATAGTATTTTACTAGATGAAATAAATCCAGATCTACTAAGAAAATCTATTAAAGAATTAAGGATGACTTATAAAGAACTTTACAAAAAAAATAATGCTAAGAATTTAATTATTGAAGTTTCTGGGATAAATCACTTAGAAATTGAAAAATATTTAATTGAGGGGATTGATTATATTTCAACTAGTTCTTCAGTTACAAAAAGTAAGTGGATTGATTTTAGTATGCGTTATATTTAAGTAATAAATAGACCATTTTTATATATATTTAATGATTCTTATTTTTAACAAACTTACAAAATTATTTGAGGATTGTATCTTAACTTATCTTAAGATAAATAATAAATTGGAGGAATTTAATAAGGTTCGAGAAAATATTTTAGTAACATCAACAAAAGAAGAATTTGGCGATTTCCAATCTAATGTTAGTTTAATACTATCAAAGATTTGTAAGAAAAATCCTAAATTTATAGCATCAGAAATTTTAAAATTAATAAAAGCCAATGATGATATTACAAATATGGTTGAAGAGTTAGAAATAGCAGGTCCAGGATTCATAAACGTAAAATTAAAAAAAAATATTTTTATAAATCAATTAATCATAAATTATAAATCTGATAGACTTAATGTCCCAAAAATAGAAAAGGGAAAAAAAATAATTATTGACTTTTCTAGTCCAAATATTGCGAAAGAGATGCATGTAGGTCATCTTAGATCTACTATTATCGGAGATTCATTAGCTAAAATATTTGAATTTAGAGGATTTTCCGTTCTCAGAATTAATCATGTAGGCGATTGGGGCACCCAATTTGGAATGTTAATTAGCCATCTAAAAGATGTTTATCCAGATGCACTGAAAAATACAGAAAATATTAATTTAGGAGACTTAGTAGAATTCTATAAAGCATCTAAAAAAAGATTTGATAACGACATTAACTTTCAGGAAAAAGCGAGACAAGAAGTTATTAAACTTCAACAGGGTAATGCAGAATCAATATCTGCTTGGAAATTGATTTGTAATCAATCAAGAAAAGAATTTAATAATATTTATAATATTCTCAATATAGAAATTGAAGAAAGAGGTGAGTCTTTTTACAATAAATATTTAAAAAATATAGTCCAAGAACTGGAATCTAAAAATATTATAGTTGAAGACCAAAAAGCTAAATGTGTCTTTTTAGAAGGGATGAAAAACAAGGAAGGTAAACCACTGCCGCTAATAATTCAAAAAAAAGATGGAGGATTTAATTACGCTACTACTGATTTAGCAGCATTAAAATATAGATTTAATAAAGCGCCTAATGGAGATGAAGCATATCGAATAATATACGTGACTGATCAAGGTCAATCAAATCACTTTTCTGCTGTTTTTCAAGTTGCCGAAAAAGCAGAATGGATTCCAAAAAATTGCCAAGTCACCCATGTACCTTTTGGATTAGTTCAAGGAGTTGATGGCAAAAAGCTAAAAACAAGAGAGGGTGAAACTATTCGCCTTAAAGATTTATTAAATGAATCAATCAAAAGAGCAGAAAATGATTTGAAGCTTCGATTAGAAAAAGAAAATCGCAAAGAAGACAAGGATTTCATAGAAAAAACTTCAAAAATTATTGGAATAAGTGCTGTAAAATATGCTGATTTAAGCCAAAATAGAATTACAAATTATCAGTTTAGTTTTGATAAAATGCTTGCTTTAAATGGTAATACTGCACCTTATCTTTTATATACTGTTGTGAGGATTGCAGGAATAAAACGTAAAAATAATTTCAAAGAAGATGAAATTAATTTAGATAAAATATTATTTAATGAAATACAGGAATGGAGACTTATCAAAAAATTATTGAAATTTGATGAAATAATTATTTCTGCAGAAAACGAACTTATGCCAAACAGAATTTGTAATTACTTATATGAAATCTGCCAGATTTTTAATAGATTTTATGATCAATTAAGTATTCTAAAGGCAGAACAAAATATCAAACAATCCAGACTATTATTATGCTACTTAACTGAAAAGACATTAAAATTAAGTTTAAATATTCTTGGTATTGAAACTCTTGAAAGAATGTGATGTCTTTATTTAAAAATAAAAATAATTTTTATCCTGAGCCTAAAAAAGAGATTATTAATATGAAATCTTATTCTGCACCATTGGAGGACAGAAGAAAATTATTGAGATTAGATTTTAATGAAAATACACTAGGTCCAAGTCCAAAAGTTTATGAGGCAATTCAATCAATAAAACTAAATGAGATTTCTGTCTATCCAGAATATAATTTTCTCAAAAAAATTTTATGTACAAAATATCAAAATTTTGAAAATTTTGATTATGAAGAAATAGGAATATTCAATGGAGCTGATGCTGCAATTAATTCGATATTTAATACTTTTGGTGCAAAGAATAAATTCTTCTTAACAACTAATCCTACTTTTGGATATTACTTTCCATGTGCGGAAATACAAGGAATGAAAATAATTACTACTCCATATGAAGGAAATAATTTTTTATTCCCTTTTAAAGAATTTGAAAATAAAATAAAAAAATATAATCCTAAATTAATTTTTATATGTAATCCGAATAATCCTACAGGAACAATTTTAAAGGCTGAAAAGATAATTGATTTAGCGCAAAGGCATAGAGAAGCTTTAATAGTTGTTGATGAGCTTTATGAGAAATTTGACGGTGATAGTCTCTTAAATAAAATTAATTTTAAAAACACAAAAAATATTATAGTTATACAATCTTTATCAAAGACTGCTGGATTAGCAGGACTCAGAATTGGATTTGCATTTGGCAATGAAAAAATAATGCAATACATTAAAAAAGTTACTGGGCCGTATGATGTCAATAGTTTCGCTGTGACTGCAGCAATAGCAGCAATCGAGGATTATGAATATATAAGTAATTATGTTTTAAAAGTAAAGAAAGCGAGAAATTGGATTATGAATAAATTCAATAATGTAAATACCAGAAGCCACTTTAGTGGAGGGAATTATTTTCTAATATGGCCTAATAAAGAACCAAATGAATTAGAAAAAGATATGCGACAAAGAGGAATACTTATTAGAAATATGAAAAACAAAAAATATATTGAAGGATCAATCCGAGTTAGTATTGGAACTAAAGAGCAAATGGAATTATTCTGGAAAAATTATCAAGATATAGACCTTAAATAAATTAATTTAATATATATATTGTTTTGTCAGATATCTTATTAGAGTTGATTTTCAAACTATTTCGTAAATTTTTTATTTTAAACCCTTTAATATTTTTCAAAAACAAATCTGAACTTGTAAATTTACAATTATCAGGTAATTTATTACTTGGAAGAAAATGTGCAGGAATAATAATCTTGGGCTGTAATTCTTTTATAATTTCTATAGCTTCACTACTATTATAAGATTTATCCCCTCCTCCTATAGAAATAAATAGGATATCTGGTTTAGACAATAGTATTTTATCCTTAAAATTAATTTTTCCTGCAGCGCCAGTCATATGGACAATTTTTAAATTACTTTGTCTCCAAGTCCAAACTGTTGCCATTCCAAACCTTCTTCCTCCAAACCTATCATGAGCAATATGTACACCCTGAAAGAGAATTTCATTGTACTTATAAGAACCAGGATCTACAAACATTAATGAATTTGAAGGATTGTATCCTTCATCAGCTAATCTTGAACTTGCTAAAATAAAGTCAGCCCCTGATAATTTAGCCTTTTTTAAATTTGATGCACAACCTACTGATTTGTATGGATTTAAAATTATAGATTTGCCATCACCCTCAATTAAAAAATTACTATGTCCATAACTCTTTATATATAAATCCTCTGCCAAAATAGATGAAGGTAGCAAAAAGCTAAATATTAGTAATAGAAATGATTTGTTAATTTTCAAAACTCTAAATATTCTAATTTTAAATTTTACATCTCTTCCGCCAATTTAAGAAAATTACTTATCAATTTATGTCCAAATTGTGTTAAAACACTCTCTGGATGAAACTGTACTCCATGTATATGCTTATATTCTTTATGGACTAGTCCCATAATTGTAGAGTCTTCCAAATAAGCAGTAACTTCAAAACAAGAGGGTAATGTAACTGAATCTACAATTAAACTATGATATCTAGTAGCAATGAAAGGACTATCGATATCTTTAAATAAGCCTTCTTTAGTATGAAAAATTTTGGAAGTTTTCCCATGCATCAATTCTTTAGAAATTATTATATTGCCTCCATATGCCTGAGCCAATGCTTGATGCCCAAGACAAACCCCTAAAGTAGGAATATTTTGTGAAATATTTTTTAAAATTGGTAAGCAAATACCTGATTGATCTGGGTTGCCTGGCCCAGGAGATAATAATATCGCATCTGGTTTGATTTCGATAATTTCATCTAAAGTAATTTCATCATTCCTTTTTACCAAAATATCTTTCGTAATAGAGTGTTCAGAAGATAACTCTCCAAGATATTGGACTAAGTTGAAAGTAAAACTATCATAATTATCAATGACTAAAAACATGATCTATTAGGTTAGTAAGATTATCTTAATTTTAGGAACAAAAACATACGCAGCAACAAATAAAGAATTAATAGAGGCTATTAATACTGATGCTGCTGAACAATCCTTACAGATTTTTGCTAGTTTTCTGTAATTGTTACCTACTACAAGATCAACAAGCGATTCAATAGAAGTATTTAATATTTCCAAGATTAAAACCGAAAATATAGTAGCAAAAATAGCTATTGATTCAGTACCATTTAATTTAAGCAATCGTCCTAAAAAAATTGTTATTAAAGAGCAAAGGATCTGAATTCTAAAATTCCTAGAATATTTGAAACAATAAACTATACCAGTAAAAGCATAACTTAAACTTTCATAGAAATTTTTTGAAGTTTTAAAGGATTGGCCTTTTTTATTTAAATTAGATTTTTTCTTATTCATAAAATCTTAATTTGTTGCATTCAATTTAATTTTGAAATCAAATATTCTTGCAAAAAAAGCATTTTATCTAATTCATTACTATCACGATGATCCCATCCAATTAAGTGTAAAAAGCCATGACTAGCCAACCAAATCATTTCTTCCTTTAAAGAATTATTAAATTCCTTTGATTGTTTTTGAGCAGTATCAAGCGATATAAATAAATCTCCTAACTCAATAGTAGGCATTTCAATATATAAATCATCTTCGGCGATAATTGGAAAAGACAAAACATCAGTAGGTCCATTTTTATTAAGCCACCTTTTATTAAGATCAGCAATTAATTCATCATCTATAATTTCAAAACTTAATGAAAAATTATAGCTTTTCAAATTTAAATCAGATAAATAACTAAATTGATTTTCACTTAAAATGGTATCCATCCATGCTTCAAATATTTCTTTCCAGAAATAATGTTCAAAAATTAAATTATCATTTTCTTCTTGAAATAAATTTTTTAATTTAAGACTTTTATCAAATTTAAATACCAAATCTATTTTTAATTGAAATAAATTATTTTTAATCATATATTTATAGCGGCATAGTTGGTTTACTTAATGACGCCAATAAAATTAATAATCCAAATAATATTAAAAAAGTAATAAAGAAATGGGATAGACTTTTACTACCTTTCCTTACCATATTGCGCATAGCAAGTTTTATGAAACTTGGATTTGCAATTTTTTTATTAGATTCTTCTTTTTTAATAGTCATATTAATAATTTATATATTAGAAATATTAAGACGCAATAACTTGTTAATAAAAGGATCAAGATCACCATTTAAAACTGAATCCAAATCATTTGTTTCTTGCTTAGTGCGAAGATCTTTAACCATTTGATAAGGATGAAATACATAATTCCTTATTTGATTTCCCCAAGCAGCCTCTACAATATCACCCTTAATATCCGCAATTTCAGCGGCTCTTTGTTCTTTAGCTATAATTAATAGCTTAGCTTTAAGTAAATTCATTGCCTTTTCTTTATTCTTCAATTGAGATCTTTCTTCAGTGCAACGTACAGATATTTTTGTTGGTAAATGTGTAATTCTTACAGCTGTTTCAACTTTATTAACATTTTGTCCTCCAGCTCCACCTGATCTGCTGGTTGTTATTTCTAAATCTTTTTCAGGAATATCTAAAGTAATATTCTCATCTAATTTAGGCATTACCTCCACACCAGCAAAACTTGTCTGTCTTTTACCATTGGCATTAAAAGGTGAAATTCTCACTAATCTATGAGTACCTTTTTCATTCTGAAGATAACCATAGGCATATTTTCCCTCAACTTCAAAAGTAACACTTTTTATACCAGCTTCCTCTCCATCAGATATTTCTGCAATTGATAATTTCATTGCATGCTGCTCAACCCATCTTGAGTACATCCTCAATAGTATTTCTACCCAATCCTGAGCATCTGTTCCGCCAGCGCCAGCATTAATAGAAATCACAGCACTTAACTTATCATATTCTCCACTTAATAATCTTTGCAATTCCCACCTATCTAAATCTTCTTTTAAAGTTTTAAGTCCATTTTGAGATTCCTGAATCATATCTTCTTCTGGCTCTAAAGAGTAAAGTTCAATAGAAGCATTAGCATCTGATATTAGAGTTTTCCAATGTTTTAATAGATTTAATTGGTCTTTAATATCATCTAAATTGCGCATTAATTTCTGAGCCTCTTTCGGGTTATCCCAAAAATTCTCTCCAATAGTAATCTGCTCTAATTCTTTCTTCTGAGATTCTAATTTAGGCATGTCAAAGACAGTCCTGCACATTTACTAAACGTTCTGTTAATTCAGAAAGATCCTTTTTAAATTCTGCAATATCTATCAAAATAAAATTTATTGTTATTAATAATCTAACAGGGTCAATTATTTAATAGTATAAAGTAAATAATATTTAAAAAAATGTCAAAAATTGAGATCTACACTTGGCAATACTGTCCATTTTGCATAAAAGCAAAGACTTTATTAAATAAAAAAAATATACAATTCACAGAATATAAAATTGATGGTGATGAAGCTGCTAGAGATGAAATGAGTTTAAGAGCAAGTGGAAGAAGATCACTTCCACAGATTTTTATCAATGATGAAGGGATTGGAGGGTGCGATGATCTTTATGAATTAGAAAAAGAAAATAAACTTGATAATTTATTACTCTAATAAAAATATGAAATTTTTATTTGTTATTGATCCTATTAAAAATATAAATCCTCTTAAAGACTCAACTGCAGCATTAATGCAAGCAACTGATTTAAGAAATATTGAAGTATGGTTTTGTACGCCTCAAGATCTTGAAGCGAGAGGAGATGAAGTATGGGCTTCAAGTACTAGAACGAAACCTAATCCTTGGATTAATTATCTTGAAAGTGAATGTATACCTCTTGCAAATTTTAGCTGCATATGGATGAGAAAAGATCCACCAGTAAATGAAGCATATCTTTACGCAACACATCTTCTTGAAGTCGCTGAGAGGAAAGGTGTAAAAGTAATTAATAAGCCATCATCCTTAAGAGCATGGAATGAAAAATTAGGTGCTCTTAGATTTAGTCATTTAATGGCACCAACAATTGTTGCAAGTAAAGTAGATGATCTAATCAACTTTGCAAACATCAATGAGGATGTAGTTGTAAAACCACTAGGAGGAAAAGGAGGACAAGGAGTTATTAGATTAACCAAAAACTCGCCAGGTATAAATGCATTAATCGAATTGATCACTTCACAAGAACAAATACCTGTAATGATGCAAAAGTTTATTCCACAGGTTAAAAATGGAGACAAAAGAATAATTCTTGTTAATGGAGATCCATTGGGTTATATCAATAGAATTCCCAAGAAAGACGATTTCAGAAGCAATCTTGCACTAGGGGGGAATGCAGAAAAAACATCCTTAACTTTACAAGAAAAAAATATTTGTTTAGAATTATCAAAACATCTTAGAGATGAAGGATTATTTTTCGTTGGGATAGATGTTATCAATGGAATGTTGAGCGAGATTAATGTTACCAGTCCAACAGGATTAAGAGAAATACAAAAATTATCTAATCATTTAGTTTCTGATCAAGTTATAGAAAAGTTATTAAATATTATTGATTAATTTAATACAAAATTTCTTTCGCTAGATTTAATAACTTAAGTTTTATCTCTTCAATTTCATTTTCAGCAATAGAGCCTTTTACAATTCCTGAACCTGCTGTAATTTCTATTTGATTATTTATAAATCTTGCACCTCTTATTGCAACTCTAAAATCAGAATTACCTCTACTATCAATCCATCCTATTGGTGAAGCGTAATTACCTCTATCATAAACCTCAATATTATTTATCCAGAAAAGTGCTTCTTTTTTTGGGACACCACAAACCGCAGGTGAGGGATGTAAATATTCCAATAATAAAAAAGGACATATAGTTTCAATCTCAGAATTAATTTCAGTATACAAATGAGAGACATCTCCAAATTTAATAACTTTCATTTTTTCAATCTTGTATTCATTAATATTCAAATGATGTAAGGACTGAAATAAATAATCTCTTACAAAATTATGCTCCAGTAAATCTTTTTGGCTTTTAAGAAGTATTTTTTTATCTAAACTACTTGGAGCAGTTCCAGCAACTGCTTCTAAAATTAATAAGTTCTTATTAAAAGAAAATAATTTTTCAGGTGAGGCTCCAAAAGTAATATCTTGACTATTCCTTTTCCAAACATATTTACAAGAATTAGGTTGATTGATTCTTAGTTTTTTAATGATATCTATTAAATTTAATCCTTTATTAGCTTCAAAAATTAATCTACTTCCTATTACTATCTTTTGAAGTATATCTTCATTAATAAGTTTAATTCCTCTTAAGACTTTTTTGGATAAAATATTGCGATATTGGTCAAATAACTCGTGAAAATAGTCCTGGTTTATTTTATCTGATTTGTAGCTGCTATTAAATATCTTTTTGGATAATATTCTTTTTCTTAAATTCCAAAACTCTTCAATTAATATACTAATATTTTTATTATTTAATAATTTTATATTCATAGATATATATGTACTTTGTTTATCTTTTATTATTAAAAATTTTGGAAGTACAGCTTCAAAAGAGGGAATAGATTTATAGGATGCACTTTTAATTTTTTTATCATCAAAAGAGAAAAAATAAATTAATTTTGGAAAAAATATTCTTTTTGAATAAAGGTTTATTGTTATTAATTTTTTAAAAATTTCATCATTAAATTTTTTTGCAAATTTAAATTTATTAGTCCCGAAATAATTCAAACTTTCACATTTTCCAAGTGCTAAATATGAGATTTGATTATTGTCCTCCCAGAAAGAGGAAAAAGAATAATCTTCTAATAAATCTTCATAGATATCAATTAAATCTATTCTTGGAATCTCAATAAAAATAGAAATAATAGAATTATCTAAAGAATATTTATCAATTTCTTGCAAAACACTTTTAGAAAAATCTGAAAAGCTTAAATTATGATTCATAAATTACTTCTTGAAATCAGAATAGTTTTTTTATTTAAAAAATTCAAATTAACTGTAAACTATATTAAATAATATTATTAATTTTAAACAACTATTGGGAATGAGTGTAGATAAAAAACAATTATGGAATCAAGCAATAAAATGGCCATTATATTCTGTCGCAATAATTCCTATATTTATTTGTGGGGCATATAATTTTTATTCTTTTAAAGACATAAAATTTCTTAACTTTTTTTGGTTTACAATAGCTTCTATACTACTACTTCTTTGGGAAAACCTTACAAATGATTTATATGATTCAGATACTGGAGTTGATCAATTTAAATTTCATTCAATAGTTAATCTTATAAAAAATAAAAAATTAATATTTTTAATTGCATATTTATCATTATTTCTAGGTTTATTAATTATTTATATTATCTCTTTATCTCTAAGTATAAATATATTGATTCTTATCCTTTTATCATGCAGTTTAGGTTACTTATACCAAGGTCCGCCTTTTAGATTAGGTTACTTAGGTCTAGGCGAACCTCTATGCTGGTTAGCATTCGGTCCTTTTACTTTTGCTGCTGGGCTAATTGCACTTAATCCAATTGGGATATACGCAAATGAAATCCCATGGCGAGAATCTTTACTTTTGGGGACAGGTCCAGCCTTATGTATAACTTTAGTTTTATTTTGTTCTCATTTTCATCAAATAAAAGAAGATAAAAAATATGGAAAGTATTCTCCTTTAGTTTTAATGGGCACAAAAAAATCTGCCTCATTAGTACCATTAATAGTTTTATTTATATATTCTTTCCAGACATTTACTATTTTTATAGATTTTATTCCAAGATTATGCTTTCTTTACTTAATTAGCCTGCCTTATGCACTCAAACTAATAAGTGTCCTTAATAATTATCACTATAATCCTAAAGCTTTAAAAGACTGCAAATTTATTGCCTTGAAATTCCAAACTATTAATGGATTTGGGTTAATAATAGGTCTTCTTTTTAATTCATTTTTATAATTGTGAAAATTAACTTTAGTAAAAAGCCTTATTTATTCAATTTATCTAAAAAAGTAATTAATTCAAAAATTAAGATATTGAATAAAAAAGGATGGATTATTCAATTAAAAAATGAAAAAAATGTTATTGGATATGGAGAAGTATCTCCTCTTAAATCAGAACATTTAGCTTTATGCAAAAATCAATTAGACAAGATTCCTAGCCAAATAAATGAAAACATTTTTATAAATGAAATCTGTAGATTCCATCCTTGTATACAATCTGCAGTAAATATTGCTCTCGGAGAAATTAGAGCAATAGTTAAATATAAAAAGAATTATGATTTTGATGATATTCATAAAACAGCAATACTAGTAGATTCAAGAAATATTTTGGATGAGGTAAGAAATTTAAAAAATAATAATACTTTAGTAAATAAAGAAATAACTTTAAAATGGAAAGTTGGGACTTTAGAAAGTGAATCCGAAGAAAAAATTTTAGAAAAGATACTAAGTGAAATAAATAATAAAGTGAAATTACGTATTGATGCTAATGGCTCATGGGATAGGCAATATGCGAACAGATGGGCTGAGATCTTAAAAGATAATATTAATCTGGATTGGCTAGAACAACCACTTTCAGAAGATGATTTAGAGGGGTTAAGAGAATTAGAAAAAAGAATACCTGTAGCATTAGACGAATCAATAATAAAATATCCCGATTTAACTAGAGATTGGAAAGGTTGGCAAATTAGAAGGCCTTCTCAAGAAATAAACCCATTAATTTTACTTAAAGAACTTGAACAGAAAAAAGGATTAAGAATAATAAGTACTTCTTTTGAGACCGGTATAGGTATGAGAGTACTTAATCATTTCTCTTCAATTCAACAAATTGGTCCAACTCCAAAAGTGCCTGGTTTGGCATTGAGAAATTTTCCAAAGACAATTCTTTTTTCAAATAATCCCAACGATATCTGGAAGTTCCTATGATAAAAAAAATCAATTCCATTGTAGTAAAAAATAATGAAGATAGATCTAAGGAATTAATTTTAGAACTTCTTAATCAAAAAAAAATTATTTTTATTACTAATAACTTTGAGAAAATAAATAACTTATTAGATCAAATTAATTATGAAAAATCAGCAATTATTATAAAAAGCAGCGGTAGCAAGAATAAGCCTAAATTCTGTCTTCACACAATTAGTAATCTTAATAAATCAGCAATATCATCGGGAAATTGGCTTGAAGAACAAGGTTTTATATTAAAAAATTGTCTGATTTTTAATACTTTGCCCTTTTATCATATAAGTGGGGTAATGCCTCTTTGGCGAAGTAAAATTTGGAATTGTAGCTATGAAAGGGTAGCCCCAAATTTAATAAAAAACACAAAAGATTTATATGAGAATACTATTGCAAATGAATTAATAAACAAAAAAAATCTCATTACATCTTTAGTCCCTTCTCAATTAAATAGACTTATAGAGGAAAAATATGGCCTTGAATGGTTAAAGTTATTTGATTTAGTTTGGGTAGGAGGAGCTGCACTTTCATCAGAAACTATAACTAAATGTATTAAAGAAAAAATTAATCTTTCTCCATGTTATGGAGCTACTGAAACAGCAGCAATGATTACTGCATTAAAACCAAGTGAATTTTTAAATGGTAATTCAACTTCAGGGGAGCTTTTAAAAGATATAAAATTAAATATTAATAATTACGGTTTGATCAAAGTAAAATCTAATCGGATTGGATTTAAAATCAGAGGTAAAGAATTAAAAAGTTTTACAGATAAAAGTGGATGGTGGGAAAGTGGCGATTTAGGGAAAAAAATAAGTATTAAAAATAAAATTTATATAAAAATTATTGGCAGAGGAGATAATGCATTTAGCTCTGGAGGTGAAATTATTTTCCCAGATATAATAATTGAAAGATTAAAAAAATTTACTGTTGCGAATAAACTTCCTTTTGAGAAATTTATAATTTCGAAATTAGAAGATAAATACCGGGAAAATAAATTTAAGATCACTATTCAACTGAAAAATAATGCTGAAAAAAATAAAATTCAATCTTCTTTGGATCTTTTAAAAGAATATACAGAAATGTGGTCAAAACATGAGCGACCATTAAAATGGGTTGTTATCTCTGAGAAAAGTAAAACAAAAAATAACATCGAAAATTGGAAAAATATTAAAATTTAACAACTCTCAATTTTGCTATTAATATTAGATGCTTCTATCCAAAGTTCTAAACTTTCAGGTAAATCTACTTTCTTTCTATTAATAATATCTAATACACAATGGATTAATTTGGTATTGGCAACTATTTGTTTATCTTTGCAAAAAGATATATTCACCTCGAATAAATGATTATTAATTTTTTTGGGCAAAATGTTTATTTTTAATTTATCGCCAAGTTCAATTGGAGATAAAAAATTTGCTTCACAATTAATAATAGGAAAAATTTTTTTTGTATCATTTTTGTTCGAAGGGAAAATTTCTTTTAAAATAATTCCATAAATTTCCATGCTTTCTTCCCAAGATTCATGTGCCCATCTAAATAAGTTATGAAAGTGAATTACACCTGCTGAATCACAATCTCCGAATTTTACTTTTTTTTCTAAAACTAACCAAGAATTTGCTTTCATTAAAATCTTTATCTATCAACTGATCCCATAATCACATCAATTGAACCAAGTATTGCCATAATATCTGCTATTTTTGCACCTTTAAGTATATGAGGCAAAATTTGCAAATTATTTAAATCTGCTGCTCTTATTTTAAATCTCCATGGTGTCACCTCATTACTACCCTGAATAAAAACTCCTATTTCGCCTTTTCCTGATTCAAGCCTAGTATAAAGTTCACCATTTGGAATTTTAAAAGTAGGTGCAACTTTTTTAGCAATATATTGATAGTCCGGACCAAATATCGGATCTTTCTTATCGTCAGTTGCCATCCTTTTAGCTTCAAGATTTTCTGTAGGACCTCCAGGTATCATTTGGCATGCTTGACGAATGATTTTTAAAGATTGACGCATCTCTTCAACCCGAACTCTATATCTTGCATAACAATCACCTTCATTTTCATAAGCTATATCCCACTCAAGCTCGTCATAACATTCATAATGATCCACCTTCCTTAAATCCCAAGCAACTCCCGATGCTCTTAACATTGGACCAGAGAGTGACCAATTAATAGCTTGCTCTTTACTTACTTTTCCCAAACCCTCAATTCTCTTCCTGAAAATAGGGTTATTTGTAATCAACTTTTCATACTCATCTATCTTAGGTCCGAACCAATCACAAAAATCTAAACATTTTTCTAACCACCCGTAAGGCAAATCGCATGCTACTCCTCCAATTCTAAAAAAGTTATTATTAATTAACCTTTGTCCAGTAGCCGCCTCCCACAGATCATAAATCATTTCTCTTTCTCTAAATATATAAAAGAAAGGTGTTTGAGCTCCAACATCTGCTAAAAAAGGGCCAAGCCATAATAGATGATTTGCTATTCTATTTAACTCAAGCATTAATACCCTTATGTAACTTGCTCTTTTTGGAACAGAGATATTAGCTAATCTTTCTGGAGCATTGACTACAATTGCTTCATAAAACATCCCTGCAGCGTAATCCATTCTGCTTACATAGGGAACATACATTACGTTAGTCCTGTTTTCCGCAATCTTTTCCATCCCTCTATGCAAATAACCAATAACCGGTTCGCAATCAATTACATTTTCCCCGTCGAGTGTTACAACTAGCCTAAGTACACCATGCATGGAAGGATGGTGAGGGCCAAAGTTGACCACCATCGGTTCTGTTCTAGTCTCTAACTGAGCCATTTAAAAAATTTACCTTTATTAAATTTTAGTAGAAAGTTATGGAAACTGAATCTAATAAGTCACCATTATTCAATCATACTTCAGTGATGACTGGCGAGATTATTAGTGCTATGGATAATTGCCCTCAAAAATCATCTCCTAACTTTATAGGAATTGATGCAACATTAGGAGGAGGAGGCCATTCTTATGAATTATTAAAAAAGTTTCCATTTTTAAAAATTATTGGAATTGATCAGGATCCATATGCAAGACAAGCCGCAACAATCAAACTTAACGAATTCAAAAATCGAATCAAAATTAAAGCTGCAAATTTTGCAGATTTTGAACCTAAAGAAAAAGTTGCCTTCGTAATTGCAGATTTAGGAGTTAACAGCTTCCAAATTGATCAGCCTGAAAGAGGATTTAGTTTTCAAAAAGATGGACCTCTTGATATGCGCATGGATCCTTCTTCAGCAATAAACGCTGAAGAACTTATCAATAATTTAAATGAGAAAGAATTAGCAGACCTAATATACAAATATGGTGAGGAAAGATTTTCAAGAAAAATTGCAAGAAAAATTAAAAGAGATTTATTTGAAAAAGGATCATATAAAAGTACTAAAGAATTAGCCTATGCAATTGGAGGTTGTTTCCCACCACGGCAAAGATATAAAAGAATTCATCCTGCAACTAGAACATTTCAGGCATTAAGGATTGGCGTAAACCAAGAAATCGAGTCACTAGAGAAACTATTAGTAAGATCACCAAATTGGCTTTTACCTGAAGGAATAATAGTTATTATTAGCTTTCATTCAATTGAAGATAGAAAAGTTAAAGAACATTTCAAAACTAACAACAAGTTATTAAATCTTACGAAGAAGCCAATTGTTCCACAAGATATAGAAATTCAAAGTAATAAAAGATCAAGAAGTGCAAAAATGCGAATTGCACAATTGAAATAGTCTATTTTCTTAAAGCATGAACTACATTATTAATGATTACTATTGCGTTGTTGATATCATCATCACTAGTTTGTATTCCAAGACTTAATCTTAACGAGGATTCAGACTCCTTTAAAGATCTCCCAAGCGCCATTAATACATGAGAAGGCATTCCATTACTGCACGCAGATCCGCTAGAACAAATTATTTTAGATTTCAACTCTTTGTGTAACCTAGAACCACTTAAATCTAAGAATGTAATATTTAAATTATGCGGAAGTCTATGATTCATTGATCCATTTATAAGAACTTTATTACCAGTTTTTAGGATCCCTTTTAAAAGATTATTTCTTAATAAGGATAATTTACTTATATTTTTTTCAGTATTATTAATAGCTATTTCTATAGCTTTTTCAAAACCTATTATTAAAGGCAAAGGAATTGTGCCAGGTCTAAATCCAAATTCTTGTCCACCGCCAAAAAGTAATGGTTCTAAATTTATTTCCTCATCGATAATTAATAATCCTACTCCCTTTGGACCATAAATTTTATGAGAACTTAAAGTAATCATATTTGCGTTTCTGCTAATTAAATTCAAAGGTAAATATCCTATGCATTGTGCTGCATCGGTATGAAAAATAATTTTCCTATCTTTGCAAATTTGAGCAATATCATTTACTGGCTGAATCACCCCAATCTCATTATTAGCCAACATAACACTTACTAAAAATGTATCTTTTTTTATTGCCTTTAGAAGAATTTCTTGATTTATTAAACCATTCTCCTGAGGACTAATTTCAGTAATTGTGAAACCTTCTTTTGCTAATTGCCTAATAGGTTCAAGAACAGCATGATGTTCGGTTTTTAAAGTAATAATATTACCAAAAGAACCAGTTCTCATATGAAAATCCCTTGCGTAACCAAGTAAAGCTAAATTATTGGCCTCGGTAGCCCCACTTGTAAAAATAATTTTTTGATTTTTGAGATTTAATTTTTGTATTATTTTTTCTCTTGATACTTCTAAAGCTGCACTAGAGTATATCCCCGCTAAATTTGATTTGCTTGAAGGATTTCCAAAAATTTGATCCCAATAAGGTTTCATCGCATCAACTACTTCTTTATGACAAGGAGTCGAAGATTGATAATCTAGTAATATAGGACTTGATAGCATAATTTTTAGTATATAGAATTTTTAATAAGTTCTTATGAAAAGTTATTTAAAGATGAATGAATTAAATCAGAGTAATGAGGTTCTAAAAAAACCCCAAATTCTTTTAGTAGATGATGAACCTGGATTGAGAAATGCAGTAAAAACATTTCTAGAAGACGAAGGTTTTGAAATTACTGTGGCAGTAGACGGAGAAGATGGATGGGAAAAAGCCCAACAATTTTTTCCTGATTTAATAATCAGTGACATAATGATGCCCCGATGCAATGGCTATTCTTTACTAGAGAGAATAAGAGAAGATGAACGTTTAAGTGGTACACCTGTAATTTTTCTTACTGCAAAAGGTATGACTTTAGATAGAACACAAGGTTATCTAGCAGGAGTAGATGACTATATATCCAAACCATTTGATCCTGATGAATTGGCAGCTCGCGTTCAGAATGTAATTAAAAGACAAGAAAGATTACTAAAAGAGGCAGCCAGATTTGCTGATACTGACGTTAGCAAGATGGCTAAACAAATTACAGAAATAAGATCTATGCTCACTCACAATAATTCTGCTAATCCAGAAAATGAAATAAATATTCCTAGTTTTACTCCACGAGAAGCTAGCGTTCTGCAATTAGTTGCAGAGGGCCTGATGAATAAAGAGATCGCAAGAAAATTAGAAACTTCAATTAGAAATGTTGAAAAATATGTAAGTAGGCTATTTATAAAAACAAGTACATCTAGCAGAACTGAACTTGTAAGATATGCATTAGAGAATAATCTTGTTAAGTAATTCAATTATTTTTCTTAAACTCAATCAATTTTGAAAAATAAAAAGGTGCTTGATTTAACTTCTTTCTGGAAACAGCAAAACCCTGTTCTTTTGCAGCTCTAATTATGCCTTGCTCACTCAATGTATAAGCTCTTGTGGTTTTACTAGGTCCAGGAAATAATTTACCAATACTTTTTAAAAAAGCTAAAAATGGAGTGTAAGGAGCAAAACTTACGATTAAATTAGATTTAGTTAATGAGCATAGATGTTTAACCATCTCCTCAGCAACTGGTTGAGGATAATGTATAAATACATCTAAACATATTACAAAATCAAAAGAACCAGATAAATTCTCAAGATCACATATCTTATATTTTATTTTTTTAGAATTTAAATTTTCTTTTTTGATTCTTAATTTTGTTTCGTCAATCATAGAGGCAGATATATCACTAACCTGGATATCATTAATTCCAAGTTTTAATAATGGCACTGAGAGACTACCAACACCGCAACCTGCATCGCAAAATGATGATTTTAAAAATTTTGGATCATCTTTTATCCAATCAAGTACATCATCTACAGTTTTTTGATGGCCTATTCGAATATTTTTCTGAACAGTATTTACATCTTCAGATTTGCTGTAAATTCTTCTCCATCTATCGAATCCCGTCCCGTTAAAGTAATCCTTTACTTCCTCCTTTTCCAAATTGTTACTAATTGGCATAACTTTTTTAAAAAATCAATATTTTTAATATTAACTAACTAGCGCTCCAGTAATAGCACGTCATGATAATAAAAGAATAGAATTGTCATTTTGTCTTCATCTAATACACAATCATCCTACAAAGTCTCAGTAGTCATGGGGAGCGATTCAGATCTTAAAGTAATGAAATCCGCTATAGATGTTCTTGATAAATTCAAGATCTCAAATGAAGTCTGCATATTATCTGCACATAGAACACCTTTAGAGATGATGGAATATGCAAAAAATTCAGACTCAAACAATATAAAAGTAATTATTGCTGGCGCAGGAGGATCAGCTCATCTTCCAGGGATGATAGCTTCATTAACTTCTATTCCAGTCATAGGAGTACCTGTTGAGAGCAAAACACTTAAAGGAATAGATTCATTACTTTCTATTGTTCAAATGCCATCTGGAGTACCCGTTGCTACAGTAGCAATCAATGGAAGCGAAAATGCAGGCTTATTAGCTGTACAGATATGTAGCCTATTTGACGAAACAAAAAAATCTGAATATTTATCATTTAAATCGAATCTTCATAAAAGCGTGAGAAACAAAAATATGAATCTAACAAAGTTAGGAGTAAAAAAATTTTTACAAAATTAAGTATTTTTATAACTCATAAGATTATTAATCAATATCAAACTTTTTATCTAAATAATTAATTATTTTTTGAACTGAATCCGTTAATCCAATATTTCCAGTATCAATTGTAATCTCAGGATTTTCAGGTATTTCATATGGACTAGAGATACCCGTAAATTCCTTAATCTCTCCTAATCTTGCTTTTTTATAAAGCCCCTTTGTATCTCTTTTTTCACAAACTGATAGATTTGCCGCACAATAAATTTCAATAAAATCATTATTTCCAATAATGGATCTTGCTTTGTCTCTATCTGCTTTAAATGGTGAGACAAAAGCAGTAATAGCAACTATTCCTGCATTCATAAATAAATTTGCCACTTCTCCTATTCTCCTTATGTTTTCTTCCCTATCATTATCTGAAAATCCTAAATCCTTACATAAACCATGCCTAATATTATCTCCATCTAAGACATAAGTTGAAATACCTTTTAAATGTAATGCCTCATTTAAAGCATTAGCTAAAGTACTTTTGCCTGAGCCTGATAAACCAGTAAACCAGAGAACCATGCCTTTATGACCATGCATTTTTTCTAACTTTCTTCTGTCAATACTTATCTCATGCCATTTAATATTCTTTTTAGAAATTTCAGATTTGTCTGGATTCATTACTTTCTAAGGTTCAAAAAACTTAATATTCTATGATAGCTTTTACTGGCTTACAATTCATAGCCATCTTTACGAAGAAAAAAAATAACTTTATCAACCATCATTCCTTGGAGCTGTATACCTTCTTCACATAATTTACCGCCGGTACTACAATAAATTTTTAATTTTTTTAAAAATTCTTTTTTATGGAATACATTATCAAATTTTAGCCCTGTAATTAAAGTAATAGTCTTTCCCCCTTTACCTTTTTTTTGAGAAAATACTTTAATCTTCTCGGATTGATTTTTAGATTCATCTTTATTATTAAACTTATCAAGATTATTTAAATTACTGAATTCAATCCAATTTTTCTTTCGCATTATTTTCAGATTAGCTTATAGTTGTTTAATAGGTATCATATACAAAATTGGTAAGCTCAATCTCTAATACAGATCAAGATAGCAAAGATGAGAACTTGATACGTCCTTCCAAAAACGGAAGGTATGGAAGATTTGGTGGGCAATATGTTCCAGAAACATTAATGCCAGCATTATTCGAGTTAGAAAAAGCTGCTAAGGACGCATGGTCAGATCAAAGCTTTATTAATGAGTTAGACCATCTGCTAAAAACATATGTTGGGAGAGAAACTCCTCTTTATGAAGCCAAAAGGCTAACTGCTCATTATGCAAATTCAAATTCGAATAATCGTATATGGCTCAAACGTGAAGATTTAAATCATACCGGTGCCCACAAAATTAATAATGCATTAGGGCAAGCATTACTAGCAATAAGAATGGGTAAAAAGAGAATAATTGCAGAAACCGGAGCTGGTCAACATGGTGTAGCAACTGCAACTGTCTGCGCAAGATTTGGATTAAAGTGCATCATATATATGGGTGAAGAGGATATAAAAAGGCAATCATTAAATGTTTTCAGAATGAAATTACTTGGAGCTGAAGTTAAAGTTGTAACTTCAGGCACAGCAACATTAAAAGATGCTACCAGCGAAGCAATCAGAGATTGGGTTTCAAACGTTGAAGACACTCACTATATCTTAGGCTCTGTTGCTGGCCCGCATCCTTACCCAATGATCGTAAGAGATTTCCACGCCATTATTGGACTCGAAACAAAGAGCCAATGCTTAGAGGCATTTGGAGCGCTTCCAGATATTCTACTTGCTTGCGTGGGAGGAGGATCTAATGCTATGGGTCTTTTTCACCCATTCGTTGAAGATAAAGAGGTAAGGTTAATTGGAGTTGAAGCTGCAGGTAATGGAGTAAATACTGATAAACATGCTGCTACCATCACTAAAGGATCAGTAGGTATACTTCATGGATCTATGAGCCTTCTACTTCAAGACGAAGATGGTCAAGTACAAGAAGCTCATTCAATAAGTGCTGGATTAGATTATCCAGGAGTGGGGCCAGAGCATAGCTATTTAAAAGAAGTTGGAAGAGCAGAATATGGATCAGTTACAGATCAAGAAGCTCTTGATGCACTTAAACTTGTGAGTGAACTAGAAGGAATTATTCCAGCGTTAGAAACTGCCCATGCCTTTGCTTGGTTAGATAAGTTATGCCCAACATTGAGTAAAGATACAGAAATAGTTATAAATTGCTCGGGGAGAGGAGATAAAGATGTAAATACTGTCGCATCCAAAATGGAGAATCTTCAATAATTTAATATCTTGGAATACTGGAATCAACATCTCTGCTCCAACCATCAATTCCATCGCTTAAATTCCAGACTTCATCAACAATGTCATTATCCAGCAACCATTGACCAAAATTATAACTTCTGATACCTCTATGACATAAAACAACAAAGTTCTTTTTCTTATATTTCCCTAATTCCGATACTACTAACTCGATAGATACTTTACTCATAGGAATGAATATTTCTGTAAAAGGTAAAGAAGCAATATTTAACTCCATATCCTCTCTAACATCAATGATCACTGGTTTTTCAAATGACGAGGACAACCACTTTTGTAAGCCATATGCATCTATTGATTTTGGTTCCATTTTTTTAGAAACAAACATTTATAAGAACTTATTAACAATTTAATAAATAAAACTTGCAGTAATAAATCTATTGTTAAGAATATAAATATTATGATTAACTTTAAAAGAATATTAACAACTGTACTTTTATGTATATTTATTTTTACATTTTATATATCTGAAGCCAAATCCAATAACTTAAATAATTCTGAAATCAAAAGCAATAAAATTTCAACATTCATACCAGATAATAATGAACTATTATTTTATTCAAACTATAAAAATAATCAAATAAATAAGTTTATTAAACAAAAGTTTTCCAATAAAGATATTAAAAAAATAAATATGATAAAAAATGGCTTAATATCATATTTTGGTTTTGATATAAAAGATAATTTAAATGATTTATTTGATGGTGAATTTGTATTATCAACATTTAAAAAAATAAATAAAAAAAGAGAGGTATTAATTATTTTAAAAACAAAAAATGAAATTGATCTAAATAAAATTCTTAATATAAAAGACAATAATTATAATGTTAATGAATTAATTGAGATTTCAAGACCTAAGACTCTTAATTTAATAACTCATATTATTCAAACAAATGATAACTTTATAATTTGTGCTTCTAATAAAGATTTAATTGATGAATCATTGAGAGCTATTAATAATAATAAATTAACTAAGACAAGAGAACAAAAATTTAAATATTATCAAACTATCTTAAATAATAAGAAATTATTTTTATTTACAAATAAACAATTTTATGATTGGGTAAATATTAGACCATTTAATTTTAAAAATATAAATTATTTAACACAATTTTATTTAAAAAATAATAAATTAGTGCTTAATAGTTTTTCATTAAATAATAATGATAAATTTTTGAATAATAATAATTTAAATATACAAGAAAAAGATGGCATAATTTTATTTGCAAATGATATTAATATTTATAAGGATTTTTTAAACAGTGCAGTCAAAAATCAATTTTATAAAGAGTTATTTAAAGATATTTCACAAATAATTAAAGAAAAAATATTTATTAAAATTAAGTCTAATAATTGGGTTATAGGTTTTAAAAGACCAATAAATAATTTCTCTATTGATCAATTAACTTCATTAAATGATTTCCATCAAGATAAATTTAAAAACAATAATTATACTTATACGATATATTCAAAAAATAATTTAAAATTTTTAGATCAAAAAATAATTTATAACTCTGAGCGACCTATTTTTGTTTATGAATCAAACAACTTTACTTTTCTAAGTAATGACTTATCTGAATTATTAAATGCATCAGATCCACTTATTCTTGATAATATACTTCAGGCAAAAACAAGTGAATTTATCCTTGACGACAATCTAATTATTAGAGATTTTAATAATCGAATATATGATGATTTTTTAAATATATTTGACTCTTTAAATTATTTTACTGCAGATGGGCTGTCTCTTAGCCTAGATACTTTGGAATCAAAAACCATACAAAAAATTCCAGAAACTATACCTAGTATTCAACTGAAAACCTATATAAAATTTTCTTAAATATTTGAACTAAAAGTTTAAAACGTTTAAATTAACTTTCAATAATTGTGGTTAACAAATTATAATTTTATTATGTTATTTACATACCACGCTTTAAAAATAAATTACTTTGGATACCTCAAAACTAATTTTAAAACCAGGTTTAGAAGGTATTCCCGTGACTCAATCTTCAATTTGCGATATTGATGGCCAAAAAGGCCATTTACTGTATAGAGGATATAAAATTGAAGAATTAGCACAAAAGAGTAGTTTTTTAGAAACCGCTTTTCTTTTAATTTGGGGTGAATTACCAACAACCAGTGAATTAAGAAATTTTGAAGCTGAAGTGCAAATGCATAGAAGATTAAGCTTTCGAGTTAGAGATATGATGAAATGTTTCCCTGCTTCAGGTCATCCAATGGATGCTCTGCAATCAAGTGCAGCTTCGCTAGGGCTTTTCTACTCAAGAAGAGCAATAGATGACCCTAAATATGTATACAACGCAGTTATAAGACTCATAGCAAAAATCCCGACTATGATAGCTGCTTTTCAACTTATAAGGAAAGGGCATGATCCCATCCAACCAAGAGATGATTTATCATATTCATCAAATTTTCTCTACATGCTTACCGAAAAGGAACAAGACCCTCTCGCCGCTAAGGTATTTGATAAATGTCTAATTCTTCATGCTGAGCATAGCTTAAATGCCAGTACCTTTAGTGCGAGGGTAACAGCTAGTACACTTACAGATCCATATGCGGTCGTCGCATCAGCCGTTGGAACCCTGGCTGGACCTCTTCATGGAGGTGCGAATGAGGACGTGATTGCAATGCTAGATGAAATTAAATTACCAGAAAATGCAAAGTCTTTTATTCAAGATTCCATATTAACCAAAAGAAAAATAATGGGTTTTGGTCATCGTGAATATAAAGTAAAAGATCCCAGGGCTATGATACTGCAACAATTAGCTGAGGAACTATTTGATAGATTCGGAAAAGATGAAATGTATGAAGTAGCTAAACGACTCGAAGAAGAAGCTATTCCACTATTAGGTGCAAAAGGAATATTTCCAAATGTTGACTATTACTCTGGACTCGTTTACAGAAAATTGGGAATACCAAGAGATCTTTTCACACCTATTTTTGCAATTTCCAGAGTGGCAGGATGGCTTGCACATTGGAGAGAACAGCTAGGTGCTAATAGAATTTTTAGACCATCTCAGATATATACAGGTTCAAAACCAAGATCTTGGGTTCCGTTAGATGAAAGATAAAAATAGTTACTACCCAAAAAAAATCCGCGATTAAACCATAAATCAAGCTAATGTTATATGTAGATTATTAAAAATGTTGTGAGCACTGGTTTAGATTTAGAATATAGTTTTAACGAATTGTTAAAGGGATTAGGATTATCCAGCGAAATAGCGCATATTATTTGGCTACCTTTCCCAATGCTAATTGTATTAGTCGCTGCGGTTGTAGGAGTGCTAGTAACAGTATGGTTAGAAAGAAAAATCTCTGCTGCTGCTCAACAAAGAATTGGTCCTGAGTATGCCGGAGCTCTTGGAGTACTTCAACCAATTGCAGATGGTTTAAAACTCCTTGTAAAGGAAGACATCATTCCTGCAAAAGCAGACTCAATTTTGTTTACTGCTGGACCAGTATTAGTATTAGTTCCAGTTATTTTATCCTGGTTAATAGTACCTTTTGGACAAAATCTTTTAATAAGTAACGTTGGAGTGGGGATTTTCTTATGGATTGCTCTAAGTAGTATTCAGCCAATAGGTCTACTAATGAGCGGTTATGCGTCCAACAATAAATATTCCCTTTTAGGAGGTTTAAGAGCTGCTGCCCAATCCATTAGTTATGAAATACCACTTGCTCTATCTGTATTAGCCATAGTAATGATGACTAATTCACTGAGTACAGTAGATATAGTTAATCAACAAAGTGGAGCAGGAATTTTAAGTTGGAATATCTGGAGACAACCTGTTGGTTTTATAGTCTTTTGGATATGTGCATTGGCAGAGTGCGAACGCCTTCCCTTTGACCTCCCTGAAGCAGAGGAAGAATTAGTAGCTGGATATCAAACTGAATATGCAGGGATGAAATTTGCCTTGTTTTATCTCGGTAGTTACATCAACCTTATTCTCTCAGCATTACTTGTTTCTGTCCTATATCTAGGCGGGTGGGGATTCCCAATTCCAGTTGAAACTATTGCAAATATTTTAAATATCCCAATCAATTCTTCATTTATACAAGTTATAACAGCAACGTTAGGAATAGTTATGACTATATTGAAAGCCTATCTTTTAGTTTTCATAGCAATCCTGCTGAGATGGACTACACCAAGAGTAAGAATTGACCAATTACTAGATTTAGGTTGGAAATTTCTATTACCTATTTCCCTAGCAAATCTTTTATTAACAGCAGGACTTAAACTGGCTCTTCCAAGATTCTTTGGGGGATAATTTAAGTATTAATACTTACAGAAACAATAATTTTCTGTTATAACGTATATATATAGGTTTCTGTTATGAAAGATTTTCTCCAAAAAGTTAACAGTTATATCAAAGAAGCTTTTGGTGCAAGTAAATATTTATTTGACGGGATAACAGTTACTTTCGATCATTTAAAAAGAAGACCAGTAACAGTTCAATATCCCTACGAGAAATTAATTCCATCGGAAAGATACAGAGGCCGAATTCACTATGAATTCGACAAATGTATTGCTTGTGAAGTGTGTGTTCGAGTGTGTCCAATTAATTTACCTGTAGTTGATTGGGTAATGAATAAAGAAACAAAAAAGAAAGAATTAAGAAACTATTCTATCGATTTTGGAGCTTGCATATTTTGCGGTAATTGTGTTGAGTACTGCCCAACAAATTGTTTGTCAATGACTGAAGAATATGAATTGGCGACCTTTGACAGACATAATTTAAACTACGACAACGTTGCTCTTGGAAGACTACCTACAAATGTCACTTCTGATCCTACAGTTCAATCTCTAAAACAATTAACTTATCTCCCAAAAGGTGTTATGGATCCTCATGAAGTTCCTGCATCAGATCCAAGAGTAGGTAAGCTACCTGAAGAGGTGCTAGATTGGATGGTATCATCAAATTCCAAAGAAGAACTTCCTGTAGGTAATTCTAAATAAATAAATGTCAATAGCTGTAACCACTCAATTTATTTGCTTTGCAGTTTTATCATTAGTAATTATAGTTGGCGCTCTAGGCGTTGTCTTACTTGAAAATATTGTTTATTCCGCATTTTTACTCGGAGGAGTTTTCATGAGTGTTGCAGGACTTTACCTTCTCTTAAATGCGAGTTTTGTAGCTGCTGCTCAAGTTTTGGTCTATGTTGGCGCAATAAATGTTTTAATCCTTTTCGCCATTATGTTAGTTAATAAAAAAGAAGACTTAAAACCAATGAAATACCTTAATTCAAGAAGATTAATTTCTACTACCATTTGTATAACTCTTCTTAGTCTATTAATTCGTGTAGATTTATCAAAAGTCTGGGAGATTGCCAACCCTAATTTATCAATTGGTGAAGAATCAACCGTAAGAATTGGAGAACATTTATTTAGCGATTATTTATTACCTTTCGAGGTTGCATCCGTACTTCTACTAATGGCTATGATTGGTGCAATTGTATTGGCTAGAAGAGATGTTTTAACCAAGGATATTTCGACTGGCTTACCTGTAGACCAAGAGCTGATTGAAAAATCAGATAAACCTTTACTTATTAAAAAAAATTAATTTAAAAGATAATGAATTTTGAATCAATCCCATTACAAGGATTCCTAATAGTTTCTTCAATACTATTTTGCATCGGGATCTGGGGTTTATTGAATAGTAGAAATGCTGTAAGAGTTTTAATGAGTATTGAATTAATGTTAAATGCTGTGAATCTTAACTTAATGGCCTTTTCTTCTTATGTAGATAATAATTTAATACAAGGTCAAGTGTTTTCCATATTTGTAATAACTGTTGCAGCAGCCGAAGCTGCTGTGGGATTAGCTATACTCCTTTCACTCTACAGAAATAGAGTAACAGTAGATATGGAAAGCTTTAATTTATTGAAATGGTAATAATGCTTAATGAAACTTTCATTAGTTCTTATTATTTATCGATCGAAAAGCACTATAGCTGAAGAAGCCGCTAAATTTTGTGCAAGTGTTTTAAATGAAAAAAATATCCTTTCAATTAAACTTGAAAGTGATTTTGATAAAAATATTATTGAAGAAATTTTCGCAAAAGAACAACAACCAAATTTAGTAGTTGTCTTAGGAGGTGATGGAACAGTACTTAAATCTACAGATGCAATAGCTAATCAAAAAATTCCTATCCTTAGTTTTAATGTAGGAGGCAATCTGGGCTTTTTAACTCAAGACAAGCAATTGTTATTAGATAAATCATTCTTAGAACTTATAGAAAAAGATTATTTTAAAATTGATAGTAGATCAATGCTTGAATGTACCGTCTTTGATGAAAAGCATGAGAGATCTAAAACTTCCAAAAAGAATAGATTTTTTGCTTTAAATGACTTTTACTTCAAGTCTAAAGAAGATGATCTTTGTTCAACAAATCAAATAAAAATTGAGTTAGATGGCGAATCAGTTAATGAGTATAAAGGGGACGGATTAATCATCTCATCTCCAACTGGCTCAACTGCATACTCAATGGCTGCTGGTGGACCAATCGTTCATCCTTTAATAGATTCTATAATCATTAATCCAATATGTCCTATGAGCTTATCAAGCAGGCCAATTATAATCCCTGGAATAAGTAAAATTATAATTAAGACGATAAGTAAAGAACTCCAAATTTGGAAAGACGGTTCGAGATGTGTATCTTTCAATAAATCCGACTATTGCTTAATCCAAAAAAGTTCAAACATTACAAATATGATTTCATTAAAAAATAGTACTTCTTATTACAATACGTTAGTTCAAAAATTAGAGTGGAGAGGGAATTTATCCTAAAAATATTCTCCAAACTCTTTATGAATTTAGAAATTGAAAGAAGATTTTTAATAAAAAACAATAACTGGAGAAAATATATAATCAATCAAGTTCTAATAGTTCAAGGTTATTTGAGCTCAAATAATGATGAATGGATAGTGCGTTTGAGATCCGAGAATAAACAATTCAAATTAACTCTTAAAAAACACATTATTCAATCTACAAGTCTTGAGTTCGAGTATGAAATCAATAGCACTGAAGGAAATCAAATACTTTCTAATATCAAAAATAAAATTGAAAAAGAAAGGTTTTATTTAAAAATTAATGCGCATAATTGGATAGTAGATATTTTTCAAGATAAAAATGCACCTTTAGAAATTGCTGAAATTGAATTGGAATCTGAACAAGAAACAATTAGCATCCCCGATTTTATTTCTAAAGAAATTACTGGGAATAAAATTTTTTCAAATTATCAATTATCAATCAACCCATTTTCCTCTTGGAGTGATAAAGATATCAATAACTTTTCTTAGATCTAGCCAAATGCGCATAATTGATTTAGATTCTTTTTATACATAGATCAAATGAACGAATGTATGGTCTTTACGATAGAGAAGGTATATTAAGATACGTCAATTCTGACAAAGATGCTTGTTTAGAATATGCAGCATTATTTGGATTAAACGATAAAAGTTACTCTTTACTATCTCTTAACAATACAGGGGATGATCTTAAAGATATTAATCTTGATCAGAATCAGGAAGAGAACAACAATTAAAACCATCTCTACATATTTTTCCATGATCCATAGCCCAATTTAAAAGAGCTACTCTATTTTTGGAACCAGTTTTAGTAAACATATTGCTTACATGATTATCAACCGTTCTTTTGCTGATAGTGAGCTTTACAGCAATTTCTTGGTTTGTTAATCCATCAGCAACTAAATCAATGATTTCCATCTCTCTTGAAGAGAGACCCATCATATCAAAGTTGTTTACTTCGTCATCAACCATTTGCATTTAAACAGCTCTTTTTTTATAGTAATGAAGTTTGCCAATCTAATCAAAGTTGTTAACTATCTAGCAAACAATTAAGCAATTGAAATCGAAACTTCAGAAAACCTTAGAATCTCATTCTAAAGCAATAACGGCAGAATTAATGCCTCCAAGAGGTGGTGACCCCATACGATCTCTCAAGATAGCACAACTTTTGAAAGATAAGGTACATGCTGTTAACATAACTGATAGCAGTAGGGCTGTAATGCGGATGTGCAGTTTGGCAATGTCCAAACTATTACTGGAGAATGAGATAGAACCAATTATGCAAATATCATGTAGAGATCGTAATAAAATCGCTTTACAATCTGATATTCTTGGAGCCAATGCTTTAGGTATCAAAAACATTCTTTGCATTACAGGGGATTCTGTTAAAGCAGGAGATCAACAAGACACCAAGGCTGTGCATGAATTTGAAGCAGTAAAACTACTCAAACAAATTCAAGAATTTAATAAGGGGATTGACCCCAGTTTTAAAAGCTTAAGTGATAATAAAACAGATATTTTTGCTGGTGCTGCAGCTGATCCGAGTTGCAACAATTTAAAAATATTAAAAAAGAGAACTGAAAAGAAAAAACAAGCTGGTGCCAAATTTCTACAGACTCAAATAATTATGGATAAGAAATATTTAATTAGATTTTGCCAAGAAATAAGTAGACCCATTGATTTGCCTGTTTTAGCAGGCGTTTTTCTTTTAAAATCCTATAAAAATGGACTTTTTATAAATAAGTATGTTCCTGGAGCAAATATTCCTGATGAAATCTTAAATCGTTTGAAAGAGGCAAAGAATCCATTGGAGGAAGGAATTAATATAGCTTCAGAGCAAGTAAGAGACTTCATAGAAATTGCAGAAGGAGTTCATATTATGGCTGTAAAGAGTGAACATCTAATCCCAGAGATAATTAAGAAAGCTGGTATTAGTCTGGAATATTAATTAAATCAGTACCTAAAAGTTCTGCCATAGCCTTTTGCTGAGGAGAAGGCTCTAAAAGATCCATCCTTCTAGAATCAGTAATCAACCAATCAAGTGATGCATCTTGTAAGTCAAAATGATCTCCATTCTTTCCAACACAATATCTTCCAAAAACTAACTTATCGACCAACTTTACACCTTTTCCAATTTTTGAATAATCAAAAATTATTGAATTATCTATGATTGCTCCCTCGCTAATACAACAGCTTGGGCCAATCATCGTTGGACCTATAATTGTGGCTCCATCTTCAATACGAGTCATCCCTCCGATATAAACTGGTCCTTTGATTTCAACCTTTTCCCAATTTGCTGCTACATTCAAACCAGTAAAGACTCCAGGTTTTATCTCCTTGCCTGGAATTTCAACTTGTCTAACCTTACCTTTTAAAACATTTCGAATAGCTCTCCAATAATCAGGAACTTTCCCTATGTCAACCCATTCGAAATCCATCTGAAGAGCATAAAAAGGTAACTTTTCTTCAACTAATTTAGGAAAAAGATCGGCACCAATATCAAATTTCTTTCCAGATGGAATATGTTCAAATATTTCTGGTTCAAATAAATAAATTCCAGTGTTAATTGAATCACTTAAAGCCTCTTCTATTGAAGGTTTTTCTTGAAATGCCTTTACTCTATCTTTACTATCAGTAACTACAACTCCATAACTAGAAACTTGATCTTTAGGAACTTTCTTAGTAATTAGACTTGCTATTGCACCCCTTTCTTTATGTCGTCTAACAGCTTCTGTTAAATCAACATCTACTAAAGCATCTCCACACAACACTATAAAAGTTTCATCAAAAAATTTCTGAAAATCTTGTATTTTTTTTAGACCACCTGCAGAACCTAAGGCATCTCCAATTAGTTCACCATCTTCGATTCTGCCCTCAAAACTATATGCAATTTCGACACCAAATCTTTGCCCATCTCTAAAATAATTCTCTATCTCTTCAGCAAGATGAGAAACGTTAACCATGATTTCCTTGAAACCATGTTCTTTTAATAATTCCAATAAAAACTCCATTACAGGTTTTTGCAAAATTGGAATCATCGGTTTTGGAATAATGTGCGTAATGGGTTGAACGCGTGTTCCTTTACCAGCCGCAAGTATCATCGCCTTCATGGGCATCTAAAAACCTCTCTGTACAACATTAGGTCTAAATCCTCCAAAACCTCTAAGCAGCGGTCGGAGAAGTATCTGTCACTTCCAGATTTTCAATCGGTAATTGAGCTAAACCACCTTTAGGAATAATCCGTTTTATTTTTATAGGACCATAAAGAGAATTAAATTGCTTAATTTCTATCTTATTTTGTGAAGAAAGGAAAAGTAAAGCCCAGAACACCCCTAACCTATCCTTATCAAGATCTTTTTTGGCTACTTCTTTCCAAATATTGACCAGGTATTCAAAATCTACCCACTGTAATGCTTTCTCCCATTTCTCAAGAAAATCTCCCAAAGCCTTAGTAGTCTCTGGTAATTTTTCTCGATGCGCAAGAGTTTTAACTTGGTCAATCAAAGCTTTATCAGAATATTTCTTCAGCCTTTTTCTCTTCATTAATAAAATATCTTGAGTCTCAATAGTCTCTGCAATTGATTCCAATTGACTTATAAGTTCACCCAAAGTCGATGATCTTTGAATAATTGGCTGAGCTACTGATCTTCTTCGCAAATATCTCTCTGGATATTGCGGGATATCAAAATTCTGATTTATCCATTGTTGATCCATTATTTCACCTTCATCTTCAAAACTTGAAAAATCTTCAGGAAAAACATCAGATTCAAGAACTTGAGCCTTCAAATTCACTAGAACAGATGCCGCAAAAAATGCTTCACTAGTATCTGACAAATCTCTTTCATAAGAAATTTGGCATCCACCCGAATTCTCTAATTTCTGATTGAATTGATCCAAAAAACTATCAATCACACTAATTACATCAATATCCCACGGATCTAAATCTCCTCTTCCAGCCGCATCTTGAAGAAATTTTATCAATAATCTAGGTCCTAATTTTGACCTATCAATAGATGCAGAATTCGATATTTTAGAGAAAAATAACTAAATACAATTTATCTATTTATAAATTAATTAGCCATCATTTTTACATTAAATTAAAACTTAATTGGAGGCGCTTTGATTACTTGGCTACTATCACTAATGAAATCAACATCTTTAACATTAGATTTTATTGCATTTAAATTCCTATCCACTAAATTATTTATCGAAGCAAGATAACTTTCTGTAATCAGCCGAGGATATAGACCAATTCCTACTATAGGCAATAATAAACAACCAATAATATAAATCTCTCGGGGCTCGGCATCAATTAACTTTCTTTCTCCAATTAGTTTAGGATTTTCTTTTCCAAAGAAAATTTCACGAAGCATTGATAGTAGATAGATCGGCGTCAAAATTACTCCAATTGCAGCCAAAGAAGCCATAGTAATTCTAAATGGTAGAGTATAAACTTCATCGGTTACAAATCCAGTAAACACCATAAGCTCAGAGACGAAACCACTCATCCCAGGCAAGGCTAGAGATGCTAAAGAACATGCTGTCCAAAGAGCAAACATAATTCTCATCTTTTGACCGACACCTCCCATTTCATCAAGTTGCAAAGTTTTAGTTCTGTCATATGTAGCCCCAACTAAAAAGAATAAACTTGCCCCAATAAGTCCATGACTCACCATTTGCAACATTGCACCACTTGTACCTAAAGCACTAAAACTCCCAATACCAATGAGAACAAATCCCATATGACTTATTGAGCTATATGCAATTTTTCTTTTTAAATTTCTTTGAGCAAAAGATGTAAAAGCAGCATAAATAATATTTACTGCTCCCAAGACAATTAATAAAGGAGCGAATTGAGCGTGAGCAAGAGGTAATAATTGAGCATTAAAACGTAATAAGGCATAACCTCCCATCTTTAAAAGAATTCCTGCGAGCAACATATGTACTGGTGCAGTAGCCTCCCCATGAGCATCTGGCAACCAAGTATGAAGAGGAACAATAGGTAATTTCACTCCAAATGCAATCAATAGTCCCGCATAGCAAAGTATTTGAAAATTCTGACTAAAGTCTTGCTGAGCTAGATGCGTAAAGTCAAAATTTGGAATATTACCACCATAAAATCCCATAGCTAATGCAGCTAAAAGTATAAAGATTGAACTTCCAGCAGTATAAATTATAAATTTTGTAGCAGCATACTGTCTTTTTTTTCCACCCCAAATAGCAAGTAATAAATAAACAGGCAATAATTCAAGTTCCCAAGCCAAGAAAAATAACAACATATCTTGCACAGCAAAAACAGCTATTTGGCCTCCATCCATTGCAAGAATTAAAAAGAAAAATAATTTCGGTTTAAAACTTACGGGCCAAGCAGCTAAAACAGCTAATGCTGTAATAAAACTTGTGAGAAGTATAAGAGGCATTGATAAACCATCTGCTCCCACCGTCCAAGTCAAACCTAATTTAGGAAGCCAATTAATACTTTCTTTAAGTTGAACATTTTCATTGCTGATATCAAACCCATTTATATAAGCTCCTATTGTAATGAGAAAGGTTATTAAAGCTACTATTAATGCAAACCATCTAACTTCCTTACCTTCTCCTTTATCCGGAAAGAAAGGAACAATAAAAGCACATATAATCGGGAAAAGTATTGATAATGATAACCAAGGTATATTAGTTAAGTCTGCACCTAACTTTCCAAGTGCTCCAAAATGAAGAATATGTGATAAAAGCAGATTAATCACGAGAAGTAGTTATTTATATAAGTAGAGTCTAGAAATTATATTGATTTTTACATCCTATTTGCAGTGAAGACACACAATTCTAAATTATGCAACTTGTGGAGTTTGCAAACCAAACAATGCAACAAGTAGTAAAACACCTCCAAAAACAATCAGAGCATAAAATTGTGCCCTACCAGTTTCAAAATATTTTAAGCCTTCTCCACTTCCAAGTGTTACTAAACCAGTCAGATTTACAACTCCATCAACAACTTTTGAATCAACCTCTAAAACTTCTTTTGCTATTCTTCTAGTTCCCTTAACAAATATTTTTTCATTAATATCATCTAAATACCACTTTTTGGATAAGAAATTATTAATTTTAGGAAATCTTGCAGCAAATAATATTGACAAGTCTATTTTCTTAGCAAAGTAAGCTAAGTAAGCTATTGATATTCCTGTTGATGCAATTACTACAGAAGCAATAGCAAGAGGAAGAAATTCTTTTAATTCGAATGAAGAACTAAGAGTTATAGCTTCTTCTGGATCTAATAATCCAACAAACTTACTATCCCATGGGAGACCCATAAAACCTATTAAAACAGAGGGAAATGCTAGAAAAACCAGTGGGAAAGTCATCGACCAAGGTGATTCATGCACCTCACCGCTTAAAGCCTCATGTTCCTCTTCTTCATGACTTTCTTCTGTATGCTCATCTTCAATCTCTAGCCCAGCAGCTTGAGTAAGTTGTAATCTTAATTCCTCATTATTACCTCTGAACTCCCCTTCAAAGGTCAAGAAATATAGTCTAAACATATAAAAAGCAGTCATACCAGCGGTCATAAAACCAATAAACCAAAAAGCCGGAAAAGAAATGAATGCTTGTCCAAGAATTTCATCTTTACTCCAAAAACCTGCTAAAGGAGGAATACCACTAATAGCAATGCATCCAATTAAAAATGTAGATGAAGTAAATGGCATTTTCTTTCTGAGTCCACCCATTAATCTCATATCTTGCGCTAAAACAGGTTGATGACCAACAACTTCCTCCATTGCATGAATCACTGAACCGGAACCAAGAAATAGCATTGCCTTAAAGCAAGCGTGAGTAATTAAGTGAAATATGCCTGCCAAAGGAGCTCCGCATCCCATTGCAAGCATCATGTAACCAAGTTGGGAAACAGTACTATAGGCTAAACCTTTTTTTAAATCCATTTGAGTTAAAGCAATAGATGCTCCTAAGAAACAAGTTATAGTTCCAACCAAAGCAATAATAAATTGCATCATTGGAAAAATGGAGTAAAGAGGATCAAGACGAGCTACAAGAAAAACACCAGCAGCTACCATAGTTGCAGCATGAATTAGAGCAGAAATAGGTGTGGGACCCTCCATGGCATCAGGAAGCCAAACGTGAAGAGGGAACTGAGCAGATTTTGCCATCGGTCCCAAGAATACTAAGAAACAAAGTAATAATGGAGCCCAGGAAGGGAGAGATTGGTTCGCCATAGCTTGGGAAATACCAACTGCAATTTCATTAAAATCAAAACTTTTTGTTGCCCAGAACAGGCCTAATATCCCAAGTAACAATCCAAAATCACCTACCCTATTTACGACAAAAGCCTTTTGAGCAGCATGAGCAGCTCCATCTCTGTCATACCAAAAACCTACTAGGAGATAGGAGCACATGCCAACTAACTCCCAAAAAACATATATTTCCAGTAAGTTAGGACTTATTATTAATCCAAGCATTGAACTACTAAAAAGTGCTAGATAGGTAAAAAATCTGACATAACCTTTATCATGAGCCATATACCCATGAGAATAAATCATTACTAAAAGAGTAATTGTAGTAACCAAACAAAGCATCACACTTCCTAAAGGATCCAAAACAAAACCCATTGGGATTTGAAAATCACCTGCACTAGCCCAAACGAATAATTTCTCCACAGTTTGATAGCCAGTTATCTGCTCATATAAAGCCTTATAACTTATTGCAGCAGATACACCAACGAATGAAAGTAAGCTAACCGCTACAATTCGTCTTGAATTATTAATCTTTTTATTAATACTAATTAAACTTAAGCCAGATATGACTGCTCCTATTAAGGGAAAAACAGGAATTAACCAGGCGATTTCGGATGCTTGAGGCATTTTTATAATCTGTTATGTATTGATTTTAAACTGCCAATTGAAAAATTCAGACAAAAAAGATGAATTAAATGTTTGTACAGCAATATTTATATATTGATGAGAACTCCAAAGAACAAAAATAGCAATCAAAATACCAAGTTGTGATAACTTCAAAAATTCCCTTATTTTAATCTCTTGCCTACCATCAATCACTGCAAGGAAGGGAATAATTGATGTATTTTTCTTGTATCTAAGAAATTCATCTCCAAATTTAAATTCTAATCTTTTATCTCCATGCCACACAGCAAACAAATGATGACAAATCAAGCCAAAAGAAGTGACTAATGTAAATGTTGTTCCAATCCACAATGAATGAGCAATACACCATATTATTTGCCCAATAGCTTGGGGATGTCTAGTAATTCTCATTATCCCAGTACTATAGATTCTGACTTTTGGTTTTTGAACGGAGGGAATCTCTAATAAATTGTATGTCGCTGGATACAAAAAAATAAAACTAATAGCAGTAAGAGTCCACACCAAAAAAAAGACTATATTATTTCCTTGAAGATTCCATAATCTGATTCCATCATATCTATGAGCTAAAAAATAGCCTATTAAAACCAAAGCTGTAGGTAAACTCATCGATACAAAGCACAACCTCCATAATCGTGGACCCATAATGAGTTCAGCTTTACTTCTTAAAGCAGCCCCACCACTATGAACTATTGCAAAAAATATAATTATAATGAAAACAATTATTGAGCTTTTATGAGTCTCCATAAAATCTTTAATTCACAATTATTTATAATTTATTATTAACAATAATTCTCCAAAGTATTAAACTTATTAATATTATTTTCTGGTATTTGATGCCTGAACTACCTTTTACTCTTGATCAATTGAGAATTCTTAAAGCAATTGCTGAACAAGGTAGTTTTAAAAAAGCTGCTGATATTCTTTTTGTTACACAACCAGCAGTAAGTTTACAAATTCAGAATCTTGAAAAACAACTTGAAATTATTATTTTTGATAGAGGAGGAAGAAAAGCGCTATTAACCGAAGCTGGACAATTGTTACTTGAATATTGTGAAAGAATTTTAAATCAATGCGATGAGGCATGTAAAGCAGTAGAAGACTTAAATAGTTTAAAAGGTGGAACATTAATAATTGGAGCAAGTCAAACGACAGGAACATATCTCATGCCCAGAATGATTGGGCTTTTTAGAGAAAAATATCCTGATGTATCTGTTCAACTTCAGGTGCATAGTACAAGAAGAACCGGCTGGAGTGTTGCCAATGGAGAAATAGATTTAGCAATAATTGGAGGTCAACTTCCTTCAGAACTTGAAAATTTACTGCAAGTTACCCCTTATGCTACAGATGAGCTTGCATTAGTACTCCCTATAAATCACAAATTTTCCAAAGAGAAGGAATTATCTAAGGAAGACTTGTATAAACTTAATTTTGTTACTCTTGATTCACAATCTACAACAAGAAAAGTTGTTGATAAATTATTAAAAAATTCTGGAATAGACATCCAAAGATTAAGAATTGAAATGGAACTAAATTCACTTGAAGCCATTAAAAATGCTGTTCAATCAGGATTAGGAGCAGCATTTCTTCCTGTTGTTTCAATTGAAAGAGAACTTACATCAGGCACTATACATAAACCAAATATGATTGATCTTGGTGTTAAAAGAGAACTAAAATTAATTACTAATCCTTCTAGATATACATCAAAAGCATCTGAAGCATTCAAGAAAAATATTTTGCCCCAATTCTCGAAATTAAATAATTAACAAGAAAATTAGAATTGTGAGGCCTCTTTATTTATACCTACTCCCCCATCTTCTGCTTGACCATCACCTTTGATAATAAACTTATTTTCTTTCACATCAGTTTGATAAACGCATTTCACAATAGGTTTATCCCGAATGGAGCCTATATAAGCGAAAGTATTCATTCTTTGTTTACACTCTCTGACATCTTCATTGCTTATAGCACCTTGTTTTTGTAACACGGTCCAATTCTCTCTTCGAATAACACACCCGGGTTGAAGGGCAGGCTGTGTAACAAAACTCGTAGAGGGATTAAGGGTAGTATACATTTCCACATCAATTACAAAGGCACTCGCACCCCATTGCCTACAAAATTCAGGATCAGGCACTGCCATATCCAATTGTTGCTGGCTTGCAATATTACCTTGACCACCATCAGTAGTACTTGTTATGGCACTACCAATACCCACTCCTAAAATCAAAACACCAGCCAAGACTGCAATTGTACCAGTATTAAAATTTATTGGGTCATTCGATTTAGAAGTTGGAAGCCTTCTACCTTTAGAAGCGTAACTTGAGGAACTTGCACCCTCATAAGAATCATATTGGCTCCTTCTTCTCGAGCCTCTATTTGATCTACCTTCTGAAAATCTTGTCACAATACCTCTTTTGTCTTAGGTAATCCCATGGAATAATTCATTACTCTACATTCAGGGTTATAACTCAACAAACCTTGTTGAAGCAATAGCTTAATTAACCCCTCTATCTCAGAGCCTATCCTGCGTAATTCATAATCATCTAAATTCTTACCATCCCTCTCACTCACAAGATTACTAAACTTTTCATTGATTTTTTTCAAACTTTCTTCATTCCAAAGGAATTCGTTATCTGGATCAATGTCTATAGTTAACTTCTTTGGATCAAATATTAACTCACTATTTTTTACAACAGCCGTAAATATCCTGACATGTCGTGTGGTTGATTTTAAAAGCATTTTTTCCATAATTTAATAAATAATCAACAAAAGAAACGATAATGTTCTAACTTTAAGGTAGCTTCATTGTAAGTGTTAATTTACTTTTTTAAGTTATATGCGTATTTTAATTGCTGGTGCCGGTTTAGCGGGTTTATCATGTGCTAAATATCTTGTAGATCATGGTCATATTCCTATTGTTCTAGAAGCAAGAGATGTTCTTGGCGGAAAGGTTGCAGCTTGGAAGGATGAAGATGGAGATTGGTATGAAACAGGTCTTCATATTTTCTTTGGGGCATATCCCAATATGCTGCAACTTTTTAAGGAATTAGGTATCGAAGATCGATTACAGTGGAAAAGCCATTCAATGATCTTTAATCAGCCTTCAGAGCCAGGCACTTATAGCAGATTTGATTTCCCAGATATTCCAGCTCCCATAAATGGTGTTTCAGCTATTTTAAGCAATAATGACATGCTATCTTGGAATGAAAAAATCTTATTTGGGCTAGGATTAGTTCCTGCAATGTTAAGAGGGCAGCCTTACGTTGAGAAATGTGATAGCAAATCATGGACAGATTGGTTAAAAGAGCACAATATCCCTGAAAGAGTTAACGATGAAGTTTTCATTGCAATGAGTAAAGCTTTAAATTTTATAGGTCCTGATGAAATTTCTTCAACAGTTTTGTTAACTGCTTTAAATAGATTTTTACAAGAAAAAAATGGTTCAAAAATGGCTTTTCTTGATGGGGCACCACCAGAAAGACTTTGTCAACCAATTGTTGATTACATTACTGAGAGAGGAGGAGAAGTTCATATGAATAGCCCTGTCAGAAAGATTAATCTCAATGATGATAGTACCGTTAAAAGTTTTACTATCGCAAAACTTGACTCTAAAGATAAAGAAGAGATTACTGCAGATGCTTATGTAAGCGCGATGCCTGTAGATTTATTTAAGTTATTACTACCAAATCAATGGAAGGGACTTGATACATTTTCTAAATTAAAAGGTCTAAATGGAGTACCTGTAATTAATATTCATTTATGGTTTGATAAAAAACTTACGGATATTGATCATCTTTTATTTAGTAGATCACCTCTTCTAAGCGTTTATGCAGATATGAGCATAGCTTGTAAAGAATACGAAGATCCAGATAAATCTATGCTAGAACTTGTTTTTGCTCCTGCAAAAGACTGGATCGGAAAAAGTGATGAAGATATTGTTGAAGCAACGATGGAAGAGTTAAAAAAATTATTCCCATCTCACTTCCTTGGAGAAAACACTACCAAACTAAGAAAATATAAAGTGGTTAAAACACCTAAATCTGTTTATAAGGCAGTTCCAGGATGTCAAGAATTAAGACCGAGTCAAAGATCACCAATAAAAAACTTTTTCTTAGCCGGTGACTACACAATGCAAAAATATCTTGCCTCAATGGAAGGAGCTGTTTTAAGTGGCAAATTATGTGCTGAAACAATTGATAAAGAATATTCAAAAGAAACAAATGTAACTGGCTGAAAAATATAAAATAGAGGTAAGACTAATCATTTATTAGAAATTTTTGAAAAAATCATTTAATGATCTTGAAGATGCATATGAAATATGCAGAAAAGAAACTCAAAAGTGGGCAAAAACTTTTTATTTGGGAACATTATTGTTACCTTATCCCAAAAGAAAAGCAATTTGGGCTATTTATGTTTGGTGTAGAAGAACAGATGAATTAATGGATAGCTCAGAGGCATTAAATAAGTCAAAAGAAGAACTTTCAGATAATCTAAACAAATGGGAAGAAAACACTAAAAATATCTTTAAAGGAAAAATAAATACAGATCTTGATGCCGTTTTGGCAGATACTATCGAAAACTTTCCTCAAACTATAGATCCCTACTTAGATATGATTGAGGGTCAAAGAATGGATTTGACAAAATTTCGATATAAAAATTTTGAGGAATTAAAATTATATTGTTACAGAGTCGCTGGGACTGTTGGTTTAATGACTCAAAATGTAATGGGTATTGATTCTTACTATAGTTCTGCATCTTGGATTCAGGTACCTGATATCTCAGAATCAGCAATAGCATTAGGCATTGCCAATCAATTAACAAATATCTTAAGAGATGTAGGAGAGGATCGACAAAGAGGCAGAATTTACTTACCTCAAGATGAAATTGAAAAATTTGGTTATTCAGAGGAGGAACTACTAGAAGGAAAAATAAATTCTCAATGGAAAGAACTTATGGCTTTTCAGCTTGCGAGAGCGAGAGAGTGGTTCCAGTTATCTGAAAAGGGAATTAAGTGGCTCTCAGGAGATGCTAGATGGCCAGTGTGGACCTCATTGAGATTATATAGGGGGATATTAAATTCAATCGAAAAGCTAGATTATGACGTTTTTAATAATAGAGCATATGTAAATAATACAGTTAAAGCTTTGGAAATCCCGATTTCATTTATAATTTCACGTTTTAAATAACTAAGCTGGCGTCTTTTGGTTTGCTAACAAGTCTTTTAGCTTAGAAAGTTCGCCCGCCCATCTTGGGTCAGGTAATTGCCTATTTGGTGCATCACTATGAACAATCTTTTTAATATTTTTTCTTTTATTATTTTTATTGGAGCCAGAAAAATTTCGTTTATTAGCTGAGGAATCTTTTTTCTCGGATCTTTCAACTCTTAATTTGTTGCCCTGAAACTCAAAGCCATTTAGTTTCTCAATAAGAAGATTAGCATTGTTTTCATTATTCGCTGTCGCAAAACCAAACCCTCGACATTCTTTTGTTTCTTTATCAAAAACAGGTTTAAATCTTATACCTTCAACTGAAGATTTTAAAATATTATCGAATTCTTTAATGTTGAATTCTTTAGGTAGATTGCCAATGTAAATACGAATGCCCATAAATTTAATAAATAATTTGGATCTAAATCAATAAACCAAAACTGACTATGTGTATTTAATCACATTTTGGCGCATTTTGTTGAATCCATCGTCCAGCTTCATAAATTGCTTCATCAAAATTATTTATTCTTTCAAAGGCATATTCTTTAGAAAGATAGTTTAAAAGTTTACCTAATAAAGGCCCATCATGAAGATTAAGATGTCTTTTTAGACTATTCCCATTAATCAAATGCCTTGGATGAAATAATCTATCATTTACATCTCTCCATCTTGCTAACCAGTAATTTTGATCTTCAAAAGGTAAATAAAATATAAATGCAGGTAATATTTTTTCCATTTCAGAATGCAATTGAAATCTCTCTAATTCCGTAAATTGATCAATTGTTTTATTGATCAATTTTTTTTTCCACTTTTTTATAACTTTACTGCTTGAAATCTCAAATCTACTAAATTTTAATTTCTTTATAGCACCCTCTTCAAAAACTTCTGTTAGATAATAAATTGGCAAAAAACTTTCAACTTCTTTTATTGTAAATCTTTGAAAATTTACATTACTGATATATTTAGTAGATAAATGTTCATATGTCTGTAGCCAATCAAAAAGCTTTATTTCATTCATAAGTAAAAGGGATTGTAATGATCTTTTACTTTTAAAAATTTTTCTTAATTCATAAATGATTCTCTCAGTCGCCACTTCTTTCAATAATTTTTTATTTTCAGTAATAAAATTTATCAAACTATCTTCAAATTCAAAATTATGTTCTGAATAAAATCTAAAAAACCTCAAAATCCTAAGAGGATCTTCTATTAAATTATTTTTGTTAAGACAATTTAATTTCAAAAGATTTAAATCGATCAGGCCGTTTTGTGGATCAATGATTTTTTTTTGATTAATATGAAAACCTATTGAATTTATTGTGAAGTCTCTACTTTCCAAATCTTCAATAATTGTTTTACCAACTCTACAAGCAATATCAATTACAAACTCCTTAAAGATAACTCTTCCAACATTCCTTCTTTCATCAAGAACTACAAATTTACAATTGAATTTTTTTGAAATTTTTTTACAAATCTCTATAGCATTTTCTGGGACAACTATATCAATATCTAATATTTGGTTACTATTCTCTAGAAGAAGATCTCTTATATAGCCTCCCACTAATATTGATTCTAGTGGCAGCTCTTTTAATAGAAATTCCCAATTATATTTTTTTATACTTTGAATAATTTGATTTTCTATATTCTCGTAATTCATAATCAAGTCTTTTCCCATATCATTTAAAAAATTTCGGAAATTTAAATAAAAAATTATTTAACTTTTAATGTTAGTTTTAATAAGCTTAAGGAAATTATTTCTTTACATTTAAGATTATCTGAATATTGGGATACTTGTTTACTTATTAGTTAGTTTTAATAATGTAATCATAGGATTATACTATTTATAATTCAAAAATTATTTATAGAAATACCTATTAAAATAGATGTTTCAAAGAAAAAAAAACAACATTTCAAAAAGTATACTTGCCTTACATTGTACAGATAAGTCTTTTGGATTTGGGTTAAGAGAATTAAACAAAAATAACTTTCAGAATAAATTTTTCATTAAAGATTTTGATAAAGACTTATCAAATAATTTAATTGAAGATTTATCTTTCTTTATTAATAAGAATTCTTCATTTAAATTAATAGAGAGAATTGTAATTACATTAGGACCATCTAATTTCAATGCATCAAGACTTATTGTTACCTGTTCAAAATCTCTGTCTCAACAAATAAAATGTTCTTTGGATAGTTACAGTACTTTTCAAATAATTGCAAAAAGATTAATCACGAATAACAAAAATTCAAATTTAAAAAATAATAAAAGTTTTTGGATAATCAATAAATTAAAAAAAAGAGGTTACATAGCTGGAAAATATAATATTGAATTAAAAAACATTCAAACTCAAGAATTAATAGTCAATGAATTAGTGAGGCCTAAACTTTTCAAGAATCTAGAAAAAAATTGTATTCATTTTGAAGTCAGTTTTAATATTAAAAAAGAATTAGAAGAATTACTAAATTTATCTTACTTAAACTATCAAAACTCAATTTCTAACTCATGGGAGGATGTTCTCCCTATCTATCCTATTTCTCCAGTAAATTAAGACTAAATTTATCCAATAAGAAAATTAATTTTATTTTTCAGTTGATTAGTAATTCCCTCAATATCTTTTTTTGAACTACTAATTGGATAATTAATAGGCTCTCCAACTTTAATAATTATTTTATTAAAAATAGGCATACAATATTTAAATTTTATTAATCTATGAGAATTAATAATTGCCACAGGTAATAATAATTTTTTGGTTTTAAATGCAATTAAAGCAGCACCTTTTTTAGGCTTATTAACAATTCCATTACTCTGTCGAGTTCCATCAATAAATATTCCAATTACTTCATTATTAGTTAATTTATTCGATGCAATCTTTATTGAGTTTCTATCAGCAATACCTCGCCTTACTGGATAAGCGCCACAAGCTTTAATTACTTGAGAAAGGAATGGAATATGAAAAAGTTCCTCTTTTGCCATAAATGAAACCTTAACTCCTAGAGCATGTCCGAGAAAAGGTGGATCTAATAATGAACCATGATTAGAAACTACAATAAAAGATTTATTAGTAGGAATATTATGAGCACCAATTAAACATCCTCGAAATAAAAATCTAAATACTGGAAAAACTATAAAAATACTTACAAATTTATAAACTATTTTTTCAAATATAAGATTATTCATGAGATTCATAAAGAAGAGTATTTGCAGAAGAAACTTGGCTGATTTTTATATTCTTTAGATGTCTTTTAGCTAAACCTCCCAGCACAGCCGAGGGACCTATTTCAACAATATGTAAATTATCTACAGTATTCATAAGATCCATTGTCTCTCTCCATCTCACACCATTACACATTTGCTTTTTTAAATTTTGCTTTAATTGAATTGAGTCTTTTAAAAAAGATGGATTAGAGTTACTTATAACAGGAATTGAAGGTTCATTAAAATTAACAGAATCTAAATATTCCGAAAACCTCTCTGATGGCTCATTCATATAACTAGAATGAAATGCTCCAGATACATTTAAAAATATAAATCTTTTACACTTTAATTCTTTAGAAATTTCATCTAACTTATCTTTTTTTCCAGATAGAACAACTTGAGATGAACTATTATCATTTGCGATAAAAATATCTTCTTTATTCTTTACAAGACTTTCTAGGATATCTCTATCAAAACCAATTAATGCTGCCATACTTCCAGCAGGAGCTTTAGACATCAATTCTGACCTTATTTTTATAAGAGAAACACAACTTTCAAATGAAATAACTTTTGCAGCATATAAAGACGTAATTTCACCAAGACTATGTCCTGCTACAAAATCAGGATTATATCCCCTTATTTTTAATGCATCTAATAAAATTGACTCTACTAAAAAAAGACATATTTGCGTATTTTTTGTATTATTTAAATCATTATCGTTATTTTTTCCTGACTCTTCTTCACAGATTTTAAAAAGATCCATACCAAATATATCAGAGGCAAAATCAAACCTTGTTTTAGCACCTTCAAGAGTGATGACGTCTTTTCCCATTCCAAGTTTTTGTGAACCCTGACCAGGAAATACCCAAGCAATTTGCATGTTTTTGAAATAATAAAATTTAACCCCATCTAAATAGGGCAGAACTCCAACTTAAACCAGCACCAAAACCACTAGCAACGAGAAGATCATTAGTTTTTATTTTCTTATTTCTAACTGACTCATCAATAAGTAAAGGAATTGTAGCTGCTGATGTATTACCATAATTTTTTAAATTACTAAGAATCTTCGATTTATCAATTTTTAATCTTTCGCCAACAGCGTCTAAAATCCTTTGGTTTGCCTGATGTAAAATCAGCCAATCAATTTCTGAAGAACTAATGTCTGCAATTTGAATTAACTTTTTAATAATTAGAGGAACTTCTCGTACTGCAAATTTATAAACCTCCTGACCATTCATAGATATTTTCGAAAAATTACCTTGTCTAAAATTTACATTATCTACAATAATCCCTTCTTTATTTTGATTTAAGAGATTTAAAAAATTTCCTCTTTCCCCATCTGTTTTCATTTGAAATCCATAAAAATTATTACAATCTTGGTTTGCTTCAATTGCAATAGCCCCAGCGCCATCGCCAAACAGGATACAGCTCCCTCTATCTTTCCAATCAACATAACTAGAGAGTTGATCTGAGCCTATAACAATTGCTCTTTTATAAGAACCAGATTGGATATATTGAGAGGCTGTTATTAGAGCAAATATGAAACCACTGCATGCAGCTGTTATGTCAAAAGCAACAGCATTTTTTGCTTTTAATTTTGATTGTATAACTGGGGCAGATCCGAATAAATCATCTGGTGTTGAAGTTGCCAAGATAATTAAATCAATAGATTCAACTGGCCAATCAGCCATTTCTAAGGCTTTTAATGAAGCTTTATAACCCATTTGAGAAACGTTTTCATCAAAAGAAGCTATCCTTCTATTAGAAATTCCAGTTCTAGTTTTAATCCAATCATCACTCGTATTAACTATTCTACTTATATCTTCATTACTTAAGTTTTGATTGGGCACAAAACTCCCGCAGCCTTTAAAAGTTATTCCAATTTGATTCAGATTAGTACCTTTCAAAAAAGTTTTTTATTCATTATATAAGTCAAACATAAATCAAGTAAAATATGTTTATCTATTCAATACTGGAAGTTTTTGTAATTGATTTAAATGTTCCATAACGTCATGATTTACCGCAGAATGTGCCAACCTTAGAGCACTTACAACAGATAAAGATTTACTGCTTCCATGCCCTATCACACATATACCATTTACACCAAGTAACAATGCACCTCCATGCTCAGCATGATCTAGTCTTTTTTTAATCCTAATTAAATTACTTTTTAAGAAAGCAGAACCTACTTTACCTCTCCTACCTCTTGGTAATTCAGCTCTCAGTATATCTAATAAGACTCCACCAACAGATTCAAGAAACTTAAGAAGTATATTCCCTGTAAATCCATCACAAACAACAACATCAAAATCACCTGTTAGAACATCTCTACCTTCACAGTTTCCTAAAAAATTCAAATTATTTTCATTGGATAATAACTGAAAAGTTTTTAATGATAACTCATTACCTTTGCAATCCTCTTCTCCTATATTTAATAAACCAATTTTTGGCTTCTTTACTTGTAAAACATCTTTTGCATAAATATTGCCTAACAGTGCAAACTGATGCAAGTAAGTAGGCTTACAGTCAGTGTTTGCTCCTACATCAAGAACAAGTACTGGTCTACTTTGATCTCTTGTAGGAAATAATGCACCTATTGCAGGCCTTTCAATTCCTTTTAATCTGCCTATCCTGAAAATAGCTGATGCCATCAAGGCGCCTGAATTACCAGCTGAGTACACTGCCTTTGCTTGATTATTTTTAACTAAGTCCATTGCGATATTAATACTTGCATCCTTCTTTTTTCTTACAGCAGTTGCTTCTTCGTTCATTCCAATAGGAGGACCACTCGCTACCAATTCAAAACGATTATTTTCAATCTCTTTATCCATAATTTCTCTCAAACCTATTTCTTCAGAAATCTGTTTAATCTTTTTTATTTGACCAACAAATTTTATATTTATTGGAAATCTTGAAATTGCATCAAGACAACCTTCAAGAATTGGGCCAGGAGCATGATCACCACCCATAGCATCAACTGCTATCCAAACACGTTCCTTACTCGAACAATGATCATCCGTTATTTGATTTTCATTATTTTGAAGTCTTTTAAGTGGATCAAAAACTAAAGGCTGGAGGGTGTTTTTAGCTAAAGATCCTGCACTTGATACAACGCTCGAAGCAGTACTTACTACTGATCCGGCTCCTGAAACAACATTTCCTGCAACATTTCCTGCAACATTACTTGCCGTATTTACAACTGATCCGGCTCCTGAAACAACATTTCCTGCAACATTTCCTGCAACATTACTTGCCGTATTTACAACTGATCCGGCTCCTGAAACAACATTTCCTGCAACATTAGTTGCTGTAGCAGCAGAACTAGTTGCAGTATCAACGATAGAAGTTACAGCTGAATTCCTTTTATACCAAATTACTAATCTTCTTATAGCACGTGACTTATTATTTTTTTTATTAAAATCTTTGCTCATTTAACCACCCTCAAAAGGGGCTATATCAACAATCCTCTGAAATAGATAGCCAGTACCCCTGGCAGTAAGAATTAATTCAGGATTGGCAGGATCAGCCTCCAATTTTGATCTTAGTCTAGAAATATGTACATCAACAACACGAGTATCAACATGTCTTTCAGGTGTATATCCCCAGACTTCTTTGAGAATTTCTCCCCGACTAAAAGGCTCCCCTGATCTGCTGACTAACAATTCTAAGAGACTAAATTCCATTCCTGTCAATCGTATCCTTTCATCACTTTTAAATACCTGTCTTCTGTTTGTATCAATTTTAATATCAGTTACTTGAATAAGGCCTGAATTAGGCATACCTGCAATTTGTTCCTTATCAATTCTTCTAAGTACACATCTTATTCTCGCCTCTAATTCTTTGGGACTAAAAGGCTTTACAACATAATCATCTGCCCCTAATTCTAATCCAGTAATTCTATCTGCTACATCTCCTAATGCGGTCAACATTACAATTGGCACATCAGAATCTTTCCTTAATTCTTGACAGACTCCATATCCATCTAATTTCGGCATCATTACATCTAAGACAACCAAATCAGGATCATAGTCTTTAAATAATTTTAAAGCCTCCTTTCCATCTGATGCAGTCACAACTTTATATCCAATCATAGAGAGCCTAGTTTCTAGGATTCTTCTGATACTTGCCTCATCATCGGCAACGAGAATTGTTTCTTTTGTTTGACTTGATCCAGCCATTTGTTGTTATTAGCTAATCACTATGTGATTTTAACCTTATCCTAATCTAACTTGTAGAGGGTCAATATCCCAAACTTGTTTAAAAGTTTTTTCTAGAAAAGATAAAATGCCAAATAAATTTTCAAAGTATATTTGCCAAAATTGTGGTTCAGAGACTTCGCAATACTTTGGAAGATGTATGAATTGTAAGGAATGGAATTCAATTATTGAAGAGAAAAAAGGACTCTTATCAAAACACTTTTTTGATACTGAAAATTCAAGATCTAAAGAATTTAAAGAGATTGAAATTGAAGAGTTAACAAGAATAAAAAGTGGCTTTAAAGAATTTGATAGAGTTTTAGGGGGGGGATTTGTAAATGGTTCAATAGTCTTGCTAGGTGGAGAACCAGGAATTGGTAAAAGCACATTAATACTTCAATCAGCCGCTAAAATTTCATTATTGGAAAAAGTGCTTTATGTAACTGCTGAAGAATCATTAGAGCAAATAAAAATTAGATGGGAAAGATTAGATCAAAAAAGTTCTAATTTAAAAATTTTCGCAGAAAATAATCTATTAAGCATAATCAACGAGATCAAACAACTTAAACCCAAAATTGCAATTATTGATAGCATTCAAGCTATTAATAATGCTGATATGGAAAGCTCCTCTGGGTCAGTATCGCAAGTAAGATCATGCTCTTCAGAGTTACAAAATTTCGCAAAGAAACATAATATTGCTCTTCTTATAATTGGCCATGTCACTAAAGATGGATCTCTTGCTGGTCCAAAAACTCTTGAACATCTTGTTGATGTTGTATTGAATTTTGAAGGGGATCATATTGCCTCCCGAAGATTACTAAGAGGTATCAAAAATAGATTTGGAGCGACATTAGAACTTGGGGTATTTGAGATGCAAGAAAATGGTTTAAATGAAGTTATAAATCCGAGCTCAAGCTTCACTAATAATGAAAATATTTCAGGAGTGGCAACTACAATCACACTAGAAGGAACAAGATCATTCGCTGTAGACATACAAGCATTAGTTAATAAAAGTTTTTACCAAAACCCTAAGAGGACCACTACAGGAATAAGCCTAAATAGAGTCCATCAGATTTTAGCTGTTATAGAAAAACATATTAAAATTCAATTATCTTCATTTGACTGTTACCTTGCAACTGCAGGAGGATTTGAGCTAAATGATCCTTCATCTGATCTAGCAATAGCAATTGCTATAGTGTCTAGTTTAAATAATCAAATTCCTTTAAGGAATTGTGCATTTATCGGAGAATTAGGCTTAAATGGTCAAGTTCGAGAGACTTCTTCGATTAAATCAAAAATAGATAAAAGTATTAGACTAGGATTTGAGCAAATAATAATTCCTCATACGAAAGATAATAGATACTTAAATGTCCGTAATATTAAAGTAATTACAGTTAAAAATATTCAAGAGGCTATTACCCTTTCCCTGAAAATTAATAATTAAAGGTATACATCAATATTACTTCTTCCGGTTGTTTTCAGCCAATTCTCAATATCTAAATAGCCACCTGGATATAACCGCACTGCTTTAGCCCAAACCTCTGCTGCTTTATCGAACCAGATATCTCTTTGATCAAAATCACCATCCTGTTCAGCATATCTACCTCTTTTTTCATATATCAGACCAATATTTTTAAGACAGGAGGGTTGCTTAGGATTTTCAATTAATGCTTTTTTATAAGTCTCAATGGCAAGCTCTTCATCTCCATTACTCATATAAATGATTGCCATATTTTTTAGAGTTTCTCCCCTATCAATAGGACTTTCTTCAAGTGATAGACTCTCCTGATAATATTCAAGTGCTTCAGAATAATCACCATTATTTTGAGCAGCTAAACCGTCTCTATAATAGATATATGCTTTTTTTTCCTTTTCAGCTATGGGTAGCACCTTTACTATTGATTCTGCAATAACAGTAAAAGCTTTATCTATAAAGTTGTCTCTGTTTTGATTACTGGGCACGGAAAAAAATAAATCGTTAAATTAGATTTTATTAATATTATACTATTACAAATTTTTATTATTATTAAGTAATAAATACTTATTCTTGGAAATTTAAAGATTTTCAATTGTAAACATGAAAAATATTCAACTAAATATAAGCGGAATGAAATGCGGAGGATGTGTTCAAACTGTTGAGAAAATTTTAAATAATTACAAAGAAACACAGAATGTAAACGTAAATCTACTTACAGAAAGTGCATATTTTGATATTAAAAATAATAACTATGACATATCTGAAATCCTCCAAAATCTTAATGATAATGGTTTTCCTTCAAAAATTTCTAATGATGATTTTTTAGAAAAAATAAATAAAGCTGACCTAAATAAAAAATATAAATGGTTAAATCAATGGAAAAAACTTAATTTTGCATTTATATTACTTTTATTTTCGGTACTAGGGCATCTTGCCGAAGGGGGTTATATCAACTCACCTTTCTTAGGAAATATATCTTTTCATGCAATTATCGCTACAACAGCATTAGCATTTCCTGGAAGACCAATAATAATAAAAGGTTTCCAATCATTCATAAAAAATAGGCCTAATATGGATACACTTGTCGCACTTGGAGTGACAAGTGCTTATTCAACAAGTCTATTATCCATTATTTTCCCTAAGACAGGTTTTCCCTGTTTTTTTAATGAGCCTGTAATGTTATTGGGCTTTATTTTGCTGGGAAGATTTTTAGAAGACCGAGCAAAATTTCAAACTGGATCTTCAATCACTGAATTACTTGATTTACAACCAGATACTACTTATTTATTTGATAAAGATAATAATTTAAAATCAGTAAGAGTTAACACTTTGCAGCCTGGAGATGAGATACAAGTTTTAGCAGGTGACAGAATACCTGCAGATTGTTTAGTGATAGAAGGCGAGTCGTTTATAGATGTATCTCACATAACAGGGGAATCAGAACCAGTTGAAGTTAAACAAAATGATAATTTATTAAACGGAACACTTAATTTAAACTCTACTCTTAAACTTAAAGTGATGAAAGTTGGTTCAGAGACATCACTAGCAAAACTTGTAAATCTTATTGAATCCGTACAATCTCAAAAACCGCCAATACAAAGGCTAGCAGATATAATTGCTGGAAAATTTACTTATTTTGTTCTATCCACATCTATTTTTAGCTTTATATTCTGGTGGAAAATTGCACCAAACTTATGGCCTAACCTTCTTGAAAAAAATCAAGAATTAATTGGATTACACTCAAACCATACTTTACACAATTCCTTAGGAAGTTCCGCAGATAGTCCTCTAAGCCTTGCTATTCAACTCTCAATTGCTGTTTTAGTAATAGCATGCCCTTGTGCTCTAGGCTTAGCTACTCCTACTGTAATAACAGTTGCCTCTGGTAAAGCAGCAAAAAAAGGAATTTTATTCAAAGGAGGCGATAAAATTGAAATAGCATCCAAAATAGATACGATTATTTTTGATAAAACTGGAACACTTACCCAAGGTACACCTTATGTTGTCGATTATATTTCTACCTTTGACAAAAAGTATGTTCTTAAGGTTGCTGCAAGTTTAGAAAATCAAAGTCGACATCCAATTGCAAATGCTTTAATACGAGAATTAAAAAAAGAAAAAATAGATTTATTGAAAATTAATAGCATAAAAACAGAATCAGGAAGAGGTATAACAGGAACCTTAAAAGATATTGAAGGTGAAGTAAAAGTTGGCAATCTTAAGTGGTTGCAAAATAATGGAGTGAAAATAACCAATGCTACCCAAAAAATAGTGGATTCAGAAGATATTAAAAAATATACAATTATTGGGGTTAGTATCGGAAAGGATTTATTAGGTTGCATTTTAATTGGAGACTTACTAAGAGGAGACGTAAAATCAACTTTTGAAAAACTAAGAAAAGATAAATTTAATATTTACATATTCAGTGGCGACAGAAAAAACACTGTCCTTGAACTTGGTAAGACTTTGAAATGCGATATAGAACAATTAAAGTGGGAACTCTTACCTGAGAATAAACTTGATAGTCTTGAACAATTAAAAAATAATTATCAAGTTGCAATGGTTGGTGATGGAATTAATGATGCGCCTGCACTAGCAGCATCAACTTTAGGGGTAGCTGTTGGATCTGGAACTCAAATAGCTAAAGCGAATGCAGATCTTGTCCTAATGGGAAATAACTTAAGTGGAATTTCTTACGCATTTAGACTCGCAAAAGAGACCATAAAAAAAATCAAACAAAATCTAATTTGGGCTTTTGGATACAATTTAATTGCCATCCCTCTTGCAGCTGGAGTACTTTTCCCTAAATTTGGAATCCTTCTCTCACCATCCATAGCAGCACTATTAATGGCTATAAGTTCAATTACAGTAGTTTTAAATGCACTATCCATAGAATTAGACTAATGAAAGGAAAATTTATAGTATTTGAAGGTATTGATGGATGCGGTAAAACTACGCAAATTAATGAGATATGCAATTGGCTTCCTACTAGTAACCTTATATCTAATCATTCTTCTATTATAAAAACAAGAGAACCAGGGGGCAGTTTAATTGGCGCAAAATTAAGAGAACTTATCTTATCAAATAATAAAGATAATGTACCCACAAATCTTACTGAATTACTTTTATATGCTGCTGATAGAGCAGAACACGTGACAAAAATCATCTCTCCAGCATTAAACAAAGGAGATTGGATATTAAGTGATAGATTTTCTGGCTCAACCCTTGCATACCAAGGATATGGGAGAAATCTTGATAAAGAAATTATCAAAAAATTAGAGATTATTGCATGTCAAGGACAAAAGCCTGATATTACTTTCCTCTTAGATATTTCTATCGAAGAAAGTATTGCACGAAGAAAAAATCAAATCCCAGATAGAATTGAGTCTGAAGGTGTAAATTTTCTGAGAGAAGTAAATATGGGCTTTAAGAAAATTGCTAAGGAAAATAATTGGATTGTAATCTCTGCATTGAATAATAAAGAAAATATAACCACTACAATCAAAAATACTCTAATTGAGAAATTTGGCTGAAATAGTATTAGAAATTTTATGGATCTCAATTCTTCAAATAATAATTTAGAAAACAATATATTAAAACAAGTAATTTCTAAAAAAAATATTTCAAATGCATATATATTTTATGGCCCAGAAGACGTAGGAAAAAAAGATGAAGCCATTAAGTTTATTTCCCAAATTATTAATAAAGACAATTTAGATACAAAAATAATACAACGAATTAGAGAAAATAATCATCCAGATTATTTATTCATTGAACCCACATATCTATTAAAAGCAAATTTGATAAATCAATCTGAAATTGATCAAGATATAAAACACAAATATAAACCTTTAATAAGGGTAAATCAAATACGCACAATTAATACTTTTTTAAGCAGAGTATCAATTGAAGCTGATAAAAAATTTATTATCATCAACGATGCTCATCTTTTAAATGAAGCTTCATCTAATTGCTTATTAAAGACATTAGAGGAACCTTCAAATGGACTTTTTATTTTGATAACTTCTAAATTAAATCTAATTATTGATACCATAATTTCACGCTGTCAAAAAATCAAATTCTCATCTTACTCATATAAGGACTTAAAGGAAAAATTAACTCAATCAGAATATTTTGATGCATTAAACAATAAAAAATACTTAGATCTAGAAAATATAATTTTTATTTCAAATGGATCTCCAGGAAAACTTTATAAAAACATAACAAAATTAATGAATATACCTGAAAGTATAGTTTTAGATTTAAAAAACCCTATATATGAGTTTGAAAAAGTATTTAATATCGCAAAAAAAATTAATGAGGACATAGATTTAGAAAACCAAGAATATCTTATAAACTATGTCCAATATTGCTGGTGGAAGACAACATTAAACAGAGAAATAGCTTTATCACTAGAAAAGATTAAAAGCAATCTTAAAGATAAATTGAGTCCACGTTTATCATGGGAGGTAGGATTATTAGAAATTGCAATAAATAAATCTTCTAAATAATGAATTAAGTATTGATTAAATTTGATTCTCTTGAGCTGATGAATTCTTTTTTTTCTATTTCAACTTCTTCACCCTTGGGAAGTTCAAGACAATAACCAGCACCATATACAGTTTTAATGAATTTTGGCTTGCGAGGATCAGGTTCTAACTTTGTTCTCAAATGTCTTACATGAACCCTTATTGTTTCAATATCATCATCAGGCTCATAACCCCACACTTCCTTAAGTATCAATGCTGGAGAAACTGTCTGTCCATGCCTTTGCAGCAAGCAATGTATTAGCTCAAATTCTAAGTGTGTAAGGCGAACCGGAGAATCAAACCAAATAACTTCAAATCTCTCTGGTACAAGTGTAAGAGGTCCATAATTCAGAATTTCTTGTTGATTACTAGAATTTAAAGCAACTCTATTAGTTCTCCTTAACAAAGCTTTTATCCTTACATGCAATTCCTCTAAATCAAAAGGCTTTGTAATATAGTCGTCTGCTCCTGAATTAAAACCTGTTACTTTATCTTTCAGACCACCTAAAGCAGTAATCATCAGTATAGGAATACCGGATGTTCTTTCATCTCTTCTCAATCTTTGACATAAAGTTAATCCATCTACATTAGGAAGCATCAAATCGAGCAAAATGACGTCAGGAGAGTATTGTAAGGCAAGTGCTTGGCCCTTAATACCATCATCTGCTTTTAGGACATCAAAACCAGAATGTTCAAGATGTCCAGAAACTAAATCGCGCATATCACGATCATCTTCAATTAAAAGAATTGTAGTTTTCATATTTATCGACTTTTGTAATTATTAAATTTGGTATATTCTCTCAATAATTTTTATTTATTGCAGATTTTTGTTAACAAGTAAATTAATTGATAAATATATAAGAACTCAGTCAAGAAGATGGATTTTGGCAATAAAAAGGGTGAGAAAAATTTCATAATTTTATAATTTCTTTTGTTTTTTTTAACTTTTCCTTAATATTCTTAGATAATTTAATTAAATTATCTTCATATTTAATTTAATTTCCTAATAATTTTTACAGCTTTTTTATAAGAAATCTTTATCAATTATTGATTTATCTTAGAAAAAATGGTTTACCTTAGAAATAATATTTATCAGTATGAAAAAGAAGAAATTTTATTATTCAGATTTTTCAAAAAAAGAACTTGAAAGTCTTAAAGAATATTACATCACTGAAAAAGTAAAAAGTATGAATGAATCTGAATTAAGACAATTTGCTAGTGAAATTTTCAGCCATCAAGTCAAAAACACCATAGGAGATGAGGAAGAAAAAGAAGCTTGGGAAGAAATAGAAAATTTCTTTAGCGATAATTTTGAATTTATTTTAGAGGGAATCAAAAAAAATTTTGAAGCAACAAAACAAGATTGCATAGTTGAATCTAAAAAAGGTACATCTAATGTTATGGAGCTAAATACTGATGAAATTAAAAATGAAAAAATAGATATGTGGATGGATTAGTAATGTATAAAAGTTCCACTCTATTATAAAAGTAATTTTTAACTACCAAAAATAATTTGAAATAGATTCTTTATAACCTTAATTATTCCTATTTATAAAAATGAAACATACATTATTTTGGAGACCTCGAGTGAATTTAGATATTTATCTTTTGATTTAAAATTTTGCAAAAAAAAACTCATCTTTTCAGATGAGTTTTAGTAGCTATAAACTCAAGTGTTTCCATGTTTCCACTGAATTTACAACTAACTCCTACACACATATTTATAATAGCCCCGATAATTAAAGGGTGTTTGTGGAATGTTTATCTAATTCAACTGTCACATGTGACAATTAACAAGAGATACTTTTATATTTATCAATCAGATAAATAGTTAACCAATAAAAACCAT
>Ga0209433_10000010_pt1 | contig 66199 bp, 80 predicted proteins | sample METZYME_5_50m_FD_187552 | JGI IMG/M metagenome (GOLD analysis project Ga0209433, IMG submission 187552) | Marine microbial communities from oxygen minimum zone in mesopelagic equatorial Pacific - METZYME_5_50m (SPAdes) (version 2) | ecosystem: Environmental > Aquatic > Marine > Oceanic | place...
CGAATTTATCAAGAGCAGACTCAAAAGACTTAAGAGTTAATTCAACGCCTTCTTTATCAGATTCAGAGATACCTTCACTAAGATTTTTTAGAGCATGCTCTAAATTATCTACTACAGGTAATAACTCCAGAAGTAGCCTTTCAACGCCATATTTATGAGCCTTTTCAACTTCAGCAATAGAACGCTTTTGAGCATTATCAAGCTCTGCTCTGAGTCTTAGCAATGTATCTTCTAATTCTGAAATTCTTTGTTCATCTGAAATCTCATTGAGCTCCTCTTGCTCTTCAAGTTCAGATTCTGAATTGATATCTTCATCTGAGATACTCTCATTCTTCTTCTTAGACATATGTTCTCCCTAAGTGATATATAGGGATTTGTGAAATTAGTTCAAGTTTTTTTAGTCGGTCTTTTTAACAAAAATAACTGTGCTTCTGTCCACAATTTCGTATCCATGACTCGCAGCAATTTCGTCCTGCTTCTTTTCAATTTCAAGATCATGAAACTCTATTGTTTTTCCTGTGTTAACACATACCATATGATCATGATGATGATCCTGTGTCATTTCATAAACAGAATGTCCCTCTTCAAAATTATGCCTGGTAACAATTCCTGCTGATTCAAATTGTGATAGAACTCTGTATACAGTTGCTAACCCTACATCATCTCCGCTAGTTAGAAGTTCTTTATAAATATCTTCCGCACTGAGATGCACTTCACTATTAATTGTTTTAGTTAAAACCTCAAGTATTAGCATTCTTGGTAGAGTGGCTTTGAGGCCTGCTTTTTTTACTGCGTCTTGTGTACTCATAAAGTTATAGATTAATTACCTTGCTCTAGTATAATCGATGAATATTATGAAAGAAAATCTAAAAGTTTCAACTACATTTCTACTTATTTTTTTTATTTCTGCTTGCTCATCTTTTAGCTTTTACAAGGTGCCTGTAACTCAAGGAAATATTTTTGAGGAAGAGGATATTGAAAAACTTCAAGTTGGACAATCAATGGATCAAGTCCAGTTTATTTTGGGTTCTCCAATGATAAGAGACCCATTTCACTCAAACAGATGGGATTATTTGTATTTAATTACCGTTGGAGATGAGAAGATTGTTGAAAAAAAGCTTGTCGCTATTTTTGATGAGGAAAACCTTTTATCATCCTGGGAAATTATTTCTGAGTAAAGTTTTTGTTTTAAGCACTCTCTTTTTAGGAACCCTCTTTCATATTATTTATTTTAATAGTGAAATCTATATAAATGACGAAGGGATCTTGGTTGAATCTTTTTATTTGATTCCTTTGGGATATATTTTTTATCTGGTTGCTTTTGTTTCTTTTTTAATCCTTGCATCTAAATCATTTACAAAGCTATCCAGAAAAATATTTACAAATTTTTCCACTGTTGATTCGCTTAAGAAAACTCCTAAAAAATAAGGAACCTTTGCATCAACTTTAAATGAAATCTTGCAGCTTTCATCATCTAGCTTTTCAGCATCCCAAGAAGCGTTCATCTCCTCAAATGGTCCATTAATTTGAGTTATCAGGATCTTTTCTTCTTCGATTACATTTCCAGACTTAATCTTGTAACTCACTCCAGCAATCTCAAATTCTAGCTCTCCAATTTGAGAAAAATTTTTGTTATCTGAACTTAATGACCTAGATGCACTGCAAAAAGGTAAATATTGTTCATACCTTTCAAAATTAACAATTTGCTCAAATACTAAAGTGTGCTTATAAGGAAGAATACGAGTTACTTCGAATTTTTTTTTCATTAATCATATTTGAGTAATTAGAATCATGCCTACTGCAATTGGAGCCACAAACCTAATAAAGAAGTACCAAGTACTTAAAATTCCATCACTTAGTTGTAGTTGTTCTTGAATTAGTTCTTTTTTCATAAACCAACCAACAAAAACTGCTACAAAAAGTCCGCCTAAAGGTAAAAGCAAGTTATTACCAATGAAAACAATTGAATCTAAGATTGTTCTGTTTCCAAGTAAGTAGAAGTCGCTTAAAACATTGAAGCTAAGAACGCTCCCGATTCCAAGAAACCATGCAGAAAATCCAAATATAAATGCAGCATTCTTTCTTGAAAGAATATTTTTTTCTGAAAAGTAGGCAACGCTTGGCTCCAATAAAGATATCGACGAACTCAAAGATGCTATCACTAACAAAATAAAAAATAAGGGCCCAAAAATCTGCCCTAGAAACATTGTTTCAAATGTTTGTGACAGTGTTATAAAAACTAATCCGACTCCTCCACTATTGACTTCAAGTCCTGATGCAAAGATTATTGGAAATATTGCAAGGCCCGCCATTAAGGCAACAAGTGTATCAAGCCCGCCAACTGTAATGGAGGTATTTAATATTTTTTGGTCATCTGACATATATGCTCCATATGTCATGATTGCGCCCATACCCAGACTTAAACTAAAAAAAGCTTGTCCCATAGCGCTTAAAAATGTTTGAGGGTTTACTTGACTAAAATCTGGGCTAAATAAGAACTGCAATCCTTTGAGAAAATCGCCATTAATAACTGCATTAAGAACCATCAGAATTAGAATGAGCCCAAGAAGAGGCATAAGAACTCTTACAAATCTTCCAATTCCATTTTTAATGCCACTAGCTATAACTCCTGCAGTAATAAATATAAAAATAGTATGCCAAATTAGTAAGTTCGAGGCTGAAGATGTAGTAATGCTGAACTGCTCTTCTGAGGAAAGTTGTAAATCAGGAAGAGCCGAAATAAAAATATAATTTATACAAATACCAGCCAGAACGCTATAAAAAGATAGTATCAATATGCCAGCAATAAGCCCGCCCCATCCGATGACCTGCCAATTAGAAGATCTGTTTGAATCTAAAGCTGCGGACTTCATAGAGTTGACCGGACTGCTTGAAGCTCTTCTTCCAATAACAATTTCAGCCATCATGATTGGTAAGCCGATTATTAAAATGCATGCTAAATAAATTAGAACAAACGCTCCGCCACCATTAGTACCAGCCATATATGGGAACCCCCAAATATTTCCTAATCCAACAGCAGAACCAGTGGCAGCCAGTATGAAGGTCCATTTTCCTGACCATTTTCCATGAGATTTCAACTGTTCCATTATTGCCTCCAGCTAGGTGTATGGATTAAAAACAAACGCAAGACATATAAAATAGCAGATTGTTACTAATAAAGTAAGAATCCTTCTCATTTCAGCATATTCGCTATTATTTTTAAAAGTAGAGTTGTTCAGAGATTCGTAGTAAAGAAACAAAGGAAATGCTAAAAAGCAAATAATTAACGAAAAAAGAAAGTTTATAAAAAGAAAAAGAATAACAATTAAATTTATAAAAGTGCACCCTATTCCAAACCTAATATTATTTATACTATTCGGATTCCACCCCCATGCGGTTCCTCCCAAAAATGAAATTATTACTCCACCATAAAGTGAAATTGCTTTCAAAGAGATTTCAGAAAAATCAGCACTGAGCCAGGGCGCTATAGTAAAAAATATAAATGGAAGTACTCCAAGGTATCCGTAGAATTGAATAGTTTTTAAGGGCATATTTATTATTATTGTGTCTACTGATTCTAAGTTAGAATTATAAGTTATGACCGCAATTGTCACTAATAAAAATGCTTCAAGGAATTTCACTTTTATTAAATCTTTCGAGGCTGGAATTATGCTCAAAGGTTGGGAGGTGAAATCTCTTAGAGAAGGACGTGTTGATGTAAAAGATTCCTATGTCAAACTTATAAAGGATGAAGCTTGGCTTATTGGTCTAAAAATTGATCCGCCAAGTTCTCTGAAAAATGAAAATCTTGATCCAACTAGATCAAAAAAACTTCTTCTAAACAAAAAAGAAATATACCAATTGGATGACTCTGTTAAGAAAAAGGGTCTTACGTGCGTTTTAAAAAAAATGTATTGGAAAAACAATCTTATTAAATGCGATATCGTAGTTGGAAAAGGTAAAAAATCATATGATAGAAGGCAGGATATTAAAGAAAGGGATTGGAAAAGAGATCAAGCAAGAACATTAAAATCTTCTCTTAAAAATAAATAATATTGTATAATTTCATCCCTTTTTGGGGGCGAATAGGATTCGACGTTTTTATTGGATTCCAAAGCGCATGTCAAGAATGAAGTTTTCTTGTAAAAAATACTTCAAAATTTTAGTTGCAAATAACGACAACTACGCTTTAGCTGCTTAAATAGCTAAACCTGCTGTAAAGAATGGTTACGGTCTGAAACAGCGGTCATTTACGTAGCCTAGTTAAGTTTTGTTTCTCGAGCCTAACTTGATGAAACTTAAATCGAGATCTACCTTGATGTCCTGCTCTTCGGGTTTTCAAGGCAAATGATAATAGAATGAGCTAAGCATGTAGAAGCGAGGTTGAAGGACTAACGGACGCGGGTTCAATTCCCGCCGCCTCCACCAGTAAATATTAAACTTATATTTTTTTATTATTTACCAAAGCGCTACTGGATTAATAATCATTTGAACTGCTCCCTTTAACTTTGGCTGTCCAAGCACGAACATGAATTCAGTAACATTTTCTTTCGCAAGCTTGCCTGTATCCATTGTTTCAAGAATGTAAATACCATTTTCTTTAATAAGCGTTACATGATCATAATAAACTTTATCTCCATCAATAGGAGGAACAGCTCCTAGACCCCATGTATCAGCACCAACAGCCATTGGTTTGAACTCCGAAAGATATACTGCTGCGTCATTTGTTATTCCAGGTATTGAAGCACCCCATTCTTCCGGAGAAGATTTAAGTTTTGCATCAGTCCATCCAGTATGAAAGAGAATGATATCTCCTTTTTTTAATTCAATATTTTGTTTTTTGATAGCTTTTTTGATGTCTTCTCTGGTAATTCCCTGACCTCCATGCATTGAAGACACTCCATGATGCTTTGCCATATTAATTAATACGCCTCTTCCAACAAGCGGAGGTATCGTTTCGATTCCCATCTTAGTTAAGCCAGTTATAAATGAGAAATCTTCGCCTTTATTACAATTATAGAAAATATCATCATCACCAATGTGCCCTAAACCATCTAATTGTGGACCTGTGCCAATCCACATTTGAAGAATGTCATCGTTATAAGTAATGTCATAACCAAAATCACTTGTTGTATCTCTTCCAAAATGTTGGTTTGGTTGAACTACCTGTAATTCGGTATATCGCGGAGCAAATGCCGGCATTCCGGGTTCAATTACAATACCCAATCCATGAGACATACCTTTCTTTATTAGCTTAACCGCCTCCAAAGTATTTTCGTTTGAAATCATATTTGCAGCACCAATTTCATCATCCGGTCCCCAAATAGATGGTTGGCAGTCGCTATCTGCAAAAATAATGAATGGAATTGCTAATATAAATGTTAATAAGTTACGCATTTTTCCTCCACATGACACTTAATATATTTAAAATTTATTATAATCAAATTATGAAATCTATTCTTGTAACAGGATCATCTTCAGGAATTGGAGCAGCTATATGTGAACACTTCTCACAAATTGGTTGGAAAGTTTTCGGTAGCGTACGGAATCAAAATGATGGAGATAAACTAACAAATATATGTGGAGAAAATTTCACTCCTCTTATCTTTGATGTCACAGACATTAATGCAATTAAGGAGGCGGCTAATTTAGTTGAATCTCATTTGGGCAAAAATGGCTTAGATTGTCTCGTAAATAATGCAGGCATTAATATTTCTGGTCCTATGGAGTATGTAGAATCTGATGAAGTGAGAACAGTCTTTGAAGTTAATGTAATGGGGCCATTAAATTGCTCGCAGTCATTTCTGCCAATGCTAAAAAAATCCTCGGCGGCAACTATTATTAATATAAGCTCAATGGCCGGCAAGATTGGTCTGCCAATGCAAGGATCATATTGTGGCAGTAAATTTGCGCTTGAAGGAATTTCTGAATCAATGCGAAGAGAACTTCAAATCCATAATATCAAAGTAGTTGTAATTGGTCCTGGTGCAATTGAATCATCAATTTGGGATAAGTTTGAAAAAGATGAGAAGGAAGAACAATATAAGGATACAGAATATACATCAGCAATAAAAAAAATGGACGGCACTCTTAAAAGAGCAAGAAGCATAGCTATTCCAGCTCATCGAGTAGCCAAAAAAGTTGAGAAAATTGTTAATTCTAAGAATCCTAAACCAAGATATGTAGTTGCTGGCATAACAGACAAAATGTTAAATCTCATTCCAAGAAAGATCCTTGATAGAGCTTTTAAGAGGTTATTAACGAAATAACCTGAAAGGGTGGACTTTTTAGGCACAGATGATTAAACTTGCACAACTTTTTATAACATTTTATGGCTAATTCAAAACAAGCAGAAAAGAGAGCTAGACAGAATAAAGCAAGATATAAGCTTAGACATAGTCAGAGGTCTCAAACAAGAACAGCAGTTAAAGCTGTCAGATATGCAATTGAAGAAAATGATGCTGCAAAAGCCTCAGGCCTCTTAAAAACTGCTGAAAAAGTTCTTGATTCAGCCGCTTCAAAAAAAGTTATTCACAAAAATGCTGCTGCCAGAACAAAAAGTAGACTAACTGCTGCAGTTAAAAAAATCTCTAAATAAAAATCCTTCTCGATATATCGTCAAGAAGTTCTTGAACTCCCTCACCCGTAACTGAAGAAATACCAAAAACATTTGTAAATTCCTTAGCATTAAAAGTATTTAAAGTTTCTAATCTAGTCTCTTCATCAATTAGATCAATTTTTGTAACAACTATATAAAACTCTTTTTCTAAAAGTTTTTCTGAAAAATCTCCTAATTCTTTCTTCAGTTTAAGAAATTGATCCTGTACCGAAATTTCTGAAAAAGCTTCAAGAAAAAAAAGAAGGATTCCTGTTCTTGATATATGTTTTAAAAACTTAATACCGAGCCCGTGACCATCAGATGCGCCTTCAATTATTCCTGGTATGTCTGCAATCACATAACTATTATCAGAATATTTAATAGTTCCTAAGTGAGGTCTTAATGTTGTAAAAGGATAGTCAGCGATTTTAGGTTTTGCTGACGAAACGGTATTTAGAAATGTTGACTTTCCAGCATTTGGGAATCCAACTAAACCAACATCTGCTAGAGATCTAAGTTCTAGTTTAATATTTATTGATTCACCGTCCTCTCCTTTCGTTATTTTTCGTGGTGCTTGATTGGTGCTAGACTTAAAACGAGCATTACCTAATCCGCCATCACCGCCTTTTGCAAGCAAATAATCTTTTTCTTCATTGCAATCAATAATTACATCACCAGTATCTGCATCTAATACAACAGTTCCTTGAGGAACTAGTAAAAAAATAGAATCGCCATCCTGACCTTTCATATTTTTTCCGGAACCATTTCTGCCATTCTTTGCTTGTATAATTTTTTTATGGTGAAAATCAACTAGTGTATTGATGCTCTTATCAGCTTTTAGAAAAACATCTCCTCCTCTGCCTCCATCACCGCCATCAGGACCGCCTCTTGGAATGTATTTTTCTCTTCTAAAGCTTAAGCAACCGGAACCGCCTGATCCTGCCTTAATTTCAAGCAGAGCTTCGTCAATGAAATTCATGGATTTTACTGAGGAACTATATTTACAGTTTTCCTCTTTCTTGGACCTTTATAAGTAAATTGAACAATACCAGATTCTTTAGCAAATAATGTATGATCTTTACCCATTCCAACATTTACGCCTGGATGAGTATTTGTTCCTCTTTGTCTAATAATTATTTCACCAGCTTTAACAAGCTGACCACCAAATCTCTTAACACCTAATCTTTTTGACTGGGAATCTCTACCGTTCTTACTGGAACCACCAGCTTTCTTATGTGCCATTATTTACTCTCTAGTTTGATTTTATCAATCTCTATCTTGGTATATTTAGCTCTATGCCCTTGTTTACGCATACTATGCTTTCTTCTTCTAAACCTAAGAATTGATAATTTAGTTCCTTTAACTTCCTCAATAATCTTTGCTGTTACTTTAACATTTTGTAAATATGGTTGGCCTATTTCAACAGTTTTATCATCAGAATATAGAAGAACATTATCAAAGGTAATCTTTTTCTTTTCATCAGAAATAAGGTCAATGAGAAGAGTTTGTCCCTCCTCTACTTTATGCTGTTTACCACCTGTTTCAATTACTGCATACATTATTAAATCCGAAAGTTGGCAAAATATACGCTGATATGCGGAATTTATCAATAGTTAGGTATAATTTTTAATCCAATAAATAAACATGTCTAATTTAAATAAAAATCTTAAAAAAGATCTCAAAAAAGTCGAAAGCCTAATGAGAAGAGATTTAAGTAAAGAACCGGTTGTAAAAGACCTCTATGATTATATTTTTGATAAATCAGGTAAGAAAGTTAGAGCATCCATCAGCCTAATTTGCTCTCATGGTATGAAGCAAAAACAACAAGATAGAATTAAGCTAGCAGCTGTAATTGAACTTCTTCATACTGCTACACTCGTTCATGACGATATTATTGATAATTCAGACCTTAGAAGAGGAAGACAAACAGTTAATGTTGCTTGGTCTAATTCGCATAGCGTATTAATTGGTGATTTTATTTATTCAAAAGCATTTATGCTTATGAATGAAATAGGCAATTTTAGAGTAATAGATGAGCTAAGCTCTGCTACAAACAAAATTGCTGAAGGCGAATTAATGCAACTCGCAAATAAAAATAACTGGGGTTCGTCATTGCAACAACTTAAAAAAATAAGCTATTACAAAACCGGGCGTTTGTTTGAAGCCTCTGCAAAAACTGCTGCAATCCTTTCTGGAAAATCTAATGCGTTTATAGAAAATGTTTCTAAAGCCTCAAAGCTCATTGGAATTGTTTTTCAGGTGAGGGACGATTTACTTGATTATGGCATAAGTGAAAATGATATTGGAAAACCGCAAATGCAAGATATTCTTGAAGAAAAAATAACATATCCGCTCTACTTCGCGCTTAAAAGCTCAACAAAAAAAGATGCATTAAAAATCTTAAACAAGCTAAAGAAAAAAGATTTTCACGTAGATGATATTTCAGATTTTGTATCTTCATCGAATGCATTCAACAAGTGTAATTTGCTTATTGAAGGTTATAGTAACGAAATAGATAAATGTATCCTCAGCATATCTAATAAAGAAATTCGTGATCAGATGCTAAACTTGTCTGACAGTTTAAAATATAGACATGAATAAATTATTCAAACCAAAAAGCTCATATTCAAGAGAGGATCTAAATGATTGTGGGTTTGGTCAGCTTTTTGGTGAAGGGAATGGCAGGCTCCCTGTAGACCCCATGCTTATGTTTGACAGAATCACTGAGATAAATAATTCTGGAGGGAAATATTCCAAAGGCGAAGTTTATGCAGAGCTTGATATAAATCCTGATCTTTGGTTTTTTGATTGTCACTTTAAAGAAGATCCCGTTATGCCCGGTTGCTTGGGGCTTGATGCTATGTGGCAATTATTAGGTTTCTTTCTATGCTGGAGTGAGCTACCTGGAATTGGAAGGGCTTTAGGAGCAGAAAAAGTAAAATTCTTTGGACAAGTGCTTCCAACTGCAAAAAAAGTTAATTATGTCCTTGATATAAAAAGAGTGGTGAACCGAGGAGCTGTAGTTGGTTTTTCTGATGCTGATATGTTTGTGGACGATAAGCATGTTTACTCAGCAGATAACCTGAAAGTTGGTCTTTTTGCTGACCCAAGCAAATTTTAATATGCGTGAAGTTGTTGTAACAGGAATGGGGCTAATCTCATGCATAGGCAATGATTTAGAGACCGTTGCAAAGAATCTTAAGGTAGGTAAATCTGGAATTAAGTTAAACCAAGAATATGCAGATATGGGTTTTAGAAGCCATGTTTGTGGTTCGATTGAGATAGACCTAAAGCCTTTAATTGATAGGAAGGTTCTAAGGTTTATGGGTAACGCATCGGCATACGCATATCTTGCTGCTAAAGATGCTCTTATGGACGCAGGCCTCAGTGAAGACGATATATCTTCTCCAAGGGTTGGTCTTGTTGCTGGTTCAGGAGGTGCATCTTCTGCTATTCAGATAGAGGCTGCAGATATAACTAGATCAAGAGGACCTAAAAGAATCGGTCCTTATGCAGTCCCTAAAGCAATGGGAAGTACTGTTTCTGCTGTTTTATCAACAGCATTAAAAATTAAAGGTGTTAACTATTCAATTACTTCAGCTTGTTCAACTAGTGCGCATTGCATTGGTCATGGAGCCAACCTTATTCAAAATGGCTTACAAGATATAGTTATTGCAGGTGGTGGTGAAGATGAGCATTGGTCATCATCATCATTGTTTGATGCAATGGGGGCCTTGAGCTCAAAATTTAATGAGCAGCCAGAGCTAGCATCTAGACCATTTGATAAAGATAGAGATGGCTTTGTAATATCAGGTGGTTCTGGAATGGTGATTCTTGAAGAAAAAGAGAGTGCTCTAAAAAGAGGTGCAAAGATTTATGGAACCCTTAAAGGTTTTTGTGCAAACTCAGATGGTTATGACATGGTTGCGCCCTCCGGTGAGGGGGCTGTAAGGTGCATGAGCGAAGCCCTCTCACAATTTGGGCAAGAAATAGATTATATAAATGCTCACGGAACAAGTACTCCGGTTGGAGATATAGCTGAAATAAATGCGATTCAAGAGGTTTTCAATTCACAAAATCCATTTTTAAGTTCAACAAAATCGCTTACAGGACACTCTTTAGGCGCAACTGGTGCTCAAGAAGTCATTTATTCAATGATTATGATGAATAAAGGTTTCGTTTCTCCTTCTATTAATGTTGAAGCCGTTGTCGATGAAATCGGTGATATAAATTTAGTAACTGAAGAGAATAATCACAAGATTAATTCGTTTATGAGTAATTCATTTGGTTTCGGTGGAACAAATGCATGTTTAGTTTTTAACAAGGATTAATTTCTCATCACTCAGGAGGTAAATATGTTTAGTCATGTAATGATTGGGTCTAATGATATAGAAGAATCACGCGTATTTTACGATAAATTGTTCGAAGTTCTTGGTGCAAAGCCGGGAAAGATGATCCCAAGCCGAACTGGGTTAAAAAGATATTTTTATAATTTCAAAGAAACAAGTTTTGCGGTATCGGAGCCTCTAGATGGAGGGAAAGCTACTGTTGCAAATGGAGCTACTATTGGCTTCAACTTAGAAAGTATTGAGCAGGGAGATTTATGGCACAAGACTGGAGTTCAAAATGGAGGAACTTCGATTGAAGAACCTCCAGGTATTCGTGTATACGATGATTATAGTTTTTACTTGGCTTATTTAAGAGATCCAACAGGACACAAGTTATGTGGATTGCTGAGAGTTAGATAGAACTTACTTTTTTTCAATTTCCTCTAAGAAATTCTTTGGTAGGTCTTCGGATACTAAATTAGGGAAGTCAGCTCGTCTTTTTTCAAGAAAGGAGGTAACTCCTTCCCTAGCATCTCCGGACTTTCCTCTTGAACTAATAAATATACTCTCCAAATCATGCGATCTATCCGGTCCATTATCTCCAAGCGAAGTCCAAAATAATCTTCGCGCTACCGCAACTGAAACAGGAGCAGATTTTTTTGCAAGCTCCTGACAATAATTCAATGCTTTCTCAAGCATTTCTTCATCTTCAAATATGTATGAAACAAGGCCGATTTCTTTTGCTTCGTCAGCATTGATAATCTTTCCAGAAAAGCAAAGCTCTAAGGCCTTTGAGATGCCAACTATTTTAGGGAGGAACCATGAGCTGCTTGCATCATTTACAATTCCTCTGTTCAAAAAAACAAATCCAAACTTTGCTTTTGTCGAAGCAATTCTTATATCTGCTGCAAGTTGCATTGTTGCTCCAACTCCTACGGCGGGACCATTACAAGCAGTAATAATTGGTTTAAGGGACTTATACATTCTGAGTGTCAAAATACCGCCAGCATCTTTATTATAATCTTGAGGATACTCCTTAGATGTATCAAACCTATCAACGAAGGTATTTTCTCCTCTTGAGAGATCTGCTCCTGCACAAAATGCCCTTCCTGAACCTGTTATAAGTGTTGCTCTGATTTTGTCATCTTCATCAATCATATCAAAAGCATCGCAAAGCTCCTGCATCATAGTCAAAGTAAAAGCATTGAGTTTTTCAGGTCGATTCAGTTTAATCAAAGCGACTGAATCATGAATTTCAAATGTAATGTGCTTGTATTTCAAAGTCTAGAAAGGAATGTCTTCTTCTGAGAACTCGCCGTTATCTTGGTTTACGTCTTCTTCGCTGACACCCGAGTTATTATTTTCATAAGAGGACCCTGACGATTCTCCTCTTGAATCAAGCATCGTAAGCTCTTGTCCAAGAACTTCAGTGGTATACCTGTCATTTCCTGCTTGATCTTGCCATTTTCTTGTTTGTAATTTTCCTTCAACATAGACTTTGGATCCTTTATCAAGATATTGTTCAGCAATTTCTGCAAGCTTTCCGAAATAAACTACTCTATGCCATTCAGTTTTTGTTTTTAAGTCGCCACTATCTTTATCTTTCCAAGATTCAGAAGTTGCTAAACTTAGATTAGCCACTGCAGTATTACTTTGGGTATACTTCATGTCAGGTTTTTGACCTAAATTGCCTACTAAAATTACTTTATTTACACCTCTACTCATAATTACCTCTTATAATACTAAAAGTTTAACCCATATTTCTTATTACATACATTTTAAATGAAAAGCATATCAATTAAAGGTGCTCGCACCCATAATTTAAAAAATATTGATGTCGATATTCCAAGAAATAAACTTGTTGTAATCACCGGTTTGTCTGGATCAGGAAAATCCTCTTTAGCATTTGATACCCTTTATGCAGAAGGTCAAAGAAGATATGTTGAATCTCTTTCTGCATATGCCAGACAATTTTTATCTATGATGGAAAAACCTGATGTTGATCAGATTGAAGGATTATCACCAGCTATCTCAATAGAACAAAAATCTGCATCTCATAATCCAAGATCTACTGTGGGTACTGTCACAGAAATTTATGACTACTTAAGGCTTCTCTACTCTCGAGTAGGTACTCCAAAATGTCCAGATCATGATATCAAGCTGAAGGCTAAGTCCATTTCTGAAATTACTGATGAAATATGTAGTTTTGAGAAGGGTCAGAAAATCATGATCATTAGTCCAATAATTAGAGGAAAAAAAGGTGAGCATCTTGCGATCTATGAAGATTTGAGACAAGAAGGTTTTGTAAGAGCTAAGGTTAATGAAAGAATTTACTCATTAGATGAGTTTCCTGAATTAGAAAAAAATAAAAAACATAATATTTCAGCAGTTGTAGACAGGTTGGTAATAAAAAATAATGAAGAATTTAGGCAGCGTGTAGCTGAATCAGTAGAGACTGCTTCTAACTTTTCGGATGGAATTATTGAAATAGACTTTATGGATGGTAAGAGTGAATCCATCCTATTTTCAACGAATTTTTCATGCCCTGAGTGTGGTTATTCTATTCCTGAGCTTGAACCAAGAATGTTCTCTTTTAATAGTCCTTTCGGAGCATGTGATGCATGTGATGGACTTGGAATAATTCAATATATTGATCCCTCAAAACTTATCCCAGATGAAGATGTCTCTATAACTAATGGAGCCATCAAGGGATGGACAAGAAGAAATAGATTTTATTTCTATCAACTAAAGTGTTTAGCAAAACACTATGATTTTTCACTTACAACTAAATGGTCTGATCTAGATGAAAAATACAAAGATATAATTCTTTGGGGCAGTAATGATGTTATAGATTTTTCAAAAAGATGGCGAAGTGGCAGTAGATTGGTCAGAAAACATAAATTCGAGGGAGTTATTGTAAATACTCAAAGGCGATTTAGGGATACAGATTCAGAGTTTATGAGAAATGAGCTATCTAAACTCCTTTCTGATAAAAATTGTGATTCGTGTAAAGGCTCCCGTTTAAGAAAGGAATCTAGAAATATCTTTATTGAGGATACGCCTATTAATGAAATAACTGAAATGAGAATAAATGAAAGTCTTGAATTTGTATCTGGCTTAGATCTTCTAGGTAATAAAAAAAAGATTTCTGAAAAAATTCTGAAAGAAATCAATGATAGGCTGTCATTTCTTGAGAATGTTGGTCTTGGATATCTTGCTTTAGATAGAAGTGCAGAGTCTTTATCAGGCGGAGAGGCTCAGAGAATTAGACTAGCTAGTCAAATTGGTTCGGGTTTAGTTGGAGTTACATATATTCTTGATGAGCCTAGCATAGGACTGCATCAAAGAGATAACGGAAAACTAATAGAAACGCTTAAAAATTTAAGAGATCTAGGGAATACCGTGATAGTTGTTGAGCATGATGAAGATGCAATGCGTGAAGCTGACTATATTATTGATATGGGTCCTGGAGCAGGAGTTCATGGAGGAAAAGTATGTGCTGAGGGAGACTTTGAAGAAATTATTAAAGATAAAAAATCTATAACTGCAAAGTTTTTATCTAAAAAAAGGGAGATTGAAGTACCAAAAAAAAGGTCAGAACATCAGAATAAGTTTATAGAGATTAAGTCTGCATTTGCTAATAATTTAAATAACATAAACATTGAGATTCCCATTGGTCTATTTACTGCAGTTACTGGAGTGTCAGGTTCTGGAAAATCGTCCCTAATTAATCAAACTCTTCTTCCTATGAGTTCTTTTATGCTTAACAGAGCAAATCTAAAAAAAGAAGTTAAATGTAAAGAAATTAAGGGTCTTGAGCACCTTGACAAAGTTATAGATATTGACCAATCACCCATAGGAAGAACTCCACGCTCTAATCCAGCAACTTACATTGGATTATTTTCAAATATAAGAGATCTTTTTTCACAAACTGTTGAAGCAAGAGCTAGAGGCTATAAACCAGGAAGGTTTAGCTTTAATGTAAAAGGAGGAAGATGTGAGGCTTGCCAAGGAGATGGTCTTATTAAAGTAGAAATGCACTTTTTAGCTGATGTTTATGTAACATGCGATGTTTGTCATGGAAGTAGATACAATGATCAAACACTGGAAGTTAAATATAAAGATAAAAATATTAGTGATGTCTTAAGCATGACGGTCGAAGATGCCTTATCGTTTTTTGATCAAATTCCAGCTATTAAGAATAAACTTAAGACCTTAAATGATGTAGGTCTCGGTTATATTACTCTTGGTCAATCTGCTACCACCCTCTCGGGCGGAGAAGCTCAAAGAATAAAGCTTGCTAAAGAGCTGTCTAAAAGAAGTACTGGTAAAACCTTATTTATTTTAGATGAGCCAACAACTGGACTTCATTTTCATGACATTGAGCTGCTCCTTAAAGTTTTACATAGATTAAAGGAGCAAGGAAATACTATTATTGTTATTGAACATAATCTAGACGTAATTAAAACCGCAGATTGGATAATTGATTTAGGTCCTGAGGGAGGAAGTCAGGGCGGTGAGCTTGTTGCATGTGGCACACCAGAAAAAGTATCGAAAGATAAAAAATCTTTTACTGGTAAATACTTAAAAGGAATGCTTAGCTAGTTTCTGATTCCTTAAGTTCAGGAACTTCGACTTCAGCATCTTCAGTTGATCTATCAACCCATTCTACAAAAGCCATATCAGCTTTGTCGCCAGGCCTAAAGCCAGCTTTAATTATTCTAAGATAGCCTCCAGGTCTTGAAGATGATTTTGGACCAATGTCATCAAATAGCTTACCAACTGATTTTTTACACCTTAACTTATCAAAAACTCTTCTTCTGTTTGCTACTGAATCATTTTTTGAAACGGTTATAAGAGGCTCAAGATATTTTTTTAGCTCTTTTGCTTTTGGAACCGTTGTCTTAATAATCTCATGCTCTATTAGAGCAAGTGATAAGTTTTTAAACAAAGCTTTCCTGTGTGCTGAGTTTCTATTTAATTTTCTTCCTGATTTCTGATGTCTCATTTTTTAACCCATCGGTGGCCAGTTATCTAGCACCATACCAAGAGAAAGCCCTTTAGAAGCTAGCACATCTTTAATCTCATTTAGAGACTTCTTGCCAAGGTTAGGTGTTTTTAAAAGGTCAAATTCAGATCTTTGAATTAAATCGCCAATTAAGAAAATACTTTCAGCTTTCAAGCAATTAGTAGATCTGACAGTTAGCTCTAGTTCTTCGATAGATCTTAGCAGCAATGGATCAAAATCATTTTGTTCTTTTTTAGCTTCTTGTTCTGCGATTGCCTCGAGGTCAACAAAAGCTGCCAGTTGCTGCTGCATAATAGTTGCAGAATGCTCAATAGCCATTTTTGCATCGATTGTTCCATCAGTCTCAAGTTCAAGAATTAATTTATCTAAATCTGTTCTTTTTTCAAACCTTGCATTCTCTACAGAATAAGACACTCTTTTAACAGGACTAAATGAAGCATCTACTTTCAAGCCTCCTACAGTATTATTTTCATCATCTCTGATATCAGCAGGTTCATAACCTCTACCTGTTCTTACAAAAACAGACATGTTTAATTTGATTTTATCAACCAGTGAAACTACATGATGGTCAGCGTCTGTCAACTCTACATTTCCAGGAGCTTCAAATGAAGAAGATGTGACTTCGCATGGTCCATCCACTGACAGCTTTAACTCTGCTTCATTTCCTTCAATTAGCTTTACAGGCATGTCTTTTAAATTCAAAAGAATATCTATTACATCCTCTCTAACACCCTCAATTGTTGAATACTCATGGGAAATACCATCAATTACAACATCTGTCACGGCAGCACCAGGCATTGATGAAAGAAGAATTCTTCTTAAGGCATTGCCTAGAGTATGACCAAACCCCCTTTCAAGCGGCTCTAGAGTAACCTTTGATACAGTGTCTGAAACATTTTCGACCTGTATCTCGGTTGGTACTAATAAATCTATTACTGATATTTGCATAATTACCTCTAACCCTCTTATTTTGAGTAAAGCTCAACTATAAGATTTTCATTTATTTCTGTGCTTAGATCAGTCCTATCAGGTACTGACTTAAACACACCTCTAAAATTCTTTGCATCTACTTCAAGCCAATTGCATTCTTCTCTTTGAGCAGCTAAATCCAATGCAGATTGAATCCTCAACTGGCTTTTCTTATTTTCCCTTACCTCGACCACGTCATCAGGCTGAACTTGATATGAAGGAATGTTTACTGTGCTTCCGTTGACAAGAATTGCTTTGTGAGAAACAAGCTGTCTTGCTTCTGCACGAGTGCAACCAAATCCCATCCTATAAACAACATTATCTAATCTCTGTTCCAAGTAGGACAATAGATTCTCACCTGTATTACCTTTCGATTTAGCAGCTTTTTTATAGTAATTTCTGAACTGCTTCTCAAGAACTCCGTACATTCTTCTTACTTTTTGTTTTTCTCTAAGCTGTAATCCATAGTCAGATAGTCTCCCTCTTCTAAGACCATGCACACCAGGCGCAGTTTCCATATTACATTTTGATTCAACAGCCCTTACTCCACTCTTCAAGTAAAGATCTGTTCCCTCTCTTCTTGAAAGTCTTAAAGATGGTCCTCTATATCTAGCCATTATTTTCTCCTAAACTCTTCTCTTTTTTGGTGGTCTACATCCATTATGAGGAAGAGGTGTAACGTCAGTTATACTCTTTATTTTTAGGCCACATGCATTTAATGACCTAACTGCCGATTCCCTTCCAGCTCCTGGACCTTTAACTTTTACATCAAGACTTGTCATGCCATAGTCTTCTTTTGCAACAGTACCTACCTTCTCAGCAGCAATCTGAGCTGCAAAAGGAGTACTTTTTCTAGAGCCTCTGAAACCAGAACCACCAGAGGTAGCCCAACAAATAGCATTTCCCTGTTTATCAGTAATTGTAATTATGGTGTTATTAAATGAAGAGTGGATATGTGCAACCCCTTCACTTATTACCCTTTTAGTTTTTTTACTCTTAGCCATTGTTTATCCTCTCATAGGCTTTCTAGGGCCTTTTCTTGTCCTTGCATTAGTTTTTGTTCGTTGACCTCTTGTTGGAAGCTTTCTTCTATGTCTTATACCTCTATTGGTACCCAAATCCATCAATCTTTTTATATTTACACTGACCTCTCTTCTTAAGTCTCCCTCTAATGTATATTTTGCAACTTCACCTCTGACTTTTTCTAACTCATCCTCTGAAAGATCTGAAACTTTTTTAGAATATTCTAAGCCTAATGAATCACAAATATCTTGAGCTCTTTTTCGACCAATACCAAAGATATGCGTTAGAGAAATCTCTATGTGTTTATTTTCTGGTATGTTTACACCTGCTATTCTTGCCATAATATTTAACCTTGCTTCTGCTTATGTTTTGGGTCAGTTTTACAAATTACAAATAAAACACCTTTTCTCCTGACTATCTTACAATCTCTGCAAATTTTCTTTACTGATGCTCTTACTTTCATAACTACCTTCTATAATTCTTTAAATTTGCTTTTTTCATAACTGATGCATATTGACTAGACATCATATGAGACTGAACTTGAGACATAAAATCCATTAAAACTACTACAATGATTAAGATTGAAGTTCCTCCAAGATAGAAAGAAACTCCTGCAAAATTAATTAAGGCAAGAGGCATTAAGCATATGAGTGTTAGATAAATACTTCCGAATACTGTCAAACGCGCTAATACACTATCAATATAATTTGAAGTCTGCTCACCAGGTCTTATACCAGGTATGTATGCACCTGATCTTTTAAGATTATCAGCAACCTCTCGAGTATTAAATGTTAAAGCTAACCAAATAAAACAGAAAGATATAATTAAAGCTGAAAATACTAATACATAGAGCGGTTGACCAGGATTAAGAGCAAGTGTTAAAGACTGTAAAAATCCTGATGGGTCTCCTTGACCAAACCATTGCGTTAAAGATTGAGGAAATAATAAGAAGGTGCTCGCAAAAATTGCAGGAATCACTCCAGCCATATTTACTTTAAAAGGTAAATGACTTGCCTGAGCTTGCATCATTTTTCTACCTTGCTGCCTTTGAGCATAATTAACTGTTATTCTTCTTTGGCCTCTTTCTATAAAAACAACTGCTGCAATGACTGCCATCGCAAGAACACCAATACCAATGAGAAGTAATATATTTAAGTCTCCTTGTCTGGACTGTTCAAGAGCTTGCCCTATTGCTCCTGGCATTCCAGATAAAATACTTATAGCAATAATTATAGATATACCATTTCCAATTCCTCTTTCAGAAACTTGTTCACCCAGCCACATAAGGAATACTGTTCCTGCAACTACAGATGCTACAGTTGAGATATAGAAGGATGCAAAAGGTATATCTAAATATTTCAAGCCAGAGGCATTTAAAGTGAATGCAAGCGCTGATGCTTGGATAAGTGCTAATAGTACTGTGCCGTATCTTGTAAATTGTGTTATTGCATTTCTTCCAGCTTGGCCATCTTTTTTTAACTCTTGTAAATATGGTATTGAATTAGAGAATAATTGCATGATAATTGCAGAAGAAATATATGGAATTACGTTAAGTGCAAAAACACTCATTCTTTCTAATGCGCCACCAGAAAATAAGTTGAACATCTCGAGAATAGTTCCTTGATTTTGTGTAAATAAATCTTCTAACCTTTGCGGATCAATACCTGGTATTGGTATATGTGTACCAATTCGATATATAACAATGGCAAGAATTACAAACCTAATTCTTTTCCACAAATCTGACATGCTGCTATCTGCCATTTTTAGCTTACCTTGCCTCCAGATTCTTCAATTGACTTAAGTGCTCCCTTAGTCACAGTTAAACCAATAACATTTAATGATTTCGAAAGTTTATAATCGCCGTAAATTTTTACTTTGTTGATTTTTTTATTCACTAGTTTCTTTTCTTTTAAGATTTCTAGACTTACTTCTTTCATTCCATCCAGCATTCTTAGGTTTATATCTGTGGATAAATTATTAACTCTGGAAGAAAAGCCAAACTTTGGAAGTCTCTGTTGAAGTGGCATCTGTCCGCCTTCAAACCATCTTGGTATAGAGCCGCCAGATCTAGATTTTTGCCCTTTATGACCTCTTCCGGCAGTTTTACCATTTCCTGAACCAATACCTCTTCCAACACGTTTTCTATTTGATTTCGTGCCCTCATTACTTAGTGAATTAAGTGAAAGTGTATTATTTTCTTTAGCCATATTAATCAACCACCTCGACCATATCTGAAATTTTATTTATCATGCCTCTGTTGCTTGGAGTATCTTCAACTGATACAACTTGGTTCAGCCTTTTAAAGCCTAAACCTTGAATGCAAAGCTTATGGTTTTTTATTCTTCCAATGCCGCTTTTGATAAGTTTTACTTGAATAGTTTTACTTGCTGTCATAATACTTCCTCAACTTTCTTACCTCGTCTTTCAGCAACTGTTTCAGGTGATTCCATTGATTTAAGACCATTAATTGTTGCCATAACAACATTAACTGGGTTCGTTGAGCCATAACATTTCGCAAGAACATTCTGAACACCGACAAGCTCAAGAACTGCTCTCATTGCTCCACCTGCAATAATTCCAGTACCCTCTGCAGCAGGCTGCATATAAACATTAGCAGACCCGTGTTTTGCTTTTACTGGATACCAAATTGTAGATCCATTTAACTCTACATCAACCATGCTTCTTCTAGCGTTCTCCATAGCTTTTTGAATTGCAATTGGAACTTCTTTAGCTTTGCCTCTTCCAAAGCCAACCTTACCTTTACCATCGCCAACAACAGTTAGAGCGGTAAAGCCAAAAATTCTTCCACCCTTAACAACTTTTGCTACTCTATTTACTTGAACTAACTTTTCTTCAAGTAAGTCACCTTGTTGGTTGATATTTGCCATTTCTTTTGCCATATCTTTATATCTCCAAACCTTTTTCTCTTGCTGCTTCAGCAATCATCTTTATTCTTCCGTGATATCTGTACCCTGATCTATCAAAAATAACTTTTTTGATGCCACTTTTTATAGATAAGTCAGCAATTTTCTCACCAACTTCCTTGGCTGATTGGACACTTCTACCTTTAGATTTGATGCTTTTATCAAGTGTTGAGGTTGCAGCTAAAACCTTAGATCCGCTCGGATCAATAACTTGAGCATAAATATGTTGAGAGGATTTAAAGACTGTAAGTCTTGGCAATTCTTGAGACTTAATCCTCATCCTTGTTTTTTTTGCTCTTCTTAGCCTTGAAAGATTTTTAATACTCATTAAGCACCACCTGCAGCTTTTTTGGCTTCTTTTCTCTTAATTCTTTCATCAGAATACTTAACACCTTTTCCTTTGTAGGGCTCTGGTGGTCTAAATGCTCTAATTTCTGAAGCAACTTGACCCAAAACCTGTTTATCATGACTCTTTAGTACGATTTCAGTTTGGGATGGAGTTTCAACACTCACACTTTCAGGAAGCTCATATTTAATAGGATGTGAGAAACCTAGTGTAAGATCTAAAGTCTTTCCGGATGCTTTTGCTCTATAACCAACTCCAACTAATTCTAATTTTTTTTCAAAGCCCTGAGAAACTCCTAAGACCATATTATTTAAGATTGCTCGTGTAGTTCCTCCCATTGCTAGAGATTCCTGATAATCACCATATGAAACCAAAATTTCATTATCTTTAAGATCCACCTTTACATCTTTAACTAGCTCAAATTCCATAGAGCCATTCTTGCCTGAAACAAACACAAAATTATCCTTAAGCTCTACCTTAACGCCTTCTGGGATAGTAATTGGTTGTTTAGCAACTCTAGACATTTAAAAAACCTCCACCAAAATTTCGCCACCCACGTTCTTAGATTTTGCAACACGATCAGTCATTAAACCTTGGTTAGTCGATAAAACATAAATACCTAATCCAGCCTTAACATTAGAAAGGTCTTTGGTGCCTGAGTATTTTCTTAGCCCAGGTCTAGAAATTCTCTTGAGATCCTTAATTGCTGGCTTGCCATTAAAATACTTGAGGTTGACGTTTATTTCATCTTTTCCACCGTTATCAATCTTTTCACAGGAATTCAAATAACCTTCCTCAATTAAAACATTAACCAAGTCATGCTTAATTTTAGAATATGGAACAATAACAGAATCTTTACCCCTCATGAGGCCATTTCTTATTCTGTTAAGGCAATCTGAAATAGGATCTTGAAAACTCATAATATATTTACCAACTTGATTTAACTAATCCAGGAATATCTCCGCGCATTGCGGCTTCCCTTAATTTAATTCTACTAAGACCAAATTTCCTATAAACAGCATGTGGCCTCCCCGTTATCGAACATCTTCTTTGAACTCTAGAAGGGCTAGCATTTCTAGGAAGCTTTTGAAGCTTTCTGTAGGCTTCAAATCTTTCTTCATCAGTCTTGCTCATATCTAAAAAAGTTTTTTTGAGCTCAGCCCTTTTGGTTGCATATTTTGCAACTGTTTTCATTCTTTTCTTTTCTCTAGCTATTAGTGATTTTCTAGTCATAATTCCTACTTTTTAAATGGGAAGTTTAATTCTTCCAATAAAACTTTTGCATCAGCAGGGTTGTTTGCTGATGTATTAATACATATATCCATACCTCTAATTTGGTCAATATTGTCATAGTTAATCTCAGGAAATATTATTTGTTCCTTGATACCAAAACTATAGTTACCCTGTCTATCAAATGATTTAGGGTTTAATCCTCTAAAATCCCTTTCACGTGGAATTGCAACATTAATCAGTCTTTCCACGAAGTCATACATTCTCTTACCTCGAAGTGTGACTTTGCATCCCATGGGCCAACCTTCCCTAATTTTAAAGCTTGCAACTGATTTTCTTGCATTCGTTACTAATGGTTTTTGCCCTGAAATTGATTGGAGGTCATCAACAGCATTTGTTAAATGCTTTTTATCGTTTACTGCTTGCCCAACACCCATATTAATGACAATTTTTGTAAGCTTTGGCAAAGCCATAACATTGCTCTGTCCTAATCTTTCCTTCAGGACAGGGACTATTTCATCTTTATATTTTTGTTGCAAATTAGCCATTTTTTAAATTACTTTTCCTGTTTTTTTGTTATGTCTTTCCTTTTTTCCAGTTTTTTCATCTGTTTTCATTGAAATTCTTGAGCCTTTTTTAATTTTAGAGTCCCATATCTGAATATTTGATAAATCTATTGGTGATTCCTGCTCCACTATTCCACCTGTAATTCCTAACTGAGGATTTGGCTTGGTATGCTTTTTTACTATATTGATACCTGATACAAAAGCCTTATTTTTCTTTATGCTTGTAATCGTTCCAGTCTTGCCGACGTCTCTACCAGCAATTACCACAACCTCATCACCAGTTTTGAGCCTTGTTCTAAAGTTGTTCTTCATTTAGAGAACCTCCGGTGCGAGTGATAAGATTTTCATAAAATTTCCTGATCTTAATTCTCTTGTTACAGGCCCAAAAACTCTTGTTCCAATTGGTGCATTTTGTTGATTTAGAAGAACAGCTGCATTTTCATCAAACTTTATTAATGATCCATCCCTTCTTCTTACTCCTTTCTTAGTTCTAACTACCAAAGCATTAACAACCTGTCCTTTTTTGACTTTACCTGTTGGTATAGCTTCTCTTACAGCAACTTTAATAATATCTCCAACATTTGCATAACGTCTCTTGGATCCGCCAAGAACCTTTATACACATAACCGATCTTGCACCGCTATTGTCAGCAATATTAAGTATTGATTGCATTTGTATCATTATGAATCTCCTCCGACTTGATTTGATTCATCCAAGATCCAAGTCTTAGTCTTTGAGAATGGTTTGCACTCCCTCACTGAGACAAAATCTCCAATATTTGCGACATTATTTTCATCATGTGCATGAACTTTTGTTGATCTTCTCATTATTTTTCCATAGAGAGGATGTTTAACCTTTCTTTCAACTTTAACGGTAATAGTCTTGTCAGCCTTATTACTAACTACAATCCCTGATAATATTCTTGGATTCTTATTTTCCATTTTCGTCACCTGCATTATGTTTCTCAGATATAACCGTTTTAATTCTTGCAACTTGTTTTCGATTAAGTTTAATTTTGTGAGTTTCGTTAAGCTGGCCGGTTTTAAGTTTGAGATTATCCTCAAACTGTTCTTTGTATAGCGCTTCTAAATTCTTATTTAAATCAGAAACCGACATATCTCTTAGCTTATCTAATTCTTTGTTAGCCATTTTTAATTCTCTTTTTCCTTAAATACTGTCTTTACAGGAAGTTTTGCGCTAGCAAGTCTAAATGCTTCCCTCGCAACCTCCTCTGTAACACCTGACATTTCATATAAAACTTTGCCTGGTTGAACAAGTGCTACCCAATATTCGACATTTCCTTTACCTTTTCCCATTCTTGTTTCAAGTGGTTTCTTCGTTATAGGTTTATCTGGAAATATTCGGATCCAAATGTTCCCACCTCTTTTGATGTATCGAGTCATTGCCCTTCTTGCTGACTCAATTTGACGAGATGTAATTCTTCCACGAGTTTGTGCAACTAATCCGTATCTTCCAAATGCAATGGTATTTCCATTCTGTGCAAGACCTCTATTCCTGCCCTTGTGCATTTTTCTATATTTTGTTTGTTTAGGCTGTAACATAATATTTAACTATTAACTCCCTCTTTGATTGGATCACCAATAATTTCACCCTTGTAGACCCAAACCTTAATTCCAATAATCCCATATGTAGTCAAGGCTTCAGCTGTTCCATAATCAACATCAGCTCTCAAAGTATGAAGCGGGACTCTTCCCTCTCTGTACCACTCGGTTCTGGCTATTTCTGCACCATTAAGTCTTCCAGATATTTCTACCCTCACTCCTTTAGCGCTTTGTCTAAGAGCACTTTGAACAGCTCTTTTCATAGCTCTTCTAAACTGAACTCTTCTTTCAAGTTGTTGAGCAACTGATTCGGCAAGTATAGTCGCATCCAAATCAGGCTTTCTTACTTCTTTAATATTTACTTGAGTTGGTAAGTTAACTATTTTCTTAATCTCTTTCTTTAGATTTTCTATTTCCTCACCCTTTTTACCAATAATGATCCCCGGTCTTGATGAGTGAATATTTACAACATAGGCCTGAGCAGATCTATCAAGTTCAACTTTACTTATCGATGAGAATTTAAGCTTAGTTCCAATATGCTCTCGCACCTTAAGATCTTCGTTTAAGAATCTTGGATAATCTTTTCCTTTAGCATACCAGTTAGCATTATGCTTTTTGATGATTCCAAGTCTCATTCCTGTTGGATGTACTTTCTGACCCATTAACCTTCTCCGTCCGCTAAAATAATTTCAATGTGGCAAGTTGGTTTGATAATCCTATCAGCCCTTCCTCTTGCTCTTGGTTTCATTCTCTTTAATCTCAAACCTTGATTAACTATCACTGATTTAACAAAAAGTTTGTCGATATCTGCATTTTCATTGTGCTCAGCATTTGCTATAGCTGACTCAAGAAGTTTTTTTATTACTTCCGATCCTTTCTTTTTGCTGAATGATAAGAAATCCATAGCATCCTGAATGCTTTTGCCTCTAATAACATCAGCAACAAGGCCAGCCTTTTGTGGTGATAATCTTGTTCCTTTTAAATATGCTCGAGTTTCCATTATTTCGCCTTTCTGTCCCCTGAGTGCATTTTGAATGTTCTAGTTAAAGCAAATTCACCAAGCTTATGACCAACCATATCTTCATTGATGTATACCGGAACATGCTGCCTTCCGTTATGAACGGCAATTGTTAGGCCCACCATTGTTGGTGATATCATTGATCTCCTTGACCAAGTTTTAATAGGTTTTTTATCGTTATTTGCAATTGCAGCATCAACTTTCTTCTGCAGTGATAAATCAATAAATGGTCCCTTTTTAAGTGATCTTGGCATGTTTAGTTCCTCTTACCTCTTCTTCTAATAATCAAATTGTCTGACCTAGTATTTTTTCTTGTTTTATAACCTTTAGTAGGTACTCCCCAAGGAGTAGATGGATGTCTACCACCTGAGGTTCTTCCTTCTCCTCCTCCATGCGGATGATCGATAGGATTCATTGCAACTCCTCGAACAGTTGGTCGCTTGCCTCTCCATCGATTAGCTCCTGCTTTTCCTATAGATTTAAGGTTGTTCTCTTGGTTTGATACTGTTCCAAGAGTTGCTCTGCATTCTGAAAGAACTTTCCTCATTTCTCCAGATTGCAGTCTTAGTGTTGAGTAAATGCCTTCTTTTGCTACAAGTCTTGCAGAAGTTCCTGCACTTCTTGCAATCTGTCCACCTTTACCAGGCTTCATTTCAACACAATGGATATTTGTACCAAGTGGTATATCTTTCAGTTTAAGTGAATTTCCATCTTTAATATCAGCGCTATCTGACGAAATAACTTCAGCTCCTATTTTCATCTTGCTAGGACAAATAATGTATCTTCTTTCACCATCTGCATACTTAAGAAGAGCTATATTTGCTGATCTATTTGGATCATATTCAATTCTTTCTACAATAGCCGGTATATCGAGTTTATTCCTTTTAAAGTCTATAACTCTGTAGTGACGCTTATGACCTCCACCTTGGTGTCTAACTGTTATTCTTCCATTATTATTCCTTCCACCTTTTTTAGATTTTGGCTCAATGAGGCCTTTGAAAGGCTTACCTCTATGTAAGTTATTCTTCTTAAGAGATATAACGAATCTTCTTCCTGGACTAGTTGGTTTTGCTTTTTGAACTGGCATTTTAGTTCACTCCCTCAAATTGAATATCAGAATCAGGGCTTAGAGATACAAAAGCTTTTTTATAATCAGACCTTTTATAAACGCCAAATCTATTTCTCTTAGTTTTACCTTTTACAACCGATGTTGTTACCTTAACAACTGTTACATTAAATAGATTTTCGACAGCTTTCTTAATTTCCTTTTTATTAGCGCCTTTATCAACTTTAAAAACAATTTGTTTCAAGTCTTGGCTTAGTTGAGAAGATTGCTCAGTAATATGAGGTGCTTTTAGAACTTTATATAATTTCATATCCATTAGATAAGCTCCTCAATCTTTTTAAAAGCCTCAGGCGTAATAGCAATTTTATGAGGCTTCAATAACATTACAGGGTTAATTTCAGCAGTTGTAACAACATTCACATTTGGTATGTTCCTTGATGCCAAGTGAAGATTTTTATCAACTTCATCTGTAATGATCAAAACGTTTTTTAGTGAAAGCTTCGAAAGAAAGCTAACCATTTCCTTGGTCTTTGGATTTTTTATTTTAGGATGTTCAATTGCTATAAGTTTTTCTTGTCTTAATAGCTCTGAAAAAATTGATCTTAATGCAGCTTTGTACATTTTTTTGTTTATTTTTTTTGAATAATCTCTTGGCCTAGAGGCAAATGTAACTCCACCGCCCCTCCAAAGAGGACTTCTAATAGTTCCAGCTCTCGCTCTACCAGTCCCTTTTTGTCTATATGGCTTCTTACCACCACCTCTAACATCTGATCTATTCTTTTGTTTGTGAGATCCCTGTCTCATACCTGCAAGATAAGTTACTACAGCTTGATGAACCAACGACTCGTTATAGTCTTTTACAAAAGCATCAGAAAGAACGATATCTTCTTTCTTGCTTTTGGATGTAGTTAGAACGCTTAACTTCATTTTTTAATAGACGGTTTGATTGTTACTTTTGAGCCATTGAATCCTGGAATAGCCCCTTTAATGAAAAGTAGATTGTTTTCAACATCTACGTTGATTATTTCTAAATTTTGAACTGTTTTTCTTTCGCTTCCCATGTGACCAGACATTTTCTTTCCTTTCCAAACTCTTCCTGGAGTTTGGCACTGTCCAATTGATCCATGAGCCCTATGCGATAGGGAATTTCCATGAGTTGCATCTTGCATCTTGAAATTATGTCTTTTGATAACTCCTGCATAACCCTTACCCTTTGAAGTTCCGGTAACATCCACATGCTGCCCTATTTCAAAAAGGTCAGCTGTTAGATGATCGCCAACTTTGCGATCTGAATCAGTATCTAACTTAAACTCATTTAATGAACCTGGAGCAACATTAACTTTTGCAAAGAATTCCTTCTGAGATTTAGAAATATTCTTTTTATTTTCTGTTTTAGAGACCAAAACAGCATCGTAGCCATCGGTTTCTTTTGTTTTTATGCCGGCAACATAATTGCCAAATACGGAAACAATAGATACTGGAATTGAGTCACCATCCTCTTGGAAGACTCTAGACATTCCTGATTTTTTTCCAATTAAGCCTAAACTCAATTTCTTTCTCCTTATTACGGGGCTTTAAACCCTCTATGGCCGCTTACGCGTTTACTCTTAGCTAATGCTTATCTGCACATCAACACCTGCAGATAGGTCAAGTTTCATTAATGCATCAACAGTCTTATCCGTTGGCTTAATGATATCTAAGAGCCTTTTATAAGTTCTTATTTCATATTGATCTCTTGCATCTTTATCTTTGTGCGGAGATATCAATATTGTGGTCCTCTCTTTTTTAACAGGCAGTGGAATCGGACCTTTTACCACTGCGCCTGTCTTTTTTGCCGTTTCAACAATCTGTTTGGTAGAGGCATCAATAAGTCTATAGTCAAAAGCCTTTAGTCTTATTCTTATAGCCTGATTTTCCATTTTTTAAACTAAAATTCCTCTATTAAAAACATATTACAAAACGCAAAATGTGGCGTATTTTAGGTCTCTAGAGCCTAATATGTCAACAAAAAATCAATATTTATTGAAATTAAAAAATTAGGCCGTTTTTAGCTCTTCAGCAATGCTTGAAGGAACATCTGCATATTTGAGAAATTCCATTGAAAAACTTGCTCTTCCTTGTGTTTGAGACCTTAAATCTGTTGCATAGCCAAACATCTCAGATAAGGGAACCTCTGATTGGACAGTTTTGCCAGAAGGTATCTCATCCATGCCTAAAATTATTCCCCTTCTTCTATTTAAATCGCCAACAACATCTCCCATATGCTCTTCAGGAGTAACCACTTCGACTTTCATTATCGGTTCAAGAATAACTGGTTTTGCCTTGAGTGCACCCTCTTTAAGGGCCATTGAGCCAGCAATTTTAAAAGCCATTTCACTAGAGTCAACATCATGATAGGAGCCATCATATAATGTAGCTTTTAAGGCCAGTAAAGGATAACCAGCAACTACTCCATTTTGCATCTGCTCCTGTATACCCTTATCAACAGCGGGAATATACTCTTTTGGAACTACTCCACCAACAATTTCATCTACAAATTCATAATCATCATCAAGACCCAATGGCTCTAGTTTAAGCCAGACATGACCATATTGACCTTTACCACCGCTTTGTCGAACAAATTTACCTTCAACATCTACTGTTTCTTTAATAGTTTCTCTATAGGCAACTTGTGGTTTACCTATATTGGCTTCAACAGAAAATTCTCTTTTCATTCTGTCAACCAGAACATCTAAATGTAGTTCTCCCATTCCAGAAATAATTGTTTGTCCAGACTCTTCGTCAGTATGTACTCTAAAAGAAGGATCTTCTTTAGCTAATTTTTGGAGAGCCAATGACATTTTTTCTTGATCTGGCTTGGATTTTGGTTCCACAGCAACAGAAATAACTGGTTCTGGGAAGTCCATTTTTTCAAGAATAATTTGATCTTTAGTGTCGCATAAAGTATCACCAGTCGTAATATCTTTTAAACCAATACAAGCTGCTATATCTCCAGCGCGAATTTCTTTTATTTCATTTCTACTATTTGAGTGCATTTGTACCATTCTTCCAACTCGCTCTTTTTTACTTCGTGTTGAATTAACCACTCCATCGCCAACAGACAAAACTCCAGAATAAACTCTTATAAATGTTAATGTTCCAACAAAAGGATCTGTAGCTATTTTGAAAGCTAATGCTGAGAATGGCTCCTCATCAGAAGATGATCTTGAATCAGTTTTCTCGTCCTCACCAGGTAGAACACCTTGAATGGCTGCAACTTCATTTGGAGCAGGTAAAAATTCAATGACTGCATCAAGAACAGCTTGAACTCCTTTATTTTTAAATGCAGAACCACACATAGCAAGAACTATTTCATTATTGAGTGTTCTTAGTCTCAGTCCTTCCCTTACCTGATCTTCGGTAAGCTCCCCACTTTCAAGATAAGCTTCCATCAGCTCTTCATTTGCCTCAGCAGCTGTCTCTAACATCTGCTCTCTTAGCTCATCACATCTAGCTTTTAGGTCCTCTGGAATTTCTGCAAGATCAAATGTAAGACCTTGGTCGTCTTCATTCCAATAAATAGCCTTCATCCTAATTAAATCTACTACGCCTTTAAAATTTTCTTCTGTGCCTATATTTAATTGAATTGGAACAACTGTTGATCCAAGTCTATCTCTAACCTGATCGACTACTCTTTCAAAGTCAGCACCAGCTCTATCCATTTTGTTCACAAAAACAATTCTTGGCACCTCATATCTATTACATTGACGCCAAACAGTTTCAGATTGTGGTTCAACACCAGACGTTCCACAAAAAACAACAACGGCACCGTCCAGCACTCTTAGTGACCTTTCAACTTCAATAGTAAAATCAACGTGTCCAGGGGTATCAATAATATTAATTCTATGTTTTGGGAACTGTTGCTCCATGCCACTCCAAAAACAGGTTGTAGCTGCTGAAGTAATTGTTATGCCCCTCTCTTGTTCTTGCTCCATCCAATCCATAGTGGCTGCGCCATCATGCACTTCACCAATCTTATGGGAAAGACCTGTATAAAAAAGAACTCTTTCAGTTGTTGTGGTTTTACCAGCATCAACGTGAGCACATATACCAATATTTCTGTATTTACTTAATTCAGTTTCTCTAGCCATTTTTAAAACCTAAAGTGTGAAAACGCTTTGTTAGCTTCTGCCATTTTATGAACATCCTCTCTTTTCTTCACGGCTGCTCCTTTTCCTTGTGATGCATCTTGAAGCTCTCCAGCAAGCCTTAGAGACATAGATTTCTCTGATCTTTTTCTAGCAGCTTCAACAATCCATCTCATGGCCAATGCTTGTTTTCTTGAGGGTCTTACTTCAATTGGAACTTGATATGTAGCACCGCCGACTCTTCTAGATTTAACTTCTACAACAGGTCCAACCTCAGAAAGAGCTTTCATAAAAACATCGAGTGGTTCTTCTTTTGATTGCGATGTAATTTTATCGAAGGCACCATAGACAATCTTTTCTGCAATGGACTTTTTTCCATCTTTCATAAGATTATTCATGAATTTAGCAACGATAATATCTTTATACTTAGGATCTGGCAGTACTTTTCTTTTTTCAGGACTTCTTCTTCTTGGCATTATTATTTACCTTTCTTAGCACCGTATTTGGATCTGCGTTGTTTTCTATTAGCGACTCCAGAGGTATCAAGTGTTCCTCTAACAGTATGGTATCTAACGCCCGGTAGATCTTTTACTCTTCCGCCTCTAATTAGCACAAGAGAGTGTTCCTGAAGGTTATGACCTTCACCACCAATATAAGAAGTAACTTCAAAACCACTTGTCAATCTAACTCTACAAACTTTTCTGAGAGCTGAATTAGGCTTTTTTGGCGTGGTTGTGTAAACCCTTGTACACACTCCTCTTCTTTGAGGACATCCTTTTAATGCAGGAACGTCAGTCTTCCTAGTTTTAGGTTTTCGTGATTTCCTTACTAATTGGTTTACAGTTGCCATATTAATTATCTAAAAGCCGTGATTCTATATAGCTCATTCGTTATCGTCAACTGGTTTTTCAGATTCTGTTTCGGATTGCTCTTCAGTATCAGTATTGGTATCTTGAATCTCTTGTCTTAATGCAGCCTCAAGATCTTCTGAAGACAGAGTATATTCATCTGAATCAGAGGATTTAGTTTTTAACTTATCATGGAAATCCATACCAGTTCCTGCGGGAATAAGTCTTCCAACTACAACGTTTTCTTTTAAGCCTCTGAGACCATCTTTTTTCCCAGTAACAGCTGCCTCAGTAAGAACTCTAGTTGTTTCTTGGAAAGATGCTGCTGATATAAAGGAATTTGTGGCAAGGGAAGCTTTTGTAATACCTAATAACACTCTTTCGAATGTTGCTGGTTCCTGATCATTAGCTTCAGCAATTTTATTTGCTTCAACTAAATCTGCGTACTCTACCTGATCACCTTGAATAAACTTAGTATCTCCACCATCGACAATAAGAGCTTTTCTAAGCATTTGTCTGAGAATAGTTTCAATGTGTTTGTCGTTTATAGAAACTCCCTGCAATCTGTATACTTGCTGAATTTCATTAACAATGAAATTAGTTAAAGATGGTATGCCCTTTAATCTGAGAATATCATGAGGACTATAAGGCCCATCACTAACGATATCACCCTTTTCTACTCTCTCACCTTCAAAAACAGATAGTGTTCTATGTTTTGGAATTAGCATCTCAACATTTTGAGATTTTTTAGATGCTCCATCAGGTGTAATTACAAGCCTTACTTTTCCTTTTGTTTCTTTACCAAACGAAACCATTCCGGATTCTTCTGCTAATACAGCAGCATCTTTAGGTGTTCTGGCTTCAAATAGATCTGCAACTCTAGGTAATCCACCTGTAATATCTTTTGTCTTAGATCCTTCGAGAGGTATCCTTGCAATTACCTCACCAGCAGTTATTTTCTGACCATCTTCGAGATTTAATAGTGCTGATGCTGGTAAAGCATATGTTAGGGGTTGGTTATTCTCTGGATGCGTTAGTTGTTTACCTCTTCCATCTGTCAAACTAACAGAAGGCACTAAATCTTTTCCAGCTGAAGGTCTTTCAGAACCATCTATAACCTCAATACTGCTTAATCCAGTCAGCTCATCAGTTGAAGCTCTGACAGATACACCCTCTTCAATATCAGCAAACTTTACTTTACCAGCTGCCTCTGAAATTATTGGACGGGTATATGGATCCCATGTAGCAATTTTTTGTCCAAGCTCTACTTTTGCATTATTAGCAACAAGCAAAGTGGAACCATAAGGTATCTTATATTGCTCAACAATCTTTCCTTGATTATCAGAAATAGACAAGGTTGAATTTCTTGAAATTACAACTTCAAGTTTATCTTTATTTTTAACGCTCTTTATATCATCAGAGAAGATTACAGAACCATCATTCCTGCTAATAATTGAATCATCCTCAGAAGAGCTTGAAGCTGCGCCTCCAATATGGAAGGTTCTCATTGTAAGCTGTGTTCCAGGCTCACCAATTGACTGGGCAGCAACTACACCAACCGCCTCGCCCCTGTGGACAAGATGGCCTCTGGCCAAATCTCTACCATAACATTTAGAACACACTCCAAAACTTGATTCACATGTCATAGGTGATCTAACTTTTAAAGTTGATAAGTTGAGGGGCTCAATTTTTAGAAGTGCATCTTCATCAATTAGAGTGTCTTTTGAGAAAAGCTCATTCTCGTCGCCATCAAGAATTGGTTCAGCGATAACTCTTCCAAGTATTCTGTCAGTTAGATCTTGAATAATCTCTCCACCATCAATAATTGCATTCATTTCTATTGAATCTTCTGTTCCACAATCTTCTTCAGTAATAACTGAATCCATGGATACATCACATAGTCTTCTTGTTAAATACCCTGAGTTAGCAGTTTTTAGTGCGGTATCTGCTAATCCTTTTCTAGCTCCATGAGTTGATATGAAGTACTGGAGAACAGATAAACCCTCTCTAAAGTTTGCAGTTATGGGAGTTTCTATAATTGAACCATCAGGTTTAGACATCAATCCTCTCATACCAGATAACTGTCTAATTTGAGCTGGCGATCCTCTAGCACCTGAATCAGCATAAATGTAAACTGAATTAAAAGATGCTTGCTCTACTTCATTTCCATCAGAATCCTCAACACTGTCTTTACTAATTTTTTCCATCATTGCTTTTGCAACACGCTCATTAGCTCTAGACCAAATATCGACTACTTTATTGTATCTTTCTCCTCTAGTAACTAAGCCAGATGAAAATTGATTTTCTATTTCTTTAACTTCGTCTTCTGCTTTATCTACGATTTCGTATTTCTCTTCTGGAATTACAAAATCATCTACACCAATCGATGAGCCTGATCTAGTAGAGAAATCAAAACCTAAGTACATTAATTGGTCAGCAAAAATTACTGTTTTCTTTAAGCCAGCCTTTCTATAAGAAAGATCAATTAGTGAAGAGACAGCTTTTTTATCTAAAGTTTTATTCACATTGTCGAATCCAACCTCGATTGGTGTAATTCTCCATATAAGAGTTCTTCCAACAGTAGTATCCTCAATGAAGACTCCTTTTTCAGCATTTTCTATTCTGACTTTAATCTTTGCATGTAAATCTATCTGCTCTGATTCAAAGGCTCTTTGCACTTCATCCGGATTAGAGAAAACTCTTCCTTCTCCATGAGAATTTACTTTTTCTCTAGTCATGTAATAAAGGCCAAGAACTACATCCTGTGTAGGATTAATAATTGGGGCTCCATCAGCAGGTGAAAGAATGTTGTTGGTTGACATCATTAGCGCTCTCGCTTCAAGCTGAGCTTCAACCGTTAATGGAACGTGAACAGCCATTTGGTCCCCATCAAAGTCGGCATTATATGCGACACATACCAAAGGATGTAGCTGTATTGCCTTACCCTCAATTAATAGAGGTTCAAATGCTTGGATACCAAGACGATGCAATGTTGGAGCCCTATTTAATAAAACTGGGTGTTCTCTAATAACTTCCTCTAAAGCTTCCCAAACTTCTGGTGTTTCCCTTTCAACAAGTCTTTTTGCAGCTTTAATTGTTGTAGCAAGCTCCTTGTGTTCAAGTCTTCCATATACAAATGGCTTGAAAAGCTCTAATGCCATTTTTTTTGGAAGCCCGCATTGATGAAGTTTTAGGTTTGGTCCAGATACAATTACGGATCTTCCTGAGTAATCAACTCGTTTACCAAGGAGGTTCTGCCTAAATCTTCCACCTTTACCTTTAATCATATCAGCAAGCGATTTAAGAGGTCTCTTGTTAGTTCCAGTTATTACCCTACCTCTTCTGCCATTATCAAGAAGCGCGTCAACCGATTCTTGTAACATTCTCTTTTCATTTCTTACAATAATATCGGGTGCATTTAGCTCCAGAAGTCTTTTTAATCTATTGTTTCTATTGATTACTCTTCGGTATAAATCATTTAAATCTGAAGTAGCAAATCTTCCGCCCTCTAGAGGTACTAATGGCCTAAGATCTGGGGGAAGTACTGGGAGAACATCCATTATCATCCATTCTGGTTTATTCCCAGAAGCTTTAAATGCCTCGAGTAACTTTAATCTTTTAGAGATCTTTTTAAGTTTTGTTTCAGAGTTTGTTTGAGGAATCTCTTCTCTTAGTATTCTAATCTCATCATCTATATCAAGCTCTTCTAGGAGTAATTTAACAGCCTCTGCACCCATTCCAGCTTTGAACTCATCACCATATTGATCATAAGCTTCAATATATTCTTCTTCTGTTAGGATGTCTCCAGTTTCTAAGTCAGTCATTCCTGGATCAGTCACGATAAAGCTTTCAAAATATAAAACCCTTTCAATTTCTCTTAAAGTTACATCCAAGAGAAGACCAATTCTTGATGGAAGTGATTTTAGGAACCATATATGAGCAACAGGAGCTGCCAGCTCAATGTGCCCCATTCTGTCTCTTCTTACTTTAGCAAGAGTAACTTCAACTCCACACTTTTCACATACAACTCCTCTATGTTTCATTCTTTTATATTTTCCGCAAACACATTCATAGTCTTTAATTGGACCAAAGATTTTTGCACAAAAGAGACCGTCCCTTTCAGGTTTAAAAGTTCTATAGTTAATTGTTTCAGGTTTTTTGACTTCACCAAAAGACCAAGACCTAACCATCTGTGGAGATGCTAAACCAGCAGAAATAGATGAAAAATCGTCTTGGTTTGATTGCAATAAATTAAGTAATTCTTTCAAAATATTTCTCCTATTCTTCCGTATCTAAATCAATATTTATGCCCAGTGATCTGATCTCTTTAGTTAGAACATTAAATGATTCTGGGATATTTGCATCCATCTGAAGCGATCCATCAACAATGTTTTTATACATCTTTGTTCTACCAGAAACGTCATCAGATTTTACAGTCAACATTTCTTGAAGAGTATAAGCTGCGCCATAAGCTTCTAGTGCCCATACTTCCATTTCTCCAAATCTTTGACCACCAAATTGAGCCTTACCGCCAAGTGGTTGTTGAGTAACTAGAGAATATGAACCGGTGGATCTAGCATGCATTTTATCGTCGACTAAGTGATTAAGCTTAATCATATACATGTAGCCAACAGTGATTGGGCGATCGAACTTTCTACCAGTTCTTCCATCAAACAGGGTAAATTGACCAGAAGAAGGAAGTCCAGCAAGTTTCAACATATTTTTAACTTCTGACTCTGCAGCACCATCGAAAACTGGTGAAGCAATTGGGACACCAGCTCTAAGATTATGTGCCAGCTGATCAATATCTCCATTGGTAAGAGATGCTAGATCTTCCAGATTTGCTGCATCCTTGTTATAGAGCTTTTCGAGATATTTTCTTATATCAGCATTTGATTCCTTGCTTTTTATCATGTCATCAATAATTTTGCCGACACCCTTTGCCGCACATCCCATGTGCGTTTCAAGAATCTGTCCCACATTCATCCTTGATGGAACTCCTAATGGATTTAAGACAATATCTACTGGGTTACCATCCTCATCATAAGGCATATCCTCAATTGGCATTATTTCTGAAATGACACCTTTGTTTCCATGTCTCCCGGCCATTTTGTCTCCTGGCTGGATTCTTCTTTTAATAGCTAAAAATACTTTAACTATCTTGATAACGCCTGGAGCAAGATCATGACCTCTTACAATCTTTGATTTTTTTTCATTAAATCTTTCTTTAATTTCACTAAGAACCTTTTTTAGAGCCTGCTCTGATTCCTCTAACCTTGTATTTACATCTGCTTTTTTTGTTCTTATTGAAAAAATATCATTTAATGACATTTCTTTAAGATCATCTGAGGAAATTTTAGATCCTCTTTTAAGGCCAGGAGCCTTAGTGACTGTTTCACCATTAAGGAATCCAGAAACTTTAATTTTTGTTGCTTCCTGAACAATCCTAGTTTCGTCATCAGCATCTTTTTTTGCTTGTGCTAAATGCTCTTCTTCGATGGAGACGGTTCTATCATCTTTTTCTAGTCCATCTCTTGTAAAGACTTCTACTCCGATAACAGTTCCCTTTGTGCTTGTTGGAACCCTTAAAGATGTATCTTTAACATCAGAAGCTTTTTCTCCAAATATTGCTCTTAGAAGCTTTTCTTCAGGAGATAATTGATTTTCTCCTTTTGGAGTAATCTTACCAACAAGGATATCTCCGGGGTTAACTTCTGCACCTTTATAGACTATTCCACACTCATCAAGTTTTGATAATGATCCTTCTCCAACATTAGGAATGTCAGCCGTAATTTCTTCAGAACCAAGTTTTGTATCTCTAGCAACACAAGTTAGTTCTTGAATATGGATTGATGTGAACCTATCCTCTCTTGCTACCTTTTCAGAAATAAGAATTGAGTCCTCAAAGTTATAACCATTCCATGGCATAAAGGCAATTCTAATGTTTTGTCCTAATGCCAACTCTCCATTATCAACAGATGGTCCATCAGCAAGAATATCACCTTCAACAACTTTATCTCCAACCTTTACAAGTGGTCTTTGATTGATACAAGTATTTTGATTTGATCTTGTATATTTAACGAGGTTGTAGATGTCAACTTCTGCAGTTTTATTTTTTGCATCTGTTACTCTTACAACGATTCTTCCAGCATCGACACTTTCAACGACACCTTTATTTTTAGCAACAACACAAACTCCAGAGTCTCTAGCAACAACTGTTTCAAGCCCTGTTCCAACAAGAGGTTTTTCTGGTCTTAAGACTGGAACCGCTTGACGTTGCATATTTGAACCCATTAAAGCTCTGTTTGCATCGTCATGCTCCAAAAATGGAATTAATGAAGCTGCCACAGAAACTACTTGCTGAGGCGAAACATCCATTAAATCAACCATATCTGATGACATCAATTCAAACTCGTTAGCATGCCTAACAGGAACTAGATCATCTACAAATCTATTCTTTTTATCTAATGTTGCATTGGCCTGAGCGATAATATGCTCCCCTTCATCAATGGCAGACAAATAAACAATCTCATCAGTAACTGTTCCCTTCACAACCTTTCTATAGGGAGTTTCTATAAATCCGTATGAATTAGTTCTAGCATATGAAGCAAAGGAATTAATAAGACCAATATTTGGTCCCTCTGGTGTTTCGATGGGACAAACTCTTCCATAATGGGTTGGATGAACGTCTCTAACTTCAAAACCTGCTCTTTCTCTTGTCAGCCCTCCAGGACCTAATGCAGAAACTCTTCTCTTATGAGTTATTTCAGACAATGGATTATTTTGATCCATAAACTGTGACAACTGACTTGAGCCAAAAAATTCTTTTATTGCCGCAGTAACCGGTTTGGCATTAATAAGATCTTGTGGGCCAAGCTCATCTGCTTCCGCCATGCTTAATCTTTCTCTTACAGCTCTCTCAACTCTGATTAAACCAACTCTAAATTGATTAGCTGTCATCTCTCCAACAGATCTAACTCTTCTATTTCCAAGATGGTCAATATCATCAACAAAATCATGACCGTCTCTAATATCTAATATACCTTTCATAACAGCGATAATGTCCTGTAGATCAAGTACATTAGGGTTCTCTCTTTCTTCTTCTATTTTTAGTCTTCTATTAAATTTCATTCTTCCGACTTCAGATAAATCATATCTTTCAGGATTGAAGAATAAGTTCCTAAATAAGGTTTCTGCAGAATCTTTTGTTGGAGGTTCGCCAGGTCTCATCATTCTGTATATTTCAACAAGTGCTTCTAATCTATTAGAAGTTGGATCAGTTCTTAATGTATTTGCAATATATGGGCCTTTTTCAAGCTCATTAATGTAGAGGGTATCAATTGTTGTTATATTTTTTTCAGTTAAAAGTGATAAAACAGCTTCATCGATTTCACTGTTACAAGAAAGAGTTACCTCACCAGTTTCTTCGTCAAAAATATCTTTTGAAGTTACTTTACCAAGAAGGTATTCATTTGAGAAAGAAATTTCTTTCTCGCCTGAATCTCTTAATAATTTTACATGCCTTGCAGTAACTCTTTTGCCTGCTTCAACAATAACTTTATTTTTAACTTTAATGTCTTCACTGAGAACCTCGCCTCTCAATCTTTCAGGCTTTAATTCAGTTTTGACTCTGGATTTATCAAGTGTATAAGTTTCTGTTTCAAAAAATGACTGGAGAATCTCTTCAGTCGTCATTTCTAATGCTTTCAATAGGATAGTTGCCGGTATCTTTCTTTTTCTGTCTATTCTGCAGAAAAGGCTATCTTTTGGATCAAACTCAAAATCTAGCCATGATCCTCTATATGGGATAATTCTTGCCGAATATAAAACTTTTCCTGAACTGTGAGTTTTGCCTTTGTCATGGTCAAAGAAAACTCCAGGGGATCTATGAAGCTGAGAAACAACAACCCTTTCTGTACCGTTAATTATAAATGACCCAGTTGATGTCATGAGAGGAACTTCACCCATGAAAACTTCACCTTCTTTTACATCTTTAACTTCTTCAAAATTAGATTCTTTATCGTATATAACAAGTCTTACTTTAATTCTTAAAGGAGCTGAATAGCTTAATCCTTGAATGAGGCATTCTTGGACGTCAAAGCTGTTTTTTCCAAGCTCATATGAAACGTACTCAAGGGCAGCATTGCCAGATACACTTGTTATAGGGAAAAGAGATTGAAAGACTTCTTCAAGACCTTTATTTTCCCTCTTATCGGGATCGACGTTTGCTTGAAGAAACTCAGCATATGAATTTAGCTGTGTTTCTGTAAGCGTTGGTAGATCCATTACTTTTGGGAATCTTCCAAAGTTTTTTCTTATTCTCTTTTTTTCAGTGTAGCTATATGACATAAATGTTGCCCTTTAAGTATTAGTAAAAATTATTTGAGTTCTGCTGTGGCTCCAGCTTCAGAAAGCTGCTTAAGCATTTCTTCAGCTTCTTCTTTTTTAACACCCTCTTTAAGAGTATTTGGAGCGCCATCAACTAAGTCTTTAGCTTCTTTGAGACCAAGACCAGTTATAGCTCTAACAGCTTTAATAACTTGTACTTTTTGGTCACCAGCTGCAGAAAGAACAACATCAAATTCGTCTTTCTCCTCAGCGGCATCACCACCAGCAGCATCGCCAGCAGCTGCAACAGGTGCAGCAGCGACTGCAGCAGCTGCAGTAACATCAAATTTTTCTTCAATAGCAGAAATAAGTTCTACTAACTCCATAACTGACATTTCTTCAATCGCTTTTAGAATGTCTTCAGATTTTATTGTTGCCATAATAATTCTCCGATTTAGGCACTAGCCTGTTTATTGTCACGAACTGCAGCAAGAACCCTAGCAAGTTTACTTGGAACTTCATTTAGTAAAGTTGCAAACTTACCCATAGGTGCTTGAAGAACTGATGCAATTAAAGTTATAGCCTCCTCTCTTGACGGAAGTGTTGCCAACATATCGATTTGGCTTCCATCTAGCAGTTGACCCTCAACAGCTAATGCTTTAATTTCGAGAGCCTCGAAATTTTTAGCATATGTTTTGAGTAACTTTGCAGCAGCTCCAGGCTCAGCAAAAGAAAAAGCAAATAAAGAGGGCCCTTTTAGAGCTTCCTCAGTGCAACCAAAATCGGTATCTTTAAATGCAAGCTTTGCAAGTGAGTTTTTAATCACTTGAATATGCACACCTTTTTCGTTTGCTTCCTTTCTTATTTCGGATAGCTCAGAAACTTTTAAACCTCTTGCATCAGATATCACCAATGTAGATGCATCTGCAACAACAGCTTTTACTTCTTCAACAATCCTTTCTTTTTCATTCTTGGCTAAAGCCATACAATTCTCCTAATTAGACCTTTCGGTCATTTTGGCGACAAACTGCTAATGCAATTGAGTCACCACCTGCGTAGGAAATTAAGCTAAAAAGCACCTACGGTCTTCGACGGCTGCGAATAAACGCAACAATCTAGAGTTTTAAAAAACTCTAAAAACTTAAGCCAGCTCCGCTATATTTAATTTCAATCCAGGCCCCATAGTGCTACTGATTGAAATACCTTTTATATATACACCTTTAGCAGATGCTGGTTTTAATCTTTTTAATTCTTCAACAAGAGCGGTCAGATTTTGATTTACCTTGTCATCATCAAATGAAACCTTTCCTATGCAACCGTGAACAATCCCACTTTTATCCGTTCTAAATCGAACTTGTCCTGATTTAGCATTTTTGACAGCGTCAGCTACATTGTCTGTTACCGTTCCTGTTTTCGGATTCGGCATCAAACCCTTAGGCCCAAGAACCTGTCCTAATTTTCCTACAACTTTCATAGCTGCCTGTGTTGAAATAACAACATCTACTGTTACTTCATTTTTTGTAAACTTTTCACTTAAGTCATCCATGCCAATAAAATCTGCACCAGCTGATTTTGCTTGATCTGCAGCATCTCCATCTGCAAAGACAGCTACAACAACCTCTTTGCCGAGAGAATTTGGCAGTGTTATTGCTCCTCGAACATTTTGATCAGATTTATTACCATCGACGCCGAGCTTGATAGCGACATCAACAGATTCATCAAATTTTGGAGATTTGTGTTCCTGCAATATTTTTACAGCATCAGATAATGAGTAATCTTTCATACTCTCAACGGTATCTAAAATATTTTTTTGTTTTTTTGTAACCATAATTATATTTCTACATCTACTCCCATACTTCTGGCAGTTCCAGCTATTATTTTTACAGCATTATCAAGGTCATTAGCATTCAGATCAGGTTCTTTTGTTTTTGCAATCTCTTCAAGTTGTTTTCTAGAAATTTTTCCTACTTTCTCCCTATTTGGCTCTCCGCTGCCTTTAGGAATATTTAGAGCTTTTCTTATCAGAACTGCAGCTGGAGGTGTTTTTACAATAAAATCAAATGATTTATCTTCATAAACACTAATTACTACTGGGAGTGGAACACCTTTTTCTGAGTCCTTTGTTTTATCATTAAAAGCATTACAAAAGTCCATTATGTTCAAACCTGCTTGACCTAAAGCAGGACCCACAGGAGGACTTGGGTTAGCAGCTCCCGCTGGTATTTGTAGTTTTAATAAACTTGCTACTTTTTTCTTTTTAGCCATTTAAGTTTTCTCTATTTGCATAAAATTTAATTGCACAGAAGTTGATCTTCCTAAAATTTGAACAGAAACTTTTACTGAGTTTCTTTCATAATCAACTTCCTCTACAACGCCGTTGAAATCATTGAATGGTCCATCACAAACTCTTATAACCTCACCTGGCTCAAACATAGTTTTTGGTCTTGGTGCTTCCTCACCAACTTCGATCCTATTAATAATACTATTAACTTCTTCATCGGAGATCGGACTTGGTTTTTCTCTTGTTCCTCCAACAAAACCTGAAACTCTAGGAGTTTGTTTAACAAGCTGCCAGGTATCATCGTCGAGATCCATTTGAATGAGAATATAGCCAGGGAAAAATTTCCTTTCTGTTTTTTTCTGTTCACCACTTTTAAGTTCTACAACTTGTTCGGTAGGTACAAGTATCTCTCCAAACTTTTCTTTTAGATTTGCTAACATAATTCTTTCTTCCATAGCAGCTTTAACTTTCTGCTCGTATCCTGAATATGCTTGAACAACAAACCACTCCATTTTTTATCCTATAATTAATTTAGTTAACCAACTTAATAGAGACTCTAAGCCCCATAAAAGCAATGCAAGAACCAGAATTGAAACAAAAACAATCAAAAAGGTTTGAGTAGTTTCAACCCTTGTGGGCCAAACAACCCTTCTAAGCTCAGTTCTTGATTCACTCATTAGCTTTATCGCTGACCTACCAAAATCAGTCAACGCCATAAAAAATATTCCCAAACCAATAAGTCCAACAACACCCAAAACTCTGTAAAGAAATGCAACTTCTGTGTAATAGCTGTTTCCAACTACGGCAACTACGAAGAAAGACAATGAGATTAACCATTTTGCTTTGTCTAAGAATTTAAATGACTCTTGTTTACTCATAATTCTTCCTAAACTCCTCCTCATTGGCAGGCCAGGAGGGAATTGAACCCCCAACCCCCGGTTTTGGAGACCGGTGCTCTACCAATTGAGCTACTGGCCTAAAAACGTTATTAACTTTCCCCATTAATAAGGCGCGCCAAAACATCCATGTCTTGGCGATCGCTTAAATTCTCTTACTTAATGATTTTCGCAACAACTCCAGCACCAACTGTTCGCCCGCCTTCACGTATTGCAAACTTAAGACCTTCGTCCATTGCAATTGGAGCAATCAGTGTTACTGTCATTTTGACGTTATCACCTGGCATTACCATCTCGACACCATCTGGTAATTCACAAGCACCTGTAACATCAGTAGTTCTAAAATAAAACTGTGGTCTATAACCTTTGAAGAATGGAGTGTGTCTTCCACCCTCATCTTTTGAAAGTACATAGATTTCAGCTTCAAATTCTGTGTGAGGCGTAATTGATTTAGGCGCAGATAATACTTGCCCTCTCTCAACAGCATCTCTATCTATACCTCTTAGAAGAACTCCACAGTTTTCACCAGCTCTACCTTCATCAAGAGATTTTCTAAACATCTCAACTCCGGTACATGTAGTTTCAGTTGTATCATTAATTCCAACTATTTCAAGTGGATCTCCGGTTTTAACAATTCCTGTTTCTATTCTTCCTGTAACAACTGTTCCTCTTCCAGAAATTGTAAACACATCTTCAACAGGCATTAAGAAAGGCTTGTCTGTATCTCGTGCTGGTTCAGGAATTGAAACATCAAGTTCCTCAACTAGTTTTTGAACTGCTGGAACACCTATGTCTGAAGAGTCACCTTCAAGTGCTTTTAAAGCAGATCCAACTATAATTGGTGTGTCATCACCTGGAAATTCATATTCATTTAGAAGCTCTCTAATTTCCATTTCAACTAATTCTTGTAGTTCAGGATCATCGACTTGATCAGCTTTGTTTAAAAATACTACAATCTTTGGAACACCAACTTGTCTTGCAAGAAGAATGTGCTCTCTTGTTTGTGGCATTGGCCCATCAGCAGCACTTACAACTAGGATGGCTCCATCCATCTGTGCAGCACCTGTAATCATGTTTTTTACATAGTCTGCGTGACCTGGACAATCAACGTGTGCATAGTGTCTTGCATTTGATACATACTCAACATGAGATGTTGCAATTGTTATACCTCTTTCTCTCTCTTCAGGTGCATTATCGATACCATCAAATGCAACTGCTTCACCACCATATACTTCAGCACAAACTTTAGTTAATGCTGCTGTTAAAGTAGTTTTTCCGTGGTCAACGTGACCGATTGTTCCCACATTAACGTGTGGTAAATTTCTTTCAAACTTTTCTCTTGCCATTTTTTGCCTCTCTAAAAAAATTGCCAATAATGGAGCTCATAACCGGACTTGAACCGGTGACCTCTTCCTTACCAAGGAAGTGCTCTACCGCTGAGCTATATGAGCCCGAATTACAGTTCCAAAATTTAAGGTGGCGTATTATCCCTCTAAAAGTTGATAAACTCAACCTTTTTTTAACAAAAAATATAACAAAAAAAAGTGAGTTAATTGGTGGAGGGGGAAGGATTCGAACCTTCGAAGCACGAGGCGGCAGATTTACAGTCTGCTGGGTTTGACCGCTCCCCAACCCCTCCATTTAAAGGTGTGTATTTTTGATCTAGAATAGCATTAAGTCAACTAATTTTTTATTTTCATGCAATTTAATGAGCAAATTATCTTAAAAGGCCTTAATTTAGATAGTTTTGAGCTAAAAACTCATCAAATAATTGATTCTACCAATGATGAATGCAAGAGAATAAGCTCTAACAAAGATTTTTTAGTTATAACCGCAGACAAACAAACTAAAGGAAAAGGTCGAAAAGGTAAAAAATGGCACAGTCCGGAAGGTAATATTTCTCTCTCTATAGCCTTTGCTGATAAAGATTTTAGCGTTCCTATAAGTATTGCAACTGGCATCATCGTAAAAGATGCACTTCATGAAGTGTTTAATAAAAGTTTAATAAAGCTCAAGTGGCCAAATGATCTTGTGTTTAAAAATAAGAAAATAGGTGGGATTTTGGTCGAAAAAGAAATTTTTGCTAACTATACAAAAACTATAGTAGGCATTGGAATAAATCTTGAATTAGATAAAAAAGAGTCTTGGTGGACTGATTTAAAAGATCTTAATGGCAAAAAATTAAGAGATACAATAATAAATAAGATTTTAGTAAGGTTTGAGACATTTTTTAATGATGGTCTTCATGATTGGGAAATTCTTTGGGAGCAATCTTGCATTCATAATGATACTGAGATTTCCGTTTCTAAGGATGCAGAAATAATTAAAGGAAAATATCTAGGGGTGAATGATTTAGGTGAGCTTCTTCTTCAAAATGAAAAAGATGAAGTTATTTCTTTTTCTTCTGGTGAAGTATCAATAAAAGGAATTTATAATAAATAAAAATGAACCATTATTTATCAGATTTAGATCTTGAAAGTGAAATTCCTCAAAATTTTGAGTCGATTATTTTTGGAGCCGGTTGTTTTTGGGGTGTAGAAAAGAAATTTTGGCAACTGGAGGGGGTTTGGTTAACATCGGTTGGATATTCTGGTGGTGAACTGGAAAATCCCTCTTATGAAATTGTTTGCACGGGGACAACTGATCATGCAGAAGTTGTAAAAGTTATATTTAATCCAGAAGTTATTTCATTATCGAATCTATTGAAAGTTTTTTGGGAATGTCATGACCCCACTCAAGGAATGAGACAAGGCAATGACATTGGGTCGCAATATCGATCAGTTATCTTTGTAAATTCAGAACTCCATAAAAACGAATCTCTATTGTCTTTAGAAACTTATCAAGATGAACTCGAGCTAAATGGTTATGGTCCTATCACTACTGAAATAAAAATGATGAAGAATTACTTTTTAGCTGAAGAATATCATCAACAATATCTAGCAAAGAATCCGAATGGTTACTGCGGACTTGGCGGGACTGGTTGCTCTTTCCCAAATAATTAATTTGTATATAATAGCAATCTTTGCCACCTTAGCTCAGTTGGCTAGAGCAGTTGATTTGTAATCATCAGGTCGTCAGTTCGAATCTGACAGGTGGCTCCATCACTCTATGACAATCCTTTCTTCATAAATTGGAGTATATCTTGGTTTATCTTTCAAATATTCCTCCACAACATCAACTATGAATATATTTGTGTCTTCATATTCTATTGATTCTGTGAACTCCCAATATCCATCCCCACCAAGTGTTACAAAATTTGTTGAAGCTACCCAATAAGTTTTATCCCTTTCAATTGATTTCCCATTAAGACTCAATTCTCTAATTTCACCACTTGAATCAATGACATATTTAAAACTTTTAGAAACTTGTAAAACTCCATTTGTCATTCCTGCAGCATGATCAAAAAGGCCTTCTATTTGTGCTCCAGAAATTTTTGTCATAACTAATGTGTTTGGAAAGGGAAAAGCTGATATTAAATCGCCCTTAGTTAAAACGCCTGGCTCTAAGTCTTGTCTTAGTGCACCACTGTTAATAACTGCAAAATCAATCTTTGCATCATATTCTTCAGCAGCATCAGCAAATAAATTCCCCATATTTGATTCCTCGCCATATGCTCTGACCATCTTATCTGTGGTAAATGAAACTTCCTTGAGCGCAATCTTTTGGACTTGACTCTCCCAATAGTTTATTGCTTTTGACATCTCCGGATCATCTTCTATTTCATCATCGAAGATTGTTATTAGCTCATTTGAATAATCAATGATCTTTTTTTGTTCAGTATCAAAAGTAATCACAAGCTTGCCTAGTTCAATTGAGTAAGCGTTAGTGGAAACAATAATTGTTTCGTTTGAGAGAAGTGCATCAGGAGTGCCTTTGTGAGCATGTCCAGTGATCATTATATCCACACCTGGTACGTTCTTAGCGAGATCAATATCCTTACTGAGTGTCCTTTCTACATCCGATAGACCTTTCGTTGACTGCCTTCCTGGCACTCCCTCATGAACGCTGAGAACTATGAGATCAGTAATGGGCTCAAGTTCTTTAATATATTTTTTTAAATAATATTCTTCATCGCGAGCTTCTAATCCATCGACCATCTTAAAATTCGTTGTATCATAAAATGCGAATTTTCCGTGTAGTCCAATTACTCCTATCTTTAACCCATTGCTTTCAAGAATTACATAAGGGTTATCCCAAATGAGTTCATCAGTTCCCTCATAGAAAATATTTCCATTCACTATGGGAAAGGTTGCCATTTCTAGTTTATCGAGCATGCTTTCCCACCCATGATCAAATTCATGATTACCAATGCATGCTGCATCAACTCCAAGTAAGTTCATAGTATCTATGACAGCTTCTCCTTCCGTAAGAGTACTTATATATGGTCCGGAAAAATAATCGCCTGCATCAATATATAAAGTATTAGGATTTGCTGATTTTTCCTCCTTTATTAGAGTGGCTAAGTTTGCGAATCCTCCAACTGGTCTAGTTTTACTTATCCATTGCTCAATGTGTGGTTGCAAGTGAGCATGTAAGTCATTGGTGTAAAGAAAATTTAGTTGCTTAATCTCTGAGCTTGCGTGGAAGCTGACAGAAAATAATGCTAAAAGAAAAGAGATTTTTCTCATTCTAACTTAGTAATCATTTATGTCTTCTGAAGTCTCTTTTCGCTTCACAATGAAGTTCAAAGCCAGCGAAAGTATTAGAGATAATATTGCCCAGAGAGTTAAAGCTCCGGACCAGCTGTCCACAAGAATTGGTAAAGATCCACTTTCCTGAAGTTTTAGAATGAGGCCTGTTAAGAGTCCGCTTACTCCAGTAGGAAGAAAAAATATAAGGGTACCGTTAGTCAATTCTAAGATTGCGAGTAATAATCCAATCATTAACCAAATATTTCCGGAGTATAAGAGAATATCAAGCATCATTTGTTTTACCTTTATCTAGACTATCTAAAAATAATTCAAGTGTTCCAAGAGCCTTAGTAATATCAGTAGGAACAACAAGTGTTTTTGTTTGATTTGAGGCAGCTACTTCAGCCAAACCATCTACTTGTCGCTTCATAATTTCATAATTAATGGCAGGCTGCCCATCATTTTTAATAGCTTCGGCTATCAATCTTGTTTGTTCTGCATCTGCCTCCGCTGTTATTTTGACTGCATAAGCATCAGCATCAGCTTGCACCTTTACAGCTTCAGCTTGCTTTTGAGCTTCGTAAAGTTCTGCATCTGCTTTCAACTCAACACTTCTTTTATCACCCTCTGCTTTAGCAATTGTAGCTCTTCTCTCTCTTTCTGCATTTAGTTGCTGCCTTTGGGATTCCTTAGTCTTTTCATCAACTAAAACATCTAAAATTTCCGTTCTTGTTACCTCAACTCCCCAAACTTCTGCTGCTTTACTCAATCGAGCCGCAATTTCCTGATTCATTGCTTCTCTACTAGACTGCAGATCATCGAGCTCAAGCTTTCCAGCAGCTGAACGAATTATAGATATTGCTGTATTTTCGATTGCAAGATCGATATTTCTAATTCTATAGACTGATTTCGCCGCATCTAGGACTCTAAAAAAAACAGTTGAGACAAGCTCTACTTCAACATTATCCTCAGTAATAACAGACATCTTGAATGGTGGTAACTGTCTCTCGAGAATATCAACTCTGAAAGCAACTCTATCAACAAAAGGGATAATAATTGATAAGCCTGATTCGAGTATCCTTGTAAACTTACCGAACCTTTCAATTACAAAAACTTTTGACTGAGGAACAATTTTTATTCCCAGATAAACAACATATATTATTAAGATAGCTAAAAAAACTAAAACACCATTACCAAACGTCATATTTATTTCTCCTGTTTAAATATGTTTTTTAATTTAACATAAATATTTATAAATATAATTATTTATAAGTATTAGGTAAATCTCTTTTGTCTGTATATCTCTTCGTAAGTCGAGATGACCTTGTTGTAAGATCCATATCATTTCCATTAATAAAAACTTTTTCTGGAAAAGTTGAGGGCTCTAGCGGATCATCTTCCCAAATTACAATATCGGCTTTCATACCTTTTTGTAATATGCCCCTGTCAGGAATATTAAAACTTTTTGCAACGTTAGATGTAAGAGCCATTATTGCTCCTGTGTATGACATTCCATTAGCAACAGCATTGCCTGCACCTTGTCTTATTAAATGATAGTTATGAGTTCTGGATTCACTAAACATCACTTTAATCCCAGCTTCTTCAAGAGATGCAGCTATGCGAATACTTGATGCAAGTTCATCAAAAGAGTCAGGAATATTATCAAAAGGATTTATTATTACTGGAATACTATTTTTGGCAATCTCATTTTTAACAAGCTCTGCTTCTTGAGCGCTCATTAAGATTAAGTTGAGCCCATAGAGTTTTTTGATATCTATCAACTTAAGAATATCTGAGGCTCTATTTACATTAATTATTAGAGGTAATTTTTTATTTAGAAGGTTGTATAACGCAATTACATCTCTTGGTTGTAGTTCCATTAATTCTGCAACTTCAAAACTCTCCATGGCCTCCGAAATTTTCATTGAGGATGAAATATCTTTCTCACTTAGATTTGATGCGAACTCTAAAAGATCCTTTAACAATATAAGGCTTTCTGCTCGAGAGCCTGAACTAATTGCTCCTATCTCTCCTGTTAGGGCAATATCCGGAATGCCATTTACTCTCAAACTTCCATCAAGAAGAAAATAAGAAGCCATCCCACTTAAAGGATCCCAATTAAAATCAGGAAGAGTGATTGCAGAAGTAACTCCATTTGATCTATTCCATGGAATTAAAGTTGAGTTTGGATTAATAGCATCATAAACACTAAAGCCCATACTATACATATTGCTATCACCATCTCTAGTCTCACTTAATGCACCAATTTCTAAAATCCCAATTTGAGTATCTGGAGCTATTACGCCAGGAGTAATAATTGAATTCGCTGCATCAATAATTAAATCGCCTTTGAGAGCATTCCTTGATACTTCTAAAATAGTATCTCCCTCAATTAGAATGTCCCCAACGAACGGTTCTTCATTGAGCCCAGTATGAATTTCTCCACCCCTAATTACAGTAGTTTGAGAATAGGTATGAATTGATATCAAACTCAATGCAAAGAAAAATATTACTTTATTCATTCACCCTGTCCTCTCTTGGATCCACTATGCCAACATCAAAATCTGAAACAGGTCCAAATCCCGTGTTGCGATTAAAAGCTAGAGCACCATCAATAAATACCTGTTCGGCAAGTGAATAAACGCTGAATGGATCCCCAGACCAAAGAACAACGTCAGCATTTTTTCCAACAACTAAAGAACCAGTTTCGGAATAAATCCCAGCTGCTTTTGCAGGATTACTGGTTATCCAGTTTATGGCTCTGGCCTTTGAAATATCATATCCCGCTTTATTACCAGCTGCTCTGGCTTTTGCTGCCTCTTGATTAAGTCTTTGAATGCCTCTTTCATCATCTGAGTGAACAATTGCACAACCCTTTCCACCTCGAGCCTGATCAACTATTGCGATATTTGCTTGGACCATGTCATAGGCTTCGTGTTTAAATCCCCACCAATCTGCCCAAAGCGCTCCACAAATTCCATTATCTGCTAACAGATCAGCAATCTTATATGCTTCAACACCATGATGAAAAGCAGTAATCTTATAATTAAATTCTTTTGCGATATCGATCATTAAAGCCATCTCTTCTGCTCGATAACAATGAATATGAACAAGTATCTCATCTTTAAGAACATCACTGAGCGTATCAAGTCTTAGATCTCTTTTAGGTGGAGATTCGATCATCTTATCTTCATCAGTTTTAGAATCATATGCCTCTAACTTATCTAAATAATTTTCAGCTTCAATCCAAGCTTTTCGATAACCTGCAAAATTACCCATTCGAGTAGAGGGTGCTTGTCCCCTATTTCCATAAACCCTTTTTGGATTTTCGCCGCATGCCATCTTTAAAGAATGCTTAGCATTTGGATATTTCATTGATTGGATGGTATTGCGTTGCAGGTTTTTAACGGTAACGCCTCTTCCACCAATTAGGTTAGCTGAACCTGGAAGAACATGGAATGTTGTCACTCCTCCCTTTAGTGCAAGAGAATATTGAGGATCTTGAACCCACATAGAATGCTCTGCCCAAACCTCTGCAGTAACAGGACTAGTTGCTTCGTTACCATCACTACTTGTTCTTACACTTGGAGCTGGATATACCCCCATATGAGAATGAATATCTATAATTCCTGGTGTTATCCATTTATTTTTTGCATTTATAATTTTTACATCTTCATCATCTACGCTTATGCCTTGTCCAATAGCAACTATTTTTCCATCGTTTATAAAAAGGTCAGTATTAAGGAATTCGTTACCCTCTCCATCAAGAATATTCCCATTAATAAAGAGTACCTTTTCGGATTCAAGAGGTTTATATGTTGATTCAAAAGCTGGAAAAGAATTTATGATAAGTGTTAAGGAAAAGACAACAAGAAAAAGCTTTTTCATGTTTCTATCTTAATCCAATAATATTTGAAAATAAACTTAACAAAACTTTCCATCACTAAGTTAGAATGCAACCAAATGGAGATAAAAGATCTTAAAAAACTATTAGAATCTGCAGAAGTTGAAATTACCTTCAAGTCTCTAAAAAGCGGACGAACAATTACTGAAAAATGCTCTCTTAATAAAAACTTAATACCAGAGGGGTACTCCTTTAATCAAAGTGGAGATTCTGATTCAATCTTGTGCTATCTAACCGAAAAAAAGCGATGGGAAGATATAAAAAATAGTACAATAATTAAATACGAAGTTTCAAAATAAATCATGAAGTCATACAAAATCATAGAGAATGGTAAACCTATAAAGCAGGTTGAAATTGAAAAGCCTATTCCAGTGGGTGAAGAAATTCTTGTTAAAACAGTTTCATGTGGAGTCTGTCATTCGGATGTTCATATATATGAGGGTTTCTTTGATTTAGGTGGTGGTGCCAAACTACCTACTCCTGCCAAAGATCTTGCTATGGGTCATGAAGTCTTTGGAGAAGTTGTTGAGCTTGGCGAAAGTGTTAGCGATGTTGAGATCGGCAAAAAATACGTAGTATACCCATGGATTGGATGCAGTGATTGTGAACTTTGTCATATTGGCAACGAGCATTATTGTGGAATTACAACAAACAGGAATATCGGTATCACAAGAGATGGAGGATATGGTGAATATGTCTTGGTACCTGATAAAAAATATCTTTTTGATGCTGGAGATACTCACGATAATCTTGCAGGAAGTTATGCTTGTAGAGGATTAACTGCTTACAGCGCTATAAAAAAAGCTAATCTTGTTGAGGGTCAAAAATCAGTTGTGGTTGTTGGCGCTGGAGGGATGGGTTTATTGTCATTGAAAATATTAAAAGCTGTTTATGATATTAATCCAATTGTTGTTGATATCGATGATGAGAAGCTGGCTATTGCGAAAGAGGCAGGAGCCTCAGCAGCCATAAACTCTAATGATGAAGATGCTGCAATGAAGATATTTGAAATCACTGGCGGAGGAGCTAAAAGCGTTATTGATTTTGTTGGAGCAGCTCCAGCTTTTGAATTTGCTTATGGTCTTTTTGGTCTAGTAAGAGGCGGCACTTACGTATTAGTAGGACTCCTTGGCGGCCAAACTACTCTTCAATTACCTCTGGTTACATTAACCGCAAGAACGCTAACTGGAACATATGTTGGAAGCTTAGCTGAGATGGGTGAGCTGATGGATTTAGTTAAGTCTGGAAAGATTGATCCCGTTCCTGTTGAAGCAAGAAATGTTTCAGAAGCTGATAAAACTATTAAAGACCTTGCGAGTGGTTCTATTAATGGTTTAGTATGTCTCAAACATGATCACTGATTTTAAAAATAAAACACCTTTTTTGCTTGGGCTTTTATTTCTTGCCCTAGCTACTTCTCATGAAATAGAACATATTGCGGAAGCTTTTGAAATACATGATGAAGCTATTGAAATCGATTGCGATTATTGCGAAGAAAATCAATCACAAAACTTAGTAAATTCTAAGACAAATATAACTTTTATAGATTTTGATATTGAAGACTCAGAACTATTAAGTCTAACCGACCAATCTATATCTAAAAATTTTCATCAGAGAGCTCCACCAAAAATTTAATTTTTTGATTTTTAAATTTTAAATTTTTAGGAGTAAACATGAAAAATAAATTATTAATACTAGCAATGCTAGGTATTTTCTCAGCAAACTTCATACATTCGGATGAAGTCGAAGAGGTTGTAGTTCAAGCCTCGCTACTAAATGTTACTGAGGATGAAATTGGAGATCCGCTTCATATCTTAAGCGGTTCTGATATTTCTGATTTGGGAACTGTTAGTTTAGGTGAAGCTTTGGATTCCTTGGTTGGTGTATCGTCTGCAGATTATGGATCAGCAGTTGGTCAACCAATAATCAGAGGTCTAAGTGGCTCAAGAGTTAAAATCTTAACTAATGGTCTAGTAAACAGGGATGTTGCTGGAATCGGTGCTGATCATAAAAATGAAGTTGATCTTAGTGATATTCAGCAAATAGAAGTTGTCCGCGGTCCGTCCTCATTGTTATATGCCAATGGTGTTACAGGCGGAATTGTGAACATTGTTGATAACACAATCGCAATGGAAGATGTTGTTGATAGAGTATTTAAGTTAGGTCTTGAGACACAATCTGTAAATTCTGGAGATGCTCAAAGTTTTTCTGTTAAGGATAACTTGGGTGGATTGAATGTGTATTTCTCATACAGTGATTCTTCTTTTGGAAATTATGATGTTCCAGATGGTGCAATTCTTCATGAGGAAGAACATCATGATGAAGATGAAGATCATGATGAGGATGGAGATCATGATGAACATGAAGAAGATATGGGATTCCTTGAAAATTCTGACTCTGCACAAGAAGCAACAAGATTTGGTGTTTCTAAGGTTGCAGATTGGGGATATGTAGGTCTTTCCTTTTCAAGTTCAGAAAGTCTTTTTGGAGTGCCATATCATGGAGAAGGTCATGAAGGACATGATGATCATGGAGATGAACACGGTGATGAAGAAGAAGGTCATGATGAGCATGAAGAAGAGAGAATCTTCTCAAACACTGACTCTGATAAGTTCACTATTCGAGGTTCAGTAGCAGTAGATAACGATCTAATTAAAAACTTAGACTTTTTCCTCCAGGACTCAGATTATTCCCATACTGAACAGCATGCTGAGGAAGAGCATGGTGATGAAGATCATGGCGATGAAGATCATGATGATCATGGACATGGTGAAGAAGGTCCAACTACTTTCACAAATGATTCTTCAGAGTATGGAATGATTTTTGATTTATCAAATGATCTTATGACTCAAAAAGTTTCTTTAAATATTTCTGATGAAACAGTCTCAATAATTGGCGAAGAAGCTTTTATGAACCCTGCTGATAGAGAAGAATTAACGCTTGGTTATTTTGCAAGAAGAGATTTTGATCTATTTGAGTTAAGTTTTGGTATTCGTTATGACCAAATAGATACTAATGGTTCTGTAACTGGTCATCATGAAGAAGATCACCATGATGAAGACGAAGATCATGATGAGCACGAAGAAGAGGAAGAAACAGAAAACTATTCCTTTAGTTCAAACAATTTAAGCTTTGCAATCGACCTATGTAGACCAATCAATGATAATTGGGATCTAAATTTTGCTTATTCAAGCGTTGAGAGAGCTCCATCAGTTGTAGAGCTTTTCATGAATGGTCCCCACTTGGCAACAGGCAGATTTGAGACTGGAGATGTAAATCTAGCAACTGAGACATCTAATAACATCGATATTGCTCTAAGCTATTCGAGCGATAACTTCTTTGCTTCGGCAACAATATTTAGAAATGATGTTGATAATTATGTTTATCTGATGGATATTCATGATGAAGATGATCACGATGATCACATGGGAGCTATGAGTGAAGATGATGATCATGACGATCATGATGAGCATGGTCATGCTGAAGGATTAATTGAAGCAAATTACATGCAACAAAATGCTGAGTTGGATGGATATGAGCTTGAAATTGGGAGAATCTTTAACCTTGATAACGGTGATTTAGAGGTTTCTTTTGGAAGAGATGTTGTTAATGGCTCTCTAGCTGATGGAATGAACATTCCAAGACTAAGCCCAGCAAGAAATATTTATTCAGTAAAATATTTTGCTAACGATTACCTCTTTGATCTAAGTTTTAAAGATGTTGATGATCAAACGGATGTGGCTGAAGAAGAGACTCCAACAATGGGGTATCAAATGTTAGACACGAAACTTGTAAAAACATTTGATTTAAATGGTAACTCTCTTAGGGTTTCTGTTTTTGCAAATAATCTTCTAGACGAAGTTGCAAGAAATCATTCATCATTTGTTAAAAATCAAGTTCCTCTTCCTGGAAGGAATTATGGAATAAGATTTAACTTAACTTTTTAAGATCTAAGCATTAATTAAAAGCCCCTTTTTAGGGGCTTTTTTATTTATAAAATAAATTTCTAAACCTATAATGCTCATATTCAAACAATTTTAATGAACAAAAAATATTTTTTTTCTCTTTTAACTATATATTTATTTTTGTTTCAATTTATTGAAGCAGATATAGAGGAAGTTGTTGTAACTGGTAGTCTCATCAAAGTACTAGAAGATGATTCATCTCCAATTGAAGTAATTACTTCAGAGGAATATGGCCAACTGAATATAACTAATGTTGCAGAAATTAGTAAATATCTAAATATAAGTTCAGGTTCAAGATTTCAATCCAATGCCCTCGAGGGTGTTGATCAGGGGATGGCCTCCTTAACTTTAAGGGGGCTTGAGCAAGCCTCAACCCTAATATTAATTAATTCTAAAAGGCATACGTTTGCTGGAACACCCTCAAATGAAGGCGAAGGATATATTGATATAAATATAGTTCCAGAGATAGCTTTAGAGAGAACAGAAATCTTAAAGGAAGGCGCAACATCAACTTACGGTTCAGATGCAATTGCCGGAGTTGTTAATTTTATAACCTATCGAGAGTTTGATGGTTTAAGAATCAAAGCTGGAAGGCAGTCTACTTCAAACTATGACCAGAATGATGACACTATCGGATTGCTTTATGGCGGAAAATTTAGAAATATTAATTATGTTGTTGGGCATAACAGATTAGAAAGGTCACCTCTCTCAGCTAAGGAAATACCTGGCATTGCAGAGCTTGGATTAAGTGGCCTCGGTAAAACTTTTAAACTTTTAGGCCCAGATACTATTGAATCAGGAATTTATGCTGGAGATTATCCAAACCAAACAACATTCGTGCCTGATCCAAACTGCGAAAGTAATGGAGGCATTCTTGATGGATCATTTTGCAGGTTTCTTTATGGCGAAAGATTCAATATCGTAAATGATGAAAGTCATAAGAAAAATTACATAAACCTCTATTCAGATAATAATTTAGTAGATATAAATTTCACTTTTATATCTTCAAATGTGAATGTAAATGATAATCCCCAATCACCCTCCTATCCTGCACTTCCTTTTCTATCCCGAAGCATTCTGCCTGGTGAAGGTGGAAGTCCATTTAATGTTCCGGTTGTTTGGTATGGAAGACCACTTGGAGCTGAATATAAATCCCCTTACTCTCCAAAAGATATTGAGCAAAAACATTTTGGGGTAACTACATACTTTGAGTTAGCTAATCAAACGGAAGCTGAAATCTCATTAACCAAAAGTGAACACACAAATTTTCATTACAGACCCGATATTATTGATTCAAGATTCTTAGCTGCAATTCAAGGAAATGGCGGCCCTAACGGTGATGAAATGTGGAATATATTTGATTCATCTCAAAATTCTCAATCACTAATAGATTTTGTAAGAGGTGCTGAGGTGTCAAATAAAAGTGCTGATCTACTAAGTCTTAATGGTATTTTCAGAGCAGAAATTAAAAATATTAAATATGCTTATGGATTTCAAATTAATAATGAGAGCCTCGATATATTTTATGATGAGGTTAGTCGGGCTGAATTTGATACTGATGGCAAACTCATCAAAACAGCTGACCTCTTCTTTCTTGGCGGAGGAAAAAATGTATCAAAAAGTAGAAATGGTAAAGCGCTTTTTGTTGAGGCTGAAAGGAGGTTCTTTGAAGCACTTGATATAAGAATTGCAGGACGCTATGAACAAATGAAAAACGAATCTTCATTTGATCCAAAATTATCCATGAAATACAACCTTAATGAATCTTTGACGTTAAGATTTTCAAGAGGTAGTGCATTTTCAGCTCCATCTATGGCTCAAATGTTCTCAAGCCAGATTAATCTTGGTAGCGTGAGAGATATCGATGACTCAGTATTTGTTAGGCAAGCTTCGATTGGTAATCCAGACTTAAAACCCTCAACATCATCTAATCAAAATTTTGGATTAATTTTCCAAAAAGATAGTTATAAGCTTTCAATCGATTACTGGGAAGTTGATTATGAGGATCGTATTGAAGTTGAAAGTGCTCAAGCCCTGTTAACTCAAGATCCTTTTGGTCCAAGTATTACAAGAAATGAATTTGGTGATCTTATTGGCGTAACGACAACTTATTTCAATGAGGAAAATACAAAAATAAGCGGTACAGATTTTCAATTTGACTATATGTTTGAGTTAAAAAATTACTCACCAATAAACCTTAGAGTTAAAGGAACCGTATTTGATGAGTTCCTAACACCGCAAATTACTTCAGACGGTGTTTCAAAAATGATTAACAGGGTTGGTAAATTTAATTATGATTCACACACCCACTCTCTTCCAAAGAAACGCTTGAATGCTTTCATAGATTGGGAACATAAGGATTATCTTTTCAGTTTAATTACAAGGTATATAGATGGATATACTAATGAGAGACCAATAACAGGTCTTGGAGCAAGTCTAGGATATGAGAATAAAGTTGATTCCTTTTTGGTTTTTGATATCTCAGCCAAAAAAACAATAGATCTTAATGAAGGCAATATCAATTTTGGTATTGCAATAATTAATGCGCTAGATGAATCTGCTCCTAGATTGTACGATGCTCCCGATTTCAGCTTTGATACAAGAGTTCATGATCCTCGTGGAAGACTTGTAAATCTAAATCTGGAATATAATTTTTAACCTCAAAATAGCACGAGCAAATTAGTGAATTTCTTAGAATACTCTATTGATCAAATCTTAGAAGAAAATCAAATCCCACATACTTGGTCAAGATCAGTAAAAAATGAGGTAACTGGATTGCAGCTTGAAAAAAATTTAGATAGGAAAGACTTGTCAGAGTCAGATTTTGTAACTATTGACGGTAAAGATGCAAAAGATTTTGATGATGCAGTACTTTGCAAGAAATTAAAGACAGGATATAAATTATCAGTTGCAATAGCTGATGTAAGTAGCCTTGTTAGGCCTGGGAGTGCAATAGATAAGGCAGCAAAAGAAAGAGGAACTTCTATTTATTTCCCAAATACTGTTATACCCATGTTGCCAGAAGAAATAAGTAACGACTTATGTTCTCTTGTACCAAATAAAATAAGGAATGTTGTTGTTTCAGATATAACTTTTGATGATGATGGTGAAATTAAGAATTATGATTTTTATGAAGCTAAGATTGAATCAAAATTTAGGCTGACATACAAACAAGTTGAGGAAGCTATTTTAGAGAAGAAACAGATTGCTTCAAAAAATGTCAATGAATCAATCAATGCTCTCAAAGAATTGACTATTACTCTTTTGGATAAACGTGCCAGAAGAAATGCTTTAGAAATTGAATCAGGCGAACCAATGCTAAAAATTAATAATATGGGAGAGGTTGAATCAATAAACCTTTCAAAAAGAATGTTTGCGCATCAGATGATTGAGGAAGCTATGATAGCTGCAAACATATGCGCAATTATGTTTGTGAAAAGCTCATTAAAAATATCAATAAATAGATTTCATGATAGGCCGGATACAGACAAGTTATTGGCGCTTTTTGAAAAGTTCCAAAGCTTAGGATTAAAAAAATCTGATGATCCAATAATTTTACTCCAAAGATGTATTGAGCTTGCAAAAAGAAGTGAGAATGCAACTTCTCTTCAAAGCCTAATTTTGCAAGGGCTTCCTAGGGCGATTTATTCCTCAAAGAAATCTGGTCACTTTGGCCTTCAGCTTGAGGAGTATTCTCATTTCACATCACCAATTAGGCGATATCCAGATCTAATAATTCATAGACTCATTAAATCAGTTTTAAAGAAAGAAAAAATAAATTTTGATGAAGAGGCTTTTGAGGAAGAATGCGTTAACTTATCTAATTTAGAAAAAAGAGCCGAAAAGTCATCTAGGCAAGTATCCCAGCAATTAATTTGTTTTTTCTTAAAAGATAAGGTTGGAAATGTTTTGCCGGCAAGGGTTGTTGGAGTAACTCATTTTGGGGTGTTTTGTGAGTTAGAAGGCTTTTTTGTTTCTGGTCTAATGCATGTATCAGACCTCAAAGATGATCATTATGTATATAGTGAGAGAAATAATATACTGAAGGGTAAAAGATCTGGAAAAACATTTAAGATAGGCGATCAATTCAATGTGAGGATTGATGCAGTTATTCCTGAAGAAAGAAAGATAATATTATCTAAAAATAAATAATGAAAACTGATAACAAAATTAGAGAAGGCTTTCATTCAATCGAAATTCTTTTAAAAAATAAGCCAGAAGTTATTAAAAAAGTCATTATTCCTGAGGCAAGAGAAGATGTCAGAATGCTTAAATTGGTTCAAGCATGCTCTGAAAATGATATTGCTATAGAAAGATCAAAGAAAATCAAAAAAAATCCTCAAGCGATTGTTTCCTTAATGGATATTGGTGACCTAAAAGATCTTAAAAGTTATTTAGGAAACCTTTCTGATAGGATAGCGACATTTGTAGTTTTAGATAACGTGATAGATCCAAGAAATATGGGTGCAATCATGAGATCTGCTGCAATTTATGGGGTTGATGGAATAATTATTAATAAAAATCACTGCTCTCCCATAACCGAAGTTGTTCATAGAACATCCAGCGGAGGTTCGGATTTGTTAAAAGTTTATATGGTTTCTAATCTTATAAACTGTCTAAAAGCTCTTCAGAGTTTTGGAATTGAGGTTATTGGTTTAAGTGAACACTCTGATCAAACAATTGATCAGCTAAGTTTTTCTAAAGTTGCACTCGTATTGGGATCTGAAGAAAAAGGCATAAGAGAAAAAACGCTTTTAAATTGCGACCATAAAATAAATTTAGTTAGAAATGATAAAATAAACAGCTTAAATGTTGCTGTTGCAGCAGGAATAGCTTTAAGTGAAATAAAAAAAATTAATGGCTAGAAAATATATATTAGATTAGACTTTATCAATGCTAAAACAAAGGACACTTAGAAATTCCATAAAAGCTTCAGGGATAGGGCTTCATTCCGGAAAACAGGTTAATATTGAGCTCCATCCTGCTGATGCAAATACTGGAATTCGATTCGTAAGGACTGACCTAAAACCGCATCTTGAAATCCATGCTACTGCTAGTGAAGTAGGTTTCACAACATTATCTACTACGCTAGGATCAGGTGAGCATAAAATATCAACAATAGAGCACCTCTTATCAGCAATTGCTGGGCTTGGTATAGATAATTGTCTAATTGAAGTTGATGGGCCTGAGATGCCAATTATGGATGGAAGCGCTGGTCCTTTTGTTTTCCTTCTCCAGGCTGCTGGTATTGCTGATCAAAATGAAAAAAAGAAATTTATAAAGGTTTTAAAGGAAGTAAGAGTTGAGCGAGATGATGCATTTGCATTTATAAAACCATTTGATGGTTTCAAAGTTTCATTTTCAATTGACTTCAACCATCCTGTACAAAGAAGATTCCCTGCCGAATCAACAATCGATTTCTCATCAACCTCTTTTGTAAGAGAAGTTTGCAGAGCAAGAACTTTTGGTTTTAATAAAGATGTTGAAATGTTGCAAAAACAGAATTTAGCATTAGGTGCCAGTGTTGCAAACGCAATTAATATTGGAGAGGAAGAAATTATCAATGAAGAAGGTCTTCGCTTTGACGACGAGTTTGTCAAACATAAGATTCTGGATGCAATCGGAGATCTTTATCTTCTGGGTCATAACCTTATTGGGCAATATGTTGGTTATAAGTCAGGTCATGCATTAAATAATAGTTTACTAAGAAAGATCAGCGAAACAGATGATGCTTTTGAGATAATTGAGTTTGATAATATTGATGAGGCTCCAATTTCATATGTCAGGCCGCCTTTCGAAGGTCTCTAGAATAAAAAATGTTTGGCTTTATTGGCAAAATCTTTGGAACAAGTAACGATAGAAATCTAAAAAGGATGCAAAAGTTTGTTGATGCCATCAACAGCTTGGATGAAGATTATAGCTCTAAAGAAGATAGCTTCTATAGTGAATTAAAATCAGATTTATCTGCAAAGTTCTCCCAAAATAATGACTTATACTCGATACTTCCTGAAGCTTTTGCTGCTGTTAGAGAAGCTGGTAAACGAACTATTGGTCTGAGACATTTTGATGCTCAAATGCTTGGAGGAATTGCTCTTGCAGAGGGAAATATAGCAGAGATGAAAACTGGTGAAGGAAAGACACTTGTAGCTACACTTCCAACTTTCCTTAATTCTGCCATGGGTAATAAGGTGATCTTGGTTACTGTAAATGACTATCTTGCAAAGAGGGATGCAGAATGGATGCGACCTATTTATGAATTTTTAGGTCTTTCTGTAGGTGTTATTTATTCTGGTCAAGAGCTAAGTGAGAAGGCAACAGCCTATGACTGTGATGTCATATATGCCACAAATAATGAGCTTGGGTTTGATTATTTAAGAGATAACATGGCTCTCAGAGCTGAAGATAGAGTTCAGTGTTCACTTGATTTTGCAATTGTCGATGAAGTTGACTCAATTTTAATTGATGAAGCAAGAACACCTCTTATTATTTCTGGTCCTAGCAATGAAAGTTCAGAGATTTATTCACATATTAAGTCAATTGTCCCCAAACTAAAGAGGCAGTTGAGAGAAGAGACTGAAGAAGAACCCTTAGAGGAGAATGAAATTGGTCATTACATAATTGATGAAAAAAATAGAAATATTGACCTTACAGATGAAGGTTATATGTTAGTTGAATCTCTCTTAGAGGATATGGATATATTGTCTAGTTCTGGAAATCTCTATTCTGTATCAAATATTAAGATAATGAGATTTGTTCAAGCCACTCTAAGAGCAAATTTTTTATATAACAAAAATGTTCACTATCTTGTAAGAAATGGTGAGGTTGTATTAATCGATGAACATACTGGAAGAAGTATGCCTGGAAGAAGAATATCTGAAGGTGTTCATCAAGCACTTGAATGCAAGGAAAATGTAACTATTCAAAGAGAGTCTCAAACACTTGCATCTACCACCTTTCAAAATTTCTTTAGGCTTTTTGGCACCTTATCCGGCATGACTGGAACTGCAGATACTGAAGCATTAGAGTTTAATCAAATATATGGTCTTAATGTTGTTGTAATACCAACAAATAAAAAAATGATAAGAGATGATCAAGACGATCTAGTCTTTCTTTCTAAATCTGCTAAATACAAAGCTCTCATTAAAAAAATTGAAGAGCTTAGACAAAGCAATGTTCCGGTTCTTGTGGGAACGGTCTCAGTTGAATCATCTGAAGAAGTTTCAAATCTTCTAAAGAAAAAAAATATCCCACATCAGGTTTTAAATGCAAAACAGCATGAAAGAGAAGCAGAAGTCATTGCAAATGCAGGTAAGGCTGGAGTAGTTACTATTGCAACAAATATGGCTGGTAGAGGAACGGATATTGTTCTTGGAGGGAAAAAAGAGGACAACAAAGATTGGGAAACTAATCATAAAACTGTTCTTGATGCAGGTGGCTTATGCATATTGGGTACCGAAAGACATGAGTCGAGAAGAATCGATAATCAACTTCGTGGACGTTCTGGAAGACAGGGTGATCCAGGGAGTTCACAATTTTTCTTATCTCTTGAAGATGATCTATTAAGGCTTTTCATAACAGATAGTAGAAGAGCCCTATTTGAAAGAATAGGAATGGGAGATGATCACATAGAGCATAAAATGCTTTCGCGAGGAATTGAAAATGCTCAGAAAAGAATAGAAAACCGAAACTTTGATATAAGAAAAAACTTACTTGAATATGATGATGTAGCAAATGATCAAAGGACTGCTATTTACGCCCTAAGAAATGATCTTTTAGAAGAAGATAATATCGAAGAAACAATTCAGGGACTTATTGAAGAAAGCTTTGAAAATTCAATATATTCTTTCATCCCATTTGAATCTGTTGAATCACAATGGAAAACTTCAGAACTTGATGAATTCTTAAAGGAGAATTTTCAATTTAATAAAGAGTTTAAACCCGTCATTGAAAATGATAAGTCTTTGGGTGTTGAAGAGATTAAGAATCTTATTATTTCCGAAGCCAAAGCTTTGTATAAATCAAAGTTTGAACATATAGGTGAGCAAAGCAAGCTTTTGGAAAAACAAATTATGCTTCAAGTGCTTGATGTACATTGGAAAGAACATCTCGCGGAAATGGATCATCTTCGTCAAAGCGTAGGATTAAGAGCTTATGCGCAAAAGAATCCAAAAAATGAGTATAAAAGGGAAGCATTTAATATGTTCGAAAATATGCTTGATGAAATAAACTCTGAAACTATCAGGATCTTATTTAATATCCAAATTGCTACAAAAGAAGAAATAGAAAAGATTGAAAAAGAGAATTTAAAAAATGCTGAGAAAAACATTGAGCTGAAAAAAAATGATAGCCCGTCTGAGATTGATCAAGGCTCAGAAAATAATCATAAAGCCGAGCAAGTCATTGTTTCTGAAAAAATTGGCAGAAATGAGCTTGTAAAAATTACAAATGGCGAAGAAACAAGAGAAATAAAGTATAAAAAAGCTAAGCCTCTAATTGAAAATGATGGATGGAGAATAGTTTAAAAAAAGATTTTGGCACCATCGCTATAACGCCTGATCTCTCTATTAATAATATAAGTTCATACATAGAAAATCTTGAGTTAATTCATAACAATCATCATAAAATTGAATTTCTTATTATTCGAAATAAATCTTTGGGAAAAGACGAATATAAAAAATTAGCTGAGAGAATAATGCAGTCATTAATGGGAAAGTTGCCATGTCTTCTTCATTTCAATAGTTTGGATTATTTTTTAGAGATGGATGATCTGATCTCTCACGGTCATGGTGCTCATTTTACAAGCTCTCTTCTTAAGAAATTAAATAAAACTGATCTCATCAGATATTTTGAAAATGAAAAAACTCTCGGTAGCTCCTGTCACAATTCAGATGAGATAAATCTATCAAGTGATTTAAATTTAGACTATTGTATTTTAGGTCCAGTTGAAGATAAGCGCATTAACGGAAAGGTTGTTACGAAAGGTATTGGGTGGGAAAGATTCTCAAACCTTACACAGAATCAATTAATAAAAACTTATGCTGTAGGAGGGTTATCTCATGAAAATTTTGAAATTGCCTCCAAAAACAATGCTCATGGTATCGCAGGAATATCAATGTTTAGTCAATCTTCATAGAAATCTTCTGACTGAATTGGTCTCGAAATCTTTTTACCTTCATTTGCCCATTCGCCAAGGTCTATTAGCTTACATTTCTTTGAACAAAATGGTCTATATTCATTCGAGCTATCAATGCTTACTTTTTTTTCACAATTTGGGCAATTAATCATTTTCTAAAAGATTTAAATATTTTTTATGGATACCTTCAAGATTTATCATAAACTCCTCTTTAGTCCCATTATTTACAACTACATCATTAGCTATCTTGTTTCTTTCTTCTGTAGAGGCTTGGGATTTTATTATTCTTAAGATTTGCTCTTCATTAGAGCTATCTCTTTTTGTAGCTCTTTCCAATTGAATCCCTTTTGCGCATTCTATTGCTAAAACTCGATCGTAAAACGAAGAACTCTTTGTTTCTGCAATAAGAGGAACAATGATAATTCTGTATTTACTATTTGATTTTTTAATAAAGTTTAAAATACCTTTTTGAACAATGGGATGTACTATCTCCTCTAGTTTAACTTTCATTTCTGGATTCTTAAAAACATATTCCCGTAGTGCTTTCCTGTTTATATCAGAACTTTCATCAAGAAAATTTTCTCCAAATATTTCTAAAAACTTCTTATAGCCTTCCCCCTCTTTATCAAGAGCATTATGAGCAAGGTCATCTGCATCGATGACATCAATATCTTTACTTTTAAAAAAATCACCAGCTAAACTTTTACCAGATCCTATTCCGCCTGTTAATCCAATGAGCATGACTATATATCTAAATAATCTCCCTTCCCGTATAGAAGAGGTTTTGTATCGTTATTTTTTATAACTTCTATTACATTTCCAATAAATACACTATGAGAACCATAGCTGGTAATCTCTTTGATAACACATGAGATTACTGATTGCGAATTTTTAATAAATCCTACATCATTTTTGAAATCCCAAAATTCATTCTCAAATCTTTTATCAGAAAGTTCATCAGTTCCACAAAGATTTGATATCTCGGATTGAGAAGAAGATAGGAAACTGACGTTAAAATAGCTATCTTTTTTTAAAGATGAATGAATCCTTGAGTCCTTATTTATACAAACAAGAATCGAAGGCGGATCAAATGACAAAGATGTTACAGATGAAACTGTAATTGCATGATTTACTTTAGTTTCGTGATTGTGAGCAGATACCACACATACGGGATAAACTAGTTCCCTTAAAGCAAGTCTGAAGTCTTCTTTAATATTCATAATTAGATTATCTGCACTTTTAATAATAAATCTAGCCTAAAACAAAAAAAGCTCCCAATTTCTTGAGAGCTTTTGAATAAAAAAGCCTGACGATGTCCTACTCTCACACAGGGAAGCCCTGCACTACCATCGGCGCTAGTTCGTTTCACTTCTGAGTTCGAAATGGGATCAGGTGGGACCAAACTGCTATTGTCATCAGGCAAACTG
>Ga0209433_10000011_pt1 | contig 66006 bp, 66 predicted proteins | sample METZYME_5_50m_FD_187552 | JGI IMG/M metagenome (GOLD analysis project Ga0209433, IMG submission 187552) | Marine microbial communities from oxygen minimum zone in mesopelagic equatorial Pacific - METZYME_5_50m (SPAdes) (version 2) | ecosystem: Environmental > Aquatic > Marine > Oceanic | place...
GAAATAATAATGTTAATATTGCGTCTATGCAGGTTGGAAGGAAAATTGTAAGAGGAGAGGCAGTAATGGTTTTAAGCATAGATGATCCAGTCCCTTCTAATCTGCTTCAATCTATTCTTGAGGTTGAGGGGATAAATAGTGCAAATCCTGTTACTTTATAATTTCTGAATTTTTATTTCATGAATAAAAAAGGTTGGTGGCTAATAAGTTGCGATGTTCTTAGTAATTTTGAAGAAATATTAATCTGGAATTTATCAGAGATTGGTATTACAAGTTACTCATTCAATTATCTAAATAAAAATAATGATTTGGGAGAGTTATTTATTTGGTTACCAAAATCAAATTGGGATAAAGTTAGAATTAAAAATCTTGAAGAAACCTTTTTAAGACTTTTTAGATCAAACAATCAATATTTTAGTTATTTTCGTTATAAATCAGTTAATGATAATGATTGGTTAAATAATTGGAAAAAATATTGGAATCCCCATCCTGTAGGAAAAAACTTTTATATTTTGCCTAGTTGGATTAAATTGCCTGAGGAATTTAAAGATAAAATTATAATTAAGATTGATCCTGGACTTGCTTTTGGTTCAGGGGATCATCCCTCCACGGAGCTTTGTTTAGAAATCATGGAAGAGGAATCAATGTTTTCTAAAACAGTATTAGATATAGGTTGTGGTAGTGGCATATTGTCTATTGCTGCAATGAAACTTGGAGCCGACACAATATCCTCAATTGATAAAGATTATTTATCAATTAAATCTACGAAGGAGAATATCAATATTAATTTTGCTAATCAACATGGTTTTCAAATATATCTTGGTACATTTTGTGAAACTATTAATAACTTCTCTTTAAATAGATTTGATTATATTTTCTGCAATGTAATAGCAGGAGTTATCAAGGATATAATCCCAGATATACCTAAAGTAATTAATCAAAATGGAAAAATAATTTTTAGTGGAATAATATCATCGCAAAAAGAAGATATTATCAAATTATTAAATTTATATAATTTCAAGATAGATCAAGTAATATCTAAAAAAGATTGGATTTGTATTCAAGCATGCACAATAAAATCAACTTGAATTAACATACTTTTTTATTGGCATCAATTTAATTACCTATTTTTAAATGAGTTAACATAATGACTCTTTTTAAAATCTTAAATTCAAATTAATTTATCTTTGATTTAATATGGTTCCCTCATTTAAAGTTACATTTATCAATCAAAGTGAATGTATTGATACAACTATTGAAGTCTATGAAGATCAATATATTCTTGATGCAGCAGAAGAGCAAGGTATAGATCTCCCTTATTCGTGTAGATCTGGAGCATGCTCAACATGTGCAGGAAGGATTTCTTCCGGTAAAGTTAATCAACCAGATCAAAGTTTTCTTGATAATGATCAACTTGAGTCTGGTTTTATTCTTACTTGCGTAGCATATCCATCTTCTGATTTGGTGATTAATACAAATGCAGAAGAAGACCTTTATTAATTTAAATTTATAAAAAATTTATTATATTTGCTTGTAATTTAGTTTTTTTCTGTCATTGTCTAATCATGTATAAAACTAAAAAGGAATGGATAGTTTTGAATTCTTTGAATATGGTGCGATAAGGTCTAGTTTGGGAGGTCAGTACAGTTATAAGATAATAGGACCATGTTGCAGATTGTATGATAGGGAAGAGTTACCTTGGCCATGTTGTAGGATCGCTTGGCGAAGTAAAGAACCTTATTGGATCCGTATAGGTTCAAGATTTGTTGCAGATATAGCTTCTAAAAAATGTCCTTCATATTCAGTAGAACTTCTAGAACCAGGATCAAAACCAGTTCAAACTGTAATTACTTTATTCGCAGAAAAATTTTCATCTGAACTTCAGGAATGGTGGTACAGCAAAAAACCAGGTTCTAGAGAACCTGGTAATGTCTTTCCTAAGTAGTTAAATTAAGCTTTAGGCTTTGGAGGGGTATAACCTTTTAATCCTGAGCACTCAAGACTTTCAAACGTATCAACGCCAGTTTTTGAGTTAGTGCCTGAAGCTCTTGAGCAAAGTGCTTTTCTTTGAGACAAGTCTAGGTTAGCGTTTGTAAAGTCAGTTCCTTCAATTACAGCTCCGTCAAAAACACTTTTCATGAGTTCGCCATTTGTTAAATCAGCATCAGAAAGATCAGCATTATCAAATCGGGTGGCATAGGCAATTAAATCCTTCATATTTGCCCCCTTAAAGCTTGAGTTCTTTGCAGTTGTTACACTCATGTATGCTCCTTGCAAATTTGTTCCACCTAGATCTTGGCTAGATAAATCATATTTAACGTATTCAGTATTTTGTAGATCTTTTCCTCGATAATCCTCTTTTAATACATCTACTGATGAAGGGTCACTAGGATAAAGGGCATTTGTAGATATTGGATTTATAAGTAAACCAAATATCAATGGAAGAAAGATAAGAAGTCTAGTAAAAGACTTTTTAAGGAAAGAAAAATTAGAAACCATTTCGATCTAAATAAAATTTTAGAAATTTATATGACTATTATTTCATGGGTTGGCCATATAAAAAAATTCTTCTAACGAACTGTTGCAGTTCATTTAATATTTGTTGTTAAAAAATCTTTTGCAAGAAATGTATTTGGAAATATTTTCTGTGCTTCTTTTAGCAAATCTCTTGGTGTTATTGAACTTTTTGGTGTGTATCTGGGACTTAAGTGTGTTAAAACTAATTTTTTTGCATTTGACAATAAAGCCGTTTTCGCAGCCATTATTGTTGTCGAATGTAACTTCTCATATGCCATTTCTTCATCTTTAGCTGAAAAAGTGGACTCATGAACAAGTAAATCAACATTTTTTGATAAGTTAACTGCTGAATCACTAAATATTGTATCGGTACAATAAACAAAACTTTCTCCTTTCCTGGGTTTGCCGCAAAAATCTTTTCCATTAAATATTCTTCCATCCTCTAGTTGTACTACTTGTCCAGATTGTAATTTAGAGTAAACGGGACCTGGAGGGATGTTCAATTCTTTCGCTTTTTCAATATTAAATCTACCTGGCTTATCTTTTTCTGAAACTCTATATCCATATGCGGGTAATCTATGTTTTAAAGATGCACAAGTTACCTCTATAAAATTATCCTCAAAAAGCACCTTATTTTTTAAAGCATGCTCTTCAACTTCATAGAAGTTCAAAGGGAAAGATAATTTACAGTAGCTATTTTTTAATGCAGATAAAGTAAAATTTTTTAAATTTGATGGGCCATATATTTCAATACCTTTGCAATTCCCAGATAACCCCAATGTTGCTAAAAAACCAGGTAATCCATAGATGTGATCTCCATGCATATGGGTAATAAAAATTTTTTTTATTTGAGATGATTTAATATTACTCTTCATTAATTGGTGTTGTGTCCCCTCCCCACAATCAAATAACCACACCTCTGCTTTTTGAGATAATTTAAGGGCTAAAGAAGATACATTTCTTGTGAGAGTGGGTATCCCTGAGCTTGTTCCTAAAAATGTTATATTCACTATCTAAGATATTTTTTGATTTTATGTCTAAATTAAATCTAAACTTATAAACTAAGGCAAATCGAAAATTTGTTTCTAAAACAAAGTGGAATATAAAATCAAAAAAAAATCAATAAAAATATTTATCATATTTTTTTTAATTTATCCTTTTTTGAGTGGTAAGAGTTTATTCCCTTTCTCTGAACCGATCATCAAAGTTCTTATAGCTAAAGATGAAAAATTAAGAGTTAGGGCAGATAGTTCCATACCATTAAATATAAGTGAACCAATTCTTCCAAAAACAAAAATAAAAGGTCTAACATTAAAAAAAATAAATAATAAGTTTATTCTTTCATTGGATAGTAATAAAGATAAATACTATGAAATTAGTAATAATAAAAGTTTAATTATAAGATCATCAGACAGACGCGGTATATGGATTAATTCAAAAAGATACTCTGGGCAAATCAACATTGTTTTTCGTAATAATAAAATATTTGTAATAAATGTTTTAGGAGTAGAAAAATACTTGAATAGTGTGGTTGGTTCTGAAATGCCTCATAAATGGCATATAGAAGCCTTAAAAGCTCAAGCTATTGCATCTAGAACATATGCATTAAAAAAAACGAATAATGGATTATATGATATCGATTCAACCCAAACTAATCAGGTTTATAATGGTTTGGAATCTAGCACTTTTAAAACAAGAAGAGCTGTTAGAGAAACAAGATCGTTAGTAATCACTTATAAAAATAAACTAATTAATGCATTATTTCATAGTAGTTCAGGAGGAATGACTGAAAATAGCGAGGCAGTTTGGAGTGATCCATATCCTTATTTAGTAACTGTTAAAGATTTTGATCAAAAAAATCCTAAGATTAGATGGAATAAAGAAGTTTCAAAATCAGAATTAAAGGAAATATTTCCAATCATTGGAGGAATTCAACAAATTGAAGTATTGAACATAACTGAAACAGGAAGAATAAAAAACTTAAAAATCATAGGTACCTTTGGTGACAAAGTAATCACGGGTAAAGAATTTAGATCAAAACTTGGACTTAAAAGTACTTTGTTTAGACCAACAATTTCGGAAGATTTTCATGATAAGAAAGATTTAAATAATCAAAGCAATATTCAATTTCATCCTTTTTTAATAATTTCTGGTATGGGTGCTGGTCATGGTGTAGGAATGAGTCAATGGGGTGCGAGATATATGGCTGATAAAGGATATAAAGCAAATCAAATTTTGAAGCATTTTTATAAGGGAGTAAAGATAAAACCATTTATTCAGCGTTATAAATAACTCTATCTGGCATTTAAGACTAATTTTGGCTGCAAATAAATAGCCTCTTTATTATTTATTATTCCTATTCCCATTAAATTATTTTTGGGATCAATAACCTTTATTGGCGATAAATCTTTTAAATTCTTAAAAATAATGTATTTTTCACTATTTAAAATTATTTTTCTTCCAGTTTCCCACCATATGATTTCTTCATTATTTTTTAAGCAATAACTTGGGAGATGTTGAAGTGCAGAGATTGTTGGCATAATAAATGAATCAATATTTGATGGGATATCTTTTAAATTAACTAAATTTGAGTTCTCCTCATTAAATCCACAAGCACTTATTCTTTTAAGATCATATAAGCAACCTACAGTATTCAAAGTTAATCCAAGATCTCTAGCAAGCGATCTAATGTATGTGCCTGATGAACATTTAATTTTTAATTTGATAATACCATTTTCTTTATCCCATTTTTTTAGTATGAGCTCACTGATGGATATATCTTTTGGAGATAATTCGAATTCTTCATTTTTGAGAAATTTTTTGTATGCTCTTTCTCCATTGACATGAACACTAGATACTTTTGGTGGGACTTGTTTGAGACTTCCCCTATAGAGATTTAATGTATCGTCTAATTGCTTAGTACTTATTTGTGGCCAATTCCTTTTATTAATTATTTCTCCATGTATATCATCAGTACTAGTGCTTATTCCAAGCTTTATTTCACCTAAATAGCATTTTTCTTGAGGTAGGTATTGTATAAAACGTGTTGCATTACCAATTGCTATTGGTAATATTCCAGTTACTTGAGGATCTAAAGTGCCAGTATGACCAACCTTCCGTATATTAAGAACTTTTCTAATAGTGTTTACACAGTCATGTGAAGTACATCCTTGGTCTTTATTAATAATCAAAAAGCCATTTATATTATTCATTTAGATTTTAAGATTTTTATGAAAAAAATTTATTCTTTATTTTATTATTTTTAAGTACTTAATTTAAATAATAAATTGAAAAATAATGATTCCATATTAAAAAACTTTCTTTTAGATGGATTTAATTTAAAGGAACATTTAATTGAGTTCCTTCCAATAGAACCTTCAAAACTAGATATATTTCTTAAAAATGCAAAAATGGAATTAGCTAATCTTCATCCAGGAGATAATTCTGTAGACTGTTCAGATTTCTATGAGGAAATTGTTGGGGATAAACATTTAGCTGATTTAGCGGCTTGGCATCTAACTAGTAAAGATTATATTTCGAAGACATTAGAACTTCAACAGAAATTCTCAAAAAATCTAGTTCTTGATTTTGGAGGTGGTATTGGAACTCATGCACTTGCAAATGCAATGTCTAACAATGTTGAGCATGTATTTTTTGTTGATATAAATAAAACGAATAGAGATTTTGTAGAATTCAGAGCTAATCAGTTAGGTGTGGGAGAAAAAATAACATTTTTTAAATCTATTGAAGAGACTAAAATTCATAAATTCGACTCTATTACATGCTTGGATGTTTTGGAACATCTACCTAATCCATCATCACAGATAGATATCTTTCATAATGTGATGTCTCAAGATGCAAGCGCTTTGCTTAACTGGTATTTTTATAAAGGAGAAAATAATGAGTATCCCTTCCATATAGATGATAAAGAAATAATTAACGAATTTTTTACGGTTTTACAAAATAAGTTTATTGAAATTTTTCATCCAATGTTAATTACAACAAGAGCTTATAAAAAGAGAATTTAGATTACAACATTTATTCTCTTTCTGTTTTTTAAATTCCTTTTAATACTTTCAAAATTTACTGTCCCATCTTTGAGAGCAAATAAAGTATCGTCCTTACCTTTTCCTACATTTAGTCCAGGTAGAAAGGAAGTACCCCTCTGACGAATAAGAATTGATCCTGCAGATACTTTTTCTCCTCCAAATGTTTTAACGCCTAAACGTTTTGAATTGGAATCTCTTCCGTTTCTAGTAGAACCTGTTCCTTTTTTGTGTGCCATTATTAAAAAAATTTGTAATTGAAAATTTATTTTTCAGATTTTGTTGGCTTCTTTGGGGCCTCTTTTTTTGAAGTAGCCTTTGTAGAAGTTTTATCTATAGTAATAGATTTTACCATAACTCTTGTCAATTCTTGACGATGTCCCATCTTTCTTCTGGTTTTCTTTTTAGGCCTCATTTTATAAACAATTATTTTTTTATCTCTTTTGTGTGAAACGACCTCAAGTTCAATTTTTGCATTTTTAACGTAGGGCTTACCAACAGATATTGAATCTTTATCGCTTATGAGCAATATATTTTCTAAAGTTAGTTTTTCCTTTTCCTTGGCTTTTATCCTATCTAAGTCATAATATCTGTTGACTTTAAAAAGAAACTGTTTACCCGAAGCTTCAGCAATTGCGAATAAATTATCTTCAGGAACTTTTTTTGATGTTGAATTTTTTGTAGTAGTCATATTAGAGGGACACGAATAGGCTTAAAGCTATTTAGCTATAATTATGCCTAATTCGTAATCATAAACTATATCTATTTTCATATTAAGTAGCGTAATAAGTCAAGTTATATCTAGAATAATTTTAGATAGTTTGTGAGTGTCAAAATGATTGCCAGGAAAACATATATTTTAAAACTATATGTTGCAGGTAATACTCCTAATTCTATGCGCGCATTAAATACTCTCAATGAAATATTAGAAAAAGAGTTTAAGGGGGTTTATGCACTAAAAGTAATTGATGTATTAAAAAATCCCCAGCTAGCAGAAGAAGACAAAATACTAGCAACCCCCACCTTAGCTAAAATACTTCCTCCACCGGTAAGAAAAATAATTGGTGATTTATCAGATAGAGAGAAAGTTTTGATAGGCTTAGATCTATTATTTGATGAATTGAATGATGCTGAAATGAATTTTTAGAAAGAAAAAAATTAAAAAATTTTTTAGCACTATAATTAGTTTAATAATTAATAATTACTTAGCATATAAGAACAATGAAAGGTAAAGCGCAAAATAAATCTAATAAAATGGAAGTTCAAAAGCTACCTACTGGGATTGAGGGCTTTGATGATGTTTGTCGAGGGGGATTACCAACTTCTAGGAGTACATTAGTCAGTGGAACATCTGGTACAGGTAAGACAGTATTTTCTTTGCAGTATCTGCATCACGGAATAAACAACTTTGATGAACCTGGTATCTTCGTAACCTTTGAAGAATCTCCATTAGATATCATTAGAAATGCAGCGAGTTTTGGTTGGGATTTGCAGGAATTAATTGATCAAAATAAGCTTTTTATTCTTGATGCTTCTCCTGATCCTGATGGTCAAGATGTTGCGGGTAATTTTGATCTCTCAGGATTAATTGAGAGAATAAGTTATGCAATAAGAAAATACAAAGCAAAACGAGTTGCAATTGACTCTATTACAGCCGTTTTTCAACAATATGATGCTATTTATGTTGTAAGAAGAGAAATTTTTAGGTTAATCGCAAGATTAAAAGAAATTGGAGTCACTACAGTAATGACAACAGAAAGAGTTGATGATTATGGTCCAATAGCTCGTTATGGTGTTGAGGAATTTGTGTCTGATAATGTTGTGTTGCTTAGAAACGTTCTTGAATCAGAGAAAAGGAGGAGGACCTTAGAAGTTTTAAAATTAAGAGGTACCGTTCATATGAAAGGAGAATTCCCTTTCACTATGGGGGAGAATGGCATCAGTGTCTTTCCTCTAGGAGCTATGAGGCTTACTCAAAGATCTTCAAATGTTCGAATTAGTTCAGGAGTAAAGGATCTCGATGAGATGTGTGGCGGAGGATATTTTCAAGACTCAATTATTCTTGCAACTGGTGCAACTGGAACTGGTAAAACAATGTTGGTATCAAAATTCATTGAAGATGCATATCAGAATAAAGAAAGAACAATTCTTTTTGCATATGAAGAATCTCGAGCTCAACTCCTGAGAAATGCAACAAGTTGGGGTATAGATTTTGAGAAAATGGAAAGTGATGGACTTTTAAAAATAATTTGTGCATATCCTGAATCGACTGGATTAGAGGATCATTTGCAAATTATTAAAACTCAGATAACTCAATTCAAACCAACCAGAATGGCTATTGATTCTTTGTCTGCATTAGCAAGAGGAGTTAGCTTGAATGCCTTTAGACAATTTGTAATTGGTGTTACAGGATATGCAAAACAAGAAGAGATAGCGGGTTTTTTTACAAATACAGCAGAAGAATTTATGGGAAGTCACTCGATAACAGATTCTCATATATCGACGATTACTGACACCATACTTTTACTTCAATATGTAGAAATCAAAGGTGAAATGGCGAGAGCAATAAACGTCTTTAAAATGAGAGGTTCTTGGCATGATAAACGTATCAGAGAATTTATTATCACAAGTAAAGGGCCTGAAATAAAAGACTCGTTTTCTAATTTTGAACAGATATTCAGTGGCGCTCCGCATAGGATATCTCCAGATGAAAATCTTCCAAATGTTTTTAAAGGTATTGATAAAAGCTAAATTAATTCTTCGATTTGATCACTTGTTATATTTTTTTCTGTATTAATAGTATTTATTAGAATTTCATCTTTATCAGATTGCTCGAGCGGTAAATCAAACCAAAATGTTGTTCCTATATCTAATTCACTGGCCATTCTTATTTCTCCCCCATGTTTTTCAACAATTCCCCTAACTATTGATAATCCTAAGCCTGTCCCTTGCTCAGTGTGGACTGCATTCTCAACTCTAAAAAAACGATCGAATATTTTTTCTTGATCTGCTTGTGAAATGCCGCAACCTGTATCTGCAATTTCAACCCTTACTTTTGGTAAAGGTGATACTAATTCACATTGCGGAGCATTTTTAACTTCATTTGGAGGTAAGGCAGGGCAAGTATCTGGCCAAGTATATGCTCTTATCATTAATGTACTATTTTTAGGACTGAATTTTAAGCCGTTTCCAAGTAAATTATCGAAAACTTGTAATAAAAGATCCCAATTGCCTAAAATTGATGGGATATTATCTTCGATATCTTTTGCAAGAGAAACATTTTTTTCAGTGGCATTTAATTTATAATTTCGTAAGGTTTGCTCAATCGCAGGTTTGATATCCATGGGTTCAAGCTGAATAAGTTTTCCAGATTCTAATCTTGATAGATCTAATACATCATTGACTAATCGAGTTAATCGGTCAGTTTCAGAGTTGGCAATATTTAGAAAATCTAATTGTTCTTCATTAGAAAGTTGATCCTTTAGATCATAAAGTGTCTCAACATAACTTTTGATATTAAATAGGGGTGTTCTTAATTCATGAGAGACATTGCTAATAAATCTATTTTGAGCAGCATTAAGTTCTACTTCTCTTGTTAAATCCTGAACTGTAACAGCAATCCCCTTTAATTCAATCTTATTAGTATCTAATACTGACTGGAGAACTATTCTTAAAGTTCTAGGAGGTTCTCCAACGCTACATCTAATATCATCACTTTCTTTATCTTTATCTAAGATTGATTCAATTGATGCATGTAAGTCATTGGATAATATTTCTGGAATCTCATTTAGTAAGTCTTTGCCCTCTAAAAATCTTCCTTCCCATCTAAAGAGTCTTTTAGCAGTTGGATTAGCAAGAACAATTTTCCCTTTCGCATCTAAAAGTATAGCTCCATCGGCCATAGTTGCAATAAGAGATTCTTGTTTTATTTGAGAGGCTTTTAATTCTTCAAAATTAGCTTCATCATAATTTTCAAGTTGAGAAGCCATTTTGTTGAAGCTGGTTAATAATTCCCCCAATTCTCCGGTCATGGGGAAAGAAATTCTTGATTTGAAGTTACCTTGTGAAATCTCTCTAACACCTCTTACAAGTTCTCTCACAGGTCTTGTAATAGTGAGTGCATTAAATACTGCGCCTAAGATTACTAGTACCCATATTGAAATGAAAACCGCGACTGTCACTTCTCGAGTAAGAGCTGCACTTGCCAATGCTTTTTTATTTGGAGTTACACCTAAAGCTAATGTTCCTAAATATTTACCCTTCCAAAGAATAGGTACAAAAACATCTGTTACTTGACCTTGAGGGGTTGTATGTTGCTTGACAACAGGGAATTGGGGTCTTTTTTTTAATTCAGAGGGTAGCTTTAGTTTTCGAGTGATTTGAAATTGACTATTGCCATTGTTGGATGTTGCGCTTATGGGTATACCAAGTTGAACAATATCTTCTTCATCAGTCAAAAATATATATCTTAAGTTTCTACTAGATCTCCAAAATTTTTCAGCAACATTTGAGATTTCATTCTTCTGATTATTAACGACTAATTCAGTAACATTTCCTGATAATAGTAAACCTAAATCTCTTGCATATCTTGTGTCGTTCATTCCAGCATCTCTTTGAATACTATTTAAGGAAAAAAAAGTAATTCCTGTCATAAGTAAACTTACAACTAAGGTAGCAATTGCTAATAATTTTGTTCTTAAACTGAATCCACTCCACCACTTTATTAATCTTTCCCACCAATATTTATTATCAAGACTATTTTCAATGTTTTCAGAAGCGAAATATTTTGTTTTATTAATATTACTTTGATTATCCATTAATTTCGTTCTCCTTTATAGCTTTCTCTAACTTGATGACCAATATCTTTCCTATAAAAAATACCTGTAAATTTAACTTTATCAAGATATTCATATGCTTTCTCAAAAGCAGTATCAAAATCCTTGTTTTGGCAAACAATACTTAAAACTCTCCCTCCATTAGTTAATAATTCTTGTGATTCATTTATTATTGTGCCAGAGTGAAAAACTTGCAAATTTTTATCTTTACTATTTTCTAATTGAATTTTATAACCAACTTCATAATCTTGAGGATAACCATTTGAGGAAGCGATTACGCATCCGCTTACCATGTCATTGACAATAATTTGCTCGTTCTTATGAAGATTGCCAATAGCGCACTCATATAATAAGTTGACAAAATTTTTATCCATTAAAGGCATTATGGTCTGACATTCTGGATCGCCAAATCTGCAATTATATTCTATAACTTTTGCGCCTGATTCTGTGATCATAAGTCCAAAATATAAAACGCCTCGATAGTCAATCTTTTTTCTGATTAGCCCTTTAATAGTTGGATCTATAATTTTTTCACTTATTTCTTTTAAATCATTTTGGGAAATTAATGGTGTAGGAGAATAAGCCCCCATGCCTCCTGTATTAAGACCTTTGTCTCCTTCTTCAAGTCTTTTATGATCTTGAGCTGTGGGTAATACCACATAGTTTTTCCCATCACATAATGCAAAAACTGATACCTCAGGACCTTTTAATCTCTCCTCCAGTACAACAATATTTCCTGCGTTACCAAATTTTCCATTTAAAATAAGTTCTGTTATTTCTAATGTCTCTTTCCTATTCTCAGGAATAAATACACCTTTTCCTGATGCTAAACCATCCGCTTTAACAACTAATGAATTATTAGAGTTAATTATTGGTATAGCATCTTCAATGGATGAAACCTTCCAAAAATCAGCAGTGGGAATATTGCCATCTTTCATAAAATTTTTTGCCCACGATTTACTAGACTCCAGTTTTGCTCCATCAGAGCCAGGACCGAAAACGTAAAAATCTTTTTTTCTCAATACATCGGCTAATCCATTTGCTAGAGGAATCTCAGGTCCTATGACTATAAATTTAATATTTAATTCAATAAGCTTATCTATTAGTTTTGAAGTATCACTGTAGTCAAGGTCTAATCCCTTACATTTTTTAAAGTTGCTTGAGCCACCATTCCCAGGAATAATGAATATGTTTTTAACATAGTCACTTTTTTGTATAGCCCAAGCTAATGCATTTTCTCTACCTCCATTGCCTATAATGGCAATGTTTTCTAATTTTTCAAAATTAATCTCTTTTCTAGAATTTATGGTCATAAATTTGTCAGATGTCTATTTATTTTGGTAGATATCAGTTAGAGTAACCAAGGCCGTTTATTCTGAAATCCACTTTATAACTAAATTATATTGTTTTTTTAATTATTGAAAATAGCTTTCTTATGGACAAAAAATGCGAACTCATTTATGAAGGTAAAGCAAAGATTATATTTGCAAATGAAAATCCCGAATTGGTTTCTATTGTATTTAAAGATGATGCGACTGCATTTAATGCTAAAAAAAAGCAAACATTTAAAGGGAAAGGAATATTAAATTGCAGTATATCGTCAAATATTTTTGATTTACTTATAAAAAATAAAATCCCCACTCATTACATAAAAAAAATTAATGAGAATTCTATACTTGCAAAAAAGGTTGAGATTATTCCGATTGAGGTTGTACTGCGAAACATAGCTTATGGTTCACTATGTAGACAAACGGATATTGAACCTGGGACTAATTTAAAACAACCATTAATAGATCTTTATTATAAAAATGATAATTTGAATGATCCGCTTTTAACTTCAGATCGAATATTATTGTTAGATCTAATTGAAGCTGAAGGACTTCAACAAATTAAAGAAACAACATATAAGATCAATAACATTTTAAAAGATTTTTTCTTGGAATTAAATCTTACGTTAGTTGATTTTAAGTTGGAATTTGGCAAAGATTCATCAGGACAAATTATTTTAGCTGATGAATTTAGCCCTGATAATTGTAGACTATGGGATCGTAATGCAAAAAATGGTAGGATAGATAGCTTAGATAAAGATCGTTTCAGAAATGACTTAGGTGATTTAATTGAAGCATACAGTGAAATTGATAATAGAATAAATAATTTTATTGGTTTCACCTAAAAAAACTACTAAATTCAAATTATTCATTAATTATGGACAATAGACGTATAAATGTAAGAAAGTTATTTACTAACATAGGCTTTTTATCTTTGTTTATAACCTCTAGTCATAGTAATTCAGTAGAAATGGATATTAATAATGGGAAACAAACCATTATTAGTAATAGAATCAAAATTCAATCTAGAAGAAATGAGTTATCAAATATATCTAATAATTATTTAGAACCTTCTTATATTTACTCTTATGATAAACCAATCTTCTTAGCAGATAATAATAATAACTCCAATGTTCTTATTTCAGAAATCATCATTGAGGGATGGGAAGATCATCCTGAGGGAAGAAATTTAGAATTGGTTGCATACGACTCAATGAGCATTAAACCTGGAAGTGTAGTAAATAATCAAATTTTAAAACAAGACATCAATAATATTTACTCAAGTGGGTTATTTTCAGGAGTTAAATTTAAAGCTGAAGATGGAAATCTTGGTGTTAAGCTTATAGTAACTGTTACTCCTAATCCAATATTAAAAAAAGTAATAATTGACCAAGAAAATGTAATTATTCCTCAAGAATTTGTAGATAAAACATTCAGTGAGTATTATGGAACGACATTAAATCTAAACATTTTTACGAAGAGATTAAATGTCATAAAAGAGTGGTACAAAGAGAGGGGTTACTCATTAGCAAGAATTAATGGCCCAGAAAGAATTCTTGATAATGGGGAAGTTCAACTACAAATAGAAGAGGGGTTGGTTTCACAAATTAAGATAAGATTTATTGACGCAAATGAAGAATTAAGAAAAAGAGGAAAAACGAAGGAATGGGTTATCAAAAGAGAGATGAAAACCATACCTGGAGAAGTTTTTAATAGGGTTACTTTAGAAAGTGATATTAAGAGGTTATATTCAACATCTCTTTTTAATGATGTAAAAGTATCTTTAAGCCCTGATCCTATAAGTTCTGAAAAAGTAATAATTACATTAGATATAAGCGAGCAAAGGACTGGTTCCCTAAATGGTGGTCTTGGTTTTAGTAATGCAGCAGGTATTTTTGCACAATTAGGGTTTAAGGAATCAAATACATTTGGACGAGCTTGGTCAACCGCTCTTGATGTTAATTTTGGAGAGTATCTAACAACTTATAATTTTTCAATTTTTGATCCTTGGATAAAGGGTGACAAGTATAGAACAGCATTTAGGACAAATATATTTTTAAGTAGAAATTATCCCCGCGAATTTTCAAGTGATGGAAATGGGAAGCTTTACGCTGTAAATGATCTTAATAGCACTTCAACAGATAAATTTTCATCAGTAGTTTTAGAAACATTTGGAGGAGGATTTACTTTCTTTAGGCCATTAAACGGGGGAGATCCATTTAAACAATCTCCATGGAGAGTTTCTGCGGGCATGAATTTTAGAGAAGTAAAGTTAATAGATTCTGATGGGAATAAAAAACCTTATGCAACTAAAAATGTAACTACTGCGAATGTAAATGAAATTATATGTATTGGTTATGAGTTAGAGGATGGAGCTTGCCCTGATGAAAATACGTTAATTAGTGTGGCAGCAAATGCTTCAAGAAATACATTAAATAATAATAATAATCCAACATCAGGAAATTCTCTTAGATTTGGTAGTGAACAATTTATACCTTTAGGTAACAATTCTCCAACTTTTAATAGGATAAATGCTTCATATGCATGGTTTGTTCCTACAAAGTTAATTAACCTAACACGAGGATGTAGAGATAAAAATTCTGATGCTAATAGTTGTCCCCAAACTGTAGGATTTCAATTTAAATTTGGCACAATAATTGGTGAATTGCCTCCATATGAAGCATTTTGTATGGGAGGAGCTTCATCTGTACGAGGCTGGTCATCTTGTGGATTAGCAGTGAGTAGAAGTTTTACAGAAGCAACTGCCGAATATAGATTCCCTATTTGGAGAATGTTATCTGGTTCATTCTTTGCTGATATGGGAAGTGATTTGGGTTCTCAGGATGACGTTCCTGGAAAGCCTGGAAAACTCCTAAGTAAAGAGGGATCAGGATACTCACTTGGAGGTGGACTAGGAATTAAAACACCCATCGGCCCACTAAGATTTGATGTGGCGACTCAAGATCTAAGTGGCAATATGCGTTATACCTTAGGCGTTGGATGGAAATTTTAAGTGTTTTCTTGGCCCTCTAGTTATGATTCCTGTTTTACAATCTCTGGTTCAATAACCAGAGATGGAGTAGGTTTGCATAGTGGTGAGAAAACAAAAGTAAAAATATCCTCATTTGAAGAAGAGGGTTATTATGTTTCTTTTGCCGACAAGCCAGATCAGATTCACAAACTTGATCAGAGTTTGATTGGAAGCACAATGTTGTGTACTGCTGTTAAATTAGGTAAAAGAAATCTTTATACAATTGAACATTTATTATCATCATTAGCTGGATGTGGATTGAGTTATATTCATATCCAAGTTGAGGGGAAAGAAATTCCTCTACTTGATGGTTCAGCAATTGAATGGGTTAGAGCTTTTGAGGAAGTAGGTATAAAAAGGGTTCCTAAACCGTCAAATTTTATGAGAGAAATAAGTGAGCCAAAAATATTTAGTAAGGATAAATCTGTAATTGCGATTACACCTTCAAATAAATTGACTATTATATCAACTATTGATTTCAGCTATAAAGCTATTGGTAAGCAAACATTTGTAATTGATTTGAATCCAAAGTGTTATGTCGATCTAATAGCTCCTGCAAGGACATTCGGTTTCAAAGATCAATTCCAACAACTAGGGGAACTGGGTTTAATAAAAGGGGGTAGTTTAGAGAATGCACTTGTTTGTGATGGTGATAATTGGGTTAATCCTCCGTTAAGATTTGCAAATGAACCAGTAAGACATAAGATTTTAGATCTTATTGGGGACTTGGCTTTGGTAGGGTTACCTAAGGCACAAATAATTGTTTATAAAGGATCTCATTCCTTAAATGCATTATTGGCCTCATCTCTAAAAATTTAATTTAAACTATTTTGGAAAATAAAAAATCTATTGAAAATGAGCAGCTTGCAATAGAAGAGATTCTAGGCTTACTTCCGCACAGATACCCTTTTGCATTAGTAGATAGGGTTATTGAACATATCCCAGGAGAAAAAGCTGTTGCAATTAAAAATATCACCATAAATGAACCTCAGTTTCAAGGGCACTTCCCTGAAAGACCGCTAATGCCAGGGGTTTTAATAGTTGAATCTATGGCTCAAGTTGGAGGATTGATAGTTACGCAAATGCCTGATCTGCCTTCAGGACTATTTGTTTTTGCAGGAATTGATAATGTTAAATTTAGGAGACCAGTAGTTCCTGGAGATCAATTAATAATAACCTGCCAATTATTAAGTATTAAACGAAAAAGATTTGGGAAGGTTAAAGGTGAGGCTCATGTTGAAGGGAAACTTGTTTGCTCAGGAGAATTAATGTTTTCTTTAGTTGATTAAAAATGGAAAATATTTTTAATAATTATTCTTCTAAAGTTGATGAGATCATAGTTGATACAACTGCGTCTGTTCATCCAAATGCGCAAATAAATAAAGGTGTTGTTATTGAAAAAGGAGCAATCATTGGTCCAGATGTCATTATTGATTCAGGTACTTATATTGGCCCAAATTCCGTAATACAAGGCAAGACAAGTATTGGAAAAAATAATAAAATTTTTCCAAATGTTTTTTTAGGTTTAGAGCCACAGGATCTAAAATATAAAGGTGCTAATACAGAGGTAATTATCGGAGATAATAATACCTTTAGGGAATGCGTCACTGTTAATAGGGCTACTAATAAGGGAGAAAAAACAGTTATTGGAAATCAGAATTTATTAATGGCCTATACGCATATTGGTCATAATTGCGAATTAGGTAATAAAGTTATCATATCTAATAGTGTACAGGTGGCAGGTCATGTAAAAATTGATGATCAAGCAATAATTGGAGGTTGTTTAGGAATTCATCAATTTGTTCATATTGGATATTTAGCTATGGTCGGAGGCATGACTCGAGTTGATAGAGATGTTCCACCTTTTTGCTTGGCAGAAGGACATCCTGGTCGTTTAAGAGGTCTCAATAGAGTTGGGATAAAAAGGAGTGGTTTAATGGAGGCTGAAAATTTTGATTTAAAATTATTATTAAAAATATGGAATTTACTTTTCAAGTCAGACTACGTTATTTTAAAAGCATTAAATTTGGCAAAAGAGGAGCAATTAGATTTCTCTTGCAAAAAATTATGTGATTTTGTCGAACAATCAATATCAAAAAATAGACGTGGCCCAATGCCCTCAACAAATACATGATAAAGAAAATTTTTATAAGTACAGGGGAGGTCTCTGGAGATTTACATGGTAGCCTTTTAGCTCGAGCTTTAACAGAAGAGAGTGAAAAACGCTCTATACCAATAGAAATATTTGGACTTGGAGGTGAAAGGATGCGAGAAGCAGGAGTCAATATAATGCATGATACAACCTCTATAAGTGCAATAGGCATTTGGGAAGCTCTACCATTAATAGTTCCTACATTAAAAATTCAAAAAAGATTTTATAAGTTACTTATTTCAAATTCCCCTAATTGCTTAATTTTGATAGATTATATGGGTCCAAATATTAGTATAGGTAGAAAAATAAGAAGGAAAAATATTAAGATTCCAATTTATTACTACATTGCTCCTCAAGAGTGGGCGTGGAGAGTAGGTAATAATTCAACAACTGATTTAATAGGTTTTTCTAATAAGATCTTTGCAATATTTAGAGAGGAGGCAGATTTCTATCGAAAGAGAGGGGGGAATGTTTCATGGATAGGTCATCCTATGGTTGATTCAACAGATAAACTTCCTACTAAAAGGTTATCTCGAAAGCACTTAGGGTTAAAAAACAATGAAAATATACTCTTAATGATGCCAGCTTCCCGTCCCCAAGAAATTAAATATATTTTGCCTACTTTCATGAAAGTTGCTAATAAATTGCAAGAAAAATATCCGAATCTAGTGGTCTTTATTCCATCTTGCAGGGATACTTTTGAGGAGAAATTTTCAAAAGCTCTTCAAAGATATAATGTGAAAGGTAGAATTGTAAGTTCAAAAGATATTGAAGCCAACAAAACTTTTATTTACTCATTAGCAACATTAGCTCTATGTAAGTCGGGAACAGTAAATATGGAACTTGCATTATATGGAGTACCTCAAGTAGTTGGTTACAAAGTAAGTAGGGTTACAGCTTTCATCGCTAAGAATATTCTTAAATTCAAAGTAAGATTTATATCTCCTGTTAATTTATTAATGAGAAAACGAATAGTACCTGAATTCGTTCAGAAAGATTTTGAAGTTAATAGAATATTAAAAAAATCCTTACAAATAATGGATAAACCAAATCAAAAGATCAAAATAAAAAATGGTTATAAATCTTTGAAGAAAATTTTGGGAGATAAAGGAGTAGTTCAAAGAGCTGCTTCTGAAATATTTGACTCACTAAATTAATATCATTCTATAAATGAAAAATCTATTCTCTATCTTTATCATTTTTTTAATATTCCTTAATCCTTTAAGGTTAAATGCGAATGAAATTGTTTTAGCTGGTGGTTGTTTTTGGTGTATGGAACATGATTTAGAGTCTTTGGAAGGGATTAATAATGTTAAGAGCGGTTATTCGGGAGGTGATATTTTGAATCCTACTTACGAAAATCATGAGGGTCATCAAGAAGTAGTCTTAGTAAATTATGATTCTAATATTATTGAATTAGAGACTATATTAAGAGCTTACTTTAGAAATATAGATCCTTTTGATGGCGAAGGGCAATTTTGCGATAGAGGAGACTCTTATAGACCTGTGATCTTTTATGAGGATCTTGATGAGGCAGATGAATCAAAAAATGCTTTAATCTCTGCTTCAAGAGAGCTTGGAGTATCAGTAGATAAGATTAAAGTTGCATTAAAATCTCGAAATAAATTTTGGGTTGCAGAAGAGTATCATCAAGATTTTGCTAAGAATAATGAATTGAAGTATAAATTTTATAGATATGCATGCGGAAGGGATAAAAGGTTAGATCAAGTATGGGGTGAAAAAGCAAAAAAAACAATCGCTTGGAGTGAATAAATTTAAAAATATTTAAATATTTTTTATCCACTTTACTAAAGTTCTAACACCGTATCCTGTCGCTCCACTTGGATTTAAACCCTTGTTTTTATCTGCCCAACAAGTTCCTGCAATATCGATATGTGCCCAGTTAATATTCTCATTAAAGAATTCTTCAAGAAATAGAGCAGCAGTTATTGAACCTCCACCTCTAGGCCCAGTATTTTTCATATCAGCTATGTGAGATTTCAAACCTTCCTTATAAGATTTCTGTAATGGCATATGCCACATTCCTTCTCCAACTTCAGATGCTGCTTTTAAAAGATCATTTGCTAATTGATTATTATTACTCCATAAACCTGCTAGATCACCTCCTAAAGCAATAACACATGCTCCTGTTAAAGTCGCAAGATCTATTATCGTATCTGGATTTAAATTAGACGCATAAGTTAAGGCATCGGCGAGTGTCAATCTACCTTCTGCATCTGTATTATTAATTTCAATAGTTTTTCCATTTGAAGCGGTTATGACATCTCCAGGATGAAAAGCAGAACCATTAATCATGTTTTCGCATGAAGCAATAATAAAATGGATTTCTAATCCTTTGGGTTTAATGGCTCCTATTGCTTTTGCTGTGCCAAGTACAGCTGCGCTTCCCCCCATATCATATTTCATCATGTCAATTTGAGAACCAGCTCCTACTTTTAAGTTATATCCACCAGAGTCAAAAGTTAATCCTTTTCCAACTAGGGCAATCTTTTTCCTTATATCATCATTTGATTTATAAATTAAATGAATAAACTTAGGTTCTAGATCTGACCCTTTTGCAACAGCAAGATATGCACCCATGGATAGATCTTCACATTCTTTCTTATCTAAAATCTTGACTTCTAAGTCATAATTTTTTGCAATATTAATAGCTTGTCTTGACATCTCAAGAGGGGTAAGAATATTGGGGGGAGCAGCTACAAGCTCTCTCGCAAATTCTACCCCTGCACATATATCTTGTATCTCTTTAAAAGAAATTTCTTTTGAGCCAGTAATACCTAGAAATTCAACTTCTTTAAGAGAAACTTTTTCATCTTTTTTATGATTAAATCTATTATCTCTAAAAATTGATAATCGAATTATTTCTGCTGCCGAGTGCCATGAAAAGTTTTCTAATTCATCCCAGGGAAGAAGAATCCCGCTCTTTTCCTCTACATCGCAAATTCTTCTAGAGCAATCAGCGATTGACTTTGATAAAGATTCATAAACTATTTTATTTCTTTTACCTAATCCAAAAATTATTACAGAATTAAGATAGGAGTCTAAAAATTCGAAGTTTAAAATTTGTCCCTTTTTGCCTTTGAAATCTTTATTAAGTAGTTTGGATGTTAATAATTTAACATCTATGCTTAAATTATATTTTTCTAATTGTTGAAAAATATCTTCTTCAAACAACCCAATAATTAATGAATTACCTTGCCAAGTATTTAATGGATTTTGGAAAATTGAAAATTGCATCTTTTTAAAGTTTTAATTTAATTTTTATTTAGTTGTAAAAGTTGTTGCCCATCTATTTCTAGTTTCTTTATTAAATGGGGGTAACCATAAATATATCAGTTGCTGTTCTAATTTACGTCTAAATTTGGCCTCTTTAGGAACATCTAAGTAAAAACGTATATCAATATGACTTTTAAAATTATTTTCTGATAATGACTCTTTGTAATTATTTATATAAATTTTGCAGTCGTGATCTCCTTTCCATCTATTATCAGCTGAATTTGTTTCACCTATATATAAAATAATTTCAGAGTTATTTAAGTTATCAACGACAAAGTACATTGCAGGGCCCTTGTGTATTACTTTATTACTTCTCCAGAAGTTTATAGAAATACTTGAAAGTAAAAAAGGATTTATATTTCTAAATTTTTCTTCAAAATTTTCAAATAGTGATTTCTGTAAAGAGAGGCTACTCAAATTATTGCGAACAAAGAATTGATGCTTATGTATCCTCTCTCGCCAATTTAGAAAAGAACTTTCTGAGTGATTTATATTATTTTCTAAGTTATAGTTTGATTCAAATATTTCTTCACATCGAAATAGTTCAAATTGCTTATTTTTGTAAGAATTTTTATTTTGGTTTTGATCTTCCAATGTGTTGAGATTTTTTTGAATATTAATTGTAAGTAAGCATTTATTAAATACATTATTTATAAACTATAATTGTATTACTATAAATTTGTATTTTTTAAGATATTTTGTCTTAAATAATTTTGCCCTCTTAGTTGATTTGAATAAAATGAGTTTTTTTGAGTCAGACATTGTTCAAGAAGAAGCTAAACAGCTTTTTAACGATTATCAAGAACTAATGAAATTAGGTTCTGACTATGGAAAATTTGATAGAGAGGGTAAAAAGATGTTTATAAAAAGAATGGAAACCCTTATGGATAGATATAAGGTTTTTATGAAAAGATTTGAGTTGTCTGAAGATTTTCAAGCAAAAATGACAGTCGAACAGTTGAAAACTCAGTTAGGTCAATTTGGTATAACACCTGAACAAATGTTTGACCAAATGAATAAAACTTTATTAAGAATGAAAAATGAACTTGATCAAAGTTCTTAATAACTTTAATTTATTTTCTTATGCTTCAAGATCAAAATTTACCTTCTTGGTTATTAAGAGGAGTAACTGAATTATTTCCTTTACAAAATTCAGATGAAAGTTTATTTAAAAAGTTGGAGAGATATAACGGTGTTGGTAAAAAATTAAGAGTTAAACTAGGAATCGACCCTACAGGATCAGACATTCATTTAGGGCATAGTATTTTGTTTAGAAAACTTAGAAACTTTCAAGACAATGGACATACAGCTGTTTTAATAATTGGAGATTTTACAGCTAAAATAGGCGATCCCACTGGTAAGAATAAAACCAGAGTTCAATTAACAGAGGATCAGGTTAACCAGAATGCTAAAACTTATCTAAAACAACTAGGCTTAGGGAAGCCAGCATCACGTTCATTATTAGATTTTGAAACTGAGGGGAGACTTGAAATAAGACATAATAGCGAGTGGCTAAAAAATCTGGACTTAAATTCAATTATTCAACTTATGAGTTGTAGCACCGTTAGTCAGATGCTTGCTAAAGAAGATTTTTGTAATAGATATAATTCTCAAATCCCAATATCATTACATGAATTTTTATATCCACTTTTGCAAGGCTATGATTCAGTTCAAGTAAAAGCTGATATTGAACTTGGTGGAACTGACCAAAAGTTTAATATTGGAATTGGTAGAGATTTGCAAAGATTCTTTAAGAAAGAAACTCAATTTGGAATGTTACTTCCAATCCTTACTGGTTTAGATGGAGTAAAAAAGATGAGTAAATCCGAAATGAATACTGTTGGGATTAATGAAGAGCCATTATCAATGTATTCCAAATTAGAAAAATTGAAAGATAGTGTTGTTCCCTCCTATATTGAATTGCTAACAGATTGCAATTTATTCTCAATTAAGGATAAAGATCCTAGAGATATGCAAAGATTTATGGCTTTAGAGGTAACTTCCTTATTCCATGGAAGAGAAGCAGCTTTAGAAGCACAATCAAATTGTGAGAAATTATTTCTTGGGGAAAAAGAGGAGGTTACTGAAATACCTGTGATATCTTTAAATCATGCAAAATTTCCATTAAAGTTTTTTTATTTGCTCAGTTTCTTAAAGCTTTATAATTCAAGCAGTGAATCAAGAAGATCAATAAAAGGAGGAGGAGTTAAGTTAGATAGTGAAAAAATATTGGATCCAGATATTGTCATTAATTCTAAAGATGAGTTGGTTGGCAAAATTTTGCAAATTGGAAAGAAAATTACTAAGAGATTTGAGACTTAAGTAGATGAGTCTAAATAATCCATCAGATAAAATAATAGTTGCTATAGATGGTATGGATAGAAATGAGGCTATTTCCTTTCTTAAAGAGTGCCCAGATATTTCTTGGGTTAAGGTAGGTTTAGAACTTTTTACGAAAGAGGGGCCAAATATTATAAATACATTTAAGGACATGGATAAAAAAATATTTTTAGATTTAAAATTCCATGATATTCCCAATACTATGAGCTCAGCCTCTTATAATGTATCAAAATTAGGAGTTGATATTATTTCTCTTCATGCTTCTGCTGGTTTGAAAGCATTACAACTCTCAAAAGAAGCAACTATAAAAGGAGCAAGAGAAATAAATAGTAAACCTCCTGAGGTTATTGCAATAACAGTTTTAACAAGCATATCTCCACAAAATTTTAAATATGAATTAAACAGAGAATCTTCAATTGAAGAGAATGTTTTAAGCCTATCTAAATTAACTTATGATGCAGGTTTAGATGGATGTGTATGCTCTCCTTTAGAAGTTAAAAGTTTAAGAGATAAATATGATGATAACTTTAAGTTAATTACCCCAGGAATTAGATTTTTAATAGACGATATTAATGATCAAAGTAGAGTTATGTCTCCAGTGGATGCAATTTCTAATGGGGCGTCAAAAATTGTTGTGGGAAGAGCTATAACTAAAAGCAATAATCCTAATAAAATATTTTCAGAAATTTGTAATAGTATTATTTAACTTTTTACTTTAATTTTTGGTTCAATTCCTTTTATTATCCTTGCAATATTTGTCTTGTGTTTACCAATGATTAAAACTGCTACTAAGACGCTAAATATAAAGTAGGGATGATCCATTTTTCCTAGATTTAAAAACATAAAGATAGGCAAAAGGAAAGAGGCCGTAATGCTTGATAATGAAACAAATTTAGAAAAACTTAAAACTAATAAAAATATTCCAAAAGAAGCTAATCCAACTTGCCAGGATAGAGCAATAAATATGCCTAAACCAGTGGCAACTGCTTTGCCGCCTTTGCCTTTAAGCCAAATTGGCCAAATATGTCCTGAAACAGCTAAAGAGCCTGCTAATACTTCATAAATACTTTCTGAAATCAAAATATAAGAAATTTTGACTGCAATAAAACCTTTGAGAACATCAATAATAAATACAAATAGAGCGGGCCATTTACCAACATTTCTTAAAACATTAGTGGCCCCTGTAGAGCCAGATCCCATTTTTCTTAAATCTATATTTTTCAAATATTTTCCTAATAAAAAACCTGTTGGAAAGGATCCTAGTAAATAGCAAAGAAATAAGATTAAAATTTTTAAATTTAGTGCCATTAGTTTAATTCAAAATCATCATAGATTTCTTCATCTGAGCCTACAAATGCTAGCCAGAGAGGGAATTGAAGGATTGGTATCTCAATATTAGTTTCTGATCCATCAATAATAATTAAAGGTACTTCATCCTCCGCTTCAAGTCTATCAGCTTTCTCTATAACCCCTTCAGGTCTCTCAAAAAGCACTATTCCACTATTGGGACCAAAGTCATCTCTATTAAGACCTAAACAATCTTGTAGAATTCTCCTCCACTCGCCAAGCCTCTCTGGCTCAGAAGCTAGAATTAAAGTCTGGAATTGATCTCCATATAATTCCCCTAAGATGGAAATTAAACCTGCTGATAATAAAGCATTTTTTTGTCTTGAACCTCTGCTCTCAAGAGCTCCTCTACCTCCCATATTGAAAAACCAATCATCAAGTATTTCTATATCTTCTTTATCTAGACTGCGTCTTAACTTCCAAGGTTCAGCATAAAAATCTGGTTGTTTGCAAAATAAAGAAAAACATTTTCTGATTATCTTTTCATCTGGTTTGAATGTATCAGATAAGGCAGGAACGTTAATTATTTCATGTTTAGCTTTAATTTGAGTTTCATCCAGTGGCGATGGCTTAACCATTATAGGTTGCGACACTAACTCCAACTTTTCTACAGTTTGAGATAAATGAAGTAAAGCACCTGTCAAATAGTCTTGAAATCCTTTAACTCTTTTTGCAATATTATCTGATTTTCCAGAAAAATTTGATTCAATATCATTTATTAAATTATTCTTCTGCTTTTCTAAAAGATTAATTTCTTTTATTAAATTGGATTTCTTAAGAATAAGTTCCTTAAAGATCTCATTAAGAATCTCTTCTTGATTAGTTTTCTTATTCGCAATTATTTGTTTTTCTTTTTTACTTAAGTTTGATTTATTACCATTTGCCTCACTTTTTTTTATTGAAGCATCAGTTTCATTTGATTGCTTATTTTCGGATGTTTTATCGATCATGTTTTTATTATTGATTAATGATTTGGGTTTGAATAAAACTAAACACTAGATTTTCTTATTTCTAAAGAATCGACTTTCTTAAGAAGTTCTTCTTTTAATTGTTTTGGATTGAATAATATTGGAAGAAGGTGAGGGCTATTCGTTTCTCTGAAGTAAAAAATACCTGGTAAATCAGGTAAAAATAACTTCCAAGCAATCCAATTTTTGAAAGGGAATCTTCTTATTTCTTTTCCTAATTGTAAAACCACAAAATCTTCCTTCGTAATATTTATTCTTAAAGTAAATGCCTGTAATAAAAGGAAGAAACTAAATGATGCAGAAACAATTGTTGGCAAAATTCCAATATTAAGAAAAAGCAACATAAAGCTCAATACAATTAAAATAATCGGAAGCTGAAAAGATGGGGAAATTGTTACGGAATCTTTTGATTCAGATTTGCTATTCATAAATCTATCCAAATAAGATTTGGGTCAATAGTACATCCATAAGAGATACTGTAACAAGGGTCATTACAACAGCTCCAGTAGTACTTGTTCCGACTTCTTTAGGACCTCCTTTTGTTGTAAGACCCCAACCGCATGCAATTATAGCTATCTGCAGACCAAATACTATCGATTTGATTATCATTGAAGTTAGATCAGTACTTGTGAGACTTACATTGCCTGAGCGCACAGATGACCAAAAAATGGTAGGAGGAACGTTATAAAAAATAGTACTCCAAATTTGACCACTCCATAATGCTACAAATAAAAAAAGGAGACATTGTATAGGAGACATTATTATCATTGACAATAATCTTGGAACAACTAAGTATTGAACTGGCTCTGTTTTTAGCATAGTTATGGCATCAATTTGCTCGGTTACTTTCATTGTTCCTAATTGTGCTGCATATGCGGTGGCAACTTTACCTGTCATTAAGGTTGCAGTAAGTAAAGGAGCCATCTCTCTTGCCATGCCAACTGCTAAAAGTCCTCCAATCTCGCTAGATACTCCCATGCCTGTCAATTGTGAAGCGACTTGAATGTTAAAAACTGTTCCGGCGGCTATACCAGTTATTAAAACAATTAAAAAACTCCCTGGGCCAGATTCCATTAATTGCTCAGTAAGATCATTTTTAGATATTTTCCCTTGAAAAATATAATTAATAGCCTGCCCACCAATGATCAGACTTTTAAATAATCTTTCTAAGAATTTTGGATAATACATATTTCTATATTAGTTTGTAATTAATTCCTGATCCCATTTTCTCATAATTAATAGGCCCCAATAAACAAGAATAGAAGGAATTAAACCCATGCAAATTCGTACAGTTATTAATGCAGAATCTGGTTGAGTAATATCAATAAGTCCTTGACAGGCTTCTTGCTTGAAACCAGTCAGAGTAAGTAGATAACCGAATAATCCTACGCTTAAAGCAATACCTAGTTTTTGACATAAAACCATCCAAGCAGTATAAATTCCGGCTGCTTTTTCTGGATCATGGTCAATAGCATCTGGCAATAAAGACCATGGTATTAAATATGCTGTTGATGCTCCAAATCCAACAAATAATATTGTTAGAAATAAAATTAGCATTTTTATAGAATCTATATTGAAAGTATTCATTTCAAAATTATTTGACAATGGAGGCAATATCATTGCGATCAAGCAACCACCAATCCATATAATTCCACCTATTCTTAATGCTTTAACTCTTCCATATTTATTAGAATAAAAACTCCAAACTTGCAATCCTAGAAGAGCGCTGATTTGAAAAGGAATGATAATCCAAAAGGATATTCCTCTTGGTAAATTCATGACTTGTTGCAAATATATTAATGATACTGTTTGCATTAACTGCAATCCGCACCAAAGAAGTAAATAAAGATAGATCACCTTTATAAAAATTTTATTCTTTAAAATACGCTTGAATTGATTTTTTATTGGTTGTATTTTATTGATGGGTTTTCTCGCAATCTTTGCAAATGGAGCTAGACCCCAAGTTGCTAGCAAAGTTATTAATGCAACTATAGTGCCTGAAATTCTTCCCATTGTTAGGTAACCTATATCTCCTTTTGTTAGGCAAATTGCTCCTAAAGTTAATCCTGATAAAGAAGCTAATATTGAACCAGTAAATCTAGCAGCGTTAAGTCTAGTTCTTATAGTTTCATCTTCACTAATTTCTGTTGATAATGCTCCATAAGGAAGATTTACAGATGTATAAGCAGTCATGTACAGGATTGATGTAAATATGTAGTAAAAAGTTTTTTCTTTGATGCTGTAATCATTTGGAATCCACCACATTGCAGCTAAAAAAATCCCCAAAGGAAGTGATGCTCCAATCATCCAAGGTAGTCTTGGACCCCATCTTGATTGAGTATGGTCACTCATCCAGCCAATCAAAGGATCATTAATTGCGTCCCAGAGCTTTATAGTCATCAAGATTGAACTTGCTATCCATGGGGGTAAGCCCGCCGCACAAGTAAAGAAGGGGAAGAGGTAAAAACCAAATTGAGCATTAGCAAGTCCTGTCCCAGCATCTCCTAACCCATAAGAAAGCATTAATCTAGTTCTTGACCCAGTTATATTTTTAGAGTGTGAATTTTCCAATCTTTTTCAGTTGTTGATTGTTTGATAATGTATTATTGCAAAGGGTATGATTTTTGCACTTCGCGGGCGTAGTTTAGTGGTAAAACCTCAGCCTTCCAAGCTGATGATGCGGGTTCGATTCCCGCCGCCCGCTTTAATCAATTTGATTATTACTGCCTAGTAATTGATTGGCAATAAGCATCACAGTACTTCTACTCTTTACTTCTACTAATTTATCATTAATTATTTCAGGTTTTAATTGTGATGATTTAAATGTATCGATTATTTTCAACCAATCTTTAGATGGTTTTGGGGGAGAAAACTTTATATCTTTTGAATATGCATTTAAGGCTATCCATATAAGCGGTTCATTATTAGTGGATTTATTTAAGCTGAATGCCAAGGTATGAGACCAACTACTCCAGTCAGGGTTATTAGTATTTATTCCATGCCATTGATAATTTATTAATTCTTCTGAGCTAACATGAGATGAGTTAATTAGATACATATATTTTTTTCTTATCTTTATTAGTAATTTCACATAATTAAGAAGTTCAAGATCCTGCTCATTTTTATCCCAATTCATCCATCCAAGAAGGTTATTTTGACACCAAGTATTATTATTCCCACCTTGTGATCTTCCAATTTCATCACCCATTAGCATCATGGGGACTCCTCTAGAAATAAATAAAGTAAAAAGAAGATTTTTTTGTTGTTGTTTTCTTCTGGATTGAATAATATTGTCACTGGTTGGCCCCTCAACTCCATGATTCCATGAATTATTGTTATTTTCACCATCTCTATTTTGCTCTTTGTTAGCAAAGTTATATTTTTTGTTGAAACTTACTAAATCTTTCAAGGTAAATCCATCATGAGCGGTTACAAAATTAATTGATTTTATAGGTTTATTAGCTCCTCCATATATATCTGGACTGCCTTTGATTTTATCGCTCATCCTCCAAGCCGTATCCTCTTCCCCTTTCCAAAACTTTCTTACATCATCTCTAAAATGCCCATTCCATGTGTAAGTTGAGCGCGATGGAAAATCCTTTATTTTATAAAGCCCACCACAATCCCATGGTTCACTGATAAGTTTTATTGATGTTAATTCTGGATCAGATTCGATATCTTCAAAAAGTGGCGGGTTATCCAAAGGGATCAAATTTTCCCCTCTTGTTAGAGCTATGCCTAAATCAAATCGAAAACCATCTATGCCAAATTCATTTGCCCAACATTTTAATGATTCGATTATTAATTTTCTTACAAGTCCCCTATTAGCTGCTATTGTGTTACCGCATCCGCTGACATCTTTAAAACCTTTGTCCTCATCAAGGAAATAATAAAGGTTTTCATCTATCCCTTTCCAAGATAGTACGGGCCCGCATTCATTCCCTTCTGAAGTATGGTTATAAACAACATCTAAGATGACTTCAATACCAAATTTATGACATTCTTGGACAAAAGCTCTCAATTCATTCCTTATTATTTTGGGAGATTCGTCGGAAAAATATTGATAATGAGGTGAAAACCAATTAATAGGACTATATCCCCAAAAATTACTAAGTCCATTGGGAGAATCATTTGGATCAAAGCAAAAGATTGGAAGTAGTTCTATAGCTGTTATGCCAAGTTCTTTAAGATAAGGAATTTTTGATTTAATTTTTGTGAAGCAACTTTTTCCCTCATCAAAATCCTTACAAAAATAATTTTTTGTAAAAGCCTCAACATGTAATTCATAAATAATTAAATCCTCCCATGAGTGTTTGGGTCTTGGATAGTCTTTAAAGTTAAATTCATCTCTTTCGCAAACAACACTTTTTAGAGCGTTATTTGAATTATTACCACAATTAACTGAATTTTCTCTTCTATATTTATTCCAACCAACAATACCTCTTGAACAAGGATCAATTAAAATTTTGTCAGAATAATCCTTATTAATATGATTCTTCTTTTGATATACTTTATATGCGTAAAAAGTATTTTCAGCTAATCCCTCTATTTCTGCATGCCAATATGGCCCAGATCTAAACTTTTCGTCAAGACGATAGATGCTTTTTGGATGAGTTGAATTCTTTTCTTCAAAAATTAATATTTCAATAAAATCTGCATTAGTAGCGATTATAGAAAAATTCACGCCAAGTTTTGTTATGGAACTTCCAAGCGGTGATGGCTTACCAATATTAATTCCTGCCAATTTTAAATTAGATAATTGATGATAATGAATTAAAAATTTTTCAACTCATTAACTTGATCATAATTCTTTAAATTAATAAAATTCTCAATTTTGATGTTTTTAAGATTTATTTATTAAATTTAAGAATTAATTTTATAAAAATACTAATTGCAATAAAATTTTTATTGAATAATCTTTTCTTTCATGTGATGAGAAGGAAATATATTAGAAAGTTAATAAAAAATAATAAAAGTTTTCCATTTTAATTATTTTTTAAAATCAAAGATTTTAGGAAGTTGATCTAATCCAATATTTTTAAAGTTAAAGTTAGTTATAGCAATAGTTTTGAGAGGTTTGAGTTAACTTTTATTTCTCTTGATATCAAAATTTATTTTCTTATATTATTAAAAATTCTTGATATAAATGTCAGTAAAGTTTGTATAAAGCTTTGCGCCGCCGGCATTTTCGGTTGCCGGATTTGTATTTGCTCCATATGATATGCAAGTTCGAGATATTTAGACTTTTTAAACATCGTCTTTTAAAAATCTCTGCTATATAAACAATTCAATGAACAAAGCTGATTTAGTAAACCTTGTTGCAGCTCGTACTGAGCTCACAAAAACAGATGTTTCTTTAGTAGTTGATGCAGCTATTGAAACTATTGTTGATTCGGTCGTGGAGGGCAAAAAAGTCTCCATACTTGGATTTGGTTCCTTTGAACCAAGAGATCGTTCTGCAAGGCAGGGCTTAAACCCTAAGACAGGCGAAAAGATAGCAATTCCTGCTAAAAGAGTACCTACATTTTCCGCAGGCAAGCTATTCAAGGATAGAGTTCAGGGTTAATATACTCTTGAATCTGATCTTTTCTAAAGGTGCTCATATTGAGCACCTTTTTAATTTTTAATTATTTCCAATTTAGTTCTTTTTAGAGTAGTTTGATTTTATTAAAATATTTTATAAAAAAATTTGTTTTTAAGAACAAGAATTTCTTAATTTTCTTAATAGTAATTCTTTTAAATGTTCTTCCAAATTCTTCTTTTTCAGCAATAAATTATTTGAATTATCTTAATTTAAACGAATTAAAAACATGTTTAAGAAAAAGTAATCTTGAAGAATGTCAAAATTTAATTTTGATTATGGAAAAATTACAAATAGAAGCATCTAATAAGGGAAATTTTAGATGTCAATCAACTTTACTTGGCATTCAAACAGAACTTATTAAAAATTTGTATTTTGAGAAAAATGAAATTCTTCCAGAACCAATTATTCACTCTAATCTAATTAAAAATTGTTAATTTTAGAACAAAAATATAAATCTACAATATTATTAAATTGATTAGTATATTTCATGAATAAGAAGGGTTTCTCTGATCTATCAAATGGAGTTAATGACAAAGTTGAAGATGAAGGCAAACCTAAAAAAGGTCTTGCAAAAATCTTAGCTGAAAAAAAGTTTACGTATACATTACCTGGTAAAAGGCAAATTAATATCTTTGCATTTGTTGTTTTGGGCCTAAATTTATTTTTTGTTGTGGGGATTCTTTTGTTTTTTAATAATGATACATTTCACGATTTTATATTTAATGTAGGGAGATAATTTAATGATATATTTAAGTTTTCAAACTATAAATAAAGAATGAAATTTATAAGCTCGATCTTTCAGTCAATTTTATTAATTGTAATTGTTGGAATATTAAGTTATTGGTTATTAGGGTTTAATTCAGCTTTTGAGGCTGACCAAATGTGTCATTCTACATTGGCTAATTTTAATTCAAATAATCAAAACTTAGGCTGCGATCACGATACCGAAACGCATCAATGGATACTATATGAAAAAAATGATGATTCTCAACCTGCAAAAGTCATCAAAAGATTTAGATACAGATTTTTATAGTTTTAATTTTTTATAAATTTTAAATCCTATTAAAAAAGATACTAATCCCGTAATTGTAAAAGTGAGATATTGCCAGATAGAACCTTCACTATAAATTTCTGATTTATAAAGAGGATAATCAATCAGTGATCCAACTGATCCCCAAATAATAACCCAAGCAGAGATATAGAGTATAACCTTAAGATTTTTATTTTCTTTCCAAGCCATTTTTAATTAATACCAAAAATTGATGAAGTCACGGGACGACCACTTAGGACTAATTCAGTCAATATTAACATCAAAAATCCCACCATGGCTGCTCTTCCGTTAACAAGTTCCGCACTTGAATTAAATCCGAATACCTGTTTTACTTCTTCGCCACTATTATCTATCCATTTACTATTTTTTTCATCATCTTTTGATATGTTAATCTCACCCTCTAATGAGTTATTTTGAAAATCCTTCTTTTCCATTTAAACCTTTTTTTTAAATAATAAGAAAAAAATTTTTAAGTTGTTTGTTGCAAATAAATCAATAGAAATATAATACTAAAAAGAAAAATCCACAGTAACATCAATCTAAAAATTAAATTTTTTATTATCTCTACAGATTTAAAGCTACATTTTTCCCCTAATGAATTTAATAATGGTTTTTTAACTACACCATTTGGGTAAATATTTTCACCACCTAGTTGAATATTCGCAATATGTGCAAATATACCTTCTGAAATGCCTGCATTAGGAGATTCATATCTATGTCCTTCTTCAAAGACTGTTTGAATGAGATTAAAATAATTTTTTGTCCCTTTTTTTACAAAAGGTAAACTATAAACAACTAATCTTGCTGGAATGTAAGTTGCAAAATCTTCAATTTTTGCACTAAAAAAACCTAGTTTTTTATAAAAACCATACTTGTATCCGATCATTGAATCTAATGTACTTATTGCTTTGTAAGTGAACCCCAAGGAGAGAGGTCCAGGTAGATAGATAGAATAATGAATAGAAAAAGTACCTATAAAAATCCAAAATAGTGGCCCAAATATTCCATCTACAGAGTTTTCAGTCAAACTCTCTATGGTCGATCTTAATAAATCCTCAAGAGAGGATGAGGTAACGTCCCTACTTACAATCTTTTGAACTTTTGAAACTATTTTTTTCAATGTATCGTCATCTATAAATTTTTTATTAAGCAAATAAGAGATTTCTCTAACTCTTGAAATAAGACTTTTAGTCGCTAAGCAACTTGATAAACCAAATAGAATAGCAAAACCCCAAAAGGTATTATTATTTGATTTTAAGAAAAATATCTCCAGGATCTTTCCTGCAGAAAAGCTTAACAATATCGTTATAAAAGCTATGAATAAACCGCTCCATTTCAGTAAACTTTCTTTTTTATTAAAAAGATGTACACAAAAATTAGATGATTTACTTATAAAAAAACCCATTACCTGAACAGGATGTACAAGAAATAAAGGATCTCCTATTAATAAATCTAATCCGATGGAGCTAATTACTAATAAAAAAATATTTACTTCAGCCAACTGAACATAGATCGTAGTCCTTTACCAACAATTTCAATTTTATGATTAGAATTATCTTCTCTTTGTTTAGTCATATATGGCTTACCATCTTTGCATTCATTTACAAAGTTTCTTGCAAAAGTACCATCTTGAATGTCCCCTAGAATTCTTTTCATTTCTTTTCTAGTTTCATTATTAATTAGTCTCTTCCCGCTAACATAATCTCCATACTCAGCAGTATTTGAAATCGAGTCGCGCATCTGAGACAGACCTCCTTTAACCATTAGATCGACAATCAATTTAACTTCATGAAGACATTCAAAATAAGCCAACTCTGGCTGATAACCTGCTTCAACTAAAGTTTCAAATCCAGCTTTTACTAATTCAGATAATCCGCCGCATAAAACTGCTTGCTCTCCAAATAAATCTGTCTCTGTTTCTTCTTTGAAATTAGTCTCAAGAATACCTGCTCTGGTACCACCGATCCCTTTTGCATATGCCATCGCTAACTCTCTTGCATTGCCTGAATAATCCTGTTCAACAGCAATTAAAGCAGGCACCCCTTGGCCATTTTGGTATTCCCATCGAACTGTGTGACCTGGACCTTTAGGAGCGATCATTACTACATCAACAAACGATGGAGGTTTAATTAATTCAAATCTTATGTTGAACCCGTGAGCAAAGCTTAGTATCTTACCTGGTTTTAAATATGGTTTTATTTCTTTTTCATAGATATCACTTTGGAACTCATCTGGAAGTAAGACCATTATCCAATCAGCTTTATCACAAGCTTCAGCAACGGTGAATACCTTTAAACCATCATTAATAGCTTTACCCTCAGATTTACTACCCTTGTATAAACCAACAATCACATCCATTCCACTATCTTTGAGATTAAGGGCATGGGCGTGGCCTTGGGAACCATAACCTATTATTGCAAGAGTTTTATTACTCAAAAGACTAAGATCGGCGTCAGTATCATAAAAAAGTTTTGTCATTAGCTAAGTGGTTATTTTTTTTAATAATGTTTATTTTAGTCTCTATTTGACTAAAAAATTAAATTACGTAATTTTATAAAAATAATAATTATTTTGATTTATCTGCACAGTTAAGATTAACTAGCCTCATTTGGATGCGATATAACACGATCTATTAGTCCATAATTTTTTGCTTCTTCAGCACTTAAGAAATAATCTCTATCAGTATCCTTTTCAATCTTTTCAAAAGATTGTCCAGTCATCTCTGACATTGATTGATTTAACATATCCTTAATTCGTAAAATCTCTCTAGCTTCAATTTCAATATCACTCGCTTGCCTTTGTGAAGTTCCTCCCAATGGCTGATGAATCATTATTCGGCTGTGTGGCAATGCAACTCTTTTACCTTTTGTTCCTGCCGCAAGTAAAAAAGCACCCATAGAAGCAGCCAATCCTACACAGATTGTCACTACATCGCTTTTGACGTATTTTATTGTGTCATAAATTGCTAAACCAGCTGTAACAGATCCTCCTGGGCTATTTATGTATAAATAAATTGGCTTTGTATTGTCATCAGAATCAAGATAGAGCATTTGAGCAACTAAGCTATTTGCGATTCCATCATTGACTTCTTGTCCAAGGAATAAAATCCTCTCAACACCTAATCGTGTATATATGTCAACCCATCTTTCATACTGACTTCCTGGTAGTCTGTAGGGTACGCTTGGAGTTCCTATTGGCATAATAAAAATGAATTAAATTTGTTGGGGTAAATCTTTTTGACTGGTAAGTATCCTATCTATAACACCATATTCAACCGCTTGTTGTGGATTGAGGTAACTCATACGATCAGAGTCTTTGGATAGTTCTTCTATAGTTTTGCCAGTATTGTTAGAAAGTATTTTAAGCATTGACTTTTTATTTTTAAGTACCTCTTCCGCTCTTATTTGTATATCTGTAGCTTGACCTCTAGCTCCGCTAATGGGTTGGTGGAGGACGATAGATGCATGTGGGAGAGCTGCTCTTTGACCCTTGGTTCCTGAAGATAAAATTACGGCAGCTGTTCCCATTGCTTGTCCAATACAAATAGTATGAACAGGAGGTTTTATATAACTAATAGTATCGCAAATAGCAAATGCTTCGGTTTCAAATCCCACAGCATCGCCTGTATACCAACTAGTTCCAGTTGAATTTATATAAAAATATATAGGTTTATCAGGATTATCAAATTCAAGATAAAGAAGTTGAGCAATGATAAGTTCAGTGACATCCATGCCTAGTTGTCTTTTAGCATCATCATCTGAAAATAATGGTAAGCCAAGATAAACTATCCTTTCTTTAAGTAATAAAGATGGTAGATCTGGAGGCGGTGTTCTCATAACACTACTCTCCCCGTAATAAGGAGCAGAAACCGTCATTCTTTAAAAGTAAATTATTACCTAATTCTAACCAGAGTTACCCTTGAGTTGCTTGAGATTTAAAAGATTTGTTTGACTCCTGATCATTTATTAGTTTTCCAAAGACCATTCTTCCTGTAGGAGTCTGTAATGCACCAGTGATAACTATATCTAATCTTGTACCAACAAATTTTTTGGCTTCTTCTATGACAACCATTGTTCCGTCATCTAAATAACCAATACCTTGCATTTTTTCCTTCCCTTCACGAACAATTTTAATATTAAGAGATTCACCTGGCTGAACTTCCGGTCTTAATGCAATTACAAGATCACTTAAATTTAAAACTTTCAGTTCTTTTACTTCAGCAATTTGAGAAAGATTATAATCAGCTGTTATTAGAGTCCCAGTCATATCTTGAGTTATTTGTAATAATTTTTCATCAGTACCTTCTCCTTCGTATTTTGTTGGATTAATTACAAGCCTTCTACCATATATTTCTCTTAATTCTTTTAATAATTTAAGTCCTCTTCTTCCTTTAGATCTTTTTTCATTGCTGCTTGAATCAGCGAGCGTTTGAAGTTCGTCAATTACACTCTGTGCGACTATTATTTGGCCTTCCAATAAGCCACAGTTTAAGAGACCATTTATTCTCCCATCAATAATTACACTTGTATCAAGAATCTTTGGACTTGCTGCAGGTAAGATCCCTTCGTTCACTAGATATGCATCTGTATTATTTGGATTAAAAATTCTTAGTAAAGTTCGACCATGTGTATCAGCTAGTTTATAACCTAAAACACCAAAGAAAATATTACTCAATATAGCTGATAAAGGTTTTGCAAAAAATACTTCTCGCGGAAATGGTATTAATAATATTGGAGCTAGTAATAAATTCGCTACTAATAAACCTAAAATCAATCCAACCGATCTACTGATTAATAGATCTGTTGGCATAGTTCTTATCTGATCTAAAAATGTCTTCCTTAATTGAAGAAATACAAATCCTGCTGCGAGACCAATGAAAGATCCTATTATTGCTAAAACGATTCTAAATCCTTCGATGTTAGAAACTTGTTTTAAAACATCAATAGGTAAAAGATCAACTCCAAGCCACCCTGATGCGGCTCCTGACAATACAAATAAGATAATTACTAAAATATCTGTCATAACCCTAATCTACTAGGGTTTATTAATTGAGTAAATAAAGATTTTATTTTTTAAATTGTTTATTAAGATCTTCTAATGAAATACTAAATTAAATAGATATGTATAGATACCCTAGAAGTGCTTATATCCATATTCCTTTTTGCCATAGAAGATGCTTCTATTGCGACTTTGCAGTGGTGCCAATAGGAGACAATATTGATAGCCTCAAAGGAAATAAAAGTGATACTGTAAAGGATTATTTGACGTATCTTAAAAAGGAAATATTATCAATTAAACACAAATCCCCTTTATCAACAATTTATATTGGAGGCGGGACGCCATCAATATTAGATCCAACTCAAATAGCGGATTTAATTAATATTTTTAGAAAATATTATGGAATAGATAGAGGCGCAGAAATAACAATGGAAGTAGATCCTGCAAGTTTTGATGAGTATTCTCTCAATGGGTTTATAAATGCTGGAATTAATCGTTTTAGTTTAGGTGCTCAAAGTTTTAATGATGAAATATTAAAAAAATCTGGAAGGAGACATACAAAAGATGATGTTTTCAATTCTTGTTCATGGCTAAGTAAGGCAAAAAATGAAAACTTTATAAGAAGTTGGAGCCTAGACTTAATTCAAAATCTTCCAGAAAGTGGAACTGATTTATGGACAATCGATTTAAAAGAAGCAATTAAATTTTTGCCACCACATATTTCAATTTATGATTTGATTATTGAGGATGGTACTGTTTTTAAGAAGCTTTATGATCTTGGTAAACTTTCCTTACCCAATAATGATGAGTCCTATGAAAATAGCGCACTGACAAGTTTATTTTTAAAGCAATCAGGATATGTAAGGTATGAAATATCAAATTACTCAATTTCGGGTCATCAATCAAGACATAATAGAGTTTATTGGAAAGGTTTAGGATGGTGGAGCTTTGGACAAGGATCTACTAGTTCTCCTTGGGGTAGAAGATTGACAAGACCAAAGACAACCGAACTTTATAAAGAATGGGTAACAAATCAATGTTCATTAGCTCTGGATGAGTCTTTATTAATATCATCTTTTAAAGAGATAGATTTAGATGAAAAAATAATGTTAAATTTGAGAACTAGTGAAGGTGTAAATGTAAGAAATTTAATGAAAGAGTATGGATGGAGTGAAGAAAAGATAGAAGGTAATTATTTAAAATTGATAAAAACTTGGGATAAATACCTAGATGGTGGATTACTTAAAAATGAGGGAGATAGATTTTTCTTAAGCGATCCAAAAGGGATGGAATTAAGCAACCAAATATTAATTGATATGTTTAATTGGTGGGAAAAAATCAATTAAGTCTTTCATCTTCTATCCATTTTTTTAATTTATCTTTAAAAATATTTTTACCATCAATCAATGGTTCACAAAAAGGAGGTTGTTTATCAGTTAAGCCCAATAAATCAGCCGTTACTCGTATTTGGCCATCACAATAGTTTCCTGCACCAATTCCAATTGTGGGTATTTTTAAGTTTTCACTGATATCTTTGGCAAGCAAATTAGGAACATGTTCTAAAACAATCGCAAAACATCCCAACTTTTCTAAAGACTTCGCTTCTTGTTTAATTTTTTCTTGAGTTATATGGTTATCCCCCTGTTGTTTAAGTCCCTGATTTAAAAAGTTTTGTGGGGTTAAGCCTACATGTCCCATTACAGGAATTCCCATCCTGATTAATCTAGAAATTACATCTAAAGTTTCTGGTTCTGCCCCTTCTAGTTTTACACCTTTAGCAGGGGTATCTTTAATTATTTTTCCTGCATTTTCAACTGCCTTATCCTCTCCGCACTGATAACTTAGGAAAGGTAAATCGCAGATCAGAAGAGGTTGAGCATCAAGTTTATAAGAAAAGCCTCTACAAACAGCATTTGTATGATCGACCATATTTCTTAAAGTTACTGGAAGAGTAGTTTTATAACCCAAAGCAACCATTCCTAATGAATCACCAACTAAAACAATATCTGCTCCCGCAAGTTCTGCCAAAGATCCAGTAATTGAATCCCATGCCGTCAATGCAATAATCTTTTTTGAGTTTTTAAAGTTAATAAGTTCTGAGGGAATCATGATGATATTAATAATTTATTGGATAGGTTGCTATGATATTAATTGACTCGGCCTTTCGCGGTTTTAACGCCTAAATCTGGTCAGGACCGGAAGGTAGCAGCCACACGGGATGCTTAAAGCAGGCGAGATAACCGGGTCACATTTTTCAGGAATTAACCTTCATCTCTTCTATTTTGTCTTAATCTCAAAAATTCTGGAATATTTGCTCCTGTCTCTTTATTATCAGAAATATTCCTCAGTGGCTGCGCCGATAATCTACTTTTAAGCCTCTGTTGCCTATTTACTTCTTTCGCATCAAACCCAGTTGCAATTACTGTAACTTGTATTTCGCCTTCCATTGAATCATTAATGGAAGTTCCAAAAATAATATTAGCTTCTGGATCAACCAAATCAGAAATTACTTCAGTAGCAGAATTCACATCTTCAAGAGTCATATCGCTGCCACCAGTAATATTAATTACACATGCTTTTGCGCCATTAATTCTTCCAGCCTCAAGCAATGGAGAACTGATAGCTGATTGAGCGGCCTCTAATGCTCTTGATCTTCCGGAGCTTACTCCAATTCCAAGTAATGCAGAACCTGCTTCAGTCATTACTGATCTTATATCCGCGAAATCTAAATTGACTTCACCTGGACAAGTTATGATATCACTAATTCCTTTAACTCCCATTCTTAAAACATCATCAGCATTTTTGAAAGCTTCTTTTAAAGGAGCTCCAGATATAATATCTTTTAAACGATCATTAGGGATAACAATAAGAGTATCTACATTTTCAGCTAATCTGGCAATACCTTCTTCTGCTTGACGCATCCTTCTTTTTCCTTCAAAAGAAAATGGTTTCGTAACGATGCCTACTGTTAAAGCCCCAGTTTGTTTGGCAATTTCTGCTACTACTGGGGCTGCACCTGTACCAGTGCCACCTCCCATGCCCGCTGCAATAAATACCAAGTCGGCTCCATCCAAAGATTGTTGTAATTCTTCTCTAGATTCTTCCGCAGCTTTTTGTCCGATACTTGGATTACCTCCTGCTCCTAAACCTCTAGTTAAATTTTGACCTAATTGAACTCTTTGATTTGCAGATGATTGCAAGAGTGCTTGTGCGTCAGTATTAAGTACTCTAAAAGATACTCCCTCAAGATCACTATCGATCATTCGGTTCACAGCATTACTCCCTCCACCTCCAACGCCAATAACTTCTATTTTGGCATTTTGACTTGGAAGAATTTCATTAGATTGATTGATGTTTGAATTGTTCCCGAAGCTCATCGCTATTTAAAAACAAATTTATATACCTTGGTGCATTATGAACTCACTCAGGTCATCTGTAGGGATTTCTTGACGAAAGTCCTTAAAAGAATTTTATCCCGATATTAGTAAAAATCTTATAAAAACCGTTCTATGATTACCTTTTTAAAAAAATGCGTTTAAAAAAATATTCTCAATTATTAGGGTTTGAACACTTTTATTGTTGGATTGTTTGGATCTGTAATATCTAAACTTTCTAAATTTTTAAGTATATTATTTTGTTTTAGTTGTTTTTTTATCTCGGGTATTAGGTTTAGTTGAGTATCTAATTTAGAATGTTCAAAACCTAAAAGTATTTTTTTAAGTACTTTCTCCTCAATAAATATAAATTCATTTGAAGCAATATTAATTAATTCAAGATCATTAAGATTATTTTCGTAAAATTTTAAAATTTTAGACACTATCTCAGCATAATTTTTTTTCCAGCCAATAATTTTTATAGGATATATTTTTTTTTCTTTAATGCTTGCAAATTCTTTTGGGATAAAAATACCTTCAGAGTCAACATAGCCATAAAATTTTCTATTAAGTTTATTTGACTCTGCATAAGCTAATGGAATTCTAGTTTGTAAATAAATTTTTAATTGAAAAGGAATTAACCTCCTATTTATAGAAATATTTTTAAGTGATAAATTTTCTTTTAATTCTTTTTCGAGATAAGTTGTTTTGATGAAAATTAATTTTGTTGGAAATATTAGTGAAGAATTATCAATTAAATCTTCCTTGGTTATGAATTCATCTCCCTCGATAAATAGATCATCTAGCTTTACTTCTTTAAAAGACCTTATAGTCAAAAAACTTGTTAGGAACAAAAAAATTAATAGTCCTATAAAGTTTGAAGAAATAATTATATTTTTCTCTTTCACAAATCACAACGAGCCTTTTCCATTAATTGATCCATCCATTCTCTGGCTTTATCTGCATCTGAAAAAGGAACGTCCATTTCTTTCCCACTACCTACAAGTCTAAGTCTGCATTTACCCTGAGATTCATTTGTTAATGGTGCTTCGCCGGAAGTGAGAGCCATTAGCTCTACTAATTCAAGTTTTTTAATGACAAAACTACCTTGATCTTTAAAATTTCCAGCTTCAAATGCACTCCAGGTTAATTTGCCATCTTTCAAAGATGCTGCTCCTGAACTATCTAACTTACAAAGTTCTGAACCTCTAGCCCAATTAATGAATAGATTTTGTCTTCTTCTTTCTAACCAACCTAAAGCAGTTAATAGAAAGAATATAAAGAGTAATGGCAACCAAAGAAGTCCATGTAACATTTACGATTCAATGACAATATTTATAAGTTTAGCTACAAGTTGATCAATGTCTAAACCTAATGGTTTCCAAAGTAACGGGAACATACTTTTGTCAGTAAATCCAGGAATAGTATTAATTTCATTAAGATAAATTTTATTAGTTCCTTTTTCTAAAAAAAAGTCTACTCTTGCGAAAACCTCAACATTCAAAGCTTTACAACCTTTAATTGCAAATGTTTGAATCTGATCTCTAATATTTTTATCAATAAATGCAGGAATAGTTAATTTATTTTCAAGTTCGTATTTTGACTCATAGTCGTACCATTCAGATTTACACTCTACTTCTCCAACTTCAGAAGGATGTAAATTATTTTTACCAATAATTCCACATTCCAATTCTCTGACATTTAAGCCTTCTTCAATGATTATTCTTTTGTCAATTTCCCATGCTTTTTTTAATGCTAATGGAAGTTCTTTTATATGATTGATTTTTGAAATTCCAAGTGATGAACCAGAGTTAGAGGGTTTAATAAATAATGGAAAATTTAATTTATAATTTACTTTCTTAATTATATTTTGTAATTCATTAGTATTATTTGGGTCATAATTTTGTAATGGTAAATAATTAACTTGAGGAATTTTTAAATTTGCAAATAATAACTTTGAAGTTATTTTATCCATACAAATAGCAGAACCAAGAATCCCTGATGATATAAATGGTTTTTGAGTGAATTTTAGTAATCCTTGAATAGTTCCGTCCTCTCCATTAAAACCATGAAGAATGGGGAACCATACATCAATTTCTTTTACATTTAAAATCTCAATTAAATTTTTTGGCTTGTATGTTTCTTCAATTTCCAATTCTTTAATATTCAATTTGTTTTTAAGAATTAAAATTGATCTCTCATGTGAAAACCATTTGCCCTCCCTACTTATGTAAAAAGTTTTTAAATTAAAAAATTTTTTATTTTGTTTTGAGTTTAAAGCTCTAAAAATCGCTTCAGCTGAAGTAATAGATACAAAATGCTCATTTGATTTTCCACCAAAGATAAGGCCTACACATTTTTTACTTATAGAGCCCATTAAATTTTCATATTATTAGCTACAAATTTCTCCTGATAAGGAAAAAGATCTTACCTGATTTATTCTCACATTTAATTCAGTACCAATTAAGTTGATTTGCTGAGTATTAGGGATCTCAACAAAATTTAATCGGCGAGTAGGTGACCTTTCTATTAGCTGAGATAACTCTGTGCTAATCAGGTTAATTTGTTGCTTTTGATCTGGAATCTCAACAAAAGTTAATCTATTGGTTCGAGTTCTGCCCATTAATTGTGAAGGATTTTTTGGATTAAATCCTTCTATTAATATTTTCTCTTTTGTATTGAGATAGCGTTTATTTCGTTCTCTTGACGTTTTTTCTACTATTTCATTTAGCTCATTAAGTCTTTCTTTTTTTACCTCTTCAGGAATTTGATTTTCCCATTTTGATGCAGGGGTATTTGGTCTTGGTGAATAGGCTGCAGTATTAACTAAATCAAAACCGATCTCGCTTATTAGTGATAATGTATCTTCGAATTGTTTTGATGTCTCTCCGGGAAAAGCCACAATAGCATCAGCAGTTATAGATGCATTAGGCATGAGATTTCTTATATTTTCAATGATTTCTTTATATTTTTCTATTGTATAACCTCTTGACATCATTCTAAGGATCTCATTATTTCCACTTTGAAATGGGATATGGAAATGTTCACAAACTTTATCTAACTCATAACAAGCTTGAATTAGCCTTTTTGAGAAGTATCTTGGATGACTGGTTGCAAATCTATACCTTTTTATTCCTTCAATATCATGAATGTAATAGAGTAAATCAGTAAGTGTAGTTAGTTCTCTGCCTGTCATTGTTTTACTCGGAAGATCTCTCCCATAAGCATCAATATTCTGACCTAAAAGAGTTATCTCTTTAAAGTTATTTTTTGCAAGAGAGACAATCTCATTTTTTATTGCATTAGGTAATCTGGACTGTTCTCGACCTCTAACTGACGGCACGACGCAATAAGAGCATCTCTCATTACAACCATAAATAATATTTACCCATCCACAAATGGAGCTTTCTCTTCTGGCATTTGTGATATCCTCGGAAATGAATATTTCTTCAGTAGCCACAACTTGGTTTCCTAGATCAACTCTTTCTAATAAATTCCCAAGATTGTTAACGTGTTGAGGTCCCATTACTAAATCTAATTCTGGAACTTTTCTTAGGAGAGATTCACCTTCTTGTTGAGCTAAGCAACCAGCAATAATTAATTTAAGTTCTGGAAGTTTATGTTTTCTTTTTGCCTGCTTGCCTAGATAGCTATATACTTTTTGTTCTGCGTTGTCTCTTATTGTACAAGTATTGTATAGCACTAAATCTGCATTAAATTCATCTTCAGCTTTCGTATATCCCAAATTTTCAAGAATTCCCGCCATTCTCTCAGAATCGGCTTTATTCATTTGACAGCCAAAAGTTGTAATCCAGTAACTCCCTGAATCTGTTCTAGCTCTGAGGCCTTTATATTTTTCCTTGTATTTAGTTTTTAGCACTTAATTAAAATAAAAAAGCTTATAGATATTACATAACCCCAAAATACACATTAAATAATTTTATCGCCATAAATATTTGGAGGGCGAGCGAGGGGATTCGAACCCCCGAATAGCGGCGCCACAAGCCGCTGCCTTAACCACTTGGCGACGCCCGCCTCACATACAAGAATCTAACAAGTTATGTGCAAAAAATGAAAACTTTTTTTTGTTTTGAGATGAATTTGAGTTATTTTCCTTAACAATTTATAATTAAATGTTGATAGTTAATACTTAAATTTGGTTTTGAGTAATTTTGGACAAATAAAAGTATTAGTTCCAAGGTGTATTTGCAATATAAATGAAAGTAGAGAATTATATGTTAACTCGGATGGGTTTACTCCTCTAGAAATATCATGGAATGGAGGGTTTGTTACAAAGATAAACTCAATAGATATTGATGAATTGGATGAAGTTAAAAGAATTCTATTTCCTAGATTTGCTGAAGCTCATGCTCATTTTGATAAAGCTTTCTCTTGGAATAATTTTCCAAATTTAAGGTCTGATTACGCAAATGCTCTCTCGGTAAATCTTGAGGAACATATCACAAGAACACCAAAAAAAGTTATTAAAAGAGCTAAAAAGTCTATGAATTATGCAATAAGTAATGGATATAGAGCGATAAGGACTCATATTGATACATATCTTTCACAAGATGAAGAGATATGGAATGAGATTTTTAATTTGAGAAAAGAATATTCAAATTTACTAGAATTGCAATTTGTAGCTCTAGCTCCTTTGGAATTTTGGAGTACTTTAAATGGTGAAATATTAGCAAAAAAGTTATCTCAAAATAATGGACTTTTAGGAGGAGTATTAGTTCCACCTTTTAACAAGGATATTCATTCATCGCTTTCACATCTCTTAAAATTAGCGATGAAATTTAATTTAGGAGTAGATTTGCATGTAGATGAATCTTCTTTTCAGCCAGGAAGAGGTATAAAATTACTATTAAAAACAATTGATAAATTAAATTGTAATATTCCCATAACATGTAGTCATTCAAGCAGTATTTTATTTCTTAAAAATAGAGAGATTCACAAAATTGGGAAGAGAATTGCTGAGAGAAATATAAAGGTTATTGCCTTGCCACTTACAAATTTTTGGCTTTTAAATCGTGATCAGAATAATAATTCACTACAAAGACCAGTTGCACCAGTTAAACAACTTCAACAATCATTTGTTGATGTTTCTATTGGGAGTGATAACGTTCAGGATCCTTGGTATCCATTTGGTAATTTTGATCCTTTTTATTTAATGTCACATGCGATGCCTATGTTGCAACTTAATCCTTGGGATAGACTAACTCTCTCTGCGTTCTTAAATGCTCCAAGTAGATTATTGGGGTTAACTTGGGATGGAATCCTTTCTGTGGGATGCCCAGCGGATTTTGTTTTTGTTGAGGGTAATAATTGGGGTGATATTTTTTCAAACTCTATAAAAAGGAAGGTTCTCATTAAAGGCAATTGGTATCAAAAATGATTTATCTTATAAAAAGCTAGAAAAAATTTAATGTCTAATATTGAAAAGTTAAAGACTTATTTGAAAACTATTAATAACTTAGAGGTTATAAATAATACTTCAGACTTAAAAAGGCTTTCAAGAGATTTTTATGATTACTCGCCGATATTAAAAGAGGAATTAAAAGGATGTATAGCGGATGTTGTTGTAAGACCTAAGAATATAGAGTCAATTTGTGCGGTAGCCAGAAAATGCTGGGATTTATCTATTCCTATTACAATTAGAGGAGGTGGAACTGGTAATTACGGGCAATGTGTTCCTCTTTTAAAAGGAGTTGTAATGCATATGAATTACTTTAATAAGGTTGAAGAATTTTATCCAGATACCGGTTTTGTAAAAGTGCAATCTGGATGTCTTATGAGTGATGTAAATAAAGAACTTGCAAAAAATGGAAGAGAACTTAGATTATTACCAAGTACATGGAGAACCGCCACAATAGGAGGATTTATATCTGGAGGATCAGGAGGGATAGGTTCAATTAGATGGGGCTTCTTAAGGGATCCAGGCAACTTAATTGGAGTGGAGGCTATTAATATAGATTCTAATCCTCAATTATTAAAGTTTAATGCGGAGGAATCTGAACCACTAAACCATGCTTATGGAACAAATGGCATTATTACATCTTTAATATTACCCACTGATGTAAAACGTGATTGGTACTCTGTAGTTGTTAATTGTGATGATTTAGATAAATCAGTCGAGATTTTGAAATTATTTAGTGCCGCTGCAATAAATCTAAAACTAGGAGCAATCCTTGAAAAAGATATAGTAGAGTATATGCCTAAATGGTTTAAGGGGGAAAATAAAAGTCATAAAGTTGTATTACAAGTATCTTTAGGCGGCATCCAAACAATAGATCTTATATGTAAAAAATATGATCTGGAATTACAAAATTTAGGAAGAGATATTGATCTTGAGTATGGAGTCTCTGATGTAGTTTGGAATCATACTACTCTTCAAATGAGGGCTAAGGATAAAAATTGGACTTATTTACAAATGCTTTTACCTCTAGGGGATGAATTAAAACTTATTAAAACTATGAGAAAGAAATATGGCAGAAATTTATTATGGCATTTAGAGGCAGTCTCTCAACAAGGAGTACCCAGGCTTGCAGCACTTCCAGTGTTGAAATGGAGTGGAGAAAGTGAATTAACTCAAATTATTGATGATTGCAAATTACTTGGAGCAATAATTTTTAATCCACATACAATAACTGTTGAAGGTGGAGGATTAGGGGTTATTGATGCCGATCAAGTTAAGGCTAAGATAAAATATGATCCAAAAGGGCTACTTAATCCAGGAAAGCTAGAGGGATGGGAAAAAAGAAACATTTATAATTAACTAGTAATTTTTAAAAATTCAGATACCAAAAATATTGAACCAGTTAATACGGGATGACACTCTGGCCACTTTCCACTGATTAAGAAATTTAAAGCATTATTGAGATTTTTAAATTCAGTAATATTTTTAAAATCAAAATCTGATAATTCTGTAATTTCTTCAAGAGTCCAACTTTTTTGACTTGGGACGGGAACTAATAAAAATTTATCTTTTGGTTTCCTAAGATTATTAATAATACCTTTGATATTTTTTTGCTTTTGAACCCCAATGATCCAATAAATACCCTTTTCTTGATTAACCCAACTTTTTCTTTCTTCGGCTAAAACTTTTGCTCCCAATGGGTTATGGGCGGAATCAAGAAGAATCTTTTTGTTCCCCCATGAAATGATTTCCATTCTTCCAGGCCATTTTGTTTCAGCAAGACTTTTTTTAATTAATTGTCTATTAATATTCCATCCCTTTTGGCAAAGAATTTCAATAACTCCTAGCGCTACAGCAGCGTTTTCTCTTTGAAAATAACCCTTTAGTCCAAGTTCCCATTTCTTAGAAAGAGGCTTTACCCAATGCATTTTTGCTCCAACTTCTTTTACTCTTTGATTGATGATATTTTTAGCTTCCAGGCTTTGTTCGCAACTTATTACTTCTGAATTTTTTTCAATTACAGCTGCTTTCTCTTTTGCAATTTCCTTTACTGATTCACCCAAATATTCAGAGTGATCTATATCAATTTTGCTAATCGCAATTATTGACCTATCTTTGTGGGCGGTAGTAGCGTCTAATCTTCCTCCAAGTCCTGCTTCAAGAATTAATAAAGTTGCTTTTTTATGATGAAAATATTGCATGCTGCTACAAATAATAGATTCGAATGGAGTTAGTTTAAATTCACTTAATTTTTTTTGTGTTTTTGAAAGGTAATGATCCAGTTCATTTTTGTTAATTTTATTTTTTTTGAATCTTATTCTTTCAGTAATATCAATTAGATGAGGTGAAGTCGCAACTCCTACACTGATATCCGAGGAACATAAAATATTTTCTATAAAAGCAGTGATTGATCCTTTCCCATTTGTTCCAACTACTTGAATAGCTGGAATATTAATACATGGATTATCTAACTTATTAAGTGCATTTTTTACTCTTGATATTCCTAATTGAATATTTGCTCTCTCATTTTCTGGAGAATAAAAATTAAAATTTGTTGTATTGATTTCTTGCAATTGTTTTCATCAAAAATATTTAAAAATTGAATAAAGTTTTTTTAAAAGTTGTTTTGTCTCATTTCTTGATATTGTTAGCGGCGGGACAATCCTAATAACATTACCTCCTGCTGCCACGATTAATAGGCCATAATCAAATGCTTTAGAAGTAACTGATTTAAGATCTATTGAGTTTTCCTGAAGTACTATGCCTTGTAAAAGCCCCATGCCCCTTCTACCTTTAATGATGTGTGGAAAATCACTTGCCATTTGACTTAAGCCTTCTTCTATTTGATTACCTCTTGAGATTACGTTTTGCAATAAGTTCCTACGTTTAATTTCTTCTAGTACAGTAATAGCTGCTCTGCATGCAAAAGGATTACCACCAAATGTGCTTGCGTGATCACCAGGATTAAAAATATTAGCCTTCTTGTTAACTAATAAAGCTCCTATTGGATGTCCCCCTCCAAGACCTTTAGCGAGTGTGAATGCATCTGGTTCTATACCTAAGTTTTCATACCCCCACATTTTCCCAGTCCTACCAACACCACTTTGTACTTCATCCAGAATAAGTAAAGTGTCATTCTTATCACATAATTCTCTCAATTCTCTAAAAAATTTCTTTTCTCCTGGTATTACTCCACCCTCTCCCTGGATTGGTTCAATAATGATTCCAGAAATTCTTTGCTTGTTTTGGACGCTTTCATTAAATATTTTTCTTATTGAATCAATTTTATTGTACTTGAAAAATCTAAAGCCGCTTAGAAGAGGTTCAAATCCTTTTTGGTACTTTGGCTGCCCTGTGGCACTTAGTGCCCCAATGGTTCTTCCATGAAAACTTGATTCTGCTGCAAGAATAAGAGATTCTTTTGAATTATCTTTATTATTTCCATATTTTTTAATTAGCTTGATAGCTGATTCAATCGCTTCGGCTCCACTATTGCAGAAGAAAACACTTTCTGCACAACTACTATTGGTTAGCAACTGACTTAAAACCTCTTGTTCCTCGATATTATATAAATTTGAAATATGTTGAATTTTTTTTAATTGCGCTGATAATTTTTTCCTCAGTAGTCTATCGCTATGGCCAAGACTGCATGTTGCAATTCCTGCAACCGCATCAAGATACTTTTTACCATTTTTGTCCCATAACCAACATCCTTTCCCTTTCCTAAAAGAGATATTAAACCTATTATAAGTATTCATTAAAGTGGGAGCGGTCGGACTTGAACCGACATACCCGAGGGTGCCGCATTTTGAGTGCGGTGCGTCTACCAATTTCACCACGCTCCCAAAGTGTTTTTTAAGTTTCTTTTTAATTATAATCTAAAAATTTTCTAAGGTCACGATAATTTTAAAAAACCTAAGCAGCTTTAAATTTTTCTGTATTTTTACTAATATTCTCATCGATTACTGTTTGATTAAAAAAAATTTGTTCATTAAAATTTCTCGTAATATTAGCTCCAAGAATATTTAATTTTGATTCAAAACAGTCATAACCTCTATCTAAATGCTCGAGACCACCGATATAACTTGTATCCTTTGCACTCAAGGCAGCAATGATTAATGCAGCAGTTGACCTAAGATCAGTGCCTTGAAGGTTTTGGCCTTTAAGATCATCTACGCCTTGAATTTTTGCAATATTATTAACAAGTTGGATAGAGGCACCCATTCTATTTAATAAATCAACATGACCCATTCTATTCTCGTAAATAGTTTCTGAGATTTCTGAGTTACCTTTAGCAATTGCCATTAAGGCAGTAAAAGGTGCTTGTAAATCTGTGGGGAATCCAGGGAAAGGTGCGGTTTTTATATTAACTGCTTTAATTTCTTTGGTTTTAATAGTGATTTCATTTCCTTTAATAAGAATTTTGCTACCAGTAGCTTTTAGTGTTTCTAAGACACTTTCTAAATGATTTGGAATAACTGGTCCAATAGTAATACTGGATAAAGTTGCAGCTGATGCTATTAAAAAAGTTCCTGCTTCAATTCTATCTGGGATTACTTTGTGCTTACAGCCACTTAATTTCTCTACTCCATCGATTGTAATTTTTGAATCCCCGTAGCCTTGTATTTGTGCTCCCATTTTATTTAGCATTAGGCATAAATCTTGAATCTCTGGCTCTCTTGCAGCATTTTCAATAACTGTTCGGCCCTCTGCTAATGTTGCAGCCATTATTAATGTCTCAGTTGCTCCGACACTAGGGCAACTAAGAAATATTTTTGAACCTACAAGTTTTTTCTTTTCCCCTTGTATTTTTGCGTTTACAAAACCATTTTCAACTTCAATATTTGCTCCAAGTTCTCTGAGTCCTGTTATGTGTTGATCAATAGGTCTTTTACCAATTTTGCATCCGCCTGGCAGGGCTAAAGTCACTTCACCAAGCCTGCTAAGAAGGGGGCCGATACAAAAAAAACTTGCTCGCAGGCCATTCACTAATTCGAAAGGTAGATTATCTCCAATATGAAGGCTTTTAGAATTAATTATTAGATTATTTGCATTATTAGAATTTAATTCCACTCCTAAATGCTTAAGAATATTTTTCATCTTTTCAATATCTGACAACTTTGGAACATTATTTAAAATCACTTTTTCATTTGTAAGTAAAGAGGCAGCTAATAAAACCAGAGCAGAGTTTTTGGCACCACTAATTTTTACTTTTCCTTTTAATATTGTCTTGCCTTTGATCTTAAGATTTTGAGAATTAAGATTTGACTCATTTTTGCTTACGCAAATCATTCATTATGAGATTATTGTTTTAATAATGACAAATTACCAATATTAAGTCCACCCTTCTTAATGGATATATTATTAAACTAATCTGGAAAATTTTTTGACTTTAGTATTTTTGCGAATACGACGAAAAAGGGGAATATGTATCTTTTAATAATTGAGACGAAATTAAATGAGAGTTTCAATGTTATTACGCTTAGCTACTCTTATTTAATCTTACTTAAATAGAATTTTAATTATTTGTCCTAACTCAAAATAAAAATTACTATGTAAAAAGAACATATGTTTTATTATTGAAAACCAGTCCTCTCTAATCACAAGTAAAAATAATCCTTTAATAAAAAGATTCAGATCTTTTAAGGATAAATTGCCAATAAAAGAAAGTGATTCTTTTTGTATTGAGGGAACTCATTTGTTAGAGGAATCTATAAAGGCAGGAATTATTCCTTATAAAGTAATTGCTACATCTGATTGGTTAGCTAAAAATAACTCCAAAAAAACAATTGTTGATTCATCCTTAATCAATGTCGTTTCGCAAAATGCTTTAGCATCTGCAATCTCTACAAAAAATCCAGATGGTGTCGCAGCGTTAGTTCATAGGTCTTCCTTGATGCATTTTTCTTTAGATAAAAAAGATGATCTTATTCTTATTCTTGATAGGATTCAAGACCCAGGAAATATGGGTAATCTCTTTAGAATTGCATTAGCTGCTGGAGTAAACAAAATTTTATTAGCTGGCGGAGCTAACCCACTTAGTCCGAAAGTTTTAAGGTCATCATGTGGTTCAATATTTCATCTGCCTTTTAAAAGAATTGAGGGTGATGAGGAAAATATTATTAAAAAGTTATTAAATTCTTTAAAGGATTTCAATAAGAAAGGATTCCAGGTGATCTTAACAGCTGGAGCCAGTAAATCTGCAGAAATAACCTTAAAACCCTATTGGGAACTAAATTGGCAGAAACCTACAGCGCTTATTCTAGGTAATGAGGGATCAGGTATTCACAACACAATTAAAGAAGCATTTAATGAAACAATTACTATTCCGCATAATGAGCTTGTAGAATCTTTAAATGTGGCTTGCGTGGCTGTTCCATTACTCCTTGAAAGGGGAAGAGCTGCATTAACTTCAAAATGAGAAAGCAAAAGTGACTAATTCAAAATTTGATTTTAACTTGATAGTTATTGGTGCAGGTTATGGTGGATTTGATGCCGCCAAACATGCAGCAGAAAAGGGCCTTAAAGTTGCCATTATAGAGAGTGGCGATATGGGAGGAACTTGCGTTAATAGAGGATGCGTTCCATCTAAAGCCTTATTGGCCGCAAGTGGAAAGGTTAGGGAAATTGCGAATTATGAACATCTTTCAAAATTTGGTATTCATACATCGCCAATAAGGTTTGAAAGGTCAAAGATTTCTGATCATGCAAACAATTTGGTGATTACTATAAGAGAAAATCTTACTAAAACTCTTACGAGAAGTGGAGTAGAAATTATAAGAGGCATAGGTAGAATTGAGGGACATCAAAAAGTTGCTGTAAGAGATAAAAATGGAATTGATAAAACTTTTTCTTGTGAAAATATCATTATCGCTACAGGATCTTCTCCTTTTGTCCCAAGAGGTATAACACTTGATAATAAAACTGTTTTTACAAGTGATCAAGCAATAAAACTTGAATGGCTTCCAAGATGGATCGCTATTATCGGTAGTGGCTATATTGGGCTTGAATTTGCAGATATTTATACAGCATTGGGATGCGAGGTAACAATGATTGAGGCTTTAGAAAATATAATGCCTACATTTGATCCTGATATAACTAAAATTGCCAAAAAATCGCTTTTGAGTTCAAGAGATATTGAGACAAAGTCAAATATGTTTGCTACCAAAATTACCCCTGGCTGCCCTGTAAATATTGAGTTAACAAATGCTAAATCAAAAGAGATACAGGAAGTTTTAGAGGTTGATGCTGTTTTAGTGGCAACAGGGAGAATCCCAAATAGTAAGGATTTGAATCTTGAATCTTTAGAAATAAAAACTAATAAAGGATTTATTCAAATAGATGATAATATGAGAGTCCTAAGTGATGGAAAAGTAATTCCAAATTTATGGGCAGTTGGTGATGTTACAGGAAAACTTATGCTTGCTCATACAGCGGCTGCACAAGGAACAATAGCTGTAGAAAATATATGCGGTCATGAAAGGACAATTGATTACAAGACCATACCGGCTGCAACTTTTACTCATCCTGAAATAAGTTCTGTTGGTTTATCTGAATCTGAAGCTAAAGCATCATCAGAGATTGAAAACTTTAGTCTTGGAATTGTTAAAAGTTACTTTAAAGCTAATTCAAAAGCTTTGGCTGAGCTGGAAGGTGATGGTTTGCTTAAGTTGATTTTTAATAAAGATAATGGAGAAGTTTTAGGTGCTCATATATTTGGATTACATGCGGCAGATCTTATTCAAGAAATCGCTAATGCAATTTCGAGGAACCAAAATGTCACAGAATTATCACAAGAAGTTCATACACATCCGACTTTAAGTGAAGTTGTAGAAGTCGCTTATAAACAAGCTGCTTTAATGATCAATTAAATTCTTAAAATGGAAATAAGAAGAAAACCTCCAAATCCAAAAGTAAGAGTTGAAAATTTAGAGTATGCAATTCCTCATGAAGACTCAGAAGCTAAGAATATACTTGAGGAGATTGTTTGGTATAAAGATATTGAAATTAATAACTTTAAGAAGTCGCTTTCTTTAAGTGATTTAATAAATCAGATAGATAATCTTCCATCAACGAAGGGTTTTATAAATGGTTTAATAAGATCTAAAAATAATCCAGCTGTAATAGCAGAAGTCAAAAAGGCAAGTCCAAGTAAAGGTGTAATTAGGGAAGACTTTGATCCTCAAAAGATTGTAAGTATTTATGAAAGATCAGGAGCATCCTGCATCTCAGTACTCACGGATAAAAAGTTTTTCCAAGGTGGATTTGAAATTCTTAAAGATGTGAGGGCACATACTGATCTTCCTTTACTATGTAAAGATTTTATTATTTCTCCTTACCAAGTTTATAGAGCAAGACTATTTGGGGCTGATGCAATTCTTCTTATAGCAGCAATTTTAAATGATTCTGATTTAATTTATTTAAAAAAAATAGCTGATCAACTAAATTTGGATGTATTAGTAGAAGTTCATAATCATGAAGAAATGGATAGAGTGTTATCTTTAAATAGTTTTAAGTTGGTAGGTATTAATAATAGAGACTTAAGAACATTCCAAACTGATTTAAAAGTCTCATTTGATTTAATGAATAAATATTCAGATTACACGACTGATAAAAAAGTAATATTTATAAGTGAGTCTGGAATTAAAAATCCCGCAGATTTAAATAATCTCAAATCTCATGGTATCAGAGGAGTTTTAATAGGTGAAAGTTTCATGAAAGAAAAAGATATTGAATCTGCTTTTAAGAAATTACTTAACTCTGTTTAAAAAAATACTCCAAATTTACCAATCAAAATTTATAATTAGAAATTGTTTACGCATGCATTGATGCAATATATAGTACCTACTGGTCTTATCGCTGGAATTATTCATGTAATAAGTGGTGCAGATCATCTTATAGCAATGGCACCCTCATCAATAACAAATCCAAAGTTAGCACTAAAAAATGGCTTATCTTGGGGATTGGGGCATTCTTCAGGTGTAATAATTCTTTCTATAGTTGCAATATTTTTTAAGGACATTGCTCACATAACTAAATTTTCTAATTTTGCAGAATTTTTAGTCGGTATATCGCTCTTAATAATTGGAATTATTGCAATAAAAAATTCATTTAAATTCAATATTCATAATCATCAACACGAGCATAATAATGGAATTACTCATAAGCATTTTCATTATCATGAAAAAAGAGATATGAGACATAATAGGCATACTCATGCTTTAACTAGTTTAGGCATATTGCATGGATTAGCGGGAGGTTCACATTTGATAGCAGTTATTCCAGCTCTAGCTTTGCCTCTTGAGGAAGCCCTAGCCTATTTAATAGCCTATTTAATTGGATCTTCAATAATAATGATTTTCTTCACATATCTAATTTCACTATCGACAATAAAAGCTGGTAAAAATTTCATTAAAAAGCTTTTTGCTTTTGCTGGAGGTTTATCATTTGTGATGGGTTTATTTTGGGTTCAAAAAAGCACATTATTATTTCTTACTTAGCAGATTTTTTAAGTTCAAAAATCCATAGTTGGTGATATGGAATATGACAATGCCTATGATCCTTTCCTTTTGAATAAATCCAAAGAAATTACTACTATCTTTACTACATTCTTTATTATCCCCACAAACTTCAACTCCAAATTCGGTTAATTTTGTAATTCTTTTAACTGAATTTATATTTAGAAGAGGGTGTTTGAATATAACAATGTCACCTATTTTTAAAGCAAATTTATTCTTTGAGTAAATCTTATAAAAAACAATGTCTCCATTTTTTAAGAATGGAGTCATTGAAATATCACAAACTTTCGCATATCTTATGTGAAATAAGTTTGCTATTACACTTTCTATAAATTTATCTGAAATTCTATTTGCTCAACTAGCTTTAACAAAAGAATCGCTTCTACCCTTAGTCTGCCAAAAAATATTATGAATTTTTTCAACATAGTTCATCAATTCTTCGGCTTTAGCAATGTCAATACTCACTTTGCATGCACTGCATAGTTTTGTTGCTTTCCATATGGTGTCATGAAGATCAGGGTAATTTTCTAGGTGTACTGGTTTAAAATAATCTGTCCATAAAATTAGTAATTCTTTTTTTGTCTCTTTTGCTTGGTCTTCTTTGATAGCTACATATCTTGAAAAGGTATTATTGTAGGCGGACCATTCCTCAGAATTTGGGCTTGATGGAGGATTTAAATCTACTATTTTTTTTGTCATTGATAAAACAGCTTCAGCTGCAACTCTCGCCGAGGCAGGATCATAAACCCCACAAGGACCATCACAGTGTGCATAAACTTTCATCATTGCCTTTTTATTAAAAAAGGAATTCATTAATTTGCTAAACATTCGATTAATTAAACTTAACTTCATTTTAGTTACATATCTTCTATTTTGAAAAGTCTTAAATATTTTCTAATTTTCTTAACCAACCTTTAACAGTTCTACCTCGAATATTAATGTCGCGTTAGCTGGAATTACATTTCCAGCCCCTCTTGAGCCATATCCTAATTGAGGAGGAATGGTCAGTTTTCTTTTACCTCCTACTTTCATACCTGCAACGCCCTCATCCCATCCCTTTATTACTCTTCCTGCACCTAGGGGGAAACTAAAGGGTGCTCTTCCAATACTTGTGTCAAATTGATCTCCATTAGTTAACGTCCCAGTGTAATTGACTGTAACTGTTTGACCCGCGGATGCTTCATCTCCTTTACCTATTTCAAGATCTTCAATAATTAGGCCACTTTCAGTGGTTCTTGAATTTGTATTTTCATTAGAATCATTAGCCATGGCAAAAAGAGTTGGATTGGGATTAGAGGGGTCTAATTCAAATAAATTATCTTTAGGTTTTGATAATGTTTTATTTAAATTAATATTTGGATTTGTATTTACTGAAGATTGTGCAGCATTAACACTCTTAGGGGAAGTGAATTGACTATATATAGTTACTGAAATGCACAGTAAAAAAACAGCAAAACTAATTAATACTTCTTTCACAAAAGTAAAAAATAACTAATTCTATTTTGGCAGAAAAAGGTACACTTAATTTGTTTTTAATAAAATGTATTAAGATTTTGATTTGCTGTTGAAAGTACTTAAAAGAAATAATTTCAATGATTTATTAATTCCTGTGATTGGTGGTTGTGCAGGTGGGTATGCGGTCTCTAATGATTTGTGGATTATTTTCATGCCTTTATCTTTAACCATTTTATGGACAGGGTTTGATAAAGGTTTTGCAAATTTCTTCTGGGGTTTATCATTTGTTTTGACCAGTCATTATTGGTTATTGTATTTACACCCGCTAACATGGTTGGGTTTCTCTTGGATAATAAGTTTATTTATTACGACAATAATTTATTTTGGATGTGCGATAGGGGGGGGATGTTTAATTTTTTTATGGGGATATGTTGCACAAAAAATAATCAATAAAAAATATATTTTTTCTGGAAATATTATTGATATGCTTTTGAAGATTTTACTTTTGTGCTTCCTATGGGCATTCGGTGAATTAATACTAAGTCAAACCCCATTTTTTTGGATTGGAATTGGTGATAGTTTAATTCCTGGGGATTTTTATCTCGCAGGTTTAGCCCGCTGGATAGGTTCTACTGGCTTGTGCATATTGCAACTTTTTATAGGATTTTGGATATTCTGCCTCTTTGAGACATGGAAAAAAAATTTACAGATTAAGGGGATATTTTGTGTCGGAATAGTATCACTTGTTGCTTTGCATTCAGTAGGAGCTTTTTTAATACTTCCTAAATCTTTAGATAATGTATATCCAGTTTTTATATGGCAAACAAATACGCCTACAAGAGAAAAATTGTTGATTAATAATAAAACTATGAATGAAAAATTTTTGAATATTCAAAACAAAGCATTATCAAAGAATGCTTTATTGTTGGTTACACCCGAGGGTACTTTAAGGAGTGATTTTGTTTTTAATTTTCCTAGTAAAATTAATACTCTAGCGGGTGGATTTAGAAGGTTTAAGAATCAGTTAAGGAGCTCTCTTTTATTTTTTGAAGAAGGAGAAGAATTATTTTCAGGATTTATTGATAAAAATAGATTAGTGCCAATAGGTGAAAAATATCCAAAAGTTTTTGATAAATATAAGGGAATATCTTCTGTAGGAGGTATTCAATCTGGTCCCAAATCTAGATATTTTGAGATGAAAAATTTGCCAAATTTTGCAATAGCAATTTGTTATGAAATTACTGATGGATTAAAAATTCGTGCGGCAATTAGAAGTGGAGCAGAAATGATTTTGGCAATTGCGAATTTAGATCCATATCCAAAAAAAATTCATGATCAATTTATATCTATGGCTTCAATGCGAAGTATTGAAAATAATAGAGAAACAATCATTGCTTCAAATACAGGACCTTCTGGCCTCATAAGAAGTGACGGGAGAGTTGATAAATTGATTAAAAAAAATATTTCAGATAGCATTACTGTCTATCCAAATAAGATTAATCAAAATACTTTTTATAATAAATTTGGATTAAAGTTTTTATTTATATTTTTTATCTTACTGATAGTAGTCAATTTTATTATTAGTATTTAACAAATTAATCCTCCTCCTAGGAGGATATCTTTTTCATAAAAAACTGCTGCTTGCCCTGGTGTTATTGAGGATTGAGGCTCATCCAAAACTAATTTAAACCTTTTGTTAATATTGCCTTCACTTTGAGGAATTAATTTACCCTTTATAGGTTTACTTCTGTATCTAATTTGAGCATCAACTTCTACCGGTGAATTTGGTTCCTCTATTGAGACCCAATTAAGTTCTTTTATGAAAGCCTCTCTCTCCAATAAATCACTAATGCTTGCAACATAAACTATATTTTTTAAATGGTCTAATTTTTTTACATATAAAGGTTCTGACCAAGCTATTCCTAATCCTTTTCTTTGTCCAACCGTGTAGTGCTGAATACCATTATGTGAGCCTAATATTTGACCATTAATATGTTTTATTTCTCCTACTTTGGCCTCAATATGCTTATCTATAAAATTTAACATTGACCCATAATGTTCAACTAAACATAGATCCTGACTTTCAGGTTTTTTCGCTGTTCTTAAACCTAATCTTGCCGCTTCTTTTCTTGTCTCTTCTTTTTTAAGTTCACCTAGTGGCAAAATTAATCGACTAAGAACTTCTTGCGAAAGGCTATAAAGGAAATAACTTTGATCTTTATTTGAGTCAACACCCCTTAGCAGTAGATAATCTTTGTATTTAAAATTATTCGAATGAGATAAGCAGAAGTTGTTCTTTTTAACACGAGCATAATGACCAGTCGCTATATTTGTAAATTCATTCTGATCTTTCGCCCAATTAAGCATTTCTTCAAATTTAACATTTTTATTACACATTGAGCAGGGTAATGGTGTGATACCAACTTTATATCCTCCAGTTGTTTCCTTTATAACTTTTTCTGCAAAAAGATTTCTTGAGTCAATAATATGATGCTTAATACCTAAGTCTTCACATAGACCGGCAGCATCAACTAATCCCTCAGAACAACAGGAACCTTCACCTTTCATTAGCCATAGAGTTAGTCCCTCTACGTCCCATCCCGTTTCTATTAGAAGTGCTGCTGATAAAGAACTATCAACACCTCCAGATAAACCCACCACAATTTTTTTTTGGTTTTTAGATTTACTATTAGTAGAAGAATAGTTCTCTAACTTTTTTTCTGTAATAGATTTGATCATAAAACAAAGTTTTTTGAACAGTTTGAATGTTATCTAATTACCTATTATGACAAAAATTAGTTTTCCAAAAGCAGATTCGGAACATTTAATTGTTTATCCTAAACAAATGTCAGAGATTGAGGATCAACTTTTTAATAATGGGATGCCTGAAGCAGCACTTATGGAAAAAGTTGGAATAAAAATAAGCAATTGGTTTTTAGAAAGGGAAAATCTTTTGAAAAGTGGTTTAGTTGTAATAATAGGTCCTGGACATAATGGCGGAGATGGAGCCGTAATTGCCAGAGAGTTATTTCTTAAAGGCTATATAGTCTCAGTATGGTGTCCTTTCCAAATCAGGAAAACATTAACAATTAAACATCTAAATTATATAACCTCTTTAGGAATAAAGATTCTTATTAATCCTCCTGATCCAGAAAAAAATGAATTATGGATAGATGCAGTTTTTGGAAATAATCAGACAAGAAGTACTGATAGTAATCTTATTAAGTTATTTAATGAAAAATCGAAAACCAATACAGGTAAGATTGTTTCCATTGATATTCCTACAGGCCTAAATCCTAATTCTGGTAAACCCTTTGCAGATAAAGCAGTAAAGGCAAATTATACATTATCAATTGGCCTGAAAAAAATTGGTTTATTGCAGGATTCTGCAATACCTTATGTTGGTCAAATTCATAATATTGAAATAGGAATTTTTAAAAGCCATTTTGTAAAATCAGATCAAAGAATTTTAAGTCTATCTCGAAAAGATTTTAATGATATAAGCCTTTATCTTCCGCCTGCTAATTCAGATAAATATTCAAGAGGTAGAACATTATTAATTGTGGGAAGTGAAAAATATCCTGGTGCAGCTTTATTAGCAATAAAAGGAGCTTTAGCTAGTGGCGTTGGATCAATAACAGCTCTTTCTCCCAAATCTGTAGCTAATTTAATTTGGAATATTTCTCCTGAAGTTGTTATGAATGATTTTGCTAAGTCTTCTGAGGAGGGGAACTCCCTTTTTTACGATTCTCTTAAGAATCAAGATTTAAATCGTTATGAAACAATTTTAATTGGTCCAGGTATTGGAGTTGACATAACAGATTGGGAGAAAGCTGCTAAGTATTTGTGTAATTTTAAAGGGACTCTTATCCTAGACGCTGATGCTTTGAATAGGATAGCAAAATCTAAAAATGGTTCTAAATTTTTTCTCGATAGAAGTTTTCAAACCTGGATTACACCTCATTACAAAGAGTTCAAGAGATTATTTCCTGATCTAGATGAACACAATAGAGTTGACTTATCTATGAAAGCAGCAAATCAATTCAAATTAGACCTTTTATTAAAAGGAGCTAATAGTATTATTTCTGATAGTAAAGGTTCAGTTTGGCAAATATACGAGTCAGATCCTTTCACTGCGAGGGCTGGATTAGGGGACCTTTTATCTGGATTTGTATCAGGCTTATGTGCTTTGGAATTATCGTCTGGAGAAATCATTAATGCTGAGTCGTTAGCAAAATATGTTTTTTTACATTCTTATGCAGCATCAAATTCCTCAAAAGGATCAACAGCTTCACTTATCGGAAATCAATTATCGAAAATTGTAAGGCAAATAAAAACGAGGCAAATGTTATGAAAATGACAATTAAATGGAGTTTTTTATAGTTTTAAACACATAACTAAAGATTTGTTACTGCAAATCTGAAGCGGATATTAAAAATTAGGGGTTTTTTAAAAAAGTGTAGGAAAGTTTTAATACCGAAAAGGTAAAAATCATGGTTTCATCCATTCCTATTTCTACTGAACCTCAAAAGAGGAGAGGTAACGATCCAATTAGTTGGTATCTTTCAAATATTGGCAGAGTTCCTTTACTTACTCCTGCTGAAGAAATTGAATTAGGAAATCAAGTTCAAAAAATGATGATACTGACTGAAGATGGTCAAGTTAATGAGAAGACAAAAGATTTTACCTCTCATCAGAAAAGAACTTTAAAAATTGGTCGTAGAGCCAAAGAAAGAATGATGAAGGCAAATCTTCGATTAGTTGTAAGTGTTGCAAAAAAATATCAAGGTAAGGGTTTAGAACTTTTAGATTTAGTTCAAGAGGGCTCATTAGGGCTGGAAAGAGCAGTTGAAAAATTTGATCCTACAAGAGGTTATAAGTTTTCTACTTATGCTTTTTGGTGGATTCGCCAAAGTATGACGCGCGCAATAGCTTGCCAATCTAGGACCATACGCCTACCAGTACATTTAAGTGAAAGATTAGCAACCATTAGAAAAGTCAGTAGAGAACTTGCTCATAAACTTGGAGCTATGCCAAGTAGAGTCGAAATAGCTGAAGCCATGGATATTGATGTTGATGAACTTGATTCTGTTTTAAGACAAGCACTTTCCACAAGTAGTTTAGATGCACCTGTAAATGGAGATGATGGGCGTAGTTTCTTAGGTGATCTTATCGCAGATACTAACCATGAAGAACCCTTAGATAAGGTTGAGCAAAAGATACATCAAGAGCAATTAGGTAAATGGTTAAGCCATTTAAGTGAGCAAGAGCAGCATGTGTTACGTTTAAGATTTGGACTAGATGGTAATGAGAGACATACTCTTGCTGAAATAGGAAGATTGCTTGAAGTCTCGAGAGAAAGAGTAAGGCAAGTTGAGTTGAAGGCTTTAAGAAAGCTTAGAAATTTAACAAGAAAATTACCAAGTGGTATCTGAATTAATTTTCAGCCCAAATATATTTAGTTAATTCTTCTGTATTTGGCTCGGGTGCCTCTAATGCTTTCGTTACAGAAGTTGTTATTTCTGAATCAATCTTCTTATCAATATCTTTTAATTCTTTCTCATCAGAATAATTACCATCAATCAACTCTCTTGATAATTTTTTAATTGGATCTCTTTTAGCCCAGAAAGCTTTCTCTTCTTCAGCTCTTAATTCATCCGGATCTGCTAGAGAATGACCTCTATATCTATAAGTAAGACATTCCAGAAGAGTTGGACCTTCACCTGCCCTTGCTCTTTTTATAGCCCTTTGTGCGGCTCCTCTAACTGCTAAAACATCCATTCCATCAACTTCTTCACCATGCATCCCAAAAGCTGATGCTTTTCTCCAAATTTCAGGATTACTTGTAGCTCTGTCATGGGCCATGCCAATAGCCCATTTATTGTTTTCAACAACAAAGAGGATTGGTAATTTCCATAATTGAGCCATGTTGAGGCATTCGAAAAACTGCCCATTGTTGCAAGTTCCATCTCCAAAAAATGCTGCTGTGACTGAATCACTTCCTTTATCTCCTGTAACTTCTCTTTTATATTTACTAGAGAATGCAGCCCCTAAAGCTACAGGTATCCCCTCACCAATAAAAGCATAACCACCTAATAAATGATGCTCTTTTGAAAACAAGTGCATTGATCCTCCACGTCCTTTACTGCACCCAGTCTCTTTACCAAATAACTCGCTCATAACCTCGAAAGGGGGTACTCCAGCACTAAGGGCATGAACATGGTCTCTATAAGTACTACAAAACCAATCATGTTTTTTCTTCATTGCACCTATAACCCCAGTACTTATTGCTTCTTGTCCGTTATAAAGATGAACGAATCCAAACATCTTGCCTCTATAATACATTTCTGCACATTTATCCTCGAATCTTCTGCCAAGGATCATATCTTCATATAATCTTAGCCCTGAATCACGATCTAATTTTGCTCTTTCAAAATCTTGAAGATTAGAAATTCTCTCTACATGTGTTTCCAAGAAATTACCTTAATGAAGTTTTGATTTGATAACATTCTAAGACTCAATGGTCATTTTTTATGTTTTTTTTTTAAAACTCTATAAGACCCTATGAAAAAATTTTTTTAATTGATAATATTTGTCTAAGGATTTTAGTAGGAAACTTGTTTGGAACTACCATTAGATCATTTTCGTTTAATAGGTGTAAATCCCTCTGCAACACCAGAAGAGATTTTAAGGTCCTTTCAATTGCGTTTAGATAAAACACCTGATGAAGGATTTACCTATGAGGTGTTAACGCAAAGATCAGAATTATTACGCTTAACCGCAGACTTATTAACTAATAATGAGAGCAGACAAGAATATGATAAACAATTGCTAAATGGTGCTTCTGGACTTGAGTTTTCTTCCAATAGAGAAGTTGCTGGTTTAATTCTACTATGGGAATCAGGAGCTGCAAAGGAAACTTTTAAACTTGCAAGGCAAGCATTACAACCTCCTCAAACACCTGCTCTTGGAAGCACAAGAGAAGCTGATTTAACGTTATTAGCTGCTTTAACCTCAAGAGATGCCGCTATTCAAGAACAAGATCAAAGATGTTACGCAAACGCAGCTGATTTTCTACAGGAAGGTATACAAATTCTTCAAAGGATGGGTAAATTGTCAGATTTAAGAAAGAATCTTGAGGATGACTTAGCATCTCTTCTCCCATATAGGATTCTTGATTTTCTTAGTAGAGATTTAAACGATTATGAATCCCATAAGAAAGGAATAAGTCTTCTTCAAAATTTAATCATTAAAAGAGGAGGTCTTGAAGGAAAGAATAAATCTGAATATATTAATTTTTTAAATCAAAATGAGTTTGAAGTGTTTTTTGAACAAATAAAACCTTTCCTTACCGTTCAAGAACAGATAGATCTATTTTCAGATTTATACAAAAGGGGTTCATTAGAGGCCGGGTTTGAATTGTTTATTGCCATCACTGCAATGGGTTTTTCACAAAAAAAACCAGAAAAATTGTTTGAGGCGAAAAAACTTATTAAAAATCTAAAATTATCTAATTTCGACTCCATGCCCTTAATTGGTTGTCTAGATTTGCTACTAGCAGATATAAAACAAGCTGAAGCGAGATTTTTAAATAGTTCAGATGATAATTTAAGGAATTGGTTTAAAGAATATGAAGGAGAGAAATTAGAGGCGATTTGTTTGTATTGTCAAAACTGGTTAGAGAATGAGGTTTTACAAAACTTCAGAGACATTAACATACAAGATGTCAATCTTGATTTATGGTTCAATCAGAGGGAAATTCAAGATTTTATAGAGAAAATTGAAAATAAGTCAAAAAGGGTAATTTCAAAAGCAAATTTATCAGGTTTTGGGAAGAACCTAAAAAATACTTTCATAAAAGATTTTTCTGAAGTTGATCTTGTAGAGAATTCTGATGTTCAAGATGGAAGTAAACTACCTGTTCCAGGAGGTATTAAAGAAGATGAAATTGTTTATATTGATGAAGAACTTCCAGCAGAATTGATCTTTAAAAATAAAACTTTAGAAATTTATAACTACTGCACTGAAAAATATACGGAACTAAAATATTTTTGCGGTGAATTTATTAAAAATAATAAGTTTATTAAAGATGGTAGTTTTCTAAATAAATCTTCTTATTTAATTTATTTTTATACTTTTTCAATTGTATTTTTTCTTGGGATAAGCTCGAGTCTTATTAGAACTAATTTTAAAAATAATTTCGATAAATCTCCTGATAAATCTATCGATATTTCAGAATTCATAAATGATAAAAAAAATAACGATGAAGAATCTCCAGATATTGCTAAGACTGAATTTAATGAGGAATATTCAAAAAATATTGTAAAAAATAAATTTATTTCTCAGGATATAAATTCGCTTAATGAACTTTCTCCAAATTTAGATCAAATTCAGAATTTACTGGAGTCATGGCTTATGAGCAAAAGTAAATTTTTATCAGGAGATGATCAATTAGACATATCAAAAATAGTTAAAAGAAATCTAATACTGAGGCTTAAAAATGAAAGACAACAAGATATTAAAAATAATATTACTAAGGATATAAAAACTGAGGTTCAAGATATTGAATTTTTATCCCAATCTTCCTCAAGAATATCTGTATCAGTAAAATTAAAATATTCTGAAAAAATTATTAATGCAAATGGAGAATTAATAAGTGAGACAAGTTTTAAACCGTTCTTGAAAGTTAAATATATTCTTGGATTTTCTAATAAATCATGGAAATTGGTTGATTATGTGAGCGGAG
>Ga0209433_10000012_pt1 | contig 63872 bp, 61 predicted proteins | sample METZYME_5_50m_FD_187552 | JGI IMG/M metagenome (GOLD analysis project Ga0209433, IMG submission 187552) | Marine microbial communities from oxygen minimum zone in mesopelagic equatorial Pacific - METZYME_5_50m (SPAdes) (version 2) | ecosystem: Environmental > Aquatic > Marine > Oceanic | place...
GGAGCAATTACTTTATCGATTAATGTTTGTCCAACCTCAGAGGGTGAACCTAATTGCTCTAATTGAACGTCCTTTTCAATATCTGAAACAACTAGACTTAAAGTCTCATTACTATTAATTATATCGTGGTATATAATTTCAGGTCCTCCATCAACTTTAATTCTTGTCCAACCAGTGGGATAGAAAAATCCATATCTACCATCAGGACTTTGATAAGCCTCAAGGCCAGCACTAAGTCCACTCCCACAAGCACTTAAACAAAAGCACATAACTATAATTAGAAAGTATTTAAATGGATTAAAATTCATTAGCTTCATTGGTTTAGATCTTCGTAGAATTATCATAAGACATTAAAAGCAAACATTTAGAACCAAATTTGATTTATGGCACTAGATTAATCCTAAAAGTAGTTTAATTTTGATAACTTTTACAAAACCACTTGCTAAGTTAATCGAACATTTTGAGAGATTTCCTGGAATTGGACCCAGGACGGCTCAAAGGCTTGCACTCTATATTCTAAAACAACCTGAAAAAACAATTAAAGATTTTTCACAATCATTATTGGAAGCCCACAATAATGTTGGCCAGTGCAAAAGGTGTTTTAATTTAACATCGGACCTTGAGTGTGATATTTGTAGGAATCCCGATAGAAATCAGAAATTAATATGCGTGGTTGCAGAGACAAAAGATTTGCTTGCATTAGAGAGAGCTAGAGAATATAAAGGTCATTATCATGTCATAGGTGGATTAATATCACCTATGGATTCGATTGGACCAGAATTATTGGAGATCAAAAGTCTAGTTGAAAGAGTAAGCAAAAATGAAATAAATGAAATTATTCTTGCACTTACTCCTAGTGTTGAAGGGGATACGACTAGTCTTTACATAGCTAAATTATTAAGTCCTTTTACAAAGGTCACAAGAATAGCTTATGGACTACCTATGGGCAGCGAATTGGAATATGTTGATGAAGTAACACTTGCAAGAGCACTTGAGGGACGAACAGATATTTTATAAATATGGATGACTTTCAGTTTGAAACTAAAGAAAATTTATTGAGGTTACCTTCATGGATAAATTTCCCAATAAGTAAAGCATCTGAATTCGAGAGGGTTCAAAATCTCATAAAGAAATCAAATATACATACAATTTGCGAAGAAGGAAGATGTCCAAATAGGGCGGAATGTTACGCATCTGGAACTGCAACTTTTCTTTTAGGAGGATCTGTTTGTTCACGAGCATGTGCATTTTGCCAAGTAAATAAAGGGAGACCACTGGCGGTTGATCTTCAAGAAAGTAAAAAAGTTGCTCATGCTGTGAAGATATTAAGTCTGAAATATGTCGTTCTTACTTCAGTAGCAAGGGATGACTTAAAAGATCACGGTGCAATATTTTTTACTACAACTATTGATGAAATCAGGAAAACTGATAAAAATATCAAGATCGAAGTTCTAACACCTGATTTGTGGGGAGGAGGTAAAAATCTTGAAGAAAGAGCAATACTTCAAAAAGAAAGATTAAAGAAAATTTTAGATAAAGAACCTTGTTGTTTTAACCATAATTTAGAAACTGTAGAAAGACTCCAAAAAGAAGTCAGAAGAGGAGCTAATTATAAAAGCTCTATAAATCTTTTAAGATTATCAAAACAGTTATCACCACAGATACAGACCAAATCAGGAATAATGCTTGGCCTTGGAGAAAATTTAGATGAAATAAAAAAGACTATCTTAGATTTAAAAGAGGCAAAATGTGACCAAATCACTATAGGGCAATACCTTAGACCATCTTTAAAACATTTACCAGTAAAGAAATATTGGGATCCAAAAGAATTCAATGATATCTCTAATTTCTCAAAAAATCTTGGTTTTAGCAAAGTATCTTGTGGACCATTAATAAGAAGTAGTTATCATGCAGGATAAATGGAGTTTAAATTCTTAAATTTTTTTTCAAATTTACAAATAATTTTCTTACAATCACCTTTCATTAAAGTCCCTGCACCTCCCCATATTAATCTTAGAAGCAAATCTGAGGGGCTTGATCCTACCTCCTTTATTACTCTAAAACCAATCAATCTAAAGTATCTTACAAGTTTTTTACTATAACCATCTTCATCATAGATAGCTAATAGTCTTGCATTTTCACATTTAGTTTGTTCTAGAGCCCAAGCCATAGTTGTGGCCCAAATCAGTTCAGAAACATATTTTGGTGAATTACTTAAGATTCTCAAAGTATCTAACTGCAATCCATTCTTATTTGGAAAAGTCCAACCTTTTATTTCTCCAAAAATCTTTACAGAATTATTAGTAATTCTTGCAACAACAATTCTAAAAAATTTCAGTCCGAAAACTTCCCTCATTTGGATTTTAATTGTTAGATCTAAGGATTTAGCTAGCTCCTCTAATTCAACTATTGTCATTTCTTGAAAGTATTTTTAAGATTAGATTTTGATTGTGTTTTTTGCATATCAATTTGTTTCTGTCTTTCTGCAAATCTTTTTCTATCTTCATCACTAAACTTACAAATACATAGATGACATTGAACTCCCTCTATAAATTCTTTTTTAGCTTTATCCTCTATGGAGAGAGGCATACCGCATGCATGGCAAATAGTATATGAACCTTTTTTTAATTTTTTATTTAAAGCTACTCTTTCATCAAAAACATAACATTCTCCCTCATATAAATTATCTTTTGAGGGAATCATTTCTAAGTATTTTAATATTCCACCCTTAAGGTGATAAACATTTTTTAAACCTTTCTTTTTTAGTAATGAAGTTGCTTTTTCACATCTAATTCCACCTGTACAAAACATTGCAATATTATCTACTTGTTTTCCATTGAGATATTTATCAATATTTTCTTCAACCCAATTTGGGAATTCTCTGAAGCTTCTTGTTTTAGGATTAATAGAGTTAATAAAGCCTCCAAGGGAAACTTCATAGTCATTTCTTGTATCGATAATTAATGTATTTTTGTCATTTAATAATTTATTCCATTCAAATGCGTTTACATAAGTGCCCCTCTTATTTAAATTTAGATTACTTATACCCATTGTTACAATCTCTGACTTAATTTTTATTTTTAATTTTTTAAAAACTTTGTTTTTTGAAAAACTTAATTTTTCATTTAAATCTTCGTTATTAAAATAATTTTTTATTAATTTAATAGTCCTCTTTGTTATTGAATCTTCTCCACAAATTGTTCCATTAATTCCCTCTTCTGCAATTATTATTAATCCTGTTAGACCCTCTTTCTCATAATTTAACAAGGTATTCTTCAGCTCATTTAAAAAATTTTTATCAATATTAATAAAACAGTAAAATGAAATTATTGTTTTAAAATTTTTCATTTTGAAGTCACAGCATTCTTATTAAATCTAAAATTCTTATTAAAAGAAACTCCCACTTCGCTAAGAAGTTTTCTATCTGTCTCGCAAGCAGGATTTGAGGTAGTAAGCAACTCATCTCCATAAAAAATAGAATTTGCTCCGCACTGAAAGCAAAGTATTTGAGCTTCCTTACTTAAATTTTCTCGCCCGGCACTTAGTCTAACTTTACTTTTTGGCATGAGGATTCTTGCTGTAGCAATCATTCTAATCATCTCGAGGGAATCAATTGCCTTTGAATCTTCAAGTCCAGTACCTTCTATAGCTACTAATGAATTGATTGGTACACTTTCTGGATGAGGGTTCATGTTTGAGAGAACCTGAAGGAGGGAAGCTCTATCTTTTTTTGATTCTCCTAATCCAATAATCCCACCACAACAAATATTTATACCAGCATTTCTCACTCTTTTTAAGGTATCTAATCTATCTTGATAGGTTCTTGTTGTAATAATATTTTGATAGAATTCCGGACTGGTATCTAGGTTATGGTTATAAGCTGTCAATCCTGCCTCTGCTAATTTGGCAGCCTGATTATCATTAAGCATGCCTGCCGTAACGCACGCCTCCATTCCTAATTTTCTTACACCTCTGACCATTTCTAACATTGAGTTAAAAGCACTTCCATCTCTTATCTCTCTCCAAGCCCAACCCATACAAAATCTCTCTGCACCTTCATCTTTGGCTAACTGTGCTCTCTTTAAAACAGACGCCACCTCTTGCAAAGGATTACTTTTTAATTGACTTGAACTATAAATTGATTGACTACAGTAAGAACAATTTTCTGTACAACCGCCTGTTTTTACACTAAAAAGAGAAGAAAGTTGAACTTTATAATCATTATACTTTCTATGAATTATCTGCGCCTTCCACATCAAATCGATGAGAGGCATATTTAAAATTTCAAGAATTTCTTCTCTGCTCCAATTAAATCTAAAATCCTTTGAGGTCTCAACTAAATCTAGTTCAATCATATTTTTGCTATCTATTCAATAATATTCTAGCTATCTAGAGTAAAAGAACTTTTAATAGTTTCCTTTGTTAACGAATCTATACCTCCAAAACGTCTGTTCCGAGATTGATAATCGATGATGGCTTTTAAAAATTCATTTTCATTAAATTCAGGCCATAATTTTTCTGTTATGTATATTTCTGAATATGCAAGTTGCCATAACAAGAAATTGCTAATTCGCCTCTCTCCACTAGTCCTAATGAGAAGGTCAGGATCATTAAAACCTTTTGTCAAGAGTTCAGATTCAAAGACTTTTTCATTTATATTATCAGGATTTATTTCACCTAAAACTGACTTCTTTGCCAATTCTTGAGCAACTTTTACAAGCTCTTGCCTCCCTCCATAATTAGTGCATACATTAAAAATAAATTCACTATTATGTCTTGTTATTTCTTCAGAATGATTGATTTTTTTTCTTAGATTTTCTGGGAAAGGGGACAAATTGCCTATGAAGTTAATTCTGATTGATTCTTTATTTAATTCTTCAATTTCTCTATCTAATACTTTTTCAAATAAATTTATCAGGAAATTAACTTCTTCAGTTGGTCTAGACCAATTCTCAGTTGAAAAAGCATAAACTGTTAATATCTTTACACCCCAACATTTGGCCAACTGTAATATTTTTTTTAGCACTGATACTCCTTTATTATGTCCATAAGACCTAGAAAATCCTTTTTTTATACCCCACCGACCATTCCCATCCATAATAATTGCTATATGATTTGGAATTCGAAGTTTATCTATTTCCTGAGATAAATCTAAAATTTTATTGGTTGGATTTTTTAAAATCATAATTAATCTCAACAATTGTTTTTATCAGTCAGAATTTCTCAAAGATTTATCAATTGCAATATTTTGAATAATATCAGTTTTACTCTTTTTTGGCGATGATACATTTCTATTTGCGGATGATTTTGCAACTGCAGGTGCCTTTATATTTCCTATAAATTCATTTAAAAGCTCTTGTAATCTACTACTAGTGATAGGCCTTTCTAGCTTACCCTGATTCGCTAATGATAATGTGCCTGTCTCTTCTGAAACAACGATACAAATGCATCTATCAAACCTCTCTGTTATGCCCAAAGCTGCCAAATGTCTTGTCCCATATCTACTTATACCTTGCCTTGACAAAGGTAAAATAACACCTGCAGAAATGATTTTATCGCCCTTAACCAACACAGCTCCATCATGTAGAGGAGTATCAGTAGCAAAAAGATTTATCAAAAGATCCGTCGAAAGTTGAGCTTCAATATTTATCCCAGAATACAAGAAATCTTCAGGCCTTAAATCGCTACCTAAATCTACTACCATTAACGCTCCTCTTCTATTTTGTGAAAGTTTACCGGCGGCCTCGACAAGCTGATTAACAGAATTTACATTTGCTCTGAATTCTTTTGGAGGGTTTCCTAAAAGGACAGTAAGTCTTCCCGTTCCTAATAACTCCATTAATCTTCTAAGCTCTCCTTGCCAAAGAATTGCCAATGAGAGAGAGCAAGCCAACACAACTGCATCTATTAATTTAGAAGTAAGAGGAAGGTTTGCATATCTTTGCACAAACCATGCCAATGAAACTAGAAATAAATAACCTCTTAGAAGCCATAATGTACGTTTTTCTTTTACTCTTGCAAAGAAAAGGAGTCCAAAACCAGCTGCGAACAAAACATCAAAAACAACTTTGAGATTTATAAACCCCCAAAAATTCACATTAAATTAAGTTATCTACTATAAACTTACCGAAGAATGACTAATAAAGCGATCAGGTAAAACATCAAATCTTAAAAGATCTTCTGGTGTTTCTCTTTTTTGAATTAATTCGGAATTACCATCATTTAGAAGTATAGATGCAGGTCTAGGAATACGATTATAATTAGAACTCATTGATAAGTTATATGCCCCTGTTCCAAATACGCATAATAGATCTCCTGTCTTACAATTACCTAATAAGATATTTTTAAATAAAACATCTCCTGATTCACAATGTTTTCCTGCAATAGTAAAATATTTTGGAGAATTTAAATTCAACGGATCGTTTACTAAACAAGCAGAATAATTTGATTGATAAGTAATAGGTCTAGGATTATCACTCATCCCACCATCAACAGAGATGTAGGTTTTTAATCCTGGTATCTCCTTGAAAGCACCTAACTTATATATTGTAACCCCAGATGTAGCAACAATTGAACGACCAGGTTCGCACATCAGAGTTGGTAGTTTAAATTTATTTTTTTCACATGCTTTTATTAGGGCTTTTGATATTGTTTCAACCCACTCATCAATAGTTGGAGGATCATCATTTGGGATATATTTCACTCCTAATCCACCTCCTAGATTTAGCTCATTAATTATGTGACCAAACTTTTGTGCTTCCAAAGCTACTTTTACCATTATCTCTGCCAAGTCATTATGAGGATCCAATTCAAATATCTGAGATCCTATATGTGCATGTAATCCAACTAATTTCACATTCTTGGATTTTTTTATTTTACTAAAAACAACTTCTAAGTTCTCAATTCCAAAACCAAATTTACTGTCAACCGATCCAGTTTTAATATATTCATGAGTATGACATTCAATTCCTGGAGTAAATCTCACCATAACTTCTTGAGTTGTATTTAAAGATTCTGAAAAAGTTATTAGTCGTTCTAAATCAAAGTTATTATCTACAACAATTTTAATTTTATTTCTTATTGCAAATTCTATTTCTCTATCTGACTTATTATTGCCATGAAAAACTATTTTTTTATTATCAACACCCCCATTTAAAGCTGTTATGAGCTCACCTTCAGAAACTGCATCTAGGCCTAATCCCTCTGAGTGAATTAAATTACTCATAAATAGAGAGCTATTAGCTTTAGAAGCGTAAATTGGTAAAGACTTCCCAGGATAGTATTTCTCCAAAGCTCTTTTATAAGCCCTACATGAGCTTCGAAGTGTCATCTCATCTAAAAGATATATTGGAGAACCATATCTTTCTACCAAATTATTTATTGAACAATTAGCTATTGATAAGTTTCCATTTTCATCAATACTTGTAGAAATAGGAACTATATTTTTATTTGGACTATCAAAAAATATTTTATTTTTTAGAAACGATGAATTTACTTCCATTTTACTAATTTTAATAAAAGCATTCTACAACTTATTATTTGAAATGAGTTTCACAAACTAATATCAAAAAAATCAAAAGATGTATTTAGTAAAAAAAATTACAATAAAAGAATCACAAGAGTGTCATGAAATAGATTTAATGACTATTAAATTATGGAATCTTAAACAATGGGAAAAGGAGTTAAGAAAGAATTATGTTTATGCTTTTGCCTGTTTTAGGAATTATCAAATTGTAGGTATTTGTGTTTTCCAGAAAATCTTCTGCGATGCTGAATTAACTTATTTATCAATTCATCCAACATTTAAAAGAAGAGGATTAGGCAAAAAACTCCTAAAAGAAATTTTCAAACAATGTGAGAGTTTTGCTATCGAAAAAATTCAACTAGAAGTATCAGATAAAAATTTAGATGCACTAAATTTTTATCATGCTTTTGGATTTAAAACGATAGGAATTAGAAAAAAATATTATAAGGATGGTTCAAATGCACTTTTACAAGAAAAGAAATTGTTAAAAAAATAATTAATTTATTTCTTGTGCGGATAACCAGAATCCTTTAAATTATAGTTAATACCTTGAATCCCACTCATAATGTAGTATTTGAACTAGCAAGAAAAAACATTAGGTATTCATAAAAGCTCATTATAAACACAAAATAGGCTCAATACTGGTAGGTTATTATATAGACAGCTCTAAGTAGTAATGTTTGAAAGATTTACTGAAAAAGCAATAAAAGTCATCATGCTGGCTCAAGAAGAAGCTAGAAGACTTGGTCATAATTTTGTGGGTACCGAACAAATACTCTTAGGATTAATTGGTGAAGGAACTGGTGTAGCTGCTAAAGTTCTCAAATCACTTGGTGTTAACTTAAAAGATTCTAGGATTGAAGTCGAAAAAATCATTGGTAGAGGTTCTGGTTTTGTAGCCGTTGAAATCCCCTTTACTCCAAGGGCTAAAAGAGTTCTCGAACTCTCATTAGAAGAGGCTAGACAACTAGGTCATAACTATATTGGTACAGAGCATCTTTTACTTGGCCTTATTAGAGAAGGTGAAGGTGTAGCTGCAAGAGTCTTAGAAAATCTAGGTATTGATCTAACCAAAGTAAGAACTCAAGTCATAAGGATGCTTGGCGAAACTGCTGAAGTAGGTTCTGGTAGTGGGAGTGGCAAAGGTAATGTTAAGACAGCTACTCTAGATGAATTTGGAACAAATCTAACTAAATTAGCTAGTGAATCTAAATTAGACCCAGTTGTTGGGCGTCATGATGAAATTGATAGAGTAGTGCAAATTCTTGGCAGAAGAACTAAAAATAATCCAGTATTAATAGGCGAGCCAGGAGTTGGTAAAACAGCCATCGCAGAAGGTTTAGCTCAAAGAATACAACAAGGAGAAATTCCAGATATTCTCGAAGATAAAAGAGTTTTAACATTAGATATTGGTCTTCTTGTCGCTGGAACAAAATATAGAGGAGAATTTGAGGAGCGTCTTAAGAAAATAATGGAAGAAATAAAATCAGCCGGAAACGTTATTCTAGTTATTGATGAAGTTCATACCCTTATTGGAGCTGGTGCTGCTGAGGGGGCTATTGATGCTGCAAATATTTTAAAACCAGCTCTAGCCAGAGGAGAACTTCAATGTATTGGTGCAACAACTTTAGATGAATATCGTAAGCATATTGAACGTGATGCTGCCTTGGAAAGAAGATTTCAACCTGTTATGGTAGGAGAACCTTCAATAGATGACACTATTGAAATCCTTCGAGGTTTAAGAGAGAGATATGAGCAACACCACCGTCTCAAAATTACTGATGAAGCTCTTGAAGCTGCAGCTCACCTTGGAGATAGATACATTTCTGATAGATTCCTACCAGATAAAGCAATAGACTTAATTGATGAAGCTGGAAGTAGAGTGAGGTTAATTAATTCCAAACTACCTCCTGAAGCTAAGAAAATTGACAAAGAATTAAGAGAAGTACAGAAACAAAAAGAAGAAGCTGTTAGAGACCAAAATTTTGATCAGGCTAGTCAACTAAGAGAGAAAGAGCTTGAATTATCATCTCAAATAAAAAAATTACTTGAAAATAAAAAAGATGGTCAAGTTGATAGCTCCAACGCAGATAGTGAAAATTCTATTAAAGATAAGGAAATTGTAGAGAATCCTGTAGTTAGCGAAGAAGATGTTGCTCACATAGTAGCTTCTTGGACAGGAGTACCCGTTCAAAAATTAACAGAAACTGAGTCCGTCAAGTTATTAAATATGGAAGATACTCTTCATAAAAGACTTATTGGTCAAGATGAAGCAGTTAAAGCTGTATCGAGAGCGATAAGGAGAGCACGAGTTGGTCTTAAGAATCCGAATAGACCTATCGCTAGTTTCATTTTTTCAGGACCAACAGGTGTAGGTAAAACTGAACTCACAAAAGCTCTAGCATCTTATTTCTTTGGAAGCGAAGAAGCAATGATCAGGTTAGATATGTCTGAGTTTATGGAAAGACATACCGTAAGTAAATTGATTGGGTCACCTCCAGGATATGTTGGATTTAATGAAGGTGGTCAATTAACTGAAGCTGTAAGAAGGAGACCTTATACTGTAGTTCTTTTTGACGAAGTTGAAAAAGCACATCCCGATGTTTTCAATTTACTATTGCAACTCCTTGAGGAAGGAAGATTAACCGACTCTAAAGGCAGAACTGTAGATTTCAAAAATACTTTATTAATAATGACCTCAAATATTGGCTCAAAAGTAATAGAGAAAGGTGGAGGAGGCCTTGGCTTTGAATTCTCTGGAGAATCAATTGAGGATAGTCAGTACAATAGAATAAAATCTCTAGTTAACGAAGAACTTAAACAATACTTCAGACCAGAATTCTTGAACAGATTGGATGAAATTATTGTATTCAGACAATTAACTAAAAATGAAGTAAAAGACATCGCTGAAATAATGTTGAGAGAAGTATTCTCTAGGTTAAGTGAAAAAGGGATAAAGTTAAGTGTTACAGATTCTTTTAAGGAAAGATTAGTTGAGGAAGGTTATAATCCTTCTTACGGCGCAAGGCCATTAAGAAGGGCTGTGATGAGGCTTTTAGAAGATAGTCTCGCCGAAGAAGTTCTTTCTGGGCGAATCAAAGATGGAGACACTGCACTTGTAGATATTGATGAAAACAAAAAAGTAACTGTTAAAATTTCTTCTGAAGAATCGCCTCAAGAGCTGGCAGGAGCAAACTTCTAAAAAGTAACTATTTAATGAATTTAGTATCTCCCAGAAGGGTTTTCAAAGGAAATAAGGCTTGGGAAAAAGCTTTACCAGAAATATCAAAATTAACAAAATTTCCCTTAATTGTGGGAAGAAGTAGTTCAACTAACTCCTTAAGACAAAAAATACTACATGATTTAAATCTTTATAACATCAAAGCGTCATATGAAACTTTACATTTTGATTGTTGCGAAAAAGATTTAAATAGGCTGTATAAAATATCCTCTAAAAATAATTGTGACGCTATTATTGCTGCTGGAGGAGGTAAGGTTTTAGATGCCGGTAAAATCCTCTCTCATCAACTCTCAATTCCTTGTATAACAGTCCCCTTAAGCGCTTCTACTTGTGCTGGATGGACTGCATTAGGAAATATATATTCTCAACAAGGTCAATTTATAAAAGATATAAATCTTTCCTCTTGTCCAGATATCTTAGTCTTTGATTATTCTTTTATAAAAACCGCACCAACAAATACTCTTACTAGTGGAATAGCTGACTCTTTAGCTAAGTGGTATGAATCATCAATTACGAGCTCATCAAATAGAGATGGTCTCGTACAACAAGCTATACAAATCTCAAGAGTGTTAAGAGATCAATTATTCCTAGATAGTGAAGAAGCATTAGCTGTGCCTTCAATGGAAAACATAGCATGGAGAAATGTAATAGAGGGCAATGGCTTAACTGCAGGACTAATTGGCGGGATTGGAGGAGCGAAATGTAGAACAGCTGCAGCACACGCCATACATAATGCAATTACACAACTCCAGCCTAAAAAGAAACCATTACATGGTGAAATAGTAGGAGTAGGTATTTTAATTCAATTAAAATTAGAAGAAATTAAAAATGATAATAAACTCGCAGATCAATCAATAAAACAATTAGTACAATTCATGAAGAAGCTAGATTTGCCAACAACAATTGGTGAACTTGGAATAGATATATTTGATAATAATAATCTTCAAAGAATTGCTGATTTCACATGTAGAAAAGAGTCAGAGATTCACTTTCTTCCCTTTTCTGTAAGTCCTGATGATATTGTCAAAACCATTTCAATTTTTGAAGGTCAAAAAATTACTATCTAGGATCTATAGTTAATGTGATTAAAAATAGCCTTAAATACTCCAACTATAATTATTTTAATAAAGTCAAGAATATAATTTTTGATCCTTTAGGTAAAAATATATTAAATGAAACTCAATGGATTGAATTAAATCAAAATTGGGGTAATGCAAAATTTCCGATTTTAATTAGTGGGGTTGGCGAACCCATACTATTTTTGCACGGCTTTGATAGCAGCCTATTGGAGTTTAGAAGAATTTATCCCTACTTAAAAAATCATTTCCAACTAATCATTCCTGACTTATTTGGTTTTGGATTTTCACCAAGAATTTTTAATAATCAATATAATCCTGAAAATATAATTCTTAATTTAATTGATTTGATCAAAGAACTTAAAATATCTAAAAAACTGAATATTGTGGGTGCATCTATGGGAGGTTCTGCAGCTTTATTGCTTTCTAAAGAAATTTCTAAAGATATAGAAAAAATCATCCTTTTATCTCCTGCTGGTTTATTTGGAGATTCAAAGAGCATACCTAGACCATTTAATCAAATTGGTGCAGCATTCTTGGGATTACCATTAGTTAGAAAAAATCTTTGCAGACAAGCTTTTGCTTACCCCGACAAAAGTGTTGGAATCAAGGAGGAACAGATAGCATCTATCCATCTTGGTTGCAGGGGATGGAGAAATTCTCTTGCTTCTTTTGCCAATAGTGGAGGATTTGGCGGCTCTTACAAATATTTCCAAAATCATCCAGTTAAAACCGTCTGCGGATTAAACGATAGGATACTCGGCAAAAATGAACTAAATAAATTGAGAAACACTAAAAGTTTAAATTTCTTAGGTTTAAAAAACTGCGGTCATTTACCTCATATAGATTTACCAGAATTAACAAGCAAAATAATATTTGACTTTTTCCAGTAATAATTAAGAAACTCATACAAGTCAAATGAAAAAATTTAAAACTGTTAACTCTAAATAACCTTAAAGTAATCCAGCGCCAAAATCGTATAGAAGATCAATGATGGAGTAAAAATATAGCTATCTATTCTATCGAGAATACCTCCATGACCAGGCAATAGGTTTCCAGAATCTTTTAACTTTGCATCTCTTTTCATCATTGATTCAATAAGATCTCCTACTAAAGCCATTAATGAAACAATGACCCCAAAAATGAAACCAATCAGCACTGCATTATTCCAATTAAATATTAAGGCAAATACAATGCCCGTAACAATAGAGCAAAGTATTCCACCTAATAGACCTTCAATTGTTTTACTAGGAGAAATGGGAGAAAGAAATGTTTTCCCAAATTTTTTCCCTATGAAGTATGAACCAATATCACTAGAAACAATTAAAAAACATGTAATTAGAGTTATCTTAAACCCAGTTAAGTTGGTGTAATTTGAAAATCCATTTCCACTATAGTGTGAACTCGCAACAATAGAATCTAGTTCTCTTAATTTAATCCAAAAGCTTGGTAGAAAACCCAAATAAAAAAGTCCAAATATAGATGTAGCAATATCAGCTATTTTGCCAGGTTTAGGCTGTAATAAAAGCCAAGTACAAATTAATATTGAGGAGATAGATAAAGTAGCATTTGATATTCCTTTTTCTAAAATTCCATTAACTTCAAGATATGTAGAAATTATTATTAATGAACAAGAGACTAAAGCTGTTTTTGTAGCAGGCTTTATACCCTTAAATTCAGCCATTCGAAAAAGTTCTAATAAAGCAAAATAAGTCAGTATGGTTACAGCAATTGTAAAATAGTATCCTCCTAGTGAAACCACTAAAAGCCCGAAGATTCCTATAATTAAGCCACTTTTAAATCTCATTAAATATTGTTAGGTTTTTAATACTTTTATGTAGAAATTATACAGATCTTCGCAATATTTACCTTTTTCAATAATCCAATCAACTCTTTCTTGATCTATTATTTCTCCAGGAATTACTAAAGGAATCCCAGGAGGATATGGACAAACAATTTCTGCACAAACTTTTCCAACAGATTCTTTAATAGGAATTTTATAAGATTTTTTCATCCATGCTTCTGAAGGAGTGATAGAGGGCATTTCTATAGATTTAAAAGGAGGCTTTATATTTTTTAATTGTTTATGCGGTTTAATAGTTAATAGTAGTTTATTCCATAAATTCTCTAAAATACCTACAAAATTTTTTTGCTTGGCAAATCCAAGCACAAAGGTTATTGTCATCATTTCGGGTAATTCTGCAATAAGTCCATTTTCATAAAAAAATTTATCAGCCGAAAAGCCATCAATTCCATATAATCCTGTATTTAAAATAATCTTAAAAGGATCATCATTTCTAACAACGGGAATTCCCCTTTTTAATAATTCATCAAAAGTATTTTTTGCTATATCAATTCTCTTTTGAAAATTCCTCAGACTATTAATTTCAATCCAATCATTTAAAGATTCCTCACAAGAAGACAGCAAAAGTGAATTAGGACTTGTAGTTTGAAGAAGATTTATACTTTGTTGAACATTTTCATGTTCTATTTTGGATCCATTTTGCCATAAAATTGCTGTTTGACTTAAGCCATTCAGGGATTTATGTAATGAATGAACAACAAGGTCTGCTTTCGAAGTCACGGCAGATTTTGGTAATCCATAATTATCACAAAATAAGAAATAGGCTCCATGAGCCTCATCTACTAAAACAGGTATACCCTTCTCATGTGAGAGATAAATAAGAGATTCTATATCGCTTGCATATCCTTGATAATAAGGATTAACTAAAACAATACCTGCCAATTGAATATTGTTCAATAACTTATTATTAAGAACTTTTTTAAACCATTCTGTTGTAATAGGTAGATAATGTCCTGTTTCTTCTGAATATTCAATATCAAATAGAATTGGGGTTAGATTTGCGATAATACAAGCTTTTATTACACAAGTATGAATATTTCTTGGCATTAATAGATAATTCCCTCGCTTAGCCATTGCTAAAATTCCTGATTGAATTAGACCAGAGGCGCCGTTAACACCAAACCAACATTGATTAGTAGAGAACTTTTTTGAAAAATAATTTTGCGCTTCAACTACTAACCCCTTTTTTGTTGTTGGAGATCCTAATTCTGGTAATTCTGGCAAGTCCCAGGAACCGGGATATTTTCGAAGTAATTTTATAATTTCTCTTGGCAAAGCTTTGCCTCTATTATGAGAGGGGAAAAAAAGTGATTTAAAAAATTTTTTTTTTAGAAAAGAAGAAATACTCATAAAGTATTATTGACTCTTATACAATTGTTGTAAAGAGTATTTTCATTTTTTATTTTTGTTAGACAAATGAATAAGTCAAAAATGCAATATTCACCAAAACATGATCTTATATGGATTATTTTAAGACCATGGATATTAATTCCAAGAACTTTATATATTTTACTTACTTTAATATTTTTCATCCTAAGGCTTGCCATCCAAGGATCGAGTAAAAATGAGAAAACACAGAAAGAATTATCAAAATATCTTTTTAATATAATTACAGATCTAGGGCCATGTTTCATTAAGCTAGGTCAAGCTTTATCAACCAGGCCAGACTTAGTAAGACAGGATTGGTTAACCGAATTAACAAAACTACAGGATAATCTTCCTCCTTTTGATCATAAAATAGCTTTAAAAACAATTGAAGATGAATTAGGTGATAAAGCTTCAAATTTATTAGTAGAATTTCCAAATGAACCAATAGCCTCAGCCAGTCTTGGGCAAGTTTACAAAGCTAAATTCAAACCTAATAGTTACGTAGCAGTTAAAGTACAAAGACCTAATTTAGAATTCATTATTAGGAGAGATATTGTTATTTTAAAAATATTAGCGAATATTTTATCTCCTTTTTTACCACTTAATATTGGAGTAGGTATTGGAGAAATAATAGATGAATTTGGAAAAGCATTATTTGAAGAAATTGACTATGAGAAAGAAGCAGAGAATGCAAAAAAATTCGCAAAACTTTTTAAAAATAATGATCAAGTTATTATCCCCAAAGTAATAGATGCCATCTCCTCAAAAAAAGTAATCACTACTTCCTGGATAGAAGGAGTAAAATTAAAAGATAGAAATGAACTAAAAAATAATGGTTTAATCCCATCTTCTTTTATAAGAACTGGAGTTATTAGTGGACTGCAACAATTATTTGAACACGGTTATTTTCACGCCGATCCACATCCAGGCAATATGTTTGCAATGAAAGGAGGTGATGAAAAAAATGGATACATAGCTTATGTCGATTTTGGAATGATGGACACAATCTCAGACTCAGATAGGCTTACTTTGATAAAAGCTATAGTTCACCTTATAAATAATGAATTTTTGCTCCTAGCAAAAGATTTCCAGAAACTAGGTTTCTTAAGTTCTGATCAAAATTTAGAAGTTCTTGTTAATCCTTTAAAAGAGGTACTAGGCGATTCATTAGGAAAAGAGGTTGGGAATTTTAACTTTAAGGAGATAACTGATAAATTTTCAAAGTTAATGTATTCATATCCCTTTAGAGTCCCTAGTAGATTTGCACTAATTATTAGAGCCGTAGTAAGTCAAGAAGGATTAGCTTTAAGACTTGATCCTGGATTTAAAATTATAAATATCGCATATCCGTATATCGCTAAAAAACTCTTAACGGACAACTCTGATGAAATTGTAAATATTCTTTTAGAAGTTATTTTCGATAAAAAAGGCAAAATTCAGCTAGAAAAATTAGAAAGTTTATTAAATATATTATTTAAGGATTCAGTAAATATTAATTCCGATTTAATCCCAGTAGCTAATGCAAGTTTAAAATTGTTTATAAGTGAAAAAGGTTCAGAAGTTAGAAAGAATCTTTTACTTAGTATCATTAAAGAAGACAGGATAGAGTTTGATGATGCTGAAAAATTATTTAATTTATTGAAAGAAACCTTTAGTCCTATTAAATTAGCTAAAAATGCAGTTAAGAATATAATATCTCCAGTTTAAAATAATACTTTCACATAATATTAATATTATTTCTTATAAATTTAATCTACTAAAATAAATTCAAAGCAATTTTAGTATTTATAGAAAAAATATTATTCTTTCTTATTATGTTAATTCCTAAATAAAAAATTAATAATACTTAAATATAAGAAAAAAATTTTTTAGTAAATGGATTAATTGCTGAAATAAGAATGAAAGTTAATCCTGCTAAAGATATAATCCAAATTAATGGAAAAATTATTAAGAAATTCATTTTTATGTTAGATACATTGCTCGCAAACAAACAGAAAACTAAATTTAACATTTTTTATCCACAAAAACAAAGAGCAATATTAGATTTTTTACTAAATAAATTTCAAAAGAGATCTTTTCCAATAAGGATAATAGATTTCCTTCGTCGATTCTTATCATTATTTAAAAATAATGGTGTTATTTATTATCAAGGAGTGTATCCCAAATTTCACTACCAAAAAAAATATATCGTTAAAATAAGAAACTTAAAAGATAACAAAAAATTGATTAAATGTAGAAATGAAATAACGTTAGATAATAAATTTATTCACCCAAATTTAATCACAACTATTAGGCAAAAAATTGAATATATGATTTTTATGGTAATCTTTAATGAATTTAGCAATAGGCAATTTAGGGGAAAATTAAATTTATTAGGTTATAAAGTTTTAGAATTGAAAATAATTTGTTTTGGGAAAATATTACTTGGAAGTTTCAAAGAAGGTGATTTGAAATTATTTAATAAAGTTATTTTAAGGACATAGAATTATGCGATTTTTAAATTTGAATAAGAATTCAGATGTTAAGACTAACAATAATACAGATATTACTGATCCCTATATTGAGATTGGTAATTTAACTAAAGAAGCAAGAATTGCTAAGAATTTATCAATAGATGATTTATCTAATTTGTCAAAAATCCCAAATTCAACACTAATAGCCATAGAAAAAAATAATAAGTCTTTACTGCCAAAATATCCTTTCAATAGATCAATATTGTTAAAATTAGAAGAATGTCTTTCAATAAAAAATCATCAACTTATTAAATTAGCTAATCAAAGTCGCAAACCAATAAAAAAAATCTCTAAAAGAAATTTTGTAATAAATAAATTAAATATTTTAACTACATGGCAAGGTAATTTAATTTATTTTTTTATTATTTTAATATCAATATTAGTACTGAATAGTTTTTATTTAAATAGCAGGATTATTGAATTCAAGTATATTGAAAAAAATATATCAAAATAAGCAAATTCATAAATAATGATTTATTAATTTATTCTTGAATATTCTCTACCTAGTTTTCCGTATTTTTTTAAAGAATAAATCAAAGACTCATTTAATTCTCTGATTTTCCATTTCCAATTATTTTCTATTGTACCAGGTGTATTTAACCTACTAGAATTATCTAAAGAGAGAATATCCTGGATTGGTACTATAAATAAATTAGCATTTGTTTTCATGCCCATTTCTATAATATTCCAAGGAGGGATATCAGATGATCCATATGTTTGATTAATTTCAATTCTTTTATGTTGATCTAAATCATGCCACCAAGAAATAGCAGTTGAATTATCATGAGTTCCAGTATAAACAACACAATTTGCGTCTTGAATATTTTTTGGTAAATAGGGGTTATCATTATTACCGTCAAATGCAAATTGAAGAATTTTCATTCCTGGCAAAGCAAAACTATTTCTTAAAGTTATTACATCTTCTGTAATAACTCCCAAATCTTCCGCAATTATTGGAAGTTTTGTTACTTTAAAAGCTTTGGTTATAGTTTTCAACAATTCTTTTCCTGGAGATTTTATCCAACTGCCATTTATTGCGTTCTTAGCTTCACCATCAACTCTCCAATATCCTGCGAATGCTCTAAAATGATCAACTCTTAGAATATCTACTAATTCAAACTGTCTCTTAAATCTTTTTACCCACCAATCATATTTTGTTCTTTGATGTTTAGCCCAATAGTAAACTGGTGTTCCCCATAATTGTCCCGTTGAAGAAAAATAATCAGGAGGTACTCCACTTTGAAAAATTAAGTTTCCTTCATTTGAAACAGAAAATAATGATTTATTACTCCAAACATCAACGCTATCTTTAGAAACATAAAAAGGCAGATCACCAATAAGTTTTATCTCTTTTTCACCTGCATATCTTTTTATCTTTATCCATTGTCGATTTAAATGCCATTGAAATAATTTTTTTACTAATATTTCTTTCACTCTTGAATTTATAAAATTCCTTATAGATTCCTCTTCTTTTAGCCTAAAAACTTTAGGCCATTCCCACCAGCCTTTATTATCGAATTCTTCTTTTAAAACCATAAAAACAGCATAATCTTCAACCCAAGGATTAATTTTGCACCAATTATTAAAATTATCTCTGATTATTTCTGATTGATTATTCCAATGATCCAATATATTATTTTCTATCAAAACTGATAAAGAGTCTGCCATTTTAAAATCAAAGGAATCATATTTTGCTCCTTCGGAAGAAATTTTTGAAATTTCTTGGTTTTCAGCGATGAAACCACTATTAATTAATTCATTAACGTCTAAGAACCAGGGATTAATTGCAAAACTTGATGGAGAACTATAAGGGGACCCTGTTTGATCTACTGGAGTTAATGGCAAGAATTGCCAATATCTTAATTTGTTAATTGATAATAAATTTATCCACTTCTTTAAACCTTCTCCAAATGTACCGCAATAACTCCCACCAGGTATAGATGAGGGATGCACAAGAATTCCAAGTGATCTTTGTGAAAGGAAAGAATCTACTAGTTGCATATTGAACAATTTACTTATTTTTAAACTTTCTAATAGGTATATATATAAATATCCACAAATTTGAAAACAAACCATTTAATAAAGGAACTTAAATAAAAATTTATTATCTGTTGTAAGGTCATATATTTATTGGCTAATCAATTATAAATTTGTCTAGATGTGAAGTTTTTGCTTTAAGAATGAAATTTTTTGTGTCAATTTAACATTAAAGACTACGATATTAATATGTACTTTAAATTGCAAATTTCGTGACTAGTTTTATCACGGCAGTGCAAAACGAACAGCCAAACTTTAATTTAAGCAATAGCAGACTTAGATTAGTAAGTGGTACTTCAAATCCAGAATTAGCAGAGGAGATTGCTAATTATTTAGGAATTAAGAATGTACCTTTAGTCTCTAAAAGATTTGCAGATGGGGAGCTATATGTTCAAATTCAACAATCAATTAGGGGATGTGATGTCTTTTTGATTCAGCCTACTTGTGCTCCAGTCAATGATAGCTTGATGGAACTTATGATCATGGTTGATGCATGTAAAAGAGCTTCAGCAAGACAAATTACGGCTGTAATTCCATATTTCGGTTATGCCAGAGCTGATAGAAAAACTTCTGGAAGAGAATCAATTACAGCTAAATTGACAGCTAATCTATTAGAAAAATCAGGTGTAGATAGAGTACTGGCAATGGATTTACATTCAGCTCAAATTCAAGGTTATTTTGATATTCCGTGTGATCATATTTATGGCTCCCCTGTTTTAATAGATTATCTCGAATCCCTAAATTTAGGAGAAATTGTAGTGGTTTCTCCAGATGTAGGAGGTGTGGCTAGAGCTAGAGCATTTGCGAAATTAATGAAAGATGCTCCATTAGCGATTATTGATAAAAGAAGATCAGCTCATAATATTTCTGAGAGTTTAACAGTTATTGGAGAAGTAAAAGGTAAAACCGCTATCCTTATTGATGACATGATAGATACTGGTGGAACAATATGTTCAGGAGCAAATTTACTGCGTAAAGAAGGAGCTAAACAAATTTTTGCATGCGCATCACATGCTGTGTTCTCTCCCCCATCAACAGAAAGACTAAGTAAAAAGGATTTATTTGAACAAGTTATTGTAACTAACAGTATTCCTGTCTCTGATAAAGAAGTTTTCCCTCAGTTAAAAGTATTATCTGTCGCAAATATGCTTGGTGAGGCTATTTGGAGAATTCATGAAGAGAGCTCAGTAAGCTCTATGTTTAGATAAATATCACTTTTTATTATTTTTTTTATTATTCTTTGAATCATCTTTAAGAAGATCACTTACTTTTTGAAATACATCTTTTGGAATGCTATCAGGACAATAATTCATCGCGGTTGAAACTATTTGAAACTCTGCACCTGCAAATAATTGCTGTCTCTCTAATTTAGTATCTCCCAATTCTTTTATAAGTCCTCCGTGCTTTCCCTCTAAAACCTGTACATAAGTCGCTGTAGCAACTCCAAGAGCTTTTGGGAATTCGACTCCAGCTTTTTCAGCGATACACAAATATGAAGCACCCATGCCTTTATAAAGATATAAATCTTTATCATCAGCAGGAATTAGTTTTTTATTAGCAAGAACCTCATTGTTTCTAAGATTGACATCCATTAATAAACTTAAAAGAATTAAAGGGAAAGAAATTATTCTTAAAAACTTACCAGAAAAAAATTTCAAGGTCATTAATATTTTTTTATTAGTTATTCAAAGATAACATTATTTATTTTTGATTTAAATTTTATTAATAGAATTTATGAAACTATTCTTGTCTCATGATGAGTTTCTACTATTTCAAGAATATTTTTATTCCATGAATAAATAACTCTGTATCTGAAATTATCCATATCAATAAGTCGAGTATGCTCAAGAATATACCAATCTTCATATGAAGATTCGAAAATCATTTCATGTTCATCAACTTGTCTAATATTTGATATTCCATTTTTCTCACTTAGATAAAACTTTTCTCTTATTAACTGATGATCTTTTAAATATGCTTCCATTTCTCCTGACTCTTTAAATTCAGGATTTTCATTAAAGAATTCATATTTTTCTGATGGTGACCAAGAAAATTTATAATGAGATTTCCATTCATTTTTATTAGTTAAACCTTCAATTTTTAAATTCATGCAAATACTATATCTCTTATTTTTCTTTTTCATAAAATAGGATCTTTCAGATTTCCATGAGCCAATATTTCTAGAGAACCATCGTTTTAAATTACTATTTAATGAAAGATTTGGCGAGTTCAAACCTGATATATCTATATTGTTATTTTGATTAATAGCTACCATTTCATTAAATAGGTCTATCTATTTTTTAGCTTATCTGTAAAATTAGTTTAAATATCTTAAGGTGTTTATAAGCATTGACAGCTTTTCAACACTTCTTAAAACTATTGAATGATAAAAAAGAGCTAAAATTAATACTTGTCGCATCTAGAGGCCATCTTTCTAGAGGTGATTTGCGCGCGTTAGTTGATTATCTTGAAAGTGATAATCATGAGTTTGAAATATCTCTTCAGATTTCTGATCCAACAGAGCAACCTGAGTTATTAGAGTTACATAGATTAGTTGCCATACCAGCTTTAATTAAGGTTTCCCCTTCTCCTAAACAAATCTTCGCAGGAAGTAATATTTATAAGCAATTACGAACTTGGCTTCCCAGATGGAAACAAGAAAGATTAGTTAAAAATCTTGGAATCAATCTTCAAGCCTCAAAACTTGATACGACCAGGACTCAAAAAGAGATCCTTTTAGAGGATGAGCTCTTGGTATTGCGTCAGGAAAACGAAACATTAACTAAAAGAATCGAATCCCAAGAAAGATTATTGAGAATGGTCGCTCATGAATTGAGAACACCATTAACTGCAGCTACACTTGCCGTACAAAGTCAGAAGCTAGGCCAAATAAATTTAAAAAAACTTCAAGAGGTTATTAAAAGACGTTTAGAAGAAATAGAGCTTTTGTCTCAAGATCTACTAGAGGTAGGCACTACAAGATGGGAAGCATTATTTAACCCACAAAAAATCGATCTAGGAAATATCTCGGCGGAAGCAATTCTCGAATTAGAAAAATTCTGGAGATTGAGAAAAATAGTTATTGACACAGATATCCCCTCTGATTTACCAAGTGTTTTTGCAGATCAAAGAAGGATGAGACAGGTATTTTTAAATTTGATTGAGAATGCTTTAAAGTTTTCAGAAGATGCTGGATCAATAAAAATAACTATGATTCACAAAACCAATCAATGGGTTGAAGTCACAATTTGTGACAAAGGCCCAGGTATTCCTAAGAATGAACAACAAAGAATATTCCTTGACAAGGTAAGACTCCCACAGACATCAGAGGAGACTTCTGGCTTCGGCATTGGCTTATCTGTATGCAGAAGAATAGTTGAAGTGCATGGCGGAAGAATATGGGTTGTATCAGAAATCAACGAGGGTTCTTGTTTTCATTTCACAGTTCCTGTGTGGCAAGGTCAAAATAAAGATCAACAGGACTTGACGAAAGGTTAGTTTCCCCCTTAATTTTTAATTAGCTATTATGCTATTCCTTGGCCCCATCGTCTAGAGGCCTAGGACACCTCCCTTTCACGGAGGCGACAGGGGTTCGAATCCCCTTGGGGCTATTAAAATAATTTCTAAAGTGAAAGCCTAGCTTGTTTATCAACAGCTATTAAGTTTTCACTTAGATCTCTTTTTAATCTTTTTTCTATCATTGCGATAGGCATCCATTGACATCCTTTTACAGTTAAATCATAAATTAAAGAATTTTTTACAGAATTATTCATAGATTGAATTTGCCAACTACCCTCGAATCTTCGGAAATCTCCCTTAATTAATTTAAATTTTATAAGGCCAAGTTCTTTTTCTTCATATAAATCTAAAAAAACTTCAGCAGAAAATTTTATACCTAAAAAATCTTGAGAACCAATTTGCTTGAGATGAAAATTATTTTCATTTCTAAAAAGAGTTTTACTTGATATGAGATTTGGGATGAAAAGATTAAGACGATCATAATCAGTCAATACATTCCAAAGAGAATCAAAATTTGCGATTGTGGTAAGTTGAGCGGCCAGCCTTCTTGCACCATCAGGGAGTTTTTCCATTGTTTGCTCAATGGTCTTGTAATCATTTATTTCATCTTGATTTAATGATTCTTGAGAAAAGTCCATTAACAAATATTTTTAGGAAGGGGAAAATCTTCATTGAGTAACTATACCCATAAATTCCTAAATTTAGATAAAAAACTTTTTTTTTTTAAATTTATTCCGATCTCAAAACGTAACCATTTTTGTAAATTGAATACATTTTTGTGTACAACTTGATAATCTCTTATAAAAGTAATTTACAAAATGGCTTACTCGGAAGCAAAAGTTATTGCAGGTGGATTAGCTCACATCCCAATAATAATTGGAATTTTTTGGCTCATAAGAAGTTATTTCAACAAAAGAACAAATAATTTTGAGTTGGCTCAAAAATCAACAAAAGTAAAACCTCCCATAAAAAAAGTTGAGAACAAAGCCGTAGCAAATAATAAAGTCGAAAGCAAAGGTTCTGATACTAAAAAGCTTGAAAATAAAGTTTCTGATACTAAAAAGCTTGAAAATAAAGTTTCCGATGCTATCAAGCCTGAAAATAAAGTTACTAAAACTAATAAAGTCACTAATAAAGTTTCCGATGCTATCAAGCCTGAAAATAAATCTTCAGAATCCATAAGTTCAGAAATAAAAACAGTCCCTCCAAAAACCGAAGAAAATACTAAAATTGATCAAAAGCCCTTAAATAAAATGAAACACGCTGACGTTCCAGTTAATACCTATAGACCTAAGACCCCATTTGTAGGGACTGTCAAAGAAAACTATAGCCTTCTTAAAGAAGGAGCTATAGGAAGAGTTAACCATATTACTTTCGATTTATCAGGCGGAGATCCTTTCTTGAATTATGTTGAAGGCCAAAGTGTTGGAATAATGGCTGCTGGTGAAGATACAAACGGTAAACCACACAAGTTAAGGTTATATTCTATTGCCAGCACAAGGCATGGAGATGATTTTGAGGGAAATACAGTTTCCCTATGTGTGAGACAACTTCAATACGAAAAAGATGGCCAAACAATTAATGGAGTTTGTTCAACATATTTATGTGATATAAAACCTGGAGATCAAGTTAAGATTACTGGTCCTGTAGGAAAGGAAATGCTCCTTCCAGAGGATGAGGATGCAAATATAGTAATGCTTGCCACTGGAACGGGTATAGCCCCAATGAGAGCGTACCTAAGAAGAATGTTCGAACCCTCAGAAAGGGAAAAGAACAATTGGAATTTCAAAGGAAAAGCTTGGCTGTTTATGGGAGCTCCAAAATCTGCAAATCTTTTATACGAAGAGGACTTACAAAGATACTTACAAAATTATCCTGATAATTTTAAATATACAAAAGCAATTAGTCGAGAACAGCAAAATACAAAAGGTGGCAGAATGTATATCCAAGATAGAGTTTTAGAGTCAGCTAACGAACTCTTCAATATGATTGAAGATGAGAAGACTCACATATATCTTTGTGGATTAAAAGGTATGGAGCCTGGCATTGATGAAGCAATGACAAAAGCTGCAGAAGAGAAAGGACTTAATTGGGCAGAATTACGACCTCAACTTAGAAAAGCTGGTAGATGGCATGTTGAAACTTATTAAAATTTAAACTTATTACTTTTTTACTTTTTGGTTTAGACACATTTCGTAGCGCTATTATAAAAAATCGATGACTTTATTTATAGATAGTATCTCAACTAGGTATGCAATCTTCTATAAGTAATCCATTAAGATTAGGTTTAAGACAAGAAAGAGTTATTCCTCCGCAATGTTTAGTAATTTTTGGGGCGAGTGGAGATCTTACACATAGGAAACTTATTCCTGCTCTTTTCGAGCTTTTTCTTCAAAGACGATTGCCCAGTGAATTTGCCATAGTTGGATGCGCTAGAAGGCCTTGGAGTGATGAAGAATTTAAAGAAAAAATGAGACTGAAACTATGTGACAAAATATCCTCTTATGAGCAAGAGTGGACTAAATTTACAGAATTTCTTTTTTATGAACCTGTAGATCTTCAAGAAGAAAGTCATGTCAAACGACTATCTCAAAGATTAATTGAAATTGATAGATTAAAAGCTACTCATGGTAATAAAACTTTCTATCTTTCCGTATCACCAAATTTTTATGAAGGGGGATGTAAATCACTAAAAAATGTAGGTTTATTGGATGATCCTATCAAGAGCAGAATTGTTATTGAAAAGCCATTTGGTAGAGACTATAGCAGTGCAAGAAAACTTAATAAGATAGTGCAAAGTTGTGCAAATGAAAGCCAAATTTATAGGATAGATCATTATCTTGGTAAAGAAACCGTTCAAAATATCTTAGTTTTAAGATTTGCAAATACAATTTTTGAACCTATATGGAATAGAAATTACATTTCAAACATACAAATCACCTCTTCAGAAACAGTTGGTGTTGAAGATAGAGCGGGGTATTATGAGACCTCAGGAGCACTTAGAGATATGCTGCAAAATCATTTAACCCAAATGCTTGCAGTAATTGCTATGGAACCTCCAGGTAAATTTGATCCTGAAGCGATAAGAAACGAAAAAGCAAAGGTTCTACAAGCATCAAAATTAGCTAATGAGATAGAACCTTGGAATTGTTGCATAAGAGGGCAATATGAAGAAGGTGGCAATTATGATAATCCACTAAAGGGTTATAGAGACGAAAATGGCGTTGGCAAAAATAGCACAACTGAAACATACATAGCAACAAAAATCTTTATAGATAATTGGAGGTGGCAAGGCGTTCCTTTCTATTTAAGAACAGGAAAAAGGCTTCCAAAAAGATTAGGTGAAATTGTTCTTACTTTTAAAGATGTTCCTGTTCATTTATTCGAGTCTACAATTATTAATCCTGCCCCAAATCAGCTTATAATTAGAATCCAACCCGATGAAGGTGCAACCTTTAAATTTGAAGTAAAATCACCTGGATCAGGAATGAGATCAAGACCTGTAGAAATGGAATTTTCATATGATGAATCTTTTGGAGAACCCTCTGATGAAGGTTATGTAAGGCTCCTGGCTGATTCTATGTTAGGAGATCCAACACTTTTTACGAGAAGTGATGAAGTTGAGGCGGCATGGAAACTTTACACTCCCCTTATTGAATTAATGGAGAATGCTCCCTGGAAACTCCCCGTATATAAATATGAGTCAATGACTTGGGGCCCCCCGGAATCTGATCAATTATTAGCTAAAGATAATATTTTTTGGCGCCGACCCTAAATTTTATTATGAAACCTCAACTAACTTTGCAGACCCCTTTAGAACTTCCAGCTCATGAAATCCCTAATTATTTGAAAAAATTATGGATTTCAAAAGATGATCTTGATTCAGGAGCAAATACCTTCTCTTTAATAGTTTGGCAGCCTTCATGGCTCGAACAATGTTTTGTAAAAAGTAAATTAATTAATGGTCCTATCACAGGATATTTAACTGAAGAAATAATAACGTCTGCAAAGAAATTAATTTTAGAAAATGGATTACCTTTAGCTACTCCCTTGCAAAGCAGAGAATTGATAGATTTATTAAATAAGAATATTTTTGATGATTCTTTTGAGGATCTAAGAGGACAATTCTTTGAATCCTCAATAAGTACACTAAACCCAAGAAGAATAATTACACTAGCACCTACAATTCAGGATAAATATGACATTAAGACTTTCGTTTCAGCATATTGTCCATTAAGTGATGAAATAAGAGATCAAACAATATGCGGCGATTTAGTTGTGTTTAGAGGGAGTATAAATTCAATATTTACAGAAGGACTAAAAATTATTGAAAAGTTATCAATCGATGACCTCCCTTCATGGCTTTGGTGGAATGGGAGCTTAGATGATTCACCAGAGATTTTTGATTATTTTTCAAAGGAAGGAAAAAGATTGATAATTGATACGGCAAATGGTTCTTCGGAAAGATGTATAGATATTCTTACTAATGCATTAAAATCTAAAAGAGCAATTAACGATTTAAATTGGGTTAGGTTAAAAAGTTGGAGAGAATCTTTAGCAATGATATTCGATCCTCCCTCTAGAAGAAATTTACTTGAGCACATAACCCAAATAGATGTAGATATCGAAGGAGATAATATAGTTCAAGCTTTATTTTTAATCTCTTGGATTAGCGATAAGTTAAATTGGCAACTTGTAGAAGCTAAAAAGGAAAACGAAATTACACTTATTAAATTTAAAAGAGATAACGGAGATTACATATTGACTTCCATAAATCCCATGCCTATTGGTAACCCTAGTATTCATTCAGGGCAAGTTATAGGCTTAAGATTGATATCAAAAGTTAGTAAAGATCCCAAAAAAAATACATGCATAATCCTTGGATCAGAATCTGCGGAGTGTATGAGATTAGAAGCTGGGGGCATGGCGGATATGCACCTCATAGAAGAAGTTGTCCCTAGTTTTCTTATGTCTTCTGAAGCCGACGTGAGTAAATTATTGGCAAGTAGTAGAGGAGACACCAGTCCTTTATTTGAGAATAGTATAAATATAACCTCAAAAATCTTTGAAATTTTAAAATTGTAGAGATCAATGTCCTGCATTATTTCAGCACCTGCAACTGGTAATGGAAAAACAACAGTCTCACTCTTGATATCTAGTTGGGCTTATTCAAAAGGATTAAAACTTCAAACATTTAAAGTAGGTCCAGATTATCTAGATCAACAACAACTAAGTTCCATTGGTCATCCAATTTGTAGAAACTTAGATATTTTCCTCAGCGGAGAGAAATGGATTAAAAGAACATTTATCAAATATGCAAGTGAGATGGATCTAGCACTCGTTGAGGGAGCAATGGGTCTCTTTGATGGGTTAGGATCAACTGATTTTTCTAGCACAGCCAATGTTGCAAAGGTTTTAAAATTGCCAATAATATTTATCGTTGATGCCAAGGGTAAAGTAGCTTCACTTTTGCCTTTATTAAAAGGGTTTAAAGATTTTGATAATGAGGTTTCAATAAAAGGAATCATCTTTAATAATGTGAACTCAGAAAGACACCAAAAATTGATTAATGAAGTTTTTAAAAATGAATCAATTCAAATCCTTGGTTTTTTGCCGTTCAATAAGAAAATAGCCCTAAGTAAGGGGAGATTAGGTTTAACTTCCCCCAATGAGTCAGAAAAAATAATTGATATAGATTACTTTGCAAATTTTGCAGAAAAACATTTAAATATTTCAAAAATAATTAAATTATTAAAGCCCCCTGATAAAAAGAACTATAGGTTTGAATATTCAAATTTAATTAAGTTAAAAGATAATAGACCAGTTGCAATAGCCGAAGATAAAATATTTCATTTTCAATATCCAGAGACAAAGGAATACCTAAAAGAGATTGGGATACCTGTTATTTCATGGAATATATATGACGATGAAGAGATTCCAATCGAAGCAAAATCATTAATAATTCCAGGCGGTTTTCCTGAAAAATATGCAAAGCATATTAGTTCTTCAAAAAGAAGCTTGAATTCTTTGAGGAATTTCTATAAGAGGGGTTTTATTTATGCAGAGTGTGGAGGAATGATGCTTTTAGGCCAATCAATTCAAGATCAAAATGGTTACAAGTTTAAAATGGGAGGAATATTACCCTTGAAATTTAAAAAGGGGAATTTATCAGTTGGCTATAGATATATAAAAGGAAAAAAAGAATCATTATTTTTAAAAGAGAATCAATTGCTTAGGGGACATGAATTTCATTACTGGCAAATTGAAAAAGACTATTTTATTCCAGATAAAGATCTCAAAAGTACATCCGAATTTAGATCCTCTTGGGATATCAAATCATGGGGTACTAACTATACAGAGGAGGGGTTAGAAAATAAATACATACATGCGAGCTGGATACATTTGCATTTTCCAAGCAATACTCATGTATTGAAAAACTTATTAAACATTACTCAAAGTCTTTTATAGAAATCAGTTGATAATCATAGAAAAAATTTCATAAGGAGAGCCAAGATAAACAATTCCAGGAAGAGTAATTAATGGTCCAAGAAAACTTCCAACAACAACCTCTAATTTTGTATGTCCTAATGATTCTTTTAGAAAATTCTCCTTGTTTTTATCTAATTCCCTTGAAATCTTATTTATCTCAATTGCCTGCATACCAGCTGATCTGCGAATACCGCTTGCATCATACATAACTATCAGAGAAATTCCTACTGATAGAGCAAATGCAGGATTATCGAATCCTAATTCCCATCCAATTCCTGCTGACAATGCAGAGATTAATGCAGAATGACTTGAAGGCATCCCACCTGTCTGAAAAACAATTCCAAATCGTAATTCACCCTCCGAAAAGAGATTAAATATTATTTTTAGAAGTTGAGCTGTAACACATGATACTAAGCTCCAAAAAAGCAGTTGATTTTTTAATAGTTCTGATAACTCTGTCATATTTGAATAAATTTTTATCTATCTCTATTAGTAATAAAATCAGCAAGCGCAATTAAGCAAATTGCATCATCCCCCCATGGCATTATTGCTTCCTTAGCATTGTTAACTAAACTTAATGCTCTTTTTTTAGATTCCTCCAATCCAAGTAATTTTGGATAAGTGGTCTTATCAGCCAAAAGATCTTTACCCGCTGTTTTTCCTAAAATCTCACTATTAGATGTAACATCTAAAATATCATCGATGATTTGGAATGCCAAACCAATCCCCCTTGCATATTTAGTAAGAGCCTCAAGCATTATTGTATCTGCACCAGCTATCATAGCCCCAGTCCTTACACAAGCTTTTAGGAGAGCGCCTGTTTTATGTAAATGAATATATTCTAAAGTTTCAAGATCAACTTCTTTACCCTCACACTCTAAATCGACTACTTGACCACCGACTAACCCTGGTGCACCAGCTACCAATGACAGTTCACCTACAACATTTAAAAGCCTTTCAGGACTAACTCCAGGGCTTCTTAATGAGACCATCTCAAAAGCTCTTGTAAGCAATGCATCGCCAGCAAGTATAGCGATAGCATCTCCGTATACTTTATGGTTTGTAGGTCGTCCTCTCCTTAAGTCGTCATTATCCATTGACGGTAAATCATCATGAATAAGTGACATCGTATGGATCATTTCAATAGCAACTGCTGTGGGCACTGCAAAACTTGGATCACCTCCCGCCAAAGAACAGGATGCTAAACATAAAATAGGTCTTATCCTTTTTCCGCCAGCCAACAAAGAATATCTCATTGACTCTCTAAGTATTTCTGGTTTTTCTGGTGAAAGTGAAAAGTCAAGAGCGTCTTCAACGACCTTTTTCGTCTCTATCAGATATTTTTCAAAATCAAACTCGGAAGAATTAACTTTATTCATTATCTAAATTCTTAAATTTTTTAAACTGTTCTTTTGTTTCATGGTAAGAGATCTTTCAAAGTTGAATTAAGTCCGCACCTTTTTTGCCAACTATAAATTGTGTTTACTAACAACATCGTAACTGTCATTGGCCCAACGCCCCCAGGAACTGGGGTATATGCCAATACTTTAGATACAACATCTTCTAATTTTACATCCCCGCATAATTGAGTTGTACCATTATTTGAACTTTTTAATCTATGAATCCCAACATCGATGACAACAGCTCCCTCTTTGATGAAACTTGAATCTATTAAATTTGGTTTACCTGCAGCTACTATTAATATATCTGCCTTATTTGAAATTTCCTTTAAATTAGTTGTTTTAGAATGGGTAATTGTTACAGTCCCATTTAAATTTAGCATCATTAAAGCAATTGGTTTACCAACAAGAAGACTTCTTCCTATAACTACAATCTGTTTACCTGAAATTGTTATTTTTTGAGAGTTTAAAAGGTTAATAATACCTGCAGGTGTACAAGATCTTAATCCAGATTCATTTTTTAATAACTTCCCAACATTATTTTCATGTAATCCATCTACGTCTTTAGTGGGAGATATTTTACTAATCAATTTTTGTGCATCCAATTGTGAGGGTAAAGGTAATTGCAACAATATGCCATCTACCTCAGCATTTAAATTTAATTTATTTAATAATTCTTCTAAGTCTCTATTACTTACATCTTTATCTAAATGAAAAAGTAAACTTTTAATTCCTACCCTTTCGCATGCCTTTTCTTTGTTTTTTACGTACACTCCACTGGCGGGATCATCTCCTACCCTTATGACAGCTAAGCTGGGTGGTCTTTCCCCTTCTTTAGTCCCTTTATGAATATCATTTTTTAATTTTTCTTGAATCTCTAAAGATAATTGTCTACCATCTAATTTTATTGGCATTTTAAAAAAGTTCTCCTTTTTAATATAAGATGCCTATAATTTGAAGAAAAAGAAATAGATTAAAATATATTCTGTGCAAAACCTTACATGGCTATTAAAGAAAATAAATATTTATTGGGTAAGAAGTCAGTTACCATCGAGGTTGCCAACTCCGTTCCAAAAGATTGATAACTTAGTTATTTTTCTGATTTGTATCCTTATATCAATAATTTCATCATTTAAACTTCTAGACTTCAAACCTTTAAATCCAGAAATAGTTTTTTCTTGGTCTGTTACGTTCTTGGAGATTTTGTTCTGTTGCATATCTTTGATTTATATTTCAAAGAAAGAGAGTCCCACTATTAATGCAAGGCAAATAATTCTTATTCTTGGATTATTATTAATAGCCCAAGGGATTAAATTAAACTTTTCAACCTATAGTCCTCTATCAATAATTGTTCCTCCTGCTCTAATAATTTCCCAAGGCATGGGTACCCTAACTGCTCTTACATGGGTATCAATAGCCTGTATAAATTGGCCAGGTTCAGTCAATTTAGTAAATAACAATTTACTGTTAATAACATTTATCTCAGCATGCATTGTATCAATCCTTGGTGGAAAGATTAGAGGTAGAGCTCAACTACTTCAAATATCAATACTCGTACCTTTTGGAGCACTTATTAGTCAATGGATTATTTTGTTTGCAAATGATAAAAATTATAGATATTACAATATTCCAAATTTGTTAATAAGTCCTGGGGATATTTTTTCGGATTTTATTCTTTTAGCAATTCTAATGTTGGTGACAATTTTAATTATGCCAATTTTGGAATCAATTTTTGGTCTATTAACAAAAGCTAGACTTCTTGAGCTTGCTGATCAAGAAAAACCTTTATTGAGAAAACTATCCGTTGAGGCGCCTGGAACTTTTGAGCATACACTTTTAATATGCGGCTTAGCTGAGGAGGCCACAAGGATGATAGGAGGAGATGTTGATCTTATAAGAACAGGAGCTTTATACCACGATATTGGTAAACTTCATGCGCCTAATTGGTTTATAGAGAATCAAACTGGATCTACAAATCCTCATGACAAGCTTGATAATCCAATCTTAAGTGCAGAAATCTTACAAGATCATGTTGATAAAGGTTTAAATTTAGCAAGAAAATATAGACTTCCAAAACCATTAGCATGTTTTATCCCAGAGCATCAAGGTACTTTAAAAATGGGATATTTCCTTCATAAAGCAAAAGAAAAAAATAGTGATGTTTCAGAAAGTATTTTTCGCTACAAAGGCCCTATCCCACAATCAAAAGAGACTGCTATTTTAATGCTTGCAGATGGTTGTGAAGCTGCATTAAGAGCTATGAAAATAGATGCTAATGACCATGAAGCAATTACAACAATTTCTAAAATTATTAAATCAAGAGAAAATGATGGTCAATTATCAAAAAGTAATTTATCAAAAGCAGAAATTTTTCTTATCAAAAAGTCTTTTTTAAATGTTTGGAAAAGAATTAGACATAGAAGAATTCAATATCCAACATCAAAAAACAATACTTTTTCCTAAAAGTTATAGTCTAATTTTCCTTCGATGCTTTGGAAGGCACCAATACAGCAATGCCATAACACTTAATAGAGATGTTGCCAGAGTTACTCCACCAAGGCCTATAAAATCTCTAAGATTAATTAACCGTACTATTGAATAAGGTAATGCCCCTGAAATTACCATTGAAAGCGAAATCAAAGTAAGAGTAACGCCCCATTTTTTTTCTGCTAATAAAGCCGATGAAGAGACAATTCCAACAATTGCTGCAGGCCATCCCAGACTGATAGCTAAAGTAATATTTGCAACTTTTAGAGGAGGACCATAGCTTATTACTAAAGCTATTACGGGTAAAGCTATGACATTACTAATCAAACCTATCCAGGATAGGGACCAGTAGCCAATTATCCTATCTCTCATTGAATATTTAACTATTATTAAATTAAGATTACCACTTATTAAAATAAAAGACAGCAAACTATTAATTGAGAAATTAATAATTTTAATCTAAGTTACACTCTTCTTTTTTTTCAACAGCATCTTTTTGTGGGTGTATAGAGTCCTTTTTCTCAGTAAAGATTAATCTATTTAAAGCATTTACATAAGCATTAGCTGACGCTACCACAACATCTGTATCGGCTGAATGTCCAGAATAAATCTTACCATTATTCCTTATCCTAATAGTTACTTCACCAAGAGCATCAATTCCTTCGGTAACGGACTTAACAGAAAACTCTATAAGCTCATTAGGAACTTTAGCAAGAGTATTTAATGCTTCACAAACCGCATCAACAGGCCCAGTTCCTAAAGCGACAACAGTACTTTCAGTTAATTCCTCAGTATCATACAAGGTTATTGTAGCTGTGGGCTTAGATGAATTTCCGCAGCTTACTTGTACAAGTTTTAATTGAAATTTTGATTCAGGAAGTTGAACTTGTTCACTTACAATCGCTTCTAAATCTCTATCAGTTATTTCTCTTTTCCTATCAGCTAACTCCTTAAAACGTGCAAAAGCCTCATTTAAGTCTTCTCTACTTAAGTCGTACCCCATTTCTTCTAATCTTGCTCTTACAGCACTTCTCCCACTAAGTTTTCCTAAAGAAATTTTATTATCACTAAGCCCAACAGTTTTTGCATCTATTATTTCATAAGTTAATCTATTTTTAAGAACTCCATCCTGATGAATTCCTGACTCATGTGCAAAAGCATTTGCTCCAACAATTGCTTTATTTGGTTGAACATTCATACCAGTCAAATTTGAAACCAAGCGTGATGTCTTTGTGATTTCTTCAGTTCTTATAGCTGTTAAGGGAGTTGGAGAATCTGGGCTTCTATTAAAGAATTTATTATAAAAACTCTTTCTAACATGTAATGCCATAACAAGCTCTTCAAGGGATGCATTCCCCGCCCTTTCTCCTATCCCATTTATTGTGCACTCAAGTTGTCTTGCTCCGTTCTTCATTGCCTCTAGGAAATTAGCGACTGCTAACCCTAAATCATTATGTCCATGAACAGAAAGTACCGCCTCATCAATATTTGGTACATTTTTATTTATGTCAGCTATTAATTTTCCGAATTCGGTGGGCGTCGTAAAGCCAACCGTATCAGGAATATTTATAGTAGTTGCTCCAGCAGAAATTGCTAATCCAATAACTTCATAAAGAAATTCTGGATCACTTCTTGATGCGTCTTCGCAAGAAAATTCGACATCATCTAAAAATGATTTAGCATAACAAACCATTTCTGGAACTATTGATAAAACGTCTTTTCTAGATTTCTTAAGTTTATGTTCTAAATGTATATCACTAGTGGCAATAAAAGTATGAATCCTTTTTTTTGGAGCAGGACTTAGTGCTTCATAACATGCCTTAATATCATTTTTAGATGCACGCGCAAGTCCACAGATTATTGGTCCATTCTTACCACCTACAACCTCAGCAATTTTATTAACAGCTTTAAAATCTCCTGGGCTTGCAAATGGAAAGCCCGCCTCGATGATATCTACCCCTAATCTTGCTAATTGATGAGCTATGGCTAATTTCTCTTCTAGATTTAGGCTAGCACCTGGGGATTGCTCCCCATCCCTCAATGTGGTATCAAATATTAGTATTCTGCCAGGATCTTTGGACATTTGATTACTAATTGTTATTTATATGATAATTGAATTAAAAAATAATTACTAGATTCTAACTAAAAAAATAAATCATATTTAATTAATTATCAAAAAATTAGTTAAATTATTTTATCAAAAACGATTTTTAAACATAACTAAAGTATTCTTTAAAAAAGTTATTGAAGATTTTGATCCAAAATTAAAAACTTTAAATTTAAAATTTTTTAAAATTTCATATAAATGCTGGACAATAAAAAAGATGAGAATTATTTAGGGAAATTAGCATTTGTCCTCCATGCACATCTACCCTATGTTAGAAAAAGTGAAAAGAATTCCTTAGAAGAGGATTGGTTATTTCAGGCAATTTTAGAATCCTATTTACCTTTACTTCAAGTAATGGAGTCCTCAGAAAAGCTTAATGACAATGGCAAATTGACAATTAGTTTATCACCTACTTTATTATCCCTTTTAAAAGATCCAGAAATAAAAGCAAAGTTTCCTGAATGGATAATGACAAGAATAGATTTACTTAATGAATTATCAAGAGAAGATAAAGCATACTCTGAATTTCTTCTAAAAAGATTACAAAAGCAATTAAAGGACTGGGAGAAATGCCAGGGAGACTTAATCATAAGATTTAAAAATTTATCTAAAACTGGCTTCTTAGATATCATGACTTGTGCCGCTACTCATGGATACTTACCAATATTAAGAGAAAATGAGGAAACGGTAATTGGGCAAATTAAAACGGCTACTTATTTTCATGAAAATATTTTTGAATTTAAGCCACTAGGTATATGGCTACCTGAGTGTGCTTATTATGAAAATCTTGATAATATCCTTCTTAATTGTGGAATAAGATATGCAGTTCTAGATGGACATGGTATTTTAAATTCAAAACCTAGACCACGGTATGGCGTTTATGCGCCAATCTGTTCCAGAAGAGGGGTTGCCTTCTTCGGTAGAGATAGTGAATCAACTCTTCCTGTTTGGTCATCAAGAGAAGGTTTCCCAGGACATGGTTCATACAGAGAGTTTCATAAAGATTTAGGCTGGGAAATGCCTATATCAAAATTGAAAGAGAAAGGAATATCTAGTAGTAGGCCACTTGGATTGAAATTTCATAGAATAACAAATAGTCAAACCACTCTCGGTGAAAAAGACTATTATCGAGAGAAAGAAGCGAATAATAAAGCAAAAGAAGATGCAGAAAATTATCTTCTTCAAAGATCAGAACAATTAAAAAATTTAAAAATATCAAGTTCATTCAATCCCATTTTAGTGGCTCCATTTGATGCTGAATTATTTGGACATTGGTGGTATGAGGGTCCAATATTCTTAAATCATATTTTTAAAAATTCATCAAAATATGCAATTAAATTAACTCATTTAAGAGAAATATTAACTAACAAACCTCAAATTCAAATCTGTGACCCTTCACCATCTAGCTGGGGACAAGGTGGTTATCATAATTATTGGTTAAATGATAAAAATTCATGGATTGTTCCTGAGATAAGTAAAGCAGGAGAAACTTTCACACGAATTGTTTCAAGAAATTCTTTTAATGATATTAAAATAAGAATTTTAAAGCAAGCTGCTCGAGAATTACTTTTAGCTCAGTCTTCAGATTGGAGTTTCATTCTAAGAGCAGGAACTACTACTGAACTTGCAAGAGATAGAATTAATCGACATCTTTCAAGATTTTGGAAACTAGTTGAATATCTTGAAAAAGACTTTGAAGATTATGTTTTCTTAAAGACAATTGAAGAAGAGGATCGGATATTTCCAGAGGTAAATATAAGTAATTGGGAAAAAAGAAATTAATTTATTTTAAGCATTCCTAATTTTATTTTTAAAGGAGACTTTATAAACATTTTAGACATTACATAAATTAATTTTGGTAAAGGTAAGGTGTTAGTCAAAAAACCTGACCACTCTTTTGTTGATAATTGAAAAAAATTAAGGAAAAAACTTCTAAGCATTTTTTCATCAAAACTCATCAACCTTTTAAGACCATACTGATAAAGTTTATGCCTTTGTTTTAATTCGAAAGGCCATAAAACATCCCAACCTTTTTTTGCTAATTCAATAGAACTTAAATTTGGATCTTTTAAAAAAATCTTTAATTTTTTAGCAAGCATAGGAGATCTTCTTAAAAGAGATCCGACCATATATCCAGAAGCAGGATGTACCATACTTGCCGCTCCGCCGAACGCAAGAATTGCTTGATTTCTCAATGGGAGGGGAAGATTCATAGGGAATAGACAATCTTCTTCATGAAAAATTTCTTTAATTTGAATATCTTTATTACTAAGTCTTCTAATAAGTCTTTTCTTTAAAAACTCTTTGGATAAAGGTGGATAACTTGCGAGTGATGTTTCCTCAACGAAAAAAACATCATTCCCCAAATCCATAGCATAAAGAAAAGATGGAGACTCTTGAAGTTCCTTCTTGCTTAAATGATCAGATCTATAATCCATTAACACAAATTGTTCTTTTTCAACAGGTGGGGAAGAAAATTTGCCAACTATTCCATATGCTGCCTGTTGAGCGACCTCGTTTGAGAATGGCCTTTTTATAAAGTTACTCCTATGACCACTTGCATCAATTACTAATCTAGATTTCAATTTAAATCCAGATTGACATTGAACCTCTGTAACTTTATTAGAAGAAAAAATTTCTAACGCTTTATCTTCTATCCATTCAATATCCTCACATCTTTTTAGCAATTCATTTTGAAATGCACTTCTGTCAATTAATCCATAATCATACTGATGCTCAGTGGGTATATTGCCATCTTCGCTGGCTCCATTACCAAAAAAACTTACTGTTTTTGACCATCTATGAGACAAAAGAGATTCAAGGTCTAATTCCTCAAGTTCTGAAGCCCAAATTCCATATGTATTAGACCATTTAACTTTTGGAGATTTAGTAGAGATACATTTAATTAACAAATTTTGACCAGCTAATTGAGAAGCTAAACATAAAGCTGCTGGACCTGAACCTAAAATTAAAATATCAAGTGTTTCCATATGAATTAAAAAATCAGTAAATCTTATGCATATACTTTACGGAGAGTCTTCCTCTTCATTTTTTTCTTCATCAATTTGTTCATGTGGGACAAGGACAACCTCTGCTAAATGATCTCCTTCATCAAGTCTTTGTAACTTAACTCCTGTGGCAGCTCTTGACTGTTGGGAGACCTTATCTGCATTTGTTCTAACAATAACCCCTCTTTCTGTGACCAAAAGAATTTCTTCCCCTGCTCCAAGAACTTTAAGCCCTACAAGAACATCATCTTTAATCCTAAATTTTATTGCTCTTAGTCCCATCCCTGCTCTCTTTTGTAATCTAAATTGAGTAACAGGTACTCTTTTACCTAAACCAAAAGAACTTGCAACTAATACCCATGGCCCCTCTGAAAGATTAATATCTTGTTCTTCATTATTTTCGTCGTCTAAAGGATCCAATTTGGAAAGTTTTTCTACCAACTCAGATGTCAAAACATCCATTGAAACAAGCTTATCTCCATCTCTTAAATTCATAGATTTCACTCCTCTTGCAGTCCTTCCAAGTGGTCTTAATTCGTTTTGATCCAGTCTAAAGTGAATTGTCATTCCCTTACTTGAACCTATAAGGACACTATCACCTTCACTAGAGGCTCTTACCCAAGTCAAGGCATCACCCTCCTCCAAGCTAATTGCAATTAATCCATTTGAACGAATTTTTGAAAATGCTGATAGTGGAGTTCTTTTGATAAAACCTCCTCTAGTGAGCATTAATAAATAATTTTCATTCTCAAAAGATTCAACCGACAAAAGAGACGTAATTTTTTCTTCTCTTGGTATGGGAAGTAACTGCACAGATGGAGTCCCTTTAGCTGTCCTGCTACTTAAGGGGACTCTATATGCAGGTAATGCATAAGCAACTCCTCTATCACTAAAAAGCAGCAAAGTATCATGATCATTGCAACTTATAAATAATTTAACTTCATCATCTCCTTGAGTTTTTGTTCCTGCTTTACCCCTTGACCCTCTGCTCGTAGACTCAAATTCACTTACTGGCATTCGCTTTAAATAACCAGCCTCACTTAGCAAGACTACTGATCTTTCATTCGCTATTAAATCAATATCATCTAATCCACCTCCTAAATTAAGAATTTCAGTTTTTCGAGGAGAGGCAAACCTTTCACTTATTTTATTTAGTTCATCAATTATGATGCTTAAGATTTTTTCTTTATCTTCCAAAATATTTTTATATTCATTAATCTTTTTAGTTAATTCTTGATGCTCATCCTTTATTTTATCCGCTTCCAAAGCAGTTAATCTTCTCAGTTGCATTTGCAAAATAGCATCTGCTTGTGTTGTTGATAAATTATGATTTATTTGAAGCTGCTCACGAGCAGAGGCTGTATCCTTAGCTCCTCTGATAAGATTAATTATCTCATCCATGCTATTTAATGCCAACAATAAACCTTCAATAATATGATCTCTTTCTTCAGCCTTTCTTAGTAAAAATAAAGTTCTCCTTCTAATAGTTTCAACTCTAAAATCTAAAAATACATCAAGCATTTTTCGTAAAGATAAAGTTGTAGGCTCACCATTAACGAGAGCTAGGATATTTGCACTAAAATTATTTTGTAAAGGAGTTAATTTAAAAAGATTATTCAGCACTACTTGAGGATAAGCATCTCTTTTTAATTCAATAACAATTCTCATTCCATCTCTATCACTTTCATCTCTTATATCTGAAATTCCATCTAATTTCTTATCATTCACTAAATCTGCAATTCTTTCTATCAGTCCAGCTTTATTAGTTTGAAAAGGTAATTCTGTAATTATTACAGCATCTTTCTCAGGTCTACCTGGAGCTTTAATTTGATGGATTTCAGCAACTCCCCTCATTGTAATTGAACCTTTTCCTGATAAGTAAGTTTCTCTAATACCCTCTCTGCCAAGAATTTGTCCTCCTGTTGGGAAATCAGGTCCTTTAATAAGTTCAAATAATTCTTTTTCCTCCATCTCAGGGTTCTTTATTAAACCTTTTAATCCGTCAATTAACTCTCCTAAGTTGTGTGGAGGAATATTTGTTGCCATACCAACGGCTATTCCTGAAGATCCATTTAACAATAGCTGAGGAATCCTTGCCGGTAAAACAGTAGGTTCTTGTTGAGAACCATCAAAATTATCCGAAAAATCAACAGTTTCAGATTCTATATCCTCCAATAAACTTTCATCTGTTAATGATTGCAATCTAGATTCTGTATATCTCATTGCTGCAGGGGGGTCATTATCAACTGATCCAAAATTTCCATGCCCATCGATAAGCGGCATTCGCATAGAAAAATCTTGAGCCATTCGAACTAACGCATCATAAACTGCGGTATCCCCATGAGGATGATATTTACCAAGTACCTCTCCTACGACCCTGGCACATTTTCTATATGGCCTACTGCTTGTTAAACCAAGTTCATACATAGCATAAAGGATTCTTCTATGAACTGGCTTCAATCCATCTCTAGCGTCAGGCAATGCTCTCCCGACTATAACGCTCATCGCATACTCGAGATAAGAACGCGACATTTCGTTCCTCAAATCAGTTTGAATAATGCGATTATTATCTTCACCTAAATCATTGTCATCAATGCCTTGGTTATCAGCCATATAAAAATCCTTTTTCTAATGATAATCGCTTTATACCATATTGAATAAAAAGATTTTTTTAAAAAATTTTCAAATACTCACATTAGATGCGCAAATAATGAAATTTTTCTTTTTTTCTTAAATAATGTTGGCTTTATACTCCTTTAGTTGTTAGTTTATTCAGAATATATTGTATTAATTTCGTGCATATTAACATTGGCATAAACAAAAAAGTTAGAAGAGCTTATGGGATTGATGAAATTGCTCTAGTTCCAGGAGAAAGGACACTTGACTATGAATTAACAAATCCTGCTTGGAAAATAGGAAATATAGAAAGAGATATTCCCATAATCGCAAGTGCTATGGATAGTGTAGTTGATGTCAAAACAGCAATTGAACTTACAAAACTGGGTTCATTAGGAGTATTAAATATGGAAGGCATTCAAATGAGGTATGAAGAGCCGGAAAAAGTACTTGAACAAATATCAGCTGTAGGAAAAGATGAATTTGTACCCCTGATGCAAAAGATTTACCATGAACCAATAAAAGAGGATCTTATTTTCAAAAGAATCAAAGAAATTAAAGACTCAGGAGGGATTGCCGCAATTAGTGGAACTCCTCAAGCTGCAATTAGATATAAAGAAGCCATATTAGAAGCTGATCCAGATCTATTTTTTCTGCAAGGAACTGTTGTTTCTACCAAACATCTGGGTGTTAATGGACAAGAGACGTTAAATATTAATGAATTATGTAATACCTTAAATTTGCCAGTAATTGCAGGAAACTGTGTAACATATGACGTTGCAAAACTGTTAATGGAGGCTGGTGTTGAAGGTTTAATGGTCGGTATTGGGCCAGGAGCAGCCTGTACATCAAGAGGTGTATTAGGGATAGGAATTCCTCAAGCCACTGCTATTTCTGATTGCAGTGCAGCTAGAGATGATTTCTATAAGCAAACTGGGAAATATATTCCAATAATCGCTGATGGTGGAATTGTTACTGGTGGAGATATTTGCAAATGCATAGCCTGTGGAGCTGATGCTGTAATGATAGGTTCTCCTATTGCAAGAGCATCAAGTGCACCAGGACGTGGTTTTCACTGGGGAATGGCAACTCCAAGTCAAGTATTACCAAGAGGAACTAGGATTGAAGTAGGCTCAACAGGTACATTAGAGAGAATATTAAAAGGTCCTGCTTTATTAGATGATGGGACTCATAATCTTCTCGGAGCAATAAGAACATCAATGAGTACGTTAGGCGCTAAAACTATCAAAGAGATGCAAAAAGTAGAAATTGTAATTGCTCCAGCACTACTAACTGAAGGCAAAGTTTATCAAAAAGCTCAACAACTTGGAATGGGCAAGTAGAAATCTTGTTAGAGAAAGAGAACAAAATTTACAATAAGAGCTATTATTAGCAAATGGGGGAAACCCCATACTCCTCACACACAAATCGCCCGATTTATCGGGCTTTTTTTAATACAATATGTTACTTATACATTTTATATCTGTAATGAAATCATCGGTAAGAAAAATTAGCTGCTAAATTTTCTAAAGGAATATATAAATTATGTCATCAGCTCCTGCCGTCACTGACTCTTCATTTGATAAAGAAGTTTTGCAAAGCGATTTGCCTGTTTTAGTAGATTTTTGGGCTCCTTGGTGCGGACCATGTAGGATGGTTGCGCCAATAGTTGAAGAAATCTCTAAAGATTTTGAAGGAAAAATCAAAGTTTTTAAGCTTAATACTGATGAAAACCCCAATGTTGCTAGTCAGTATGGCATTAGAAGTATTCCAACACTAATGATATTCAAAGGTGGTCAAAAAGTTGACACTGTAGTAGGTGCAGTACCCAAAGGAACCCTTTCAAGCACTTTATCTAAACATCTTTAAGACCCAATCGTGAGTAAAATTGGACTAATTGATTACGGAATGGGTAACATCCATTCTGTTAGAAAAGCCATAGAAACTCTTCAAGAAGAAGTTTTACTAATAAAAGATAAGAATCAAATCAATCAATGTAAAGCTCTTGTAATTCCTGGGCAAGGTGCTTTCGACCCAGCTATTGAAAATTTAAAGAAGACAGATTTAATTTTCAATATTAAAGATTGGATTAAGCGAGGCAATCATTTTTTAGGAATTTGCTTGGGATTACAAATACTTTTTGAAAATAGTGAAGAAGGTTTTAGCGAAGGTCTTGGATTAATTAAAGGCAAAATTAAAAAGATACCCCATATTGAAAAGCAGAAGATTCCTCATATAGGGTGGTGTAATCTTATTCAACAAAAAGAAAGTAAATTAATAAAAAGTAATTTAGACAGTAATTGGGTTTATTTTGATCATTCTTACTATGCATCTCCAACAAATGAAAAAATAATTTCCGCAAATGTTGAATATGGATCAATTTATTTAACCGCCATCATTGAAAAAGATAATTTAGTAGCTTGTCAATTTCATCCAGAAAAATCTGGAAAAACAGGCGAATCAATATTATTAAAGTGGCTTAAAACTATTAATTAGTCTTTTTGTCATGAAGACTCACTTAAAACTTATTGGAGGGCAAAAGATTTATAGCCCTAAAACAAACCTTACTAGGCCGACAACCTTAATGGTTAGAGAAGCAATTTTTAATATCTTAGGTAGAGAAGTCGTAAACTCTTTATGGTTAGATTTATATAGTGGTTCTGGTTCAATATCATGTGAAGCTATAAATCATGGAGCACAAAAAATAATTGCTATTGAAAAAAATAGAGAAATCGCGATGATTTGTAAAAAAAATTTATTATCAATGATTGAACCTGAAGAGAAAGATATAAAAATTGAAATTATTTCTCAAGATGTTTTTGCTTGGATAAGGCAAACTAAAAAAAAATCTCCTTCCTCAAAAATAATAAATTTCGAAAAAGAGAAATTCGATTTTATTTATTTAGACCCTCCCTACAAAGAATTTTTAGATAAATCATTATTAAATCTTATATTTAAAGCAGATTTTATAAAGAAAAGCTCAATAGTAATTTACGAGCATGCAAAAAATAATTTTATTGAAGATAGCGATGTATGGAAAATAATTGATAGAAGAAAATATGGTCAAACTAAGGTTTCTTTTCTAATCAAAATCTAACATACCAGACCCACGTCTATACTGATTCCAAGCACTTACAAATAGGCCTAAAAGAGTTATAGGAACTAATCCTAAAACAATGCCACAAAGAAGAGGTTCAATCATTAAAAATTTTTATTTCTAATTAATTTTGACACAAGTATAATTTTTTTTGTAAAAATCTTCATCTAATGCAGCAGAATAAATACAATATGAAATTTATACTTTTATTGAGCAAAAAGTTAATTAAGATTAAGCACCTTACTTAAATCTACAAAACTTTGAGTCCATATCATTAAATTTATTCATTGGATAATCAATAAAAAAAAACGATAAACTCAATTAAAAAAGCAATGAAGATTTATTCAGAATAATTATTAAATTTTATTATTATGCTTTCAAAGCAATTTTTGAGAGGAAAAAATTTTTTTACTAAATTTAATAAATAAGCTTTATTTAATTTGTAGTTATTAAATTTCTAACAAATTGGAAAATACTCAACAACCATATAATTTAAAAATCATATTAGTCGAACCAAATGGTCCAATAAATGTTGGGAGCATAGCAAGATTATGTTCAAATTTTAATGTGAGCGAGCTTAGAATCGTTTCACCGAATTGCGATATATACGGATTAGATTCAAAGAAAATGGCAATGAAGGGTATTTCCTATTTAAATAATTGTATGGTCTATGAAAATCTTAATAATGCATTATTAGATTGTGATTTAGTTTTGGCGACTTATGGGAGAATAAGTCTTTCAAAAGATGAACAACAAACCTCACTTCAAGAAGTTTCACAATGGATTAAAAAATTCAAAAACATAAAAAACCTTGCAATAATTTTTGGAAGAGAAGATAGGGGTTTGTCAAACGATGAGCTTCTTTTAGCACAAAAAGTTTTCACGATAGAAACAAGCAATAATCCTTCTTTAAACTTATCTCATGCAGTTTCCATCGTTCTTTACGAACTGTGCAAAGAAATAAATTATAAAAATATAAAATATAAAAAGGATATTAATTTAGCAAGCCCGATTCAAATAGAAAATACATTTAAAGATTTAGATAAACTACTTTTAAAAATTGGATATCTTTTACCACACACTTCAAAAAGTAAAATAAATAAATTTAAAAAATATATTCTCAAAGCAGAGACATCTAAATTAGAATTAGATACTCTGAGGGGTATTATCCATCAGATGAATTGGGCCTTAAAAAATAATGAAGAGAAGTAATTATTTAACTATTAGATTAAAGAAATTATTATCAATGACTTTAAAAACTGTAATTTTATTTATTGGATTAAATATTATCTTAACTACTATTTTTGTTTTAATAAAAGAGCAAATCCAAGAAAACTTTCAGAAAGAGACAAGTTATTTATACCTTAAGGATACAAGATAAAATTTAAAAAATTTATCTTAAAGAATATTTACTAATAACATTATCTGAAGTAGCATCAATTGTCATAAATACTAAGAATAAAAAGAAAAGTGAATTCATCAAAGAAAAGAAGGGTATTCCCTTTTACAGCTGTAATTGGTCAAGAAGAAATGAAATTAGCACTACTTCTAAATGTTATTGATCCAAGAATAGGAGGAGTAATGATAATGGGGGATAGAGGTACTGGTAAATCAACTACCATTAGAGCTCTGGCTGATCTATTACCAGCAATTGAAGTTGTAAAAGGAGATCCATACAATAGTTCGCCAAATGATCCAGATCTTCAAAGTCAAGAAGTTCTAGAACGATTAGAAGAAGGTAATCAACTCGAACTGGAAGGCAAGCAAGTTCCAATGGTTGATCTTCCATTAGGAGCGACTGAAGACAGGCTTTGTGGAACTATTGATATTGAGAAAGCATTAAGTGAGGGCATAAAAGCTTTTGAACCCGGTCTATTAGCAAAAGCTAATAGAGGTCTACTATATGTAGATGAAGTAAATTTACTGGATGATCATCTTGTAGATGTTCTTCTTGATTCTGCTGCATCTGGTTGGAACACTGTTGAAAGAGAAGGAGTATCAGTCAGGCATCCTGCGAGATTTGTTTTAATAGGATCTGGGAATCCAGAAGAGGGAGAACTTCGTCCTCAATTACTTGATCGATTTGGAATGAGTGTAGAAGTAAAAACGGTTAGAGATGCTGATTTACGAGTTAAAGTAGTCGATCAAAGAACTTCTTTTGATAATGATCCGGAAACATTTTTCAATAATTTAGAAAACAAACAAAATGAATTGCAAAAGAAGGTTATTGCCGCACAGGAAAAACTTAATTCTGTAAAAATTGATGAAGAACTAAGATTAAATATCTCTGCTATTTGCGGAGAACTTGATGTAGATGGATTAAGAGGGGATATCGTTACAAATAGATCTGCTAAAGCAATAGCTGCCTTTGAAGGAAGGGATGAGGTATCAGAAGAAGACATAGCAAGAGTTATAACCTGCTCATTAAGGCATAGATTAAGAAAAGACCCCTTAGAACAAGTTGATTCAGGAGAAAAAGTTATTCAAGCATTTTGCAAAATCTTTGAAATAAATGAAACAGATAATATTTCAAAATTTCAATTAGCATTAAATGAGGAGTAAGTTTGATAATAATTGGAATAGACCCAGGATTAGCACGGGTAGGTTATGGAATTATTGAAGCTTCAAATGGTAATAAAAAACTCCTTGATTGTGGCATAATAGAAACTCCAAAAAATAAATTGGAAGAAAAAAGGTTATTAGAAATTTTCCAAGATTTACAAAAACTTATCAACAACTGGAAACCAAATTATGCTGCAGTTGAAAAATTCTTTTTTTATAAATCAAGCACTACTATAAGTGTTGTTCAAGCTAGAGGGGTTATTATGATGACCCTTGGTTTATTAGATATTCCCATAAGTGAATATTCTCCAGCGCAAATCAAGCTTGCTGTTAGCGGTTCAGGTAAAGCCAATAAGAAAGAAATACTTAATGCTGTTATGTTAGAGCTTAATCTAGATTATGCGCCAAAACCAGATGATTCAGCAGATGCTATAGCAATAGCTTTAACTAAAATATATGAAGGACAGTATTAATCCCTAAAACATGAATATTGAACAGCTCAAATTTATTGAAAGAAAGAGGTATAGATTTCTTAGAAAAAAAAATACTGAAAATATCAAAAATGCTGTAAACAAAAATGTAAACAAATTTTTAAATATCTATTTGAAAAATAGAGAAATTAAAGATTACTTAGCAATCTATTGGCCTCTTAAAGATGAAATTGATTTGAGGAATTTATCAAAAAACTTTTCAATCGCGTTACCAAAATGTTTACCTAATAAAATCCTTGAATTTTATGCTTGGAAGAATTCACCTCTTGAGAAAGATTATGAAGGTATTCCATCTCCTAAAAATAATTTTTTATTAAACCATAAACAAATTTCTATAATTTTTGTTCCATGCCTCTCAATCGATAGGAAATTGACAAGATTAGGATATGGAGGAGGTTATTTTGATTATCTGAGATCTGATTCCCTTTGGGGAGCAGTCCCTTGTATTGGAATATTAACTTCAAATTGCATAAGTAAATCATTATTACCTAAAGCAAAATGGGATCTTCCATTAACAGGCTACATTACAGAGAAAGAAATCTTAGTATAATGATCTTTTATTAATTGAAATTTTTTTAGGATGGATAATAAAATTATCTATAGCGAATTATTTAAGATTGTAGAAAAGCTTAAATCAACAGATGATTCAAAAAGAAAATATGAATATATTTTATGGTTGGGTAAAAAATTAAATTCCCCAAAAGAAGATATTTTAATCCCTAATAACAAAGTTAAGGGTTGCGTCTCAGAAGTATATGTTCAAGGAGAACTAATCGATGGAAAGATTTTTTGGGAGGGTTACTCTGATGCACTCATAACGAAAGGTTTATTATCTTTTCTAATAAAGGGCTTAAATAATTTATCTCCTTTAGAAGTTATTAATTTAGATGATAATTTTATTTATGAAACTGGTCTAAATAAAAGCCTTACCCCATCTCGCTCAAATGGATTCTTTAATATTCTAAAAAAAATGAAAAATCAAGCAAATGATCTTTTAAGTAAGTCAATACTATAAAATTATTTATATTTGCAAAATAAAAAATGAATAAATGTAGGATTGGTATTATTGGATTAGGAACAGTTGGAGAAGGAGTCTATAAGATCCTTAACTCAGAATTAGATACCCATCCTATTTTAAAAGAAATAGAGATAGTAAAAATCGCAGTTAAAAATCTTTCAAAAAAAAGAGAATTTATAGATAATAAAGATTTGCTTACAAACAATATAAATTCTCTTATAAATGATCCAGATATAGATGTAATAGTAGAGGTAATGGGAGGTATTAATGAAACGAAAGATATTATTTTAAAGTCATTAAATGCTGGAAAATCAGTCGTTACAGCAAATAAGGCTGTGATGGCAAGATATGGAGAAGAGATTCAAGATATAGCTGCCAAGAACAAAGTATATATCCTTTTTGAAGCGGCTGTATGTGGCGGAATTCCCATAATAGAACCTTTAAAAAGATCTCTAAAGAGTAATCAAATAAGAAAAATGATGGGAATAATTAATGGAACAACAAACTTTATTCTTTCAAAAATGTCTTCAGAAAAAGCTTCTTATGAAGAGACTTTAAAATTATCTCAGGAACTTGGATATGCAGAGATAGATCCCTCTGCTGACGTTGAAGGTCATGATGCGGCAGACAAAATATCAATATTGACAGAATTAGCTTTTGGAGGCAAAGTACTTCGAAATGAAATAGATACTGAAGGTATAAATTTTATTGATATCAAAGATATTGAATATGCAAACAAATTAGGATTCGAAATAAAGCTTTTAGCAGTATCTGAAAGAACAACTCATAAAAAAGATGAAGATTCACTCCCATTAAATGTATGGGTTGGTCCTACCCTTATACCCAAAGCTCATCCTTTGGCTTCTATAGAAGGTGTTAATAATGCAATTCTTGTTGAGGGCGATCCTGTTGGTGAAATTATGCTGTATGGGCCTGGAGCTGGAAGTGGGCCTACTGCTTCTTCTGTAGTCTCAGATATTTTAAATTTGAAAGAAATATCCTTAAAAAAGAGATTTAATAGTTCAATGGATAGTTTTCAAATTGACCCATTACTCTCATTCAAATTCTGGAGAAAATGCCATATTATCAAAACCTCACAAATTAGAAAAAAAAATTATCTTAGGATACTTTGTAAGGATACTCCTGGGGTAATTGGAAAAATAGGAAATATTTTTGGAGAAAATGGAGTTTCTATTGAATCTATAGTGCAGTTAGATGCAAGGGGAAATGAAGCAGAAATTATTGTTATCACACATGAGGTAGAACAAGGAAATATTGAAATCTCAAAAAATAAATTAAATTCACTTTCTGAAGTCAACAATATCGCGAGTCAATTAAATTGTATTTGAATTTGCAAAATTTAAAAATGCTTGTTAAATCAAGTATGAGAAGTTATAAATCATTTAATGATTAAATTAAAAGGCAAAAGCAATACTAGCCTCAGCGATATCAATTTCAAGGGAGCCAATAATATAAAAATTGGTAAATGTATCAAAATAAAAAATAGCAAAAAGATTTTTCAAATAGTAGGTCTAAACAACAAAAGAAATATATGCTGGGTCAGAGAGTGGCCAATAAAAAATAGTGCTCATGTTACTTTTCAATTATCAGTAAATAATATTTTAGACCAACTATCTATAGCTTGAAAAATAAAGATAATGGTAAATCAGGAAATGTTTAAATCCAAGAGAATAAATACTCTTACAATATCAACAGTATGCTTACTTCTTACATTATTTCAAAACTCTTGTCAGACTAATGCTCCTTCAAAGAGAATTACCATCGCAAGTTCTGGGAAAGTTAATTCTTTAGATCCAGCAAGAGCAAATACTTTAAAAGCTTTGCAATTAATTAGTTCTTTAGGAGACACTCTTTATGAATTAGACAATGATGGGGAATTGATACCTAAGCTTGCCTCAAAAATGCCTGTTATTTCTAAAGATAAATTAAAAATATCTATAAGTCTTAAGAAAAATATACTTTTTCATGATGGTACACCTTTTGACTCAAAGGCAATGAAATTTACCATAGAAAGATTTCAAAGAATTGGAACAAATAATTATATTTTAGATAAAAAAATTAAGTCAATTGAAACACCGAATAAGAATACTTTAATAATTAATTTAAATAAACCAGCAAGTTCGCTTGAAGGGTTATTAACTTCAGTCAATTTAACTGCAATCTCTCCAAGTTTTTATAAAAATCATATTGATAAATTCCTCAATAATAATTTTGTAGGGACGGGTCAATATGTTTTAAAAAGTTTTTCAAATGAAGTTCAAATACTTGATCCTAATTTAAATTATTGGGATCTCAAACCTAAAAATCATGGTATAAATTTTGTAGGGTATTCTAATTCCTCTTCTTTATATGGAGCCTTAAAAAGTAAACAGATCGATCTTCTTTTATCTAATTCAATTGATGATAGTCAAAGAAAGGATTTAAATTTTTTAAGCAAAAAAAAAGAATTCAAAGAAGGTATAAGTAATCCAACTGAAGTTAGTTTTATAAGTTTAAGAACTAACATTGAACCATTAAATAAAAAGGAAATAAGATTAGCAATTTCAAAAACCATTAATAGAGAGGAAATAAGTAAAAATGTAAGTTATGGTTTAAGGCAACCTTCAAAATCAATTGTGCCTCAAATTTTTAAGGGTGATAATTTAGTTTCTTGGCCAAAATATAGTCCTAAGGAAGCAATAAAAATTCTTAAAGATGAGGGTTTCTGTAATGGAAAAACTTTAAATTTACCATTAACTTACAGATCTAATGTCCCCACTGATAAATTAATCGCACTCTATTGGAAGCAAGATGTGCAAGCTTATATGGAAGATTGTCTGTCAATTAATATTAATGGCGTAGAGTCAACTACAATTTATAAGAATCTTAGTGAAGGATTATATACAGCTGTTATTCTTGATTGGACTGGCACATATTCTGATCCTGAAGCTTACCTATTACCATTGCTTAGTTGTAATAAATTAGATAAAAATATTTGTAATCAAGGCGAGTCAGTTTATAGTGGAAGCTTTTGGGGATCTGAAAAGATAGAAAAATTATTTTTAGAAGCTCAAAGTTTATACGGTAATGAAAGATTAAAAATATTACTTAAAATTGAAAGATTAGCTTCAGAAGCAATCCCTTATATTCCAATTTGGGTTTCATCTCAGAAAGCATGGTCGCAAAAAAATATTTCAAAGCCTATTTTTAATGGAGCTGGCAGGCTTTTAATGGGTGATTTAGAGATTATTAATGAGTAAAAACTATACTAAGATTATTAAATATACTTTTCTCAAGGTATCTTTAATTCCTTTAAGTCTACTTATAATATCAACATTAGTTTTTATTTTATTAAGAGTAGCTCCTGGTGATCCTGTCGATGCCATATTAGGTTCTGGCGCTGATGATATAGCAAGAGAAGCTCTAAGAACTAGGTTAGGTTTAAATGAGTCAATTATAAGCCAATATTATAATTACATTGAAAAATTGATCCATTTTGATTTAGGAAAGTCTCTTAGTAACCAAGAACCTGTAATTAATATCATTCGGAATTCTCTTCCTGCAAGTTTAGAGCTTGGATTTGTATCTATTATTATCGCAATTTTAATAGGCTTACCTATTGGTTATTGGGGATTAAATAATAAAAATAAAAGCTCAGATTACATATCCAGAATTTTTGGCATAAGTACTTATGCCATCCCCCCTTTTTGGGGTGCAATGATGGCACAATTAATTTTTTCTGTAATTCTTAGAATATTTCCAATCGGAGGAAGATTTCCAATTTACCAACAGTCAACTAACATAACTGGTTTTATAATTTTAGATAGTATTTTAAAAAATAACTTTCTTGCATTACAGGGGGCTATTTACCATATAGCTTTACCTTCATTGACTCTTGGTTTTTTACTAAGTGGGATTTTCAGCAGATCTTTTAGATTAAATCTAGAAAAATCTTATAGTAGTCAATATGTTGACGCTGCAATATGCAGAGGTATTGATAACAGAAACATTTTAATAAATTATGCTATTCCTAATGCTCTTTTACCAATTTTAACTATTTCTGGCGTTACATTAGCCTCATTAGCTGGAGGTGCTTTACTTATTGAAGTTACATTTTCTTGGCCTGGGATAGCCCTTAGACTTCAAGAAGCAATAACTCAGAGGGACTATAATCTTGTTCAGGGTATCGTATTAGTTACATCTTTTTTGATAGTAAGCCTAAATCTTTTAATAGATATACTAATAGCATTTCTTGATCCCAGAATAGAATACTAATTTTTAATTATTTCTCTAACCTCATCAGTTCCTAATAAATGAAATTTAAGATCATATGCATTTTGTTTTTTAATAATATCCATACCATTTTTTGTATCTAAAGTATTCAAAAATTTAACAATAATTTCTAAAGATAAATTTTGAAAATCAACCGGATAAGATCCTATAAAATTTTCATTAATTTTAAAAACATCTTCACCAGAATCAATTGCAGAATTTGCAGTAGTTACTCTTATGGGAGAGAAATGACTTGCTCCCTCAACGACAAGAAATCTATTATTTGATTTGCTTTCAGCTGATAGAAAAAGTTTAAATTGTTCACTTAAAATGGGCGTTATTAAATCATATGTCCCACCTATTAATAAAACAGGTATATTAATCCCTATTTTTTTAGGATATGGCCATATCAAACTTCCGAAACTATTAAAACCGATTATTGCTTTCAAATTAGAAGATTGATTAAATTCTGGAAGTGGTATTTGCGATAATTGACATTGTAGTAGTTTAGATAAATTGGTAACCGCAAAATCCTCTAAAGCCTTATCACATCTTTCTTCAAAGCCATTAATTGGAGGATAACCCTCATATAAAAATGCAACTAATGAACCCAAAGAGTGTCCCATTAAAATATAGGATTGATTTTTTAAATTAAAAAATCCTTCTTTATTAGCATTTATGATTTCATTTAAATCTTTAATCCTATAAAGATAATTATCTGCACCTCCAGGTAAAGCTTCTTCACCTTTTATTACTGCTTTTAAAGTATCGGAATTACTCCCTTCATGATCTATAAAAATCACAGGCCAACCTCTGCTACTTAGTTCAGAACCTATCCATCTGAAGTTTCCTATATCACCTCCCAATCCGGGCATAAATATAATTACATCTTTTTCAATATTATTATTTACTGGTTTCCATATTTCTAAATTAAGTTGATTTTTTCTATGTGATACGTTAATACTTTTTCTTGAGGAAGTATTATTTTCTTCCTTTTTAGAACTTAAAATTAAAATTTCCTTAGCTTTATCAAAATCATTTAATTTAGTAATTAATTTTTGTTGTTCCTCTAATTCCCTCTTCCAGGATGAGATTATCAAAATTAGATTATCTACATCTAATTTAATTTGATTAATTGGTATAGCTCTTAAAATGTCAATAGTAGATAATTTTTCTTTTTTTTCAAGAAGATTTTCAATTGTATTAAAAAGTATTACTCCATTTTTATCGTTTGGAATAATAATAATATTACTAAATTCTGAAATTAATTTTCTACCCATCCAACTTCTTAAAAGCTGTTTAGAAAAATTCTCCTCATTAAAAACATTAAATTCTAAGAATTTTGATAATTCAAATATTTTTTTTAAGCCATTATTCTTAAACCATTCCAAAAGTTCTGTAGAATCTTCTTTATAAGCTCTTAATTTAGATAATTGATCTATTGAAATTGGAATTGACATTTCCTCAAATTTAATATTAATTATTTCAGCACCTTTTAAAGGTTTGTTATCTGAAAAGGAACTTAAAAAAAAGAAAAAGAGTATACAAATGATTTTCAATTGTGATTAATCCAAGTAATTTAAAAGCTATTAATCTTTGGTGGATTCAATTTCCAAACCAATTAAAGTTAATAACTAAGATAAGATTTTTTGCGTCATTTGGAGCAGGGGGAGTTCTTTACTTAACATCTCTTATATTTAATAACATTGGACTATCAGCAACTGAAATTGGACTTGGTTTTACATTTTCAGCAATTTTAGGAACCATAACAAGAATCATTTCAGGGAAATACCTTAATAAGAATAAAAACATAGTAATACCTCTATTAATTTCATCATTTTTGAGTATTATTGCAAGTTTTTTATTATTTATGGCAAAAGATACATTTTTATATCTATTTGGCCAATCATTAATTGGGGCTTCAGCCGGTATTTATTGGCCAGCAGCTGAGATCGCAGTCCCTTACTTATGTCAGCCATGCTCTACCCCTAAAGCATATGCATTAGTTAGGACCTCTGAAGCTATTGGCGTATTTCTTGGTGTTTTTTTAGGAAGTCTGCTGAATTTATTTGTATATTTTAAATTTATTTATTTAAATGATATTTTCTGTATGTTTACCATTATTTTTTTAATTATCAAAAATAAAAATATTATCGAGATTACATTAAGAGAATATGCTTCTAATAATTTAATTAGTTCACAATCAAAACAAAATAAGTGGCACAAAAATTCAAAATTAATCCTCTCATCAATAATATTATTAACAACTTGTTTAGCATTAATTCAAGTTTCTCTACCTTTAGATTTTGTAAAAGGAGGTATATATAGAGAATCTATAAGTAAAAACTTTACAAGTTATATAATATCTTTTCAACTAATTTTACTATTATTCATACAATGGCCAATTGGTAATTGGATATCAAATAAAGATCGATTTTTTGGACTTCAATTCAGCTTAATCAATTTTTCTATAGGATCATTATTATTATTTACTTCAAGTTACTCTAAAGAATTTGGCTTAGTTTTAATGTTCATAGCAATAATATTTTGCAGCTTAGGCATTTCTTCATTTCTCCCAACATCTTCAGATATTGTTTTTAAAATTGCTCCAAATAACCAAAAAGGTTTGGCTTTAGCGCTGCTCTCTCAATGTTTTGCTCTTGGTTATTTTTCAGGCCCTTTGATATCTGGAAGAGTATTAGATATTTATGGTAATGCTTCTTTAATATGGTTAAATATTTCCATACTTTGTTTTTTGTTGGCAACTCTAATATTTAAAAAGAAATTTTAAATATTAGTATTTAATTCTTTTCAGAAATTTCAATTAATCTCCTTTCTCTTAGAAATAGAAAAAAAGGTGCAGAGAATGCAAAAGCTATTAAAAATGTTCCAATATAAACAATCCACATATTCGTAATATTTAGTTTTTTAGACTCGTTAATAATCCATATAAATATTGCACTTGATCCAATTAATAAATCTCTTGATATTGATTCAGCCGCTGGATTATTACTTGCTAATTGAATAAATTTCAAAATATCAAAATTAGGTCCATATTGTAGAGCAAAATTATAATTTGATATCATAGGTAATACTGCTCCAAATATAGCCAAAACCAAATAAAGATAACTTAATTTATACTTATTGTTTTTTAAAGAATAAAATGTGTTCACGATAAAAATTTTAATTATATCTATCTTAACCAATGAAACAGAAACAAAAGAATTATGAAGAATCAGGAAAATACCAAAAAGCCAATTTAAGATTTGCGGTTATAGGTCATGTCGAATGGATGAATTTTCTTGAAGTTGATTCTTTACCAAAGGCAGGCATAATATGTCATGCAAAAAGATCTTTAGAAATGCCTGCAGGAGGTGGCGGAGTTATTGCAAAAACACTACGTGAAATAACAAATAGTGATGTACATTTTTTTACATCTTTAGGGAATGATTTTTATGGGATTAAAACTAAAGAGATATTTGAAAAAATGGGTATTCATTTACATATTGCATGGAGAAAATCTCCTACAAGAAAAGGATTTAGTTTAGTTGATAAATCAGCAGAGCGATCAATAACTATAGTTGGTGATAGGTTAGCCCCTTCATCAAAAGATAATTTAAATTGGGAACTTTTAAAAGAAATGGATGGAGTATTCATAACCGCTGGTGATGAAGAGATATTTAAGAAATCAAGATCATGCCCAATTCTATGTACTACTCCAAGGGTAGGTATTAAAACAATTTGTAACTCTAAAGTATTTATTGATGCTCTAATAGGAAGTAATTTAGACCCAGACGAAATCTTTTCTTTATCAGATTTAACCAATATTCCAAAATACATAATAAAAACAGAAGGTAAAGATGGGGGTATTGTATTGCCAGGGGGAAGATTCAAGGCTGTTAGTGATTTTATTCCAATTATTGATTCTTATGGGTGTGGAGACTCCTTTGCCGCAGGAATACTTTTTGGATTAGCTTCTAAATGGAATATTGAAAAAACAGTTAAATTAGGTACAGTATTAGGTGGTAATTGTATTGCAAATTTTGGTCCTTATGCAAATATTCAAAAAATTTTTAAATGAGATTTAAATGAACAAAAAATCACCTATAAAATTTAATAATATCATTGATGCATACATCCTTTTTACTATATTTTTTCTTACATTATCAATAAAAGCATTATCTATTTTATTTGAATTATTTACATATGGAATTTTTAAAAAGGAAATTCTAACCGAAAGTAGTAAATTAGGTTTTGATATAACAATAAAAATGTAATTAAAATGAAATACATAATACTAGTTACTGTAATTGTACTTGTGCTAATGTATTCATATATAAAGGCAAAAAAATCAACTAATAAACTTTTAAAAAGAAATAACAAAATCGCAATTTTTAAAAAGTCATTATTAAGTACAGAATCTAATATTAAAAAAATTTATCTTAGAAATGATGAGCGAATAAATCTAAATCCAGATATTAATATTAAGGTTGATATTTATGATAAAGATTATGAAATAATTAATAAAACTAATTTGCACAGAGCTAGGCTAGCGAAATTTAAAAAATCAAAATTTAACGGAGAATTTATATATTTGGATAAAGACGAAAAGATATATAAAATTATAAAGGGTGTAAAAAAGTATTTATAGTATTTCAACTACATTCAAGACTATCTCTTGTTGATACACCTGTTGTTGGATTAATCCCTTCTGCAATTTTACAGAGATTTCTCTGATCTTCACTATCAAGAATAGCAAAAGTAAAATCTGCGCCATCTATTTGTGCTCCAGCAAAACTACTTCCTGAGGCAATCATATTTACCAAAACAGCATTTCTTAAATCAGTTTTTTGAAAATTAACCCTATCAGAGAGAGTATCTGTTAGGTTGATGCCATTTAAATTTGAGCCTTTTAGATCAGACAAAGTTAAGGTTGTTCCATGTAAATCAACATCGCTAAAGTCAGCATCCCTTGCTATTGCTCCGGCAATTGATGATAAGTGAAGATCTTCTCCATGAAAATCATATCCAGTTATATCAGAGCGAACATAACTAGGAACTTCGTCACCTTCACCCTTCACTGCGACATTGGCTCCCGCATAAACAGGCGCAGTGAAAAGTATAAAAGTTAATATTATAGAGAGAAAGTTTTTTAAAAAGATAATTAACCTCATTTGAAGACTAATAAATATATTTTATTTTAGAACAAACGTTATATCATTTGAGATATTAGAGAAAAATTGATTACAGTTTTAAATTAATCTATATAGGAAATCTCAAAGAATCTATTTAAAAAGTTAGATACTATTATTAATGCAACTATTTGCATTAGTAAATAAATATTGAAGAGAAAAAATATTATAATTTTTGTATTTCTATTAAAGATAAATTGATAAAACTATATTTGATCAACTACTATTAAATTATTAATTAATTTTCGAGTGAAATTTAATACCTTTTTGATAGTCCTATTTATAATTTCAACAAATTTTTTTTCTCAAGAAAAACTTAAATCGCATAATGAACAAAATGGTGGTTGCAAATCTCATTGCTATAAAAATGAATCAATATTTAATTATTTAAATTCAAATAATAAAAACATCAAATTCAAAAAAAGAAATTTGAATTCTTGTGTTAATAGAAATTTATGTCGAGGTTAAAGCTATTTATTAAATATAATTTTTTAATTCGGTATTGTAGCCTTGATAAGTATCTTTTTTTATTTGCCCTCTATTAATTATTGATATTATAAAAGTATAAAAAAGTGGCAAAATTAGAGTTGCTACTATTATTAAAGAAACAATTTGTTTTACATTAAGAAATGATTTCTTAATCATTTCTTCTCCGCATAACCCGCACAATAATTTGCCTGTATTACTCACAGATTTAAACTGATATTTCGAATTACAATATGGGCAGAAATATTTACTCATGATAAAACTTATATTTATTAATTATAAACTATAAATTTGTTTCAAACTCAATAAAAATGGATTGGTAGAGTATGAATAATCAATTAACTTTTCTTAAAGAATAAATAAAATTTTAATTACATCAAAAATTTGAATACCCTCCAAAGTGCAAACCTAAATTATTTAAATGATCAGCTTCCCTATTTTTAGCTTTATTGATCTTTATATCTCTATTAATTTTATTGCTTTAATTAATAATTTTGTTCAAAAAATAGTTCCATTTTCTTGTATCGAAGTTTAGTAAATATTCCAAATTAGAATTAATGGAACTAAACATTAAATAAGAACTCCATAACATCTCCTTCATTTACTACATATTCTTTACCTTCACTTCTAAGTAATCCTTTACTTTTTGCATTAGCTATTGAACCTGAATCTAATAAGTTTTGATATGAAATTGTTTGAGCTCTAATAAATCCTTTTTCAAAATCAGTATGAATAACTCCTGCTGCTTGTGGAGCAGTCATCCCATTTTTTATTGTCCATGCTTTAGTCTCTTTTTCACCAGTTGTAAAGTAAGTTTTTAATCCTAGTAATTTATAGGTTGATTTAATTAAAGAACTTAATCCTCCTTCATCCACTCCTAATCCTGCAAGATATTCTTTCTTATCTTTAGGATCTAACTCTATTAATTCAGATTCGACTTGAGCTGATATTTTTATACATTCTGTTTTTTCATTATTTGCAAATTGCTTTACTTTTAATGAAAAATCATTCCCTTTAGCCAGATCATTTTCATTTAAATTGGTTGCGTAAATAATTGGTTTTGCAGTAAGGAAACCTAATTGTTTAATTATTAAATTTTCTTCATCACTAAGAGATATCGATCTAACTGAAAATCCTTTTTGTAATTCTTCCTCAATTTTTTTTAATAAAGTATCTTCTTTTAATGCTTCTTTGCTTGTCTTAATCTGTTTTTTAATTCTTTCTCTTCTTTTTTGAAGTTGAGATAAATCCGCCAAATTTAATTCCAAATTAATTATTTCAATATCATCAAGAGGATCTACCTTTCCCGAAACATGTATTACTTCGCTATCTTCAAAACATCTTACAACATGTACGATTGCATCTACCTCCCTAATATTGGATAGAAATTTATTACCTAAACCTTCACCTTTACTAGCGCCTTTTACAAGACCTGCGATATCAACAAATTCAATTTTTGTAGGAATAACATTTATACTTGAGCTAAACCTAGCGAGTTGATTTAATCTTTCATCCGGAACAGATACTATGCCCTTATTAGGTTCAATTGTACAAAAAGGAAAATTTGCTGCCTGAGCCTTAGCATTCTCCACAAGTGCATTAAAAAGAGTTGATTTCCCTACATTAGGTAAACCTATAATTCCGGCCTTTAACATTTGAAAAAATTTTTATTTGAAGATTATCAAAGAAACATTATTAGTTATATAATACAAATTATCTAATCGAAGATAAATAGGAAATAATCTTGTTGATTAGTTACTAAATTATTAATCTCTTTTTTTGCAGTCACTAGAAACATGCTTGATTTAATAAAAAAAAATATTAACTATAAGAATGGAATAATATTTTTTATTTTTGCAAGTCTTTCATTTTTTCTCATTAACAATATAAAAAAAAATAAACCTAAAGATATTTCAGAATTTGTTGTTCCTGTCGAAAGAGGATCATTATCAGAAAGCATTAATAGCAGTGGCGAAATCAAAGCAAGTAGATCTGTAAAAATAAGTCCAAGAAAACAAGGCTTTATTAAATCAATAAACGTTAATGAGGGAGATTATGTTAAAAAAAACCAAATTATTGCAACTCTGGATAACTTAGATTTCAAATATAAGATTGCGGAACTTGAACTTCAAGCAGAAAAGCAAAAATCCGATTTCAAGAGAAGAGAATATTTATATAATGAAGGCGCAATTAGTAAACAAGATCTTGAAGACTACCAAATTAAATTTAAAACAAGTCAAGCAAAATTTAATGATGCTTCAGCAGAAAACAGTTTTTATTTCATAAAAGCTCCATTTGATGGAAAAATTACGGCAAAATATGTTGAGACAGGATCATACGTCGCTCCAAGTGCTAATTTCAGTTCAAATCCAAATTCTAAAAATTATATTTTTGAATTATCAGATGGGATCGAAATAATAGCTAAAGTTCCAGAGAGTGATATTGGTCGTATTAAAATAGGTCAAGAAGCTCTTGTTAGAATTGAGGCATATCCATCAAGAAAATTCAAAGCTGAGATCATAGAAATTGCATCAAGAGCTTTAAAAGATAATAATGTTACTTCATTTGAAGTGACTTTAAAATTTAATGACTTTATAGAAGATATAAAAATAGGAATGACTGCTGATTTAGAATTTAAAATTACTGATAATGATGAAAAAGTTTTAATCCCTACAGTTTCCATCGTTACAGAAAAGGGCAAAAAGGGAATTTTAGTAGTCGGTAAAAATAATTCTCCAAAATTTAAAGAGATCGAATTAGGAATCAGTAGTGGAAGTAAAACAACTGTAATAGAAGGTTTAAAAGAGGGTGAACTTATATTTATAGATATTCCCCCTTGGTCAAATAGAAATAAATAAAAATGACTGAAAATATTTCAACAAAACCAATACTACTTTTGGTAGATGGTCACTCACTTGCTTTCAGAAGTTTTTATGCTTTCAGTAAAGGCGCTGATGGAGGATTAACTACCAAAGATGGATTTCCAACAAGTGTTACTTATGGATTTTTAAAAAGCCTTCTTGATAATTGCAAAAATATAAGTCCCAAAGGTGTATGCATCGCTTTTGATACAGAAGTCCCAACATTTAGACATGATCTTGATCCAAATTATAAAGCTAATAGAGATGTTGCTCCCGATAGATTCTTTCAAGATATAGATCAATTAGAAATAATATTGAAAGATAACCTCAATTTACCAATTTTTAAATCGCCTGGTTTTGAGGCAGATGATATTTTAGGCACTATTGCTAATGATGCTGCATCAAAAGGATGGCAAGTTAATATTCTTTCTGGCGATAGAGATTTATTTCAATTAGTAGATGATGAAAAAGATATCTATGTTCTCTACATGGGAGGAGGGCCTTATGCAAAAAGTGGTAATCCTCTTCTCATGGATGAGAAAGGAGTAAAAAATAAATTAGGAGTTTTACCTGAAAAAGTTATTGATTTAAAAGCTTTAACAGGAGACAGTTCAGATAATATTCCAGGAGTAAAAGGAGTTGGGCCAAAAACAGCTTTAAATTTATTAAAAGAAAATTATGATTTAGATGGTATCTATAATCAGCTAGAAGATGTTATTAAATCAAAGGATAAATCTTATAAAGGATTTATAAAAGGAGCAGTTATAGAAAAACTCAAAAATGATAAATACAATGCTTACTTATCAAGAGATCTAGCAACAATTAATATCACAGTTCCATTAATTAATAATGATAAATATGAATTGAGTTTTATAGAAGAAAAAAGTCTCTCAGAGTCTTTAAAGAAACTTGAATTATCTACTTTACTAAGACAAGTATCCTCTTTTAAAGCCGCTTTCAGCAAGGGTGGCTTTAAAAAAAATCATATCCAAGATGATTTAGAAAATGATAAAAATTCTGAACAAAATAAAGATTCCGATGAGAAAAAAATCCCTGAAATTGAAGTGAAGATTATTGAAACTTTTACTGAATTAAATAATCTTATCAAAAAATTAAATAATACAAAAAATCTTATAGCTATCGATACGGAGACATCAAGCCTTAATCCAATTGAAGCTCAATTAGTCGGAATAGGTTTTTGTGTAGGAAATAAATTTGATGATTTATATTATGTTCCTACAGGTCATCAAACTACTAATAATTCTATTAAACAATTAAATCTTGAAGTTGTTCTAAATGCATTAAAGAATTGGTTAGAAAATCCAAAAAAAATGAAGACTCTACAAAACTGTAAGTTTGATAGACAAATTTTTTATAATCATGGAATAGATCTTAAAGGAGTTGTTTTTGATACTTTGTTAGCTGATTATGTTTTAAATAATCAAGAGAAACATGGTTTGAATGAAATTTCTCTAAGAGAGTTCGGTTATAAGCCAAAATCTTTTAAAGAAACAATCGGAAAACTTAAAAATTTCTCTTTCGTAGATATCAAGGAAGCTAGCATTTATTGTGGTTATGATGTTTTTCTTACAAGAAAAATATCTGAACTACTTTTAAATAAAGTTGAAACTAATAATAAATTATCTAAAGTTTTATTTGATATTGAATTACCTCTTGAGCCTGTTTTATCCCAAATGGAAAATAGTGGAATAAGAATTGATATTCCTTATTTAAATCAACTTTCAGATGAATTAAAAGAGTCTTTACTTGAAATTGAAAAAAAAGTTTTTGATTTAGCAGGTAAGAATTTCAACTTGGCATCACCAAAACAATTAGGAGAAATTTTATTTGAGGAACTTGATCTGGATAAGAAAAAATCTAGAAAAACCAAAACAGGTTGGAGTACAGATGCTGCAGTCTTGGATAAATTATCTGATGAACATAAAATAATACCTCTACTAATAGAGCATAGAACTTTCAGCAAATTATTAAGCACTTATATAGATGCTCTACCTTTGCTTGTGAATACAAAAACAGGCAGAGTGCATACTAATTTTAATCAAGCTGCCACTACCACAGGAAGATTAAGCAGCAGTAATCCTAACCTTCAAAACATTCCCGTGAGGACAGAATTTAGTAAAAGAATCAGAAAAGCATTTTTACCAGAAGAAGGTTTCAAACTTTTATCTGCAGATTATTCACAAATAGAATTAAGAATTCTTGCTCACTTAGCTGAAGAAGATATCTTAATAAATGCCTTTAACAATAATGATGATATCCATTCTTTAACAGCTCAATTAATTTTTGATAAAAAGGAAATATCTTCTAACGAAAGGAGAGTAGGCAAAACTATAAATTTTGGCGTTATTTATGGAATGGGAGTTAAAAAATTCGCACGCTCCACAGGTGTAAATATAAATGAAGCAAAAGAATTTCTTATTAAATACAAAGAAAGATATTCAAAAATTTTTAAATTTTTAGAACTTCAAGAGAGATTAGCACTCTCAAGAGGATACGTAGAAACAATTTTTGGAAGAAAAAGAGAGTTTAAATTTGATAAAAATGGTTTAGGAAGATTAATAGGAACAGATCCATACGAAATTGATTTAAAGACTGCGAGGAAAGCTGGTATGGAAGCTCAAT
>Ga0209433_10000013_pt1 | contig 63773 bp, 61 predicted proteins | sample METZYME_5_50m_FD_187552 | JGI IMG/M metagenome (GOLD analysis project Ga0209433, IMG submission 187552) | Marine microbial communities from oxygen minimum zone in mesopelagic equatorial Pacific - METZYME_5_50m (SPAdes) (version 2) | ecosystem: Environmental > Aquatic > Marine > Oceanic | place...
AGTTCTTCATTATTTCTTCTAATCATTTCATCTTCACTAATCTCAGTATCTGATTGCTCTGGTAATGCAGAAGCTAAAGCGTATCGAAGTGCATCTGGATTCCATTCATCAAGATATTCATGCAGAGATTTTCCGACACCTCTACTTGCTGAAGCTTTTTCACCCTTTACTAGTATGTATTGATTCGCAGGAACATTTGTTGGTAGGTTTAGGCCTTCATAAGCAAGTAAGATACTTGGCCAGATAACGGCATGAAATGGGACATTATCTTTGCCTATAAAGTAATAAGTTTCAGCAGATTCATTATTCCACCATTCAGTCCACTTTTTATCATCTCCTTTAATTTTTGCCCATTCTTTTGAAGCAGATAAATAACCGATGACTGCTTCAAACCATACATATATTTTTTTCCCAGAACCAAGATCATCTACAGGTATTTCTATGCCCCAATCTAAATCTCTTGTGATTGCCCTGTCTTGTAATCCATCTTTTACAAATGATTTAGCCCAATTTATAACATGAGGTCTCCATCCTTCTTTTTCATCAAGCCATGTAGCTAACTGTTTCTCTAGAAGACTTAGTTTTAGGAAAAAATGTTCAGTCTCTTTAAATTCAGCTTTGTTTCCAGATATTTTACTTACAGGATTTAATAACTCTTCCGGATCAAGAGTTTTACTACAGCTATCACACTGGTCACCTCTTGCCTCACTATAAGAACAATAAGGACAAGTTCCTTCAACGTACCTGTCTGGCAAAAATTTTTTTTCTTCAGGGTCATATGCTTGTAAAGATTTTTGTTTGTCTATAAAACCTTTTTTTAATAATTCATTAAATATATCGTGAACAACCTCTATATGAGTATCGGTCATTGTTGTTGTATAATTATCCCAAGAGATACCTAATTTTTCCCAATACCCTAAAAATTCATTATGATATTTATCTACTATATCAATCGGTTCAACACCTTCAGCATCGGCTCTTACAGTAATTGGTGTACCATGAACGTCACTACCTGACACCATTAAGACATTGTTGCCAATCACTCTGTGATATCTTGCAAAAATATCAGCTGGTAAATACGCACCTCCAATATGGCCTAAGTGTCTAGAACCACTTGCATATGGCCATGCAACAGCTACAAGAATATTTTTTGACATGCAATAAGGATAGCGATTTTTAAATTCATTAAATTAAAATTGACTTCAAATTTGTAACAATTAAGAAACATTTCAGTAATAATCATTTAACTTTTCAAACAACAATTTAATTTATTCATCTATTAAATTTGTAATTTAATAAAGGAGAATAGATGGAATCAATGATAGTAAGTTCAGTTGACAGCTTATGGGTTGTGATTGCAGGAATTTTAGTTATGTTTATGCAACCTGGTTTTATGTTGGTTGAGACTGGGTTCACAAGATCTAAGAACTCAGTAAATATTGTGATGAAAAACTTTATGGATTTCTCTGTTGGTGCAATAACTTATTGGGCTTTTGGATTTGCTCTAGCTTATGGAGGAACAACACTAGGCGGATTTTTAGCATATGGTAACTTCTTTCTCGAAGGAGATTCTTTAACGTACTTTTTTCAAGTTGTTTTCGCAGCAACTGCTGCAACTATAGTGTCTGGTGCCGTAGCTGAAAGAACTAAATTTAGTGCTTATCTAGTGTTCCAGCCTTTTATATGTGGATTAATTTATCCAATTGTCACCCACTGGGTATGGAGTGGTCAGGGATGGTTAGGCGACCTAGGATTTATTGATTTTGCTGGTTCTGGAGTTGTTCACATGGTCGGTGGATTTGCTGCCCTAGCTGCAGTAACTGTTATAGGACCAAGAATTGGAAAGTTTGATGATAAAGGTTCACCATTACCATTACCAGGAAGCTCTATGGTTGCAGGAGCACTTGGTGTTTTTATATTATGGTTTGGTTGGTATGGATTTAATGTTGGTTCAGCTTTAGCTGCTGTTGAAGTAGATCTTGCATCTATTGCAGTTACTACAACATTGTCTGCTGCTGCTGCATCAATTTCTGCAATGTATACATCAATGATTTCTGGAAAGCCTGATGTAAGTATGACATTGAATGGCGCTCTTGCAGGACTTGTTGGTATCACTGCTGGTTGTGCCAATGTGAATAACTTAGGTGCAGTTTTAATTGGGTTAGTTTCAGGTGTCCTAGTAGTTTATTCAATTAACTTTATTGAAAAAAAAGGCTTAGATGATGCAGTTGGTGCCATATCTGTTCATGGAGTCTGTGGAGCATGGGGAGTCTTAGCAGTTGCAATATTTGATACTACTGATGGTCTTATTTATGGGGGCTTTTCATTATTTGTACCTCAAATTATTGGAATGTTAGCTATAGCTATATGGGCATTTATAACATCATTTATTGTCCTTAAAACTATTGACTCATTAATTGGTTTAAGAGTAACACCAGAAGAGGAAATTGCCGGATTAGATGCTTCTGAGCATGGGACAGCCGCTTATGGAGACTTTATTCTTAAAAAATAGAAAAAAATATTGAAAATCAGCCATATTTCTTCAGGTTTCCCCCTTTCGAATGTTTGGCTGATTTTCATCTTTAATTTAATCTTTAAATGAATTAAAATACTTAAACTATGTTTGATTTCTCTGAAAAAGATTCCTGTGGTGTAGGTTTTATAGCTTCTAGAAATCTCCCACCCACACATGGCATGGTTTTAAAAGTTTTAGAATGTTTGGCTAATTTAGACCATCGTGGAGCTAAATTTGCTGATGGTACAGGTGATGGAGCAGGTGTTCTTACTGAAATTCCATTTGAATTAATACGAGCAGAATTAAAAGAATTAAATATTGACTTAGATGATAAAACAAAAATTGGAATTATCTCATGCTTTTTTGATCCAAAAAATGTGGATGCATCAAAACAACTTATAGATACTGAACTTAAGAAATACAACATACATCAGCTTTATTGGAGAAAAGTACCAACTGACAAAGAAATTCTTGGTGATCTTGCAAAACAATCAAAACCTGCAATTTATCAAGGAATTATTAGTGCAGGAAATGAGACATCTAAAGAGTTTGAAAAAAAGCTTTTTATATTTAGAAAGACTTTAGAAAAAAAAATTAAAGAGATTGAATTTTTAAATATTCACATTAACTCATGTTCTTCTAAAACAGTTGTTTATAAAGGTTTATTTACTGCAACACAAACAGCAGATTTTTATTGGGATTTACGTAATCCTCTTTACAAGACTAGATTTGGAATATTTCACCAAAGATTTTCAACCAATACATCATCAACCTGGGATAAAGCTCAACCATTTCGAATGCTTGCCCATAATGGTGAAATAAACACAATACAGTCAAACTTTTCATGGATGAAAGCAAGGGAAGTAGACGCATCATCTATTTTTTGGAAAGATGATATTGAAAAAATTAAACCATTCATTGACGAGGGTATATCGGATTCAGGTCAGTTAGATAATGCATTAGAACTTCTTGTAAGATCCGGAAGAACACTTGCACACTCTCAAGAAATGCTCATTCCTTCAGCTTGGGAAAATAATCCAAGATTCACTAGTAAAGAAAAAGCATTTTACCAATATCATGCATTTTTAACTGAACCGTGGGATGGTCCGGCAGCAATTGTTGCATCTGATGGTAGAGATATAATTGCTGGCCTTGATAGGAGCGGTTTGAGGCCTTTGCGTTGGATGATTTCAGACAGATATGTTCTTGCAGCTTCAGAAGTCGGTATATGTCCCTCAGTAGAAGCTGGTGCCTACAAAACTGCACAACTTGAACCAGGACAAACTATTAGATACAGACTTGAAACAGATGAGCTTCTAGAAGAAAGTGAAGTAATTCAAAAATTGAGTGAAAAAAACCCATATATGGATTGGGTAAATTCGAGACCTTTAAATATTGATCAAAAATATAGTGATAAAGAAGATACTGCGATTGATTCTGAAAAGTTATCAAAATACTATTCTTACACATCTGAAGAAGACAGATTAATTTTATTGCCAATGCTCAGAGGTGATATTCCTACTGGTTCAATGGGCAATGACACGTCATTAGCAGTCATGAGCAATAATAATCCAAGATTAAGTCGTTACTTTCATCAGATGTTTGCTCAGGTAACAAATCCTCCAATAGATCCAATAAGAGAGAGATTTGTTATGTCAACAAAAACTTACCTAGGCAAGAGGGGTTCTATACTTAAGGAAACCGCTCAGCAAGCAAATTTAATAACTCTTGAATCCCCAATTTTAAGTATGAGCAGTTATAAATCTCTAACTAATGACAAAATTCTAAAAAATAAAACATCAGTATTTTCGACAACATATAAAAAAAATGAAACAACTTTGGAAAATGCTTTGAGCAAACTATGTGAAGATGTTAAAAAGGAAATATTAGAAAATAAAAAATCTGTAATTATCTTGTCTGATCGAATTATTAAAGATGGAGAAATAGCAATTCCTTCGATGATGGCTTTAGCAAAGGTTCATCATTTTCTTATTGATGTAGGCATAAGATTAAAAGCGTCACTAGTTGTAGTTTCTGGAGAAATAAGAGATGCGCATGATTTAGCTTGTCACATTGCATATGGTGCATCTGCTGTCTGGCCTTATTTGGCTTTAGAAAGAGTTCGTCAATTATCAATAAGTTCAAAAGATATAAATATTACGCCCGAGGAAGCACAAGAAAATTATAGAGAAGCATTAAATAAAGGATTGTTAAAAATAATGTCAAAGATGGGTATCTGTACTATCTCATCTTATAGAGGATCAGAGCTTTATGAAGTAATCGGTTTAAATAATGAAATAGTTGATAATATTTTTAGATTTACAAAAACTAGAACAGAGGGATTGGGTTTTAAATTTTTTGATAATGAACTTAAGATGTATGGTGATGAAACTGAAAATTTAAATATTGGTGGATTTTACAAACATAAAAAAGATGCCGAAATTCATGTAACATCTCCTAAAACAGTTCTTAAGTTACAAAAAGCAGTTAGATCTGGTGAGGTTGAGGATTGGATAGATTATATCTCAACTCTGGAAGAACGGCCCGATGTCCAGTTGAGAGATTTATTTACTTTGCCAGTTTCTTTCAAACACACCAACCAATTTGATGACGATAAATTAAGTCAAATATTAAATAAGTTTACAGTCAGCTCGATGTCGTTAGGCGCATTATCTGAAGAAGCACATCAAGCTTTAGCTCAAGCAATGGATAGAATTGGCGGAAAATCTGGTTCAGGAGAAGGAGGAGAAGATCCGCAACGATATGGTACTGATAAAAATTCTAAAATTAAGCAAATTGCGTCTGGTAGATTTGGAGTTACACCAGACTATTTAGCATCTGCGGAAGAGTATCAGATCAAAATGGCACAAGGCTCAAAGCCAGGAGAGGGTGGTCAGTTACCTGGATTTAAAGTCGACGGTCATATTGCTAAATTAAGACATACTGTTGAGGGAGTAACTCTTATATCTCCTCCACCACATCATGATATCTATTCAATCGAAGATTTAGCACAATTGATCTATGATTTAAAAACTTTTAATCCAGACTGCCCGGTTTCGGTTAAGTTAGTTTCTGAACCAGGTGTCGGAACAATTGCAGTTGGAGTTGCAAAAGCTGGTGCAGATATAATTACAATCGCTGGAAGCGATGGTGGAACAGGTGCAAGTCCATGGATAAGTATTAAACATGCTGGCTCACCTTGGGAATTAGGACTTAGTGAAACTCATCAGGCTTTGGTAAAAAACAACATGCGTCAGAAAGTACTTTTAGAAGTTGATGGTGGATTGCGATCTGGTAAAGATGTCATCATAGGATCAATTTTGGGAGCTGATAGATTTGGATTTGGGACATTACCTTTATTAGCTTTAGGTTGCAAAATGGTTAGACAGTGTCATGAGAATACATGCCCAGTTGGAATTGCAACACAAGACGAAAGTCTAAGAGCTAAATTTCCAGGTGCTCCTGAACAGGTTGTTCAATTATTTAAATTTATTGCAAATGATATATTAGGATTTTTAAATCAGTTAAATTTAAAAAATCTTGATGATTTAAGAGGAAGGGCCGACTTAGTTGGTTTGAAAATCTCAAACATTGATCTTTCAAGAAGTTTACATAAAGTGTTAATGAATTTTTCAATAGAAGAAAAACATCCAGGGTTTGTAAGACATAGCGAAGGAAGGTTATCAAGGAGGATAACTACAGAAGTTATTAAATCATTAGAAAATGGAAGTAGCTCGTTTTTACAATACCCTATTGCAAATGAAGATAGAAGTATTGGTGCCAGATTATCGGGAGAAATTTCTCTCAAAAAATTTCAAAATAGAATAATCAAAAATCCAACACATATTAATCTTTCCGGTGCCGCTGGACAAAGTTTTGGTGCATTTATTAGAGAGGGTATAAATCTTAAATTAACTGGAAGTGCAAATGATTATGTTGGTAAAGGAATGGGCGGTGGAAGTATAACTATTATTCCACAGGGTAAGAAAATGCGAGGTGCCTATCACGCTGCTGGAAATGCAATTTTGTATGGTGCAACAGGTGGGCAGTTGTTTGTTGCAGGTACTGTAGGTCAAAGATTCGGAGTCAGAAACAGTGGCGGGATTGGAGTTGTTGAGGGCTGTAGTGCCCATGGTGCTGAATACATGACTGGTGGAACTTTAATAATTTTAGGAAAAGTAGGTTTTAATTTTGGTGCTGGAATGACGGGAGGCAAAGCTATTGTTTTAAGCACTCAGAAAAACTTTAAAGAATATGTTTCTAAAGCAGCACCTGAGTATAGAAAATTAAATGAAATTGATATTTTGGAATTGAAGACTATTTTAGAGCTCCATATTGAAAAAACTAATTCAAAAGTTGCAGTCAACATACTTGAAAAGCAAGACAATTGGAAAAATATGTTTGCTGTTTTTGGAGGTTTGGCTGAACTAACAGAGAGTAAAGTGAAACAAAAACCTGAGCATGTCAAGGCATTAGATTAATTACCACTACTAAAAACAACTTATATCATTTACCATAAAATTATGAATAATAAAACAGAGGCACAAAGTATAAAATGGGAAAACATTTTAGAGCTCGTATTTGATTCAAGAATTGATTCAGTTGGATTAAATGAGAGAGTTAATTCTTTAGCGACTAGGAGTATAAAAAAAGAGTCTAAATTAGATGCACTTAATATGATCGTCTCAATGTGTGATCTTACAACACTTGAAGGCGAAGACACTGAAGGTAAGATATCACAAATGGTAGCAAAAGCAATAACTCCTAATCCAAGTGATCTTGACATAAAAAATGTAGCAGCAGTATGTGTCTATCCTTCATTAGTCAGTATTGCAAAAGAAAAAGTAGGAAATTCTGGTGTTAAAGTTGCAGCAGTATCATCTTATTTTCCCAGTGGGCAAGTTCCTATGGAATCTAAGTTATTAGATACAAAATATGCAATTGAATCTGGAGCTGACGAAATAGATATTGTTATTAATAGGAAAGCTTTTTTAGAGGGTGACTACAGAAGAGTTTATGATGAAATAGTTGCATTAAAAGAAGCTTGTGGAGATGTACATCTAAAAACAATTCTTGAAGTAGGGGATTTAAAAACCTATGAGAATATTAGAAAAGCTAGCTTAATATCTTTAGCTGCTGGATCTGATTTTATCAAAACGTCGACTGGAAAATTATCAGTTGGTTCATCTAGACAAGCTTGCTATGTAATGGCTAAAGCAGTCTTAGATTTTAAAAATCTTACAGGTCTCTCTGCGGGAATTAAAGTTGCTGGAGGTATAAGAGATGCAAAAGATGCAATTAGGTATTTAGTACTAATCAATGAGGAAATGGGAGATGAATGGTTGACACCAAATCTTTTTAGATTTGGAGCGTCAAGTCTTTTAGATGATGTACTAAAACAAATTAAAAAACTTAAGACAGGCGCTTATCAAGCTAGTTATTATTTTCCTAGGGGTTAAATTTAATGGTAAATTGGGAATATTCAGAATCAGTTGAGTCACAAGATATTGTGAAAATTAAAGACAAATATCAAAATTTTGTTGATGGAAATTTTCAACAACCAAATAGTAAAAAATACATAAATACAATCTCTCCATCAACTGAAGAGGTTCTTTCTAAAATAGTGATATCAAATGAAAAAGACGTAAACAATGCCATTAAGTCCGCACAGATGGGTTTTGAAAAATGGTCTAAAACATCTCCACATGAGAGATCAAAATATCTTTTTAAACTCGCCAGATTAATTCAAGAAAGATCACGTGAATTTGCGGTTCTAGAATCAATGGATGGTGGAAAACCAATAAAAGAATCAAGAGATTTTGATTTACCTCAGGTAGCTGCAAACTTTTTTTACTTTGCTGGCTGGGCTGACAAGATTGATTTATCTTGGGGTGCAAAAAGCTTAAAACCACATGGTGTTGTTGGACAAATTATTCCATGGAATTTTCCATTATTAATGTTGTCATGGAAGATTGCACCAGCTTTAGCTACTGGTAATACTGTAGTTTTAAAGCCTGCCGAAACCACATCTTTAACAGCTTTGTTATTTGCAGAGCTTTGTGAACAAGCTGGAATTCCAGATGGTGTTGTAAATATTATTACTGGAGATGGCACCACAGGTTCGTTACTTGTAAACCATAAAGATATCAATAAAATTGCATTTACAGGGTCAACTCAAGTTGGTAAATCAATTCAAAAATCTTTAGCAGGACGAGATGTAGGTCTGACTTTAGAGCTTGGAGGAAAAGCAGCAAATATTATTTATGAAGATGCAGCAATAGATCAAGCTGTTGAAGGTGTTGTTAACGGTATATTTTTTAATCAAGGACATGTTTGTTGTGCAGGAAGCAGGTTATTGCTTCAAGAATCAATTCATGATGAATTTGTTGCAAAATTAGAAAAAAGAATGCAAACACTAAGAGTAGGTAATCCTTTGGATAAAAACACAGATATTGGTGCTATTAATTCAAAAGAGCAGTTAGATAAGATAGAAGGACTAGTAAATGAAGGGGTTTCAGATGGTGGAAAGATTTTTCAAACTGAATGCGAACTTCCTGGCAATGGATTTTGGTTTAAACCAACTTTATTCACAGATGTCCAGCCTTCGTATTCAATCGCAAGGGAAGAAATTTTTGGCCCTGTACTAACAACTCTAACATTTAGAACTCCGCAAGAGGCAATAGAGATAGCAAACAACACTGAGTATGGGCTATCTGCAGGAGTATGGACCGAGAAAGGCTCAAAAATATTATGGACTGCTGACAGACTTCAAGCAGGAGTAGTTTGGGCAAATACTTTTAATAAGTTTGATCCAGCATCTCCATTTGGTGGTTATAAAGAATCTGGATTTGGCAGAGAGGGCGGTAGGCAAGGCCTTCTCTCTTATTTGAAGGCAGAGTCATGATTGAAATAAAAAAAACTTACAAAAATTATGTTGGGGGTAAATATATCAGATCTGAGTCAGGCAAAACGTTTACTTTAAATTTAAAAAACGATTCTTTTGAGGTCCCTTTAACCTCAAAAAAAGATATTAGAGATGCAGTAACTTCTTCAAAAGCAGGATTTGCAAAGTGGAGTGAGATTAGCCCTTATACAAAGACTCAAATTTTATATCGTCTATCTGAAATGATAGAAGGTCATAAAGATAGCTATATTGATCTTTTAGTTTTAGGTGGTAGTACAAAAAATCAGGCCAAAAAAGATGTAGAAACTGCAATCGAAAATATTGTTTGGTATGCAGGCTTAGCTGACAAGTGGGAACAAGTATCAGGAAATTTAAACCCAGTAAATGGTGAATACTTTAATATTTCACATCAAAATCCAATTGGAGTAGTTTTTTCCTTAAACAGTGATAGCAATTCATTAACTTCTTTATTAAACAGTATCATTCAACCTTTAACAGTTGGATGTTCCGTAATATCATTTTCAGAAGAATCATCAATTATTGCACTTAAGTTTGCTGAAGATATAAACAATTCTGACTTTCCTCCCGGTTCATTAAATATACTTTCTGGTCAGTTTGAAAAAATTTTTGAAGATGTTAGTAAACATGTTGAGATTAATTTAGTTTCAATTTGTAAAATAATTCCTAATGAAATCTTAAAAAAAATTCAAGAAAATGCTTCAAGTTCTGTAAAAAGAATCATAAATATGCCTTCTGAAGATGGAATTTCTTCAATTCTTCCATTTTTAGAGACCAAAACTGTTTGGCATCCAAAAGGTACATAAAATTTGTCTCACTAAGAATTTAAGATTAAATCATTCATACCCTGTATTAGCTACTTTGATTATGTCAAAGTAGCTAATTTCATTAAAATAGAAAAGTTATGGAAGATAAAACTTGGGGTTCATTACCCACACCAAAAATATACATTGAACTTCAAGGAGAGTTTATAGATTTTAATAAAGAAGAGGAGTATTTAGTTTGTAAATTCCCAGTCCAATCTAAATATTTCAATCCCATGGAGACAACATTAGGAGGGATTATTGATTCATATATGGATGTAACAATGGGTCCTTTAAGCTGGCTTTTGGGAGAAAGAGTAGTTACAAAATCTTTTTCAGCAAAATACATAAGACCTGTTACAGCAAATTATAAATACGTTACTGCTAAAGCATGGAGAGATTCAGTTTCAGAAAAAGGATCTGTTTATAAAGCTGAACTCTATCTTGATACTGAAGAGTTGGCTGCAGTTTCAGAGGGACTGTTTGTTCAACCAAAAATTAATTTTTAATTTTTGAAAACCTATAAGCAGAAATTATAACAATCACGATACCGATAAGTTGGATATTGTTGGTGTATTCGTTCAGAAAAACAAATCCAAAAATGGTTGAAAAAATTGGAATAATGTAAACAGTTATTGATCCTGCTACTGCCCCAACATCATTGATTAAACTATAAAATGATACAAAAGCAATACCACTACTACCAACACCTAACAACAAGATAGGGAATAATGAGTCAGAAATACTTGGTAATGAAATGTTTGAATTAGGTAGGAGCATAATTAATGAAAACAGTGTTGCATATCTTAATGAAATCTTTAATGTTGGAATCGCTCCATAATCCTTAATTAATGGCTGAACTATATTTGCTGCAAACCCATAACTAATTGAAGCAATTAAAGCTAACAACGCACCAATGTTTAAATCATTTAAAAAATTACTTAATCCAAAAGAAACAAGATAAATTCCAACAAATCCAAGACCCAAATAAAATTTTTGCATTTTTGTTATATTTTCTTTGTAAATCAAGACAGCAATTAATCCAACAAATATTGGAGTAGAGCCGTTTATTAAACCAGCTAAGCTAGAGGAAATAGTTTCTTCAGCTTTTGCAAATAAATAAAAGGGGAGAGCCATCCATAGCATTCCAATCAGTGCTAAATTTTTATGGTTTTTTTTGGGAAAAGGAGTCTTCTTAATAAAAATAATATTTATAAAAATCATACCAATAAGAATCCTGTAGAAAGAAATCTGAAAAGGGTTTAAATCAATTAATGCATATTTCATCATTAAAAAAGAGGAACCCCAGAGTGCTGAGGTTAAAAGCATTTGAAGATAATTTATAATTTTCAATTAAAAATCCTTAAAAAACAATAGAGTCACCATCCAACAGGGTAGAAGGATTAGTGTAGTGGTTCAAACTGACACAAAGGCGACTCTGACTTAATTATATTGAATTTATATTTTTTGGTCTGTAAGAAGTGTAGTTTTTTTTCGATTTTTAATTAACTGATTTACTGGTAATCCGTTATCTTTTCCAATTTTTTTCAAAATATCAGATTTTTTTTCACCAGTAACTAATAGATATATATTCTCAATTTCTGAAAGTAATTGAAAGGTTGATGTAATTCTCCATTTGCTCAATATATTTACTTCGTTGGCTACAAATCCAATTGACTTATCGTTCATTGCACTTGTGTTAGGAAATAAAGAAGCTATATGGCCATCATTTCCGACTCCCAAAATCGCACTGTTAAATTTTTGAATTTTTGATAATATTAATTTTGAATATTCCTCTGCAGATGTGTTTGGGTCTTCATTAAATTGTAATTCTAAAATGTTCATTTTTGTTTGACTAAATATTGCATTAATCATTCTTTGATTAGAAATTTCACTATTAAGTGGAGCATGTCTGTCATCTATAGTCCATAATGAAATTTCACTATTTTCTTTAAAGGATTCAGCAAAGGTTTGATAGAAAAATTTCGGTGTACTACCCCCGGATAAACCAAGATTGAACTCCTTATTATCTTTTAAAAACTCTGCAATCAACTCATGCAATTTTAAAGACACTTCTTCGTGACTATTTTCTTTTATTATCTCAAGTGAATCAAACATAGTTAACCATTACAGTTGTTAAATTAGTAGTATCAATGTTAGTGGAAAAAAGTATTCAAATAAAAGGTAACAATCAATTAACTGGAGAAGTAGAAATTTCTGGTGCAAAGAATGCAGTCCTTAAGCAAATGATTCTTCCAATACTTTGTGAAGGCAAATACAAAATTGAAAACGTTCCTAATATTGCTGATGTATTTTATATGCAAGATGTACTGAGTGTATTAGGTATTACTTCAAGCTTGGAGGGTAAAACCCTTGAGATAGTGTCACCTAAAGATATTTCCGTTGAAGCACCATATGAAATTGTACAAAAAATGAGAGCATCAATTATTGTACTTGGCCCATTGCTTGCTAGGAAAGGAGAGGCAAAAATTGCTTTTCCAGGAGGTGATCAACTTGGACCAAGGCCTGTAAAGATGCATATTGAGGCACTTGAAAAAATGGGAGCGACATTTGAATTAGATCATGGAGTTCTAATTGGTAAAACTGACGGTTTAAAAGGTGTTGAAATTAATTTACCATATGCATCTGTTGGAGCCACTGAAAATACTCTTTTAGCTGCAGTACTTGCGGAGGGAACAACTGTTATTGAAAATGCTGCAAGGGAACCTGAAGTAGTAGATCTCATAACTATGTTAAAAAATATGGGTGCCGATATAACAGGTGAAGGAACTAGTGAAATTATAATTAATGGAGTAGATTCATTAAATAGTACAAATCATAAAGTAATTGGTGATCGTATAGTTGCGGGAACATACATTGCAGCATTCTTATCAACATATGGACACGGCAAAATAAGTGGAATCAATCCACATCATCTACCAATGGAAATCAAAAAATTTGCTGAGATTGGAGCCAAATTTAAAACTGGTGATGATTACATTGAGGTTGAATCACCAAAAAAGCTTTCTCCAATAGATATTTCAACACTTCCATTTCCTGGGATTGCTACTGATTTGCAGCCAATTTTTGGATCTTTATTATTAAAAGCAGATGGAACATCGATTATTACTGAAAATGTTTATGATCAACGCTTTCAGTGGATTCCTGAAGTACAAAGAATGGGTGCTGATATACAAATAGGTTGGCAACATGCGATGATAAAAGGTGTGGAAAAACTATCTGGTGCACCGGTCCACTCTACGGATATTAGAACTGGAGCAAGCCTTGTAATCGCAGCTTTACAAGCAGATGGTGAGTCAACTATATCAGGAGTAGACCATATTGAAAGAGGATATGAAAATATTGTCTCTCTACTGAGTTCTATTGGTAGTGAAATTGAATATAATTAGGTTATGACAAATTTAGAGTTTCCAGAAGTTAAAGATAGAGACCCAAATTCTGAAATAGATATGGAAGTTTTGAATGATACGATAGAGTATATAAGGCCCGCTGTTCAAGCCGATGGTGGCGATATTAAGCTTTCTTCAGTAAATGACGGTGTTGTAAATATTGAAATGCTTGGAGCATGTCAAGGCTGTCCATTGTCAATTGCTACTCTAAAAAGTGGAATTGAAAGAATTCTTAAAGATAAAGTACCAGGAGTCGTTGAGGTTATAGCAACCTAATTAATCGATTTGACTGGTATAAAAATTAAGACCTATCAATAATCCTTTGTCAACCAAGGGTTCGATAACATATTGAATTTTATTCAAAGTCAAACTTCCACCTAATTGATCAGGCGTAGAAACTTCATCATACAAACCCAATTTACTTAGTACTGATTCTCTTCCTTCTTTATCTAATGTGTCATCAGCCATTGCAATAAGAATTAAAAAAAATAATTTTGTTCTTTGTGATGCAGTCTCATCACTTACAACTGGTGAAAAGAACTCAACACTTGTAACGATATCAGCTTCGACTATTAAATTTATAGCAAATGATACCGGTGTTTCTTCTAATTTACCAAACTGATAAAAAAGAACTGTCTGTTCAGGACTGGCCCACCTTACTTCATCAGGATTGATAGAAAAATATAAAACTGTATCTTCATCATTTGCAATTTCTGAAATTAATTTATTCCAATTCGATACATATTCAGATGTAGATTTTCCTAAACCTTTTGTAAATATAATTTGGTCGCCGCTTTCTGGTTCTTCATCAACGGCTTCCGTATTTGTTGAACTACAGAATGAAAATAATAAAGTAAATAAAACTAAAAAACTTATTTTTTTCATTCGATTATTTCTTTCAAATTTTTAAGATTTTTTTTCCAAATGTATTTTAAAACAAAAGCACCAAAGAACTCTCCGATGACACCCCCTAGATAAATAGGAAATTTTAAAGTTTCTTCCCATTTAAATTCTGTTTGAGAATCGTTTAATTCATTAAGATAGAAAATGCCTATTCCTGTAACAATACCTTGATGAATAACTCCAATTGATTCCTTCTCTTTCCATTCAATAACAGTGATAGTATCAACTAATTTTATTGGGCCTACTTTAGTTAAGACATTCATTTTTGTATTAATTCCTGAATTGTTTTCTGAAAGAATATCTATTTTTATGGCATCTTCCATCCAATTTACATGGTTTTCCATGACTTTTACTTCTTGCCAAACTATATCTAGTGGTTTATCAATAATAATTGAAGTTTCTATTCTTTTACTCATTGCTTGTTAAACAATATTAGTTCATAAGTAAAATAAATATATATATGAAAAGAAATGATTATCTTTATTTGGACCATGCGGCTACGACGCCAATGCGTGACAGTGCTTTTGAAGCATTTAAAAATGCAGAAGAATTTGCTTTCGCAAATTCTGCAGGTGGACATGAGTTGTCAAGAAGAGCAAAAAACTTACTTGAGGAATCAAGAGATTTCATAGCAAGCTATTTTGGTGCAGCTCCAAGTGAAATTACATTTACAAGTGGAGGTACAGAAGCGGACAACTGGGTAATAAAAGCACCTTTTATTGATACTAAAAAAAATCAAAATTTAGTAACTTCAAAAATTGAACATGAAGCTGTATTAGCATCAGCTGAGTGGCTCGAAAACCAAGGTCATGAAGTAAGCTTTGCTAATTGCAATAAAGATGGTCAGGTAGACATCGAAGATTTTTTAGATAATTGCAATGACAATACATCAGTTGCCTCTTTAATGTATGCAAATAATGAGACAGGAGTTGTACAGCAAATAGAAAAATTAGCTAAAGAAGTAAAATCCAAAAATTCAGAAATTTTATTTCACTCTGATGTAGTTCAAGCAGTTTCATCTGAAAAACTAGATTTTCATAAGTTAGGAATTGATAGTGCAGCAGTTTCAGGACATAAAATAGGGGGACCAAAAGGAATTGGAATTATGTTTTTAAGTTCAAAATATAAACTCCCAAATTATTTTCACGGAGGAAAACAAGAATTAGAAAAAAGGGCTGGAACAGTAAATGTTTCTGGAGTAGCTGGACTTGCTGCTGCCTTGAAGGAACATCAAGATAATTTTGAATCTGAAAAGAAAAAAATATTACAAGAGAGACAAATTTTTGAAAGTGAAATAAAAAATGCATTGGAAGCAAAGATTGTTGGAGAAAAGATTAATCGATTATGTCATATTTCAAATATACAATTCAAGAATGTTAATTCAGAGACTTTAATGGTGGCACTTGATTTGAAAGGACTAGGTGTCTCAAGAGGATCTGCTTGTGCTAGTGGTGCTCAAAAGCCTTCTCATGTATTAGTTGCTATGAATGTTCCGGATGTTGACATAAACAGTCATTTACGTTTTAGTTTTGGCTGGAATACCATAAAAGGTGATGGGAAGCATGCATCAGAAATTGTAATAAATACAGTAAGGGAAATATTATGAGAATTTTAGTAGCAATGAGTGGAGGAGTAGATTCCTCAGTAGTCGCTGGCTTATTAAAATCTCAAGGCCATGATGTCATTGGTGTGACTATGAAATTATGGGAAGGACCGAATGGTGAAATGCCAGAGACTGGATGCTGTACGGCTGCTGATTCAGAGGACGCTAGAAAAGTAGCTGCAAAACTTGATATTCCTTATTATGTTTTAGATTACACTAAATCATTTTCTGAAAATGTAATCGATAATTTTGTTGATATGTATTCTCAAGGTCTTACACCAAATCCTTGTGTTGAATGTAATAGATCTGTTAAGTTTGATCATTTTATTGATCAGGCAAAAAAACTCAACTGTGAAAAGGTTGCTACTGGTCATTATGCAAAAATAGTTTCAAATGATGATACTTTTGAACTTCACAAAGCAGATTATTTAGAAAAAGATCAATCATATGTTTTACATATGCTTACCGGGGATATTCTTTCTAAAATAGACTTTCCATTAGGAACTATTTCAAAACCTGAAGTAAGACAAATAGCTGCTTCACTTGGTCTGAAAACTGCATTTAAAAAAGATAGCCAAGACATATGTTTTGTAGGAAAAAAAGATTACAGAAATTTTGTAAGCAGTCGAATTGATTTTTCATCAGGTGGAAATATAGTCGATAAGAACAACAATGTAATTGGAACTCATGAAGGTGTACATCAATTTACAGTTGGTCAACGTAAGGGAATTCCGGGTGGTCAAGGCCAAGCAAAATATGTAACAAAAATTGATGTTGAAAATAATAAAGTTTTTATAGGTTCAAAGGCTGATCTCACCACAAAGAAATTTATTATTGAAGATGTTTCATTCGTAAATGGTGAAGAATATGAAAATCTCTCAATTCAAACTAGATACAACTCACATGACATTCCATGCAAGTTAAAAAAAATCGATGATTCTATATTTGAGATCGAACTTTATGAACCTACATTAGGTGTTGCTCCAGGACAATTTGGAGTTATTTACAATGACACCAAATTAATTGGCGGAGGCAGGATATCATCTAAAATATTGGAAAATATAAATGAATGAAGAGTACGTAAACAAATTAATTAATAAACTCAGCAAAGCAGAACATGCATATTACGTATTAAATTCTCCTGAAATGTCTGATGGCGAATATGATAAATTATTTAATGAACTTAAGGAAATTGAAAATAAAAATCCTAATTTAATTTTTGCTTACTCACCGACTCAAAGAGTCACAGGTACACCAGATACAGCGTTTCAGGCGGTAGCCCATAAACAAAGAATGTATAGTCTTGATAACTCTGAAAATATTGAAGACGTAAATAAGTGGATAGAAAAAATTGAAAAAATAACAGATTTAAGTATATTTCCAATTTCTGTCGAGCCAAAAATTGATGGCCTTGCAATTTCTCTTTTTTACAATGATGGATTTTTAGTACGTGGCCTCACAAGAGGAGATGGCATAGTAGGAGAAGATGTAACACATAACATTAAAACTATTAAAAATATACCTTTACTACTTTCAAAAAGTTTAAAAGGAGAGATTGAGATTAGAGGCGAAATATTTATGCCTAAAAAAAGTTTTGAAGAATTAAATAAACAAAAAAGAAAAGACAAAGAAACTTTGGATAAATTAACAAGTAAAGAAAAATCTCAATTATCTGAGGGTGAAAAAGAAACTATCAAAAATATTCGCTCAGAGGGAATATCTGAATTTATAAATTCTAGAAATGCAGCAGCAGGTTCTTTAAGGCAGAAAGACTCAGAAATAACTTCAAAAAGAGATTTGAGACTATTAGCCTATCAAATAATTGAACATGATGGATCAACTGTTGATAATTATCACGATCAAATTAAGTTGATAGATTCAATGGGTTTTAATGTAAATAATGTAAAAATTGCAAACAATATTGACGAAATCAATAAGTTATTAAAGGAAATAGATGAGGATAGAAATGACTATGAATATCAAATTGATGGTGCGGTATTAAAAGTAAACTCTACTTTAGTTCAAGATAATTTAGGTTATACATCCAAAGCTCCGAGATGGGCGTTAGCTTATAAATTTTCCGCTGAAGAGCAAACAACTAAATTGATAGATATCAAATTACAAGTTGGAAGAACTGGTGCAGTAACTCCTGTTGCAGTCCTTGATCCAATCAATGTAGGGGGCGCACTTGTTTCATTTGCAACTTTACATAATCCAGATGAAATAAGTAGAAAAGATTTAAGAATAAATGATTATGTTATTGTAAGACGTGCTGGAGATGTAATACCTGAAGTTGTTGCATCTATACCAGAGAGAAGAAGTGGGAGTGAGATTGAGTGGTCTCTTGGTAAGAGATGTCCATGTGGTGATTTTGATATCGAGTATGTAAAAGATGAAAAAGTACCAAGGTGTTCAGGTGGTTACGATTGTAAAATTTCTAAAAAGGAAATGTTAATTTACTTTGGATCAAAATCTGGTCTTGACATTGAAGGTTTGGGGAGAGAAACTGTCGAGACACTAATTTCGAATCAACTTGTAGAGAACTACGAAGATTTTTATTCGTTAACTTTTGAACAGCTTATTTCTTTACCACAGTGGAAAGAAAAAAAGACTAAAAATTTATTGGATGCAATTGAAAAATCTAAAAATTCTGATTTAGAAAAAGTATTATCAGCTCTTGGAATTAGGTATGTAGGTAAACAAACTTCTAAACTTCTAATCAATACCTTTGGTTCGATTAAAAATATTTTTAGTGCCACCAGTAAAGAAATTAATAATATTCATGGAATTTCTGAAAGCGTTTCCAATTCTTTAAATGAATGGTATTCAAAAAAAACAAATCAATTATTAATTAAAAATTTAGAAGATATAGGTTTTAGTGTTTCTAAAAAGATTAATCAAAATATTGGAAAATTAAGTGGAAAAACATTTGTATTGACTGGTACGTTATCTAATTATTCTCGTCAGAATGCAACAAAAATAATTGAAGATTTTGGTGGAATCGTAACAACTTCAGTTTCAAAAAATACAGATTATTTAGTATTTGGTGAAAATCCTGGATCTAAATATAAAAAAGCTGAAAATCTAAAAGTTAAAACAATAAGTGAAAAAGATTTTGAGGAATTAATTAATAAGTAGTAAATTCCCATTCAAATTCACCGTAGTCAGGTAAACCAGTAATAGTATCCCAAATAATTCGAACATTATGTTTTCCGGGACCCCATGTTTCAAAGGCTTTGTTAGGACCAGGTTTCCAAATATAAACACCGGTAGCCTCAACATATTGAATTTCTTCTTTAGGAATAATATAATTATCAACAATTAAAGTTAATTCATAACCGACAGGAAAATCAATCTCTAGTGAAACTTGTTGAGGAACTTGGTCATAAGGTAGCGGATATATGTTCTCAAGAGCACTAGGAAGTTCTATTTCCTCGTTGTTATTTTGTGAAAATGAAACACCCCACCAAATAACAAGGAATAGCAATGCTGTTAATAAAAGAATAATAAATCTATAAGTGTTCTTAGTCATACATTAAAATACTATCGAGGAAATAAAAAGAGACCAAAGTGAAATACAAAAATTTACAAGAAAATATTGAAAAAATTAATTTAGATGACTTATCAGATAATGATGTTCTAAACATAGAAACAACAATTAAAGAATTAGATAATGGAAATATTCGAGTTGTAAATAACGAAAATGGAGAGTGGTCTTTAAATGAGTGGGTAAGAGATGCAATCTTATTATTTTTTTCAATAAGAAATTTAAAAGAAATAAGTGCCAATGACTTGATTTATTACGATAAATTAGAACCAAAAAAAAATTACAAAGATTTAGGTATTAGAGTTGTACCACCAGGAGTAGTTCGTTATGGTGCATTTTGTGAACCAGGTGTTGTTGTAATGCCTGGATTTGTGAACATCGGCGCTTATGTTGGTTCAGGAACTATGGTCGATACATGGGCAACAGTTGGATCTTGTGCTCAGATTGGCCGCAATGTTCATTTATCTGGTGGAGTTGGTATTGGGGGAGTTCTAGAGCCACCAGGAGCTATGCCTGTAATTATCGAAGACAATGCTTTTATTGGTTCGAGGTCAATTATTGTTGAGGGAGTCAGAGTTAAAAAAGGAGCGGTCATTGGTGCTAATGTAACCATTACTGGAACCACTCCAATTATTGATGTTACTGGGCCTGAACCTATTGAAATTAAAGGAGAAGTTCCTGAAAATTCTGTAGTCATACCAGGTTCAAGACCAAAAAAATTTCCTAGTGGAGTTTTTAATACACCATGTGCATTAATAATTGGCACAAGAAAAGAGTCAACTGATGAGAAAACTTCTTTGAATGACGCACTTCGCACATTTGGGGTTGAAGTTTGAGCGTTGACACTACACTTCAAAAATTAATAAACATTAGCTCAGTCACAGGAGATGAAATATTAATTTTAGATTTTATTGAAGAATTTCTATCAAAAAATAATTTTTCTGGCGAGCTCATAAGAAATGATGGTGGAATCATTGCAATCCCTAAAAATTCTTCACAAAAAATAGCTTTGGTAGGGCACGTTGACACAGTCCCATTGTCTAAAACTCAAAAATTAAAATTTGATGATATAGATTTAATTTCTGGCAGGGGATCTGTTGATATGAAAGGAGGAATATCTATAATTCTGCATTCATTAGTTGAAGAGAATCAAGACATAATAGGTGTATTCTACACAGCTGAAGAGGGACCTTACGAAATGAATGGTTTAGGAGAATTAATGCCGACAATTTTAAGTAACAAAAATTTAGAATTTTCAATAATTTTAGAGCCTACAAATTGCGAGATTGAACTTGGATGTCTTGGAACACTAAATGCAAATATAAAATTAAAAGGTATAGCTGCACATTCTGCAAGACCGTGGGTTGGAGAAAATCCAATTTATAAAATTGGAGATATATCAAAAAAAGTATCAGATAATGAAATAACTTTACTTGATATTGAGGGACTAGAGTTCAAACAAGTTTTATCAATCACAAAAGTTTCTTCAGGAATAGCAAACAATGTTATTCCAGACGAAGCAATATTGAATATTAATTTTAGGTTTTCTCCAGAAATGACAAACGATGATGCTCAAAATTTTATTAACAATATGTTTTCTGAATTCGGTGAAATTGAAATTACATCAAGCTCGGAAGGTGCAATGCCGAATATAGAGAATTCAAATATTAAAAATTTTATATCCTCTACAGGTTTATCTCCCAATCCAAAACAAGCATGGACAGATATCGCAAGATTTTACAGTCATGGAATTGCTTCAGTAAATTTTGGTCCTGGAGACCCACTTCTTGCTCATACTGCTGATGAGCATGTTAGTAAGAAACAACTATTAGAATCATATGAATTACTTATGAATTTTTTAAGGAGATTATAGTGAGCAAAAAATTTGATATTACAAATATTGCAAAACTAGCATCAATATCTTTAAGTGACGATGAAAAAGAAAAACTTAGCAATGATTTAAGTGTAATTATTGAACATGTTCAAGCACTTAGCGATTTAGAGCTTGATACGAATATAGAGGACGTTTATATTCATCCACTCGAGAAAGTATTAGCATTAGACGAAGATACTGAAAAACCTTCTTTAACTCATGACGAAGCAATGAGCAACGCTCCCAAAGTTTCAGATGGTAAGTTTATAGTCCCGCCTTCACTGGAATAATCATGGAACTGTTAAATTTATCAATTCGTGAACTTAATAATCTTTTCATTACTAAAAAAACCAAACCTTCAGAACTTTATTCTGAGATATTCAATCGTTCAGCAAGTTCAGAAGCGGCTTTACATGCTCACCTAAGTCTTTTTGAAGAAACTAATCTAGATAAGGCAAAAAAATCTGATGAAAGATTTTCTAAATCTGAAAATGTTGGATTATTAGATGGAATACCTTTAGCAATAAAAGATAATATCAATATTAAAGATGAAAAAACTACCTGTTCTTCAAAGATGCTTTCAAATTTTGTATCCCCGTATAACGCAACTGTAATCTCAAAATTAGATACTGAACAAACAATTTATACCGGAAAAACTAATTTAGATGAATTTGCGATGGGCTCTTCTACTGAGAACTCAGCATTCGGTCTTACAAGAAACCCATGGAATACTGATTATGTTCCGGGTGGATCATCAGGAGGTTCTGCAGCGTCTGTTGCTTCAAGGTCATCTATCGCAGCTCTAGGAAGTGATACAGGAGGCTCGATTAGACAACCAGCATCTTTTTGTGGTCTTGTTGGTTTTAAGCCAACATATGGTTCGGTTTCTAGATATGGCTTGGTTGCATTTGCTTCGTCTTTGGACCAAATTGGCCCTATTTCAAAAAGTGTTGATGATGCGAGAATTGTTTATTCTGCAATTTCAGGTCATGATAGTTTAGACTCTACATCGATAAATGATGAGCAAATTGAATTACCATTTGAAAAAAATGCAACAATTGGGATTGTTAAGGAACTTATGGAGGATGGAATTTCTGAGGAATCTAAAAAGGAAGTTGAAAAAGTCATAGATATTCTCAAACAAAAAGGATACAACATAAAGGAGGTTTCTTTACCGTTAATCAAACTATCAATAAGCATTTATTATTTAATTGCTCCAGCAGAATGTTCTGCAAATTTAGCAAGATTTGATGGCGTTAGATATGGATTAAGGGTTGATGGAAAAACAAGTTATGAAATGATGGAAAACACAAGAGCTGAGGGTTTTGGAGATGAAGTAAAACGTAGAATCCTACTTGGAACTTACGCATTATCTGCAGGCTATTATGACGAATATTATGGTAAGGCTCTTCGTGCAAGAAAAAAAATGGTAGATGAATTCTCAACTATTTTTAAAGAATGCGATTATTTAATATCACCAACTACACCAACTGAGGCATTCAAGGCAGGAGAAAAAACAAACAATCCACTGGAAATGTATATGTCTGATTTATGCACCATTCCTGCAAATCTGGCTGGCCTACCAGCTATAAGTATTCCAACTGGTCTTAGTAGTAACAATCTACCTCTAGGCGTTCAGATAATGAGTAAGCCTTTGACAGATAATTCATTATTAGATTTTTCCGAAATGTTAGAAAAGGAACTTGAATTTAATAGCACTCCGGAGGGTTGGTCAAAATAATGAATTTAAAACCAACTATTGGAATTGAAACGCATATCGAACTTAATACGAATACAAAAATGTTTTGTAGATGCAGAGTATTTGATACCGAAGAACCAAATGTTAACTTATGTCCAACTTGTCTTGGTTTACCAGGAGCTTTACCTGTTCCAAATGAAAAAGCTATACGTTACATTACGTTACTTGCATTAGCAACTGGATGTTCAATAACTAAAAAAGGAATGTTTCATAGAAAAAATTATTTTTATCCTGATTTACCAAAGAATTATCAAATTTCTCAGTTTGATTTACCAGTAGGAGAAAATGGAAATTTAGAGATAGTTATTGATAATGAAAAAGATTATGTTGAAATTGAAAGAGTTCATATGGAGGAAGATACTGGAAAATCTTCACATGAAGGTTCTGGAAGGATTGATTCTGCTACAAGTACTTCTCTCGATTTCAATAGATCAGGTATTCCTCTTGTAGAAATTGTTACAAAGCCTGTAATCAAATCCTCTAAAGAGGCAGTTGCATACATTGAAGAATTAAGACAACTTGCAATTGAGTTAGAAATATCAGAAGGAAAACTAGAAAAAGGCAATTTAAGATTTGATGCAAATATTTCTGTTGCGCCATCAGAAAGTAATGAATTAGGTACAAAGGTTGAAATTAAAAATATGAATTCACTTCGTTCTCTTGAAAGAGCTATAGATTTTGAAATCAAAAGACAGTCATTAGCTTTGGAAAATGGTGACATAATAATTCAAGAAACAAGACATTGGGATGAAAGTAAAGAAACTACAACTTCAATGAGATCAAAAGAAGGCAGTGCAGATTATCGTTATTTTTCTGATCCAGACATTCCTAATATGGTTTTACCCGATGAATTTATAAATCAAATAAAAGAAAGTCTCCCATCATTACCTCATGAAAATAGAAATAAGCTTATGGAAACCGGTCTTAGTCTTTCAGATTCAAATGTTTTAAGTAAAAGCGAAAAGTGGATTTATGAACTTTATTTTGAAGTATTTAACAATACTAAAGACTCTAAAGCTTCATTCAATTGGATTACCGGGGAATTGCAGGGACAGATGCGTAAATTAGAGATTAAATCGCTACCAAATTGGTTTTCGCCAAATTTCTTATCAGACGTTATTAAATTAATTGATGAAAATAAAATTTCATTCACTTCAGGAAAAGTAATTTTGGAGGAATTAATCCAAATGGATACAACTCCTGATGAGATAGCAAAAAGACTTGATTTATATCAAGAAAATGACGAAGTTGCTATTTCAAAAATAGTAAACGAAATTATTGATAACAATCAAGAAATTGTTGAAAGAATAAAAAATGGAGAAGATAAGTTAGTAGGTTTTATGGTTGGTCAAATAATTAAAAGCTCAGGTGGAAGTATCAATCCAGGAATGGCAAAAGAAATACTATCTAAAGAGTTAAATTTATAATCTGATTAACGATTGTTGCAGACAATAACCCCATTAAACCAGCACCCAAATCATCATAAAGAACACCAAGCTTACCGGGGTAATTTTCGAGCTCTTTAACAAATTTTGGTTGTTTCATAATGTCGCTCAATCGAAAAACTAAAAATCCTGCTAACAGAGGTAATAATCTTGATGGAGATGCTACTGTAACAAGACTCATTCCTACTATTTCATCTAGTGTTATCCAGCTAGGATCTTCGCTTGCTTCATTATCATCAACTGATACAAGATAAATAATTACTAACACAATAAATAAAATTGATAATTCAAGAACATTTAAATTGAAAATATATGTAACAAGAGCAAATAAAAAAGAAGCTAGTGTGCCACCTCCTTTTTTATCACCAAAATATGTTTTCCAAAAAAGTCCTACACCGAAACCCGAAGCTAGAAATCTCTTCACATTTGAATAATAGTATTTTTTATGGCTTGATTTACAAAAAGGTGTAGTATTTGTTATTAATAATGGAAAAATCAAATCTTATATGGCTAAATGGTGAATTTGTTAATTGGGAGGATGCAAACGTAAGTGTAATGTCCCACACTCTCCATTATGGAACTGGAGTTTTTGAAGGTATAAGAGCAAGAGATTCAAAAATTGGTACAACAATTTTTAGATTGCCAGATCATGTTAATAGATTATTTGATTCGGCTGAAGCTTATAATTTAAAAATACCATATGACAAAGAAATTATCACAAGTGCAATAAAGGATTCAGTTCATTTGAATAATTTATCTTCAGCATACATAAGACCTTTGGTGTTTTTTGGAGAGGGAGAGATGGGACTATTGCCAAAAAGTGTTCCAGTTTATGTTTCTGTCGCAGCTTGGAATTGGGGAGCATATTTAGGAGATGATGCAGGAAACCAAGGTGTAAGGGTATGCATATCTAAATGGAAAAGAATTAGTCCACAAAGTTTTAAACCAACAGCTAAAGGGGTAGGGGGTTATATGAATTCTACTTTAGCTAAAGTTGATGCAGTTGAAAAGGGTTATGATGATGCAATAATGCTTGGCGATAACGATGTGGTTGCTGAGGGGAGTGGTCAAAATTTATTTTTAATAAAAAATGGAAAAGTTTATACACCGCCTATTGAAACGGGAGCTCTAGGAGGTATTACAAGAAAAACTGTAATAGAAATTGCAAGTAATCTTGGTTTAGAAACTGAGGAAACAAATATAAACGAAGAACAATTAAAAGATGCAGATGAACTATTTTTTACAGGTACCGCTACTGAAGTTGTTGGAGTTGTTTCAATAGATAGTCAAGATATTGCAAATGGTAAACCTGGAGAAATTACAGGGAATATTAGACAAAAATATTTAGAGATTGTTAATGGAGAGAATGAAGACTTCTTACATTATCTTACTTTAGTTAAATGAGTCAACAGCCAAATATACAAATTGAATCAAAAAAGAATTTAGAAAATTCAGATCTTCCAGTTCCAAGAAGTCAAGGAAAAGGTTCTCCACGCAAGCCATTGAAGTCTCCAAATGAAGAAGTATTCTCAATTCCTAGCCCAGATAGCGGTTATGCTTTAAAACTCATAAAACCATTTACTGCTATGTGGAAAAATAATCATAAACATAAGTTGATAACAAAAGTTGTAACTAATTTAGTAATCTTTCAGGCCTCCAAGGTTGGCAGAGCTCCTACAAAAAGTGATGTAATAAAAGTAATAGAAATTTTAAAAATTACAGATTCTGATATTGGAGTTTTAGATACAGAAACTTTAAAAAAATGTAGTTCAGAAAGCATCCAGGGATTACATCTCTCCAAATTATTTGATGCTAATCAAGAAGAAAAAAATTAACAGTTATACACTTGTGTAATGAAGATTGTAAGGGCTAAATTTGAAGGCGAAATATTTTACGGTGAATTACTTGATGGTGAAGTTTTAAGATATGAAGGTTCACCTTTAGTCATCTGGGAACCAACTGAAGAGAAATATTCTCTTGAAGAGATACAACTTCTTGCTCCAGTTCTACCAAGTAAGGTAACCGCAGTAGCTAAAAACTACGAAAAACATGCTGTTGAGCTTGGAGTCCATGACTACACAGCCCCAGATAATCCAGTATTTTTCAATAAACCTTCAACTTCAGTAATTGGTACTGGTGAAAATATTATTTATCCAAAGATTGCCCAACATGTTGACCATGAAGCAGAATTAGCAGTTGTTATTGGGAAGCTCAGTAAAAATCTAACTCATGAAAACTGGATGGAGCATGTACTTGGTTATACAATAGCTAACGATTTGTCTGAAAGAGTGCTTCAGGGTCAAGATGGGACTTTTAATGGTAACTTTACACGAGCAAAAAGTTTTGATACTTTTTGTCCGTTAGGCCCAGTTATTCAAACAAATTTTGAAAAAAACCCAGAATTGGCGATCAAGTGTTTTGTTAATAATGAACTGAAACAAGATGGAAATACCAGAGATATGATTTTTAGTATTGGAGATATTTTATGTTTTGTTTCCTCAATCATGACACTACTGCCTGGTGATGTTATTCTTACAGGCACCCCAGAAGGCGTATCTAAAGTTGGACCTGGCGATGAAATTAAAATTGAAATTGAGACAATAGGAACTTTAATCAATACTATTAAGTAGATGAAATTAAGAATTGCACCATCACCGACAGGACAGTTACATATTGGAAATGCAAGAACAGCTCTATTTAATTGGTTATACGCAAAAGCAAATAATGGTACTTTTCTTGTACGAATTGATGACACAGACACAGAGAGAAGTACTAGCGAATATCAAAAAGATATAACTGACAATTTAAAATGGCTTGGTTTGCATTGGGATGAAGGAATTGAAGTAGGTGATTCTAATGATACTTATAAACAATCATCAAGATTTGACCGATATCGGGAAGTTGCAGAAAATCTTTTAAGTAAAAATTTAGCTTATGAAGATGATGGTGCAATAAGGTTTAAAGTACCCAATGATGGCTCAATAGAATTCAATGATTACATTAGAGGCGAAATGTCATTTAATCTTTCAGATGTTGAAGATTTTGTTATTTTACGTTCTGACAAATCTCCAACATATCATCTAGCATCAACTGTTGATGATGTAGATTATGGAATAACAATTATTGCTAGGGGTGAAGACATACTTTCTTCAACTCCTAAACACATTATGCTAATGAAATCAATGAATGCTGCATTACCTGATTTTTGTCATCTTCCTTTATTGTTTGGTCCTGATGGAAAAAAACTAAGTAAAAGGCACGGTGACACCTCAGTAGAAGCTTTTAGAAAAAAAGGTATTTTAAGTGATGCCATGTTTAATTATCTATGTTTACTTGGATGGTCTCCGGGTAATGATGTTGAACAATTTGATATTAATACCGCAATAAGCAAGTTTGACCTAAAAAATGTCTTACCAAATTCTGCAATCTTTGATGAGAAAAAGTTGTTATGGCTAAATGGTCTTTATATCCGCTCCACTAATATTGAAGATTTCCAAGTTACTGCATTGTCCCAAATTGAAAAGGATATACAGAGAGAATTATTCGATGAGGAAAAAAGCAGATTGTCAAAAATATTTCCATCAGTTCAGGAAAGAATTGAAACTTTAGCGGATCTGACTGAGCAAGTAATGTTTTTGATAGATGAGCCTTTCATTATTGATGAATTAGATTGGCAAGATGTTAACAATGAAGAAGCACAAAATTATCTTTTTTTATTAAGGGAAGAGTTTATTAAATTGGATGATTTTTCTTTAGAAATAATAGAAATGACTATGAGAAAATTACTAGAAGAAATTAATGTAAAAACAAAGGTTGGATTTCAAGCAACACGGGTATCAATCACTGGAACAAAAATTAGCCCACCACTCTTTGAATCAATATTTGCTTTAGGTAGAGATACAGTAATTGCCCGATTAGCTGAAAGTATCGAAAAATTATAACAACTAATAATTAAAATACTTTATTCTTAATATTTATACGGCCCCGTCGTCCAGAGGCCTAGGACGCTGGGTTTTCAACCCAGAAACGCCGGTTCGAATCCGGTCGGGGCTGCAATCATTCGGGGATGGTGTAATTGGCAACACAATGGGTTCTGGTCCCATCGTTGAGGGTTCAAGTCCTTCTCCCCGAGCAGAGGCCCCGTCGTCTAGAGGCCTAGGACGCTGCCCTCTCAAGGCAGAAACGCCGGTTCAAATCCGGTCGGGGCTGCTAATCTGATATTTTTTTATACCAACGGGGTGAATTTTTTAAAAACTCGATGTAATCATCTTCCGTATCCAACTCAAAATATAGCTCTTTGTTAAATACTTGTTTGTAATTTAAATTCAATTTTTCAAGCTCTAAGACATGTTTTTTGAAACTATTTTTTCCATATTTAAAATTTTTAAAAAAAACATTACCGCCAATTAATGGCGTACCGTTGTCTGAGCTTTTTGAGATCACAATTTGATTAATTGCAATTTCTTGAAGAAAAACTGAAATATTGTATTTAGTAAGATATGGTAAGTCAGCATGGCAAATAGCCCAAGAAGAATATTTATTTGCAAGTTCTATAAATTCAGAAACTTCATTATTCAATCCATTTGATTTTGAGTTAAATATACCAATTTCAATTTCATTAGCTAATTTTGCAATATCTAAATCATTGGAAATCAAGAAGACATCAACAAGCTTATTTTTAAACGAATTTACAGTGTTCCTTATTAAATTTAATTGCAATTCTTTTCTTTCAAATATTGAAATAGTTTCTGAGAGTCTAGACATTGGATTGTCCAGACTCTTTATAGGTATTCCAATTAAGATATTGCTATTCATATTATAAATTTTGTTATACCATGCTATTAAAGTATTTAATCAATATGGATAGAAAAACAAAAATTATTGCGACTGTTGGTCCAAGCTTAGCCAGCGAGCAAAAAATTCATAATGCAATTAATTCAGGAGTCAATGTTCTGAGAATTAATTTTTCTCATGGTAATTTAAAAGACCATGAACAATTTATAAATTGGGCGAGATCCTCTAAAAAACAAGTTGCCATAATGCAAGATATTCAGGGACCAAAAATTCGAACTGGTCATGTTGTGAAAAACACAATATTGCAAAAAAGTAATGAGATTAATTTAACTAATAAAGAAAGAGAATCTTCAAAAGAAATAATTTTTGTCAATTATAAAAATCTATTTAAAGATGTAAGTGTTAATGATAGAGTCTTTATTGATGATGGTCAGATTATCCTCAAAATAACTGAAAAACAAAAAGATAAATTAAAAGCTTTAATCCTAATAGGGGGTGAATTAAGGGATAATCAAGGCGTTGCTTTTCCAGATTCAGCATTATCTGTATCTGCAATAACTGAACAGGATATTGAACACTTAAAATTTGGAACAGAACAGGATGTAGATATTGTAGCTGTTTCTTTTGTTAGAAATAAGGAAGATATACAAACAGTGAGAGACCTTATTCCTAAAGATGTAAAAATTATCGCAAAAATAGAGTTAAAAACTGCTTTAGAAAATATTGATGAAATTCTTCAAGTTTCTGACGGAGTTATGGTTGCAAGAGGTGATCTTGGTGTGCAGCTCCCGATAGAACAAGTACCATTTGTTCAAAAACAAATTTTAGATGCTGCAAATAGTAAAGGAAAAATTTCTATAACTGCAACAGAGATGCTTCAATCAATGAAATCTTCATACAGGCCAACAAGAGCAGAAGTAACAGATATAACCAATGCTATATTGGAAGGTTCAGATGCAGTGATGTTATCGGCAGAAACATCGATAGGTGATCATCCAAATAGAGTTATAGAAGTTATGTCTGCTATCTGTGAAGAAGTAGATTCCAGAAATGATACTTCATCTTTACTTTCCAAGGAAGATTCGAAAGAAGATTCATTTACAACTACTTTAGCAAGAGCAGCCGTTCAAATTGCTGACGATATAGATGCAAAAGCTATTGTGGCTTTTACAGAAACTGGAAAAACTCCACTACTTATATCAAATTTCAGACCTAAAGCTGAAATAATTACATTTACAACTAAAGATAAAACACTAAATCAATTAAATATACTTTGGGGTGTTAGCCAATTTCCAATTGAGAGAAAAGAAACATTTTCTGAAATGCTCAAATCTGCAAATGATTTCCTTATAGAAGAAAAAAAATATAATAAAGGTGATAGAGTTATTGTTGTTGCTGGGACACCTCCAAATGTTGAAGCAGCAACTAATTTAATCAGAGTACACAATTTAGGAGATGTATAGTGGGCCAAATTATTGAAGTAAAAACTACAAAAATTAATAAAACTTTAATTTTTGATTTAAATAGATCAGTATCAGGTCAAGAGGGTATGACTTTTAATAATATATCTGAAGCTTCATTAATCCCTGATGTGAGTGGACAACTAGCTTTAAAACTTTTCCAAGAAATTGATGATATAGATACAATATTTATTCAATCAAATATGGTGACAATTAATTTTCAAAGAAACATAGGAAATGACACTTCAAATGTGGAAGATACATTACAGAATTTTTTTATTTTTTATGGTGAAGAAGAATGAAAATTGGCATCACAGGTTCTTCTGGTTTTATAGGTAAGAGGCTTGTAAAAAAACTTGAAGAAGATGGATTTGAAGTTTTTAAATTTGTTAGAAGAGATGTTCAGGCTGATAATGAAATTTTTTGGAGTCCATCAAAACAAGAAATTGATTTAGAAAAATTTCAAACTCTTGATGGGATTATTCACTTAGCAGGTGAGTCTTTAGCTCCAAAAGATATTTTTGGTTTCTTACCTTTAAGTGGAGGAAGGTGGAATAAGGAAAAGAAATCAAGAATTTATTGGTCTAGAAAATGGGCCTCTGATTTATTTGTAAAAACTTACAATGAAAGTGAAACATATCCAAAAATATTTATAACAGCTTCAGGAACAACTATTTATGGAGATCATGGTGATGAAGTTATTACTGAGTCAACAACAAAGTTTAACAGAGGAACTTTTGATCAGTTGGTTGCTGAAGAAGCATGGGAATTACCCCTTTCAAATATAAAGCATAAAGATGTTCGTATTGTCAAAGCTAGAAATGGATTTATTTTAGGCAAAGGCAATATTGCAACACAATTAATAACTTTAACAACGAAACTAAATTTATCTGGTCCATTAGGAAAGGGAGATCAATATTGGTCATGGATCTCAATAGAGGATGTTGTTAATGCTTATAAGTTTTGTATTGAAAACAATGCAATATCAGGACCAGTTAATTTTGTTTCTCCAGTTCCAGTTACTCAAAAAGATTTTTCAAGTAGATTTGCAAAAGTATTTAAAAAGTTCTCAATATTACCCGCACCACAGATTGCAATAAATTTACTTATGGGGTCTGAATTGGCACATGGATTAATATTCTGTAGCCTTAGAATAATACCTGAGAAATTATTGAAAGAGGGATTCAGTTTTGAGTATCCGGTTATTGAAGATTATGCAAAGGCTTTGAGAGATGAGTAAAAGTTACGAAGAAAGAATGGAAGAAAAATATAACTTTCTTAAAAAAGATAGAGACTCAACTTCCGAAATTAGTAGTAAAAGTATACAAAATGATTCAGATTCATCAGAAGATAGCCTTCTTGATGAAGACATTCAAGAGGAAAGTCTTTTGGTTCCATTAGATGCATGGAATACTGTCCTAAGTCAATTAGGAAATTTGCATGAGGCAAGCCAACAAATGGCTGAAGCAAGAGAAAGAGCTGCAAAAGCAGAAGCAGAAGCAGAATTTCTCAGAGAAAAATTAAAAAATACAAGAGAACAGTTAGAAGATGTCAAAAATAAAAAAAAGTTTTTCTTTTTTTAATAGTTTTTATTATCTGAAACTCCAGAAATAATATAAAAAGATATCATCAATAATATAATAAGCGATCCCATTGCAACATTTCTTCCTAGATTTAATCCATCAACTATGAAACCCCACAATAGCGGACCTAATATAGTGGCAAATCTCCCAATTGTTGAGTACAAACCATAGAATTCACCGAGATGTTTATTTGGCGAAAGTCGAGTCATGAATACTCTGTCAACAGCAAAAATTCCACCAATGTTGAATCCTCCCAAAACACCAGTGACATAAATTAACCACATTTGATTAAATTCGGTTGCAATAATTGCTAGAGAAAGTGAAATAATCCAGCAAAATATACTTATTAAAATTAATCTTCTTGGCCCGTATTTATCAGCAGCTCTTCCAAAGACATATCCACCAATAATGGAAATCACTATAGCTAATGCGAGGATGTTTTGACTATCTGCAGGAGTTAATCCGGCTTCTTCAACTAAATATACTGCGAGTAAACCACTGATAAGTGTATTTATTGCATCAGCATAGAAAAATCTTCCTACAAGAAACCTAGTCAGACCCTTGTATTGTCTCGAATGTTTCCAAGACTTTATAACTACATTCAATGAATTTAAAATACTAATTTTAATTTTTTCCGCACTTACAAATTTTTCCTCGATAAAAACAAATGCTGGCAAAGAAAATATTAAAAACAATATAGCAACTGATCTAAATATTTCAACATAGCTATATCCAAAATTTTGTAAAACTGTGGCAACTCCAAAACCTATCAAAGAACCCATGTATCCAAAAGCAACACCCATTCCAGAAATTTTTCCTCTATTTTCTTCTGTACTGACAGAAATTAGAAGAGCATCGTAAACAACTGACCCCAAATTGAAGCCAATTAGGGATATAACAAATAACAAGACAGATATTTGTATAGAAAATGTACCCAATAAAAAAGTTGAGGCTATGCACATTATTGTCATTAATAAGAGGAGTTTCTTTTTACCTTCTGATCCGTCTGATTTTCTCCCAACCCATGGACCAAGAATTGCAACTATTATCATTGCACTTGATGTAGCGAACCCCAGTTGCTGGTCAGTCCATCCTTTTTCACTTACTAACCAAACTGAAAAATACAACCCGGGTATAACAAAGGCATATACAGTATTTGCTAAATCGAATAGAAGCCAAGAAAAAAGACTTTTTTTTGATATATTATTCATTCAAATTATCTATAGCTTCATGTAATCGAGTCAATCCATTTTCAAGATCTTCATCGCTTAAAGCATATGATAATCTCATAAATCCTGGAGTTCCAAAAACTTCGCCAGGAACAAACGCTATAAAATAATTCTCTAATAGCCAGTCACAAAATTCTTCAGAAGTATTGAACCCATTTTTTCCGGAACAATAGTGACTGACATCTACAAATAAGTAAAAAGCACCTGTGCTATCTACAACATTAAGAGCTGGAATACTATTAATTTTCTTGGTTGCAAATAGTCTCCTTCTATTAAAAGCTATTTTCATTTCGTTAGTGACCTCAAGTCCGTTAAGTAGTGCAGCTTCTGCAGCTAATTGAGACACATTAGAAACGTTTGAGGTTGCCTGTGATTGTATTTTTTTTCCAAGTCCTACTACACTTTTGTTTCCAATTAACCAACCAACCCTCCATCCTGTCATTGAATATGACTTCGAAACACCGTTTACGATAATTGTATTCTTTAATTCAGGATCATATATAGCTGGTGAGGGAGATGTTTCTCCTTCGTACACAAGATGTTCATAAAGTTCGTCAGACAAAATCCATAAATCGTTTTTGAATATCCATTCATAAATTTCTTCAGCTTCCTCTTTTGTATAAACTACTCCAGTGGGGTTTGATGGGGAACACCAAACTAACATTTTTGTATTCTTTGATTTACTTTTTTCTAATTGTTCAACTGTAACTTTAAAATTATTGCTCTTTTTAGTTTCAATGAATACAGGAGTTCCACCAGCAATTTTCACTGCTTCTGGATAAGTTGTCCAATAAGGCGCGGGTATTATAACTTCATCTCCAGAATCTAATGTAGATAAAAATGCAGTTAGTATTGATTGTTTTCCACCATTTGAAACAATTACATTATCTGAATTTATTTCAAATCCTGAGTAATCTTTAGTGGTTTTTGCAATTATTTGTCTTAGTGATTCAAGACCTGCTGCAGGAGAGTACTTGTGATTTTTAGGATCAGCTGCTGCTTTTATAGCTGCATCTACAACATAATCTGGGGAAGGAAAGTCGGGTTCTCCAGCACCAAACCCGATAACTGGTTTGCCTTGTGACTTTAATTCTCTAGATTTGTTTGAAATAGCCATTGTCCCAGAAGGCTTAATTTTTTGATCTAATTTTGAAATATCCATATTTTCTCTTTGTTATTTTAATAAAGTTATCTAGTAAGTATGCTTCATATTAATTAAACTATTGAAAATGGAACAAATATTATTTGGCGCACCTGTTGCAGAGCAACTTGATGAAATCAGTAAAAATGTCTTTCAAGAATATAGCAAAAATAATAAGAAACCTCACCTTACTGCAATTACAGTAGGAGATAACCCAGCTTCTTTGTTATACGTTACGCGAAAACAAGAAAAAGCAGTACTCCTAGGAGTAGAATTCAATTGGTTAAAACTAGATACTGATACTTCTCAAGAAACTTTAGAGGAAGTTATAACTGAAGAGTCAAAAACTACTGATGGCTTGATAATTCAGCTTCCACTCCCAAGCCATTTAAATCCCGAAGAAGCAATTAACTGTATTCCACATGAGATTGATGTAGACGGGTTAACATCTTACAATCTTGGAAGTTTGTTTTCCGATACATACAAGTTAATACCAGCAACTTCACTTGCAGTATTGGAATTATTAAATTTTTACAATATTCAAACGGAAAATAAGAACATAGTTATTGCTGGAAGGTCAAGGCTGGTATCAGCGCCATTAGCAAAAATTTTGTCATCAAAAAGTTACAATGCTAATATTTCAATCATTCACAGTAGGACTACAAATCAAAAATTATTTACAAAAGAAGCAGATATTTTTATTTCTGCAATAGGTTCAGCAAAAATGTACGATAGTACTTATTTTAAAAATGGAGCAACAATAATTGATATTGGAATATCTTCAGTTGATGGTAAAACATATGGAGATATTGACACATTTGAAATAGGTGAGGTAATTAGTTCACGAGCACCATTTCCAGGCGGGGTTGGTCCAATTACGGTATCTGCTTTATTTTTTAATCTATCAAGATTAATTCAAACTAACTAGCAGCCCACTCTTCTTCGCTAATCCTCTTGTCCATATCTACTTTTCTAAGAAGCAATGCTCCAATTAAGAAAAAAGAAGTAATGACCGGAAGCGAAAGCCTTGGGTTACCAGTCGAGGCACTCACATATGCATAAATTAATGGACCCCAGATAGCTGAAAATCTAGAGAGAACTGAAAAGAACCCCATAAATTCTCCCTCAGCACCCTTTGGCAACATAGCTGCATAAACACTTCTACTGACAGACTGTAGTCCACCCATTCCCATAGCTGTAACAACGCCCATGATGATTACAGGGATTAGTTGCTTTTCTGGAACAATGTAACCAGCGTTACCCACTAAGAAAAGTAAAAACATTGTATAATACAACACATTTTTTTGTCCAATTTTAGTAGCAAGATTTCCAGCTAGTTTTGCACCAAAGTAGGCAACAAACTGAACAACTAAGAATACTATAAGTACTTGGGTCTGGTCTAAGAGCAGAACCTCTGTAAAGAATGCTGCTGACATATTAATTAATGTTTGTAAGCCATCCCAGAAAAATATGTAGGCAACCAAAAAGTAAAGTAAAAAAGGAAATTTTCTAATTTTTTTCAAAGTCTTAAAATTCCGACTATATGCTTCTGCAATAGAACTTTTTTCAGAACTCGATCTTGTCTCGACTATGTTCATTCTTGAAAAACTAAATACTGAAAATACAAGCCACCACAGACCAGCTAATGAAATTGCTATCCTTGAAGCTAAAGCGGCATCTATTCCTAGTAAGTCTGGACCTAAGAGTATTATTGCGAATGATAAAATTAGCTGGGTCCCACCACCAAGATAACCAAGTGCATAACCTCTTGCAGAAACGGCATCAATAGTATCATCAGTCGTTATATCTTTTAGAACACTGTCGTAAAAAACATTTGAACCTGTAGCACCAAATTGAGCTAAAAAGTAAATAACTAATGTCAATATGACATCACCTGATGTTGCAAAGTAAAAAGAAGATGCAAAAACAGCACCTCCATAAGCAAATATCTTAAATAATTTCATTCTGCTACCAGACATATCAGCAATTGCACCGATTGTTGGCATAATGAGAAAGAATATGAATAATGCAGAACCAATAGCAAAGCCCCAGACTTCTGCTCCGGTATATACATTACCTCTGAAGACAAAGCCTTCTTCTGGCACAACAACACTTACAAAGTAAACTGGTAAAACCGCCCCAAGAGTAGTAGTTTCATATGCTGATTTGGCCCAATCATACATTGACCAACCAAAAATGGTTCTTTTGTTATTTTTCTCGTTCATATTCCCCCTCATATAAAACTTTAATCAAATAAATTGAATGATGAGGAATAGAAACTTAAATTTAATAAATTTACACACTATATTTAATATGTCTTTAATTTATTGAGAGTATTTATTTGTATTTTGCTTTTATAACAAAGGTATTTAAAAAAAGGATAAGGATATATGGGGTTTAAATGCGGTATAGTAGGCCTGCCTAATGTAGGGAAGTCAACTTTATTTAATGCTTTAACACAGGCTGGCATTGAGTCCGCAAATTACCCATTCTGCACAATTGAACCAAATATTGGGGTTGTGCCTGTTAATGATATTCGGTTAGGTCAATTAGCAAAAATTGTAAATCCAAAAGAAATTATCCCTACATCAATGGAATTTGTAGACATTGCTGGCCTAGTTGAGGGAGCTTCAAAAGGTGAAGGATTAGGTAATCAGTTTTTAACTAATATTCGAGAAACTGACGCAATCGTGCATGTTGTTCGAGCTTTTGAAAATGAAGATATTGTTCATGTCTCTGGAAAAGTATCACCTAAAGACGATATAGAGATTATAAATACTGAGCTAGTTCTTGCAGATTTAAGTACAGTTGAAAATCTTTATCAAAAAGCTATTAAAGGCACAAAAGCAGGTCAAAAAGAAGGTTTACCGTTAAAAAATTTACTTGAAAAAATCCTACCTGTTCTTGAGGAAGGTAAGTCATTAAGAACAGTTTCATTTAACGAAGAAGAACAAAAATTATTAAAAGGTTTTCAGCTTCTAACAATTAAACCAGTTTTATATGTTGCGAATGTTAATGAAGATGGATTTGAAAGTAATCCGTTTTTAAATCAAATATATGATTTTGCTAATGAAGAAAGTTCAGAAGTTGTTGCAATATGTGCTGAGCTTGAAGCTGAAATTTCTGGATTAGCAAACGAAGAAAAAATTGAATTTCTTAAAGAACTTGGTCTTAAAGAGTCTGGACTTGATAGGTTGACTAGGGCTGGTTACAAATTATTAGGTTTACAGACTTATTTTACTGCTGGAGAAAAAGAGGTACGTGCTTGGACAATAAATGTTGGAGATAGTGCACCAAAAGCGGCTGGTAAAATACACACTGATTTTGAGAGAGGATTTATCAGAGCAGAAACAGTAACCTTTGATGATTATATTCAAAATAACGGAGAAAAAGGGTCAAAAGAAGCAGGCAAGCTTAGATCTGAAGGTAAAGAATATATTGTTAAAGATGGTGACGTAATCCACTTTTTATTTAGTGTTTAGACTTTAAAAGACATATTTAATAGTTATTTAAATAAAAAGCTTTACAAAGAAGTTCTTTAACTAAAATGAAAATATAGGATAATAAAACTCTTGAAAGTAATAATTGTAGGAGCCCACGGAGAAGCAAAAGAACTAATTAATAGAATTAGTTCTGGATGGTCTATTTCAGTGATTGACTTAGATCAAGAAAAATTAAGAAACTTCACAACAAATCGTCAAATAGACAAAATTCAAGGCGATGCTACATCTTCATTGGTACTTAAAAAAGCTGGACTTGACGAAGCTACTGCAATTGTTACCTTAACACTAAGTGATGAAGTTAATTTAGAGATTTTAAAAATTGCAAAACAAAATAATATTTTAAGACTTTCTTCAATTATTAACGACTCGGCAAATATTCATCATTTTAAAGAATTAGATATAGAGATAGTTGAACCAGATACTTTACTTGCAAGACGATTTGAATATATTCTTGAACCAAGGAGAGTAGTTTCACAAGCTTTTGCAGGTGGAAGAGCAGAAGCTATTGAAATTGAAATTAGTTCAGATAGTCCTGTTAGGGGTAAAAAACTTCGAGAAATTGGTTCAGATTATTACATTGTTGGTGCCCTTTTAAGACAAAATAAAGTAATTATTCCTCATGGTGATACAGAAATAGAAACTGGTGATCTCGTGACCATAGTTTTACAATCTGGTGCGTTTTCAAATGTTATAAACCTTTTTTCAGGTTCAGAATCTCGCTTTCCACTTGAATTTGGAAAAGATATTTTTGTAGTTTTAGATAATGAGAAAAATTTAAAAAATTTGTCAGAATCTGAATTTTTCATTAGAAATACAAAGGCAACTTCACTTAAGGTACTTACTAAGCAAGATTTATTCGATAATAATTTAGAAACTATTGAAGAAACCTTAAAGGCTATTCTGAAAGATCAGGAATTTGATGCTACCTTTAAAAATAAAATCTCAAATAAAGACTTAGAAAATTTTGTAAAAGAAAATTCAATTGGAACAATTTTTTATCCTGTTGAAGAAGGTGTAGCAAAGACAAAAATAAAAGCACTTATTAGTATTGCCAATAAAACAAAAATTCCTATTTTATTTTCAAGATCTACATATCCATATAAGACTATAGGCCTATTGATTAATGATAATTTTGATCAAACAAGTTCGAATTCTATTGCATTTGATTTATCCTCTACAATGTCAGCAAAATTAGTTGGAGTAACCATTAATCAACCAAAATTTTTGCAATCAGAGGGTGAACAAAAAGTATCTAGTACTGTTCAAAAATTGCAAGACCTGGCTCTTTCACATGAAGTTCAACTAGATTTTGAAAATTTTGAAGGCAATGAAGCAAAAATATTTACCGAACAAACTTCAAATTATGATCTTTCAATAATCGGTTCAAATTCTTCACAATCTTGGCAGGATAGAAAAATTATCGAATTTGTATCTACAAACTCTAATTCATCCGTACTTTATGTTCCAAGGTAAATATGGAAGAATTTCAAGCTGAATCGCTAGTAATTATATCTTTAGGAGCATTCATTTTGCCCCTAGTTGCTCAGAGAATTAAGATTCCTGGGATAGTTCTTGAAATTGCTTATGGAATTACTGTAGGGCCAATTTTAGGAATTGTTGAAACTTCTGAATTTATATCTGGTTTAGCAATTTTAGGATTTTTGTTATTAATGTTTTTATCTGGTTTTGAGATAGAGCTTGATACATTTCGTGAAAAAGGACTCAAAACCCTTGCACTACCAATGTCAATTTATCTATTGACAGTCGCAACCTCTTTTTATCTTATTTCAAATCTTGGTTATCCAATATTTCTTGCACTTGTTTTATGTACAACAAGTGTAGATATAGTTATAACCATCTTACGAAGTGATGACACAATAAAAACAACTTACGGACAAACTCTGTTCATGGTTGCATTATTAGCTGATATACTCACACTTTTAGGTGCAACAGTTTATGCATCTTTTATTAGAGCCGGCGGCCTTTCTATTTCTAATTTGAATGTAATTTTATATTTTGTAGTTGTTATTTTAATTCTTAGAATTATTAGAAGAGTTGCATGGTGGAATCCGCAACTATTTTCAAGAATGTTTGATGGAAATGATCCAGACGAACTTGGAATTAGAAGTTCTTTGGCTCTCATGCTTACTTTGGTTGGTGTTTCAGTTATTTTTGATATTGAACCAATTCTTGGTGCTTTTCTTGCTGGTACTATATTTGCATTTATTTTCTCTAATCGAGGGACTTTAGAAAGTAGTTTAAAAGGTTTTTCTTATGGTTTTTTAATACCAATATTTTTTATCAATATAGGTCTTAATTACGATATAAGTGTATTTTCAAATACACAATTTTTTGTCGATGTCGGATATCTGTTTTTAATAGCTGTAGGTGTTAAATTTTTACCATCAATATTGTTAATTTTTTCAAAAATTAAATTTAGGGATATTATTGCTGGGGGATTTTTATTATCAGCCAGATTTAGCTTAATTATTGCAATGGCAGAAATTGGAGTTCATTTAGATTTAATATCTGTTGAACTTGAACAGCAGATAATATTATTAGCGGTAATCACTGCTACATTTTCTCCAATATTATTTAGAATATTTAGAAGTAAAGCTAGTTAATGAATTCAAGATTCTCTCTATTATTTAAGGGAATGCTTATGGGCATAGCTGAAATAGTACCTGGAGTTTCGGGCGGTACTATAGCTTTCATAACAGGTATCTATAAAGAACTAATTAATTCAATAAAATCAATAAATGTAATATCAATAAGGTTTTTGATAAAATTTCAGTTTAAGAAATTTTGGAATCACATAAATGGTAATTTTTTGCTCACTTTATTAATTGGAATGATTGCATCGGTACTATTACTTTCAAGAATAATTACTTTTCTTTTAGATAATTACAGTTTTCAAATTTGGGGATTCTTTTTTGGTTTAATAATTTCATCAGCATTCCTAATTTCAAAAAGTATACATAATCTAAATTTTCAAAATTATTTGTGGTTATTTCTTGGACTTACTTTTTCAGGGTATATTTCACTGGTTGCACCTTCATCAACTCCAAATTCAATTATTTTTATATTTCTATCAGGCGCAATAGCTATATCGGCAATGATTCTTCCAGGAATAAGTGGTTCTTTTATTCTTGTTTTTTTATCAAAATATGAATTTATATTAAACGCACTGAATAATTTTGATTTTAATGTATTAAGTATTTTTATTTTAGGATGTATTTTTGGTTTATTAACATTCAGTAGATTGTTGTCATATTTATTTAAAAATTTTAACGACATTGTAATAAGTACGCTTGTTGGTTTTTTACTAGGTTCACTAGTTAAAATATGGCCATTTTATGAAGTTGTCGAATATGATGTTAACAACAATCCTCTATATACAAATCCTGTATTACCGACATCCCAATTATTATCAGAGATAATATACTTTGTTATCTTTTCTTTAATTGGAATTTTTGTAATGTGGATTTTAGAAAAGAAATATATAGGAATTAGTAAATCTAATTAAGCTAGTAAAATAAGATTATGAGATTAGGATTACCAGAGCTATTAATTATTTTGTCGATATTGTTATTGCTGTTTGGAGCAAAAAGACTCCCCGGACTAGCAAAATCATTGGGTAAATCTACAAAAGAATTCAAATCTGCACTTGAAGAAGAATAAAGTATTTTTTATTCTATTACTATTTTCATTAGCATTTCTTGCTTGTGGAAGTGAAACTGTGTCTGAATCTGTTGAACCCCTTACTGGAGAAGAAATATATACGGCAAGGTGTTCTGCATGTCATGGCCCAAATTTAGAAGGAAGAGTGGGACCCGCACTTCATAAAGAGAGTTCAGCTGCAAAAATGCCTGATTCATATTGGATTCAAACTATCACAATGGGTAAGGGATCTATGCCTGCAATAAGACTTAACGAAAATGAAGTTCAATTAGTTATTGAGTATATAAAATCTAGATACTAATTCTTCCGTTTGAGTAGTTTAAATTTTTTAAAATTTCTAATGGTTTGATTAAATTATCTAGATTTTCAATTCTCCACTTCCAATTACCTTCTTGTGTTCCAGGAACATTAAAACGTCCTTCAGCTCCTAACTCGAGTAGATCTTGAACATTAGTAATTGATATTTTGCAAGGAGACTCCCAAGTCATTGAAATAAAATTCCAAACATCTGATTCAAATTTATTATTTAGATTTGTTTTGTATTGTTCAAAGTACTGAATTTGTTCTTCGCTAGTTTCACTAAGCCACTGTTTTATTGTTGGACTATCGTGAGTACCAGTATAAGCAACAACATTCTCATTCCAATATTTTGGATGTATTTCATTATGCTCACTGTTACTAGGCACTCTTTGTTGTAGGACTTTCATACCAGGAATATTATATTTTTTTAATGTTTCAGCTGTAGAATCTAACTCAACTCCTAGATCCTCGGCTAACAATTTACGAAAATCAACATTATTTGAAATTTTTTCAAAAAAAGATTCCCAAGGTCCATTTCTCCAATGGCCCTCTAGTGCCGGTTTTCCATAAGGTATTGCCCAAAATTGAAAAAAACCAACAAAATGATCTATTCTCAAATAGTCAAATTTGTCTAAATTTGCATTTAATTTATCTTTCCAATATAAATAGTCAGTTTCATTGTGCTTTTCCCAATCGTATAATGCTGTATTCCAGACTTGACCCTCTTTTGTAAAATCATCAGGTACTGCACCAGATACAAAGCTCATTTCATTTTTATTGTTTAGATCGAATAAGGACTTATTCAACCAAACATCTGCAGAATTATGATTTACATATATTGGAATATCTCCTAGTACGGATACATTGTTTGTATTTGCATATTTTTTTAAGTTCTTCCATTGTCTATCAAACTCATATTGTAAAAACACATTTTTCGCAAAAATATCTTTGTATTTTTCAATAACTTTTTGAAAAGTATCTTCAGAATAATTTATATATTCTTTATCCCATTCAATCCAATTAGTATCGGTGGCCTCACTTAATGTTAAAAAAATAAGGTGTTTTTTAATAAGTTCATTGTCATTTAAAAATTCAGAATAAGTTGAATCATCTAAATTAATCTTTTTGGACACTGATTGAAATAATTTTTGTTTAATAGAGTAAACTTTTTCAAATTCAACTTCTAATTTAGATAGATTTTTTAATTTTTTAAGAATTTCTTTATCAAACATATCGTTCTCAATATCATTTAGAGATAATAAATAAGGATTACCTAATATAGATGACTTACTTGAATATGGAGAGTACTCAACCGTATCAGTTATTCCTAAAGGTAAAACTTGCCAAATTTTTGTATCTGACGATTTTAATAAATCAACAAACTCATAACTACTCGATCCTATATCTCCAATTCCATACTCTCCTGGGAGAGAAGATGGATGAAGAATTAAACCACTACTTTTTTTTATATCCATTACTCTTCAAAATAGAGTATATAATAAATTTTTAGGTTATTAATTATTTATGGTTGAAGAACACAGTCCAGAATTTATTGACAAAGGTGAACGTCAAAAAATAGATTTTTTTGAAGGGGATGTTCATTTAGGTCATTATGATTTGAGATTTAATTTTAATGACAAAAAATACTTTTCTATATCTCAAGATGGAACAGGAAGATTTAGATTACATACAGAAAAAAATATTTCTAAATTGTGGTTATTGCTTGAAGATGAAGATTTTAGATCACTTGAATTAAGAAAATATGGTGAAACTGACAGGTTTGCTTTTTGGGGCACTCAAGTTGAATTTAGATCGAGTATTGCAAAATTTAGTTTTGCAGCAACTACAAAAGATAATTTAAATTTATATTTTGGTACTAGTGGAATAGCAAACTTTATATCACCTTCTGAAAAATGGAATTATGATTCCTCTAGTTATCAACGACACACTATACCTGATTGGGTATACGGTTCAGTTATGTATCAAGTATTTCCTGAAAGATTTTCTAATGGAAGGCAAGACATTAATCCTCAAAATACTGTTGAATGGGGCAGCATTCCAACAAGATTAGATTTTCAGGGAGGAGATCTTTATGGTGTGATAGACAGGTTGGATCACATAGAGAGCCTTGGTGTTAATATTCTTTATTTAAATCCTATATTTTTATCAGGTAGTACCCATAAATATGATTCTTGGGATCACTTTAAAGTGGATCCTACCTTAGGTGGTGATGATGGCCTGAAAGATCTAATTTCAAATTGTCACGATAGAGATATTAAGGTAATTCTTGACTGTTCTTTAAATCATGTACACCCAAGGCATTTTGCATTTCAAGATATTGTTAAAAATGGAGAAAAATCAAAGTATAAAGATTGGTTTACCATTTTTGATTATCCTGTTCGATTAATACACCGGCCGCATCTTTATGCAAATACATACAAAGTTGGATGGGATGGCAATGAGGAAGAGTACAAAAGATATCTTGAGAAGACCTTTAATGAGACTAAAGTTCCCGTAGAAGTTAAAGATGACGATGGTCCAATTGTCGAACCATCTTATAAAGCGTGGTGGGGCGTTCCTGATATGCCAAAAGTTAATTTTGCAAGTACAGAAGCAAGGCAGTGGGCTCTTGATGTTACAAAACATTGGATTGAAAATTTTGATATTGATGGTTGGAGAATGGATGTAGCAAAGGAATTAGATTTTTCTTTTTGGAAAGAATTTAGAGATATTGCTCACGAAGCGAAAAAAGATACATTATTAATCTCGGAAATTTTTGGCGATACTTCTCAATGGCTCCAAGGTGATAGGTTTGATGGGACAATGAATTACTCATTTAGAGAAGCTATGACAGATTATTTTGCTATTAAAAGAATTAATAATAAAGAGTTCGCTGATTCATTAGCATATCTTTATTCTATGTACTCCTTTGAAGCACTCTCATCTTGTCAAAATCTTTTAAGTTCTCATGATGTGAAAAGGTTCTTAAATAGATGTGGAAATGATGAAGAAGGAATTCTTGGCGCTATATTTTTACAAGCTACTTTTCCAGGGATTGCTGGAATTTACTATGGTGACGAAATAGGACTCGGTGGTGCTGATGATCCCTTTAATAGAGAACCTTTTCCATGGCACAATGAGGAGTCTTGGAACTCAACAATTTTAGACTTTACAAAAAAACTCATGAATATAAAAAAATCAAATGCTATTTTTAAATACGGTAGATTTGAACTTTTAAATGAAAACGATCAATTCGTTGCATTTAGAAGAATCTTGAAAGATGAGTCTATGCTGTGCATTATCGACAGATCAAAGTCTAATAATAATTTTAATATTATTTCTAATGCGCATAGTGTGAATTTAATACATGGTGACTGCACAGTTAATCTTAAAGAAGGAATGATTAAAGTAACTGACAATGTTGGGAATGTTGGAATAATTATCCACGAACAATAGAATTGTGCGTTTGTGAAATCTTTTTCATATTTAATTAGAAATTAATCTAATTAAATATTATATTTATTCTGTCATTCTTAATTGAGTGAATATACGTATATACGAAAGGGAGTATATGAAAACTAATAAATTGCGATTTATCGTATTTTTATTAATGATTTCTATGGTCGCTGTCGCTTGTGGAGGTGGAACTGCTGAAGAAGCAGAGGAAGCACCTGCCGAAACCGAAGCACCTCAAGAAACATTAGCTGCTCCTGCAACCACAGCTCCACCACCTGAAGTAATTGTTGTGTGGGCTGAAGAAAAAGTCGCCGTAGCTTTGGAACCATTAGTTGGTGCTTATGAAGCAGCAGCTGGTGTTGATGTCGAAGTTGTTGTATACGACTTTGGTGCTATTAGAACAGACGTTCAAACAGCCGGTCCGGCTGGAGAGGGTCCTGATGTATTTTTAGGAGCACATGACTGGGTTGGAGAATTAGCAGCAAACGGAGTTATAGCACCTGTAAATCTTGGTTCTATTGCTTCAGATCTTTTTGACGTAGGTATTGCAGGTTTTAGTTATGGTGGTATGTCTTACGGAGTACCTTATGCTACTGAAGCGATAGCAATGTACTACAATGCTGACTTAGTAGACAGTGTCCCTGCTACATGGGATGATGTTAAAGCTGCTTGTGATGCTGCTGGCACAGAATTATGTGTAGGTGCACCAGGTGGTGGTGGAGGAGCAGACGCTTACCATAACCATCCATTCGTTGCATCAGCAGGTGGATATGTTTTTAAAGTTCAAGGCGGATTTGATCCTAATGATGTTGGTTTAGATAATGAAGGTGCTTTGGCATCTGCAGAGTACCTTGATACATTAGTCAAAGAGGGCGTTGTCGCGTCAACTGATTATGGTGGCTCTATGTCAGCGTTCCAAGAAGGCAGATCACTGTTCTGGATGACTGGTCCATGGGCAAGAAATGATGCAAGTGCTGTAAATTATGGTGTAGGATTAATTCCTGCATTTGGCGATAGTCCAGCAACTCCATTCGTTGGGGTAAGAGGTGCAATGATTTCCGCATTTAGCGAAAAGAGATTACTTGCAGAAAGCTTTATATTAGATTTCTTTGTAACTGTAGAAGTTCAAGAGGCTATGTATAATTCTGATCCTCGTTTACCAGCAACAAAATCATTATTTGCTGTTGTTGAAGCTGCTGATCCAATTGCAGCTCAATTTGCAGCTAGTGCAGCAAATGGTATTCCAATGCCAAACATTCCAGAAATGGGAAGTGTGTGGGGACCATTTGGTGATGCATTGCTTATCATTAGAGACCAAGCATATGGAACTAATGAAGAAACAGGAGTAACAGTTAATTCTGCTTCAGATGCTATGAAATTAGCAGCTGAACAAGTAAGAACTGCTATTGCTGGAGGATAAAAAGAAAATATCTTTTATAATTGGGGCTCAACATGAGCCCCAATTTTTTTTCACTAAACTAATATTATGAAAACTTCAACAATTTTAAGATACTTGCTTCTTGCAGTATTCAACGCTGGAGTTTTTTATGCAATACCATTATCAATAACATTTGAGGCTTGGTTTTTATTAAGTTTAATTATTCTTAATGCTTTTTTGGTCAATACTGTTTATTTAACAGATCGCTTTAAGCCAATGAAATGGATACTTCCAGGTATGATTTTTATGATTTCTTTTGTTGTTTTTCCTGCAATTTATAATACTTATGTTTCTTTTACGAATTGGTCTACGGGTCACATTCTTAATAAAACACAGGCTATAAAAGTATTAGAAGATAGAACCTTCACACCTGAAGACCAGAAAGATATACAATTTGATTTATATGTTCTTCAAGATCAAAACTTAGAATTTTATTTCTTTGCAGACTTAGATGAAAATAATATGTTCTTTGGCAAAGCTGTAACTGACGAAGACATTATGACAACTAGTTATGCAACTCACGAACCTTCCTTGAAAAAAAATGATGAACTTATTGTACCTGATGGTTTTTATGTACTTTCTGGCAAAGAACAAATTGCAAATGCTGATGTCCTCCAGGAATTATCACTAGTCATTGATTCAAAAACAAGAGCAAAAATATTTAAAATTTCGGTATTTGGAGCCTCAACTGGAAGTCTATCTTCAACCTCACAACTTTATACATATGACAGCAATAAGGATGCTTTGATAAATAATTCAACAAATATTATATGTCCAGCTGTTGATGACAATTTTGAATGTGATGGAAAAGAAATTGATCCAGGGTGGAGAATTTATGTAGGTACTGAAAATTATGAAAAAATATTTTCAAATCAAAGAATTAGAGCTCCACTCAATATTGTTACAAAGTGGACATTTCAGTTTGCAATATTAACAGTGATATTTTCTTTTTTTGTTGGATTGCTACTCTCTATGATATTAAATAAAGAAAATTTAAAGTTTCAAAGAGTATATCGCTCACTTTTCATACTTCCATATGCAATACCAGCATTTGTATCTGTTTTAGTTTGGAAGGGACTATTGAATCCTGATTACGGTGTGATTAATAATTGGTTTGCACCGCTTTATGAAATTTTAGAAATTGAGCCTATAAAATGGCTTAAGACTAAAGAGAGTGCCCGAGCTGCAGTTTTATTAGTAAATACTTGGCTTGGTTTTCCATATATGTTTTTAATTACAACAGGTGCTTTACAATCGATTCCAAAAGAGTTGATTGAAGCTGCAAAGGTAGATGGTGCAACAGGAGTACAATCATTTTGGAGAATTACATTTCCGCTATTAATGGTGTCTATATCACCTCTTCTAATAGGTTCGTTCGCATTTAATTTTAATAATTTCACTTTAATTTTCTTATTATCTGGTGGAGGTCCGCCAGTAATTGGTAGTGAGGTAGCTGTTGGTTGGACTGATATATTAATTTCTTTTACATATAAGTTGGCAATATCTGGAGGTAGAGGAAATATGTTCGGATTAGCTTCTACTGTGACAATTATTGTTTTCGGTATTGTATTGTTAATTTCTGCACTTTCTTTTAGGTACACTAAACGTTTAGAGAGGATATATGGAAATATCTAAATTTACTAAATGGTTTAAAGAGTATGGCTGGAGACATCTTGTAGGATTGATATTTGTAACTTTTGCGATCTATCCAATACTTTTTGTCCTCACTAACTCTTTTGCTGATTTTGCTAATTTAACAAATTCTAAGTTGGTCCCAAATTCACTGACACTTAAACATTACAAACTTTTGTCAGGAGACCCTTTAGTACCATATTTTCAATGGCTATACAACACTTATAAAGTCGCATTTTTAGCTGCATTATTTAATGTATTTCTGGGCACTTTAGCAGCATTTGCATTTTCTAGATTACAGTTTAAAGGAAGAAGAACAGGTTTATTGACTTTAGTAATAGTTCAAATGTTCCCTTCTTTCCTCGCATTTGTAGCTATTTACTTGTTATTTTTTCAAATTAGTGATGTTGCGCCTTTTATGGGATTAGGTACCCATTTTGGTCTTATCTTGGTTTATTTAGGAGGATCAATTGGATTTAATTCTTGGCTTATTAAAGGATTTATGGATACTATATCACCTTCGTTAGATGAAGCAGCAAAAGTAGATGGAGCTTCAGAATATCAAATATTTAGAAAGATAATTGCCCCACTTGCAAGACCAATTTTAGTTGTAATTTTTGTAATTACTTTTATTGGAATTTATTCTGATTTCATTCTTGCCGCAATTTTTTTGAAAGATAAAAACTTATGGACTGTTGCTGTAGGCATAAATACTGTATTTGTTGATGATTTTAATGCTGATTGGGGAGTGATAGCAGCATCATCAGTAATCGCAGCTACTCCAATTGCTGTTTTATTTATATTTTTCCAAAAACAAATTACTGGTGGTTTAACTGCAGGATCTGTAAAGGGCTGATTAAAAAAGCACTTTAGATTAGAGAATTTGTATATAAAACATTAAAATTTAAGTAGCACTTTATGGGAGGAAATTTGTCAAAATTACATGAATATTTAAAAAGTCAAGAGAGCTTAATTACATCAGCTGTTGAAGGAATGACTTTATTAGACTTTATAGATCGAAATGCTAATGAGTATCCTGACCATCCAGCTCTTAATTCACCTGCAAACGCAGAGTACTCTGCATGGGATTCTATTTCATGGTCTGAATATAGAGAGACATCAAAAAATTTAGCATCTGGACTAATGACTTTAGGGTTGGGTCCAGGAGATACAGCTTTTATTATGTCTAACAATACTAAAGAACATAATATTGCTGATTTAGGAATTGTTTACTCAGGCGCCACACCATCAACTTTATATAAGCAACTAAAGTATTCCCAAATTGAATATGTAGCAAATTTAATGGAGGCTAAAGTTGCAATAGTCGGAGATCTTGAATTATTTGAAGAGGTAAACAAAGCAAAAAAAGATTGTATTAATTTAAACGCAATTGTTCTTATAGATGGATATGAAGAAAAGAAAGATCTTGATTATGTTTACAGTTATCACGAATTAATTGAAAAAGGTAAAAGTATAAATAGCGAGGATAGTTCAAAACTTGACTCTGCTATAGCTACAGTGACACCCGACTCCTTAGCTTGTCTCATTTTTACTTCTGGTACAACTGGCAAGCCTAAAGGTGTGATGATATCGCATAAAAATGTTCTATGGACTATTGAAAGTTTGTTTGGTCAAATGATTCCTGCAACAAAATTTCCAAGAATAGTTTCTTACCTACCAATGGCTCATATTGCAGCCCGTGCAGGTGATCACTATCAAGCAATTTACAGAATTGGTCAAATTTTTCCTGTTCCCGTACTTGAAGATATGAAAGAGGCGTTACCTACAATTAAACCATCAGTATTTCTTGCTGTTCCAAGAGTTTGGGAAAAGTTTAAGGCAGGACTCGAAGCAAAAATTGAGGAAAATCCTAAAAAAGATCTAATCGCTAAAGCTATTCAAAATGGACTTGAGAAAGTCGATTATGAGCAAAATGGAGAATCGGTTCCATTTATGGTAGGTCTAAAAGATAAAATCTTTGCAAAATTAGTCTTTTCAAAATTCAAAGAAGGACTTGGAATAGTTGATACTGAATATTTTGTAACTGCTGCAGCTCCAATGAATAAAGATGTTCATAGGTGGTTTCATGCAATCGGAATAGACGTAACAGAAATTTACGGAATGACTGAGGATACTGGGCCTGCAACAATAGGTGTACCAGGTAATGCAGTTGAATCTTTTGAAAAAAGATTAAAAGTAGATTCAATTAAAGTTCCAAGTGTATTAAATCCTATCGGTAAAGTAGGTATTCCTATTCCTGGAACTGAAGTAAAAGTTATGGAAGATGGAGAATTATGTATTAAAGGCAATCACGTTGCTCAAGGATATTTCAAATCTGAAGAACAAACTAAAGAAACATTTGATTCCGATGGTTGGCTACATACTGGTGACTTAGCAGAGATTGATGATGAAGGTTATGTAAAGATAATTGGAAGAAAAAAAGAAATCCTTATTACTTCAGCTGGAAAAAACATTGCTCCCGTTGAAGTTGAAGATTTAATAAAACCACATCAATTGATTGGTCAAGTTTGTGTTGTTGGTGATGGGAAGAAATATCTTTCAGCTTTGATTGTCCTAGATGGTGATGGAGGGGCAGAAGCTTGGGCTTCAGATAATAACATAGAATATTCTATTGAGAGCATGTCAAAGGATAAATTAGTTATTGATGCAATACAGAAGCAAGTTGATGAAGCTAACTCTCAAGTCGCACAAGTTCAACAAGTTAAAAAATTTGTAGTATTAGAAAAAGAATGGACCGATTCAAGTGGAGAGTTGACACCTACTTTAAAACTGAAGCGTAATGTTATTGCTGAGATGTATAATGATGAAATTGAATCAATGTATGAGGAAGGTTAAATAAATGTCAGATATATCTTTTGAGGATAGAGCGGTAATCGTTACTGGTGCTGGAAACGGATTAGGAAAAGCGTACGCTATCGAACTTGGTAACAGAGGTGCAAAAGTTGTTGTTAATGATTTAGGTGGCTCAGTCGACGGTTCAGGCTCTGGTAGTTCTCCAGCTGATGAAGTTGTTAATGAAATTATTACTAATGGCGGTGAGGCCGTAGCAAATTATGACTCAGTTGCAACACCAGAGGGAGGAGAAGCAATTGTACAAACAGCTATAGATAATTTTGGTACAGTTGATGCAGTAATTAATAATGCAGGAATTTTACGTGATAAAAGTTTTGCAAAAATGACTGAAGAAGAACTTTCATTAATTATCGATGTTCATTTGAAAGGTACATTTTTTGTCTCTCAGCCAGCTTTTAAGGTAATGAAAGAACAAAATTATGGAAGAATTGTAAATGTAGCATCACCTTCTGGTTTATTTGGCAATTTTGGGCAATCAAATTATGGTGCGGCAAAAATGGGAATTGTAGGCCTTACAAATGTTTTGGCAATTGAAGGTGCTAAATATAATATTAAAGTCAATGTAATTGCTCCGACAGCTTATACACGAATGACAGAAGCATTACTTCCAGAAGATGTTGGTAAGCTTTTTGGACCTGAGTTAGTAACTCCAATGGTAACTTATCTTGCTTCTGAGGCTTGTGAGCCATCACATGAAATATTTGGCGTAGCTGCTGGTAGATTTGCACGTATTGGAATTATTACCCATAAAGGTTATGTAAACACAAGTGCATCAGCTGAAGATATTGCTAGCAATATTGATGAGATCAGAACAATTGTTGATGGCACATACCCTTTAAGCAACGAAGATGAATTAGTTATAATTCAAAAAGCAATTCAAGGAAATTAGTTTTCTAATTATTCTGATGTATAATTTTTTATGACAAAAATCGATACCAAACCCTCAGATGCAGAAGAACTGGTTAAAAATAAGCTGCAAGAACTCATTGACTTTAGAAAAGAGAATGATGATATAAAAGAATTTTGGGGAAAACAATTTGACTTGGGTCTAGCTTGGGTACAGTTTCCTGAAGGTGCAGGAGGACTTGGTATAAATCCTAAATATCAACTTTTGGTAATTGAAACTCTTAGAAATGAAGGCATTTCTCAACAAAATAGAGTAGCAAATATTCTTGGAGTTGGAATGGGGGCACCAACAATTATTGAATATGGCACAGAAGACCAAATATCTAAATATTTAAGGCCAATGTTTACCACAGAAGAAATCTGGTGCCAGTTATTTTCAGAACCAGGTTCTGGATCTGATTTGGCAAGTCTATCAACAAAAGCTGTGGATGATGGAGATGGATATATAGTTAATGGTCAAAAGGTATGGACAACATTAGGTCATTTAGCAAAATGGGGATTAATAGTCACAAGAACAGATCCTAATGTTCCCAAACATAGAGGTCTAACATTTTTTATAGTTGATATGGAATCTGATGGTGTCGACGTAAGACCACTAAGACAAATTACTGGTGAAGCTGAATTTAATGAAGTTTACTTTACTGATGTAAAGATACCTAAAGAAAATATATTGGGATCTTTAGGAGAGGGGTGGAGAGTTTCCCTTACAATTTTAATGAATGAAAGAGTTGCAATTGGAGGTAATGTTAGGGAAAGAGGTAGTGGCGCCCCAGGACATCTTGTCCAACTTTGGAAAGAAAAAAATTTAAATGATCCAGTTACAAGAGATAAGCTTATAAAACTCTGGATAGAACAAGAAGCTGTCAGATTAACAAATATGAGAGCAGTTGAAAATAGAGAAAAGGGGACTCCTGGACCAGAAGGGTCAACAAGTAAATTATATGAAGCTGAAATTAATAAAGCTTCATATGAATTTGGTATGGATATGTTGGGTAACGATGGGCTTTTGTTTCCAAGAGGTTACGCATTAACCCAACCTGAATTAAATTTTGAAAATGAGACTTTTGGATTTACTGATACACAAAGTTTGTTTCTAAGATCAAGAGCTAATTCAATTGAAGGTGGTACGTCTGAGATTATGAGAAATATTATTGCTGAAAGAGTTCTTGGACTCCCCAGTGAACCAAAACTTGATAAAGATAAAGCTTGGAAAGATATTCCTAGATCTTAATAAATAAAAGCGAAGATACCTTTATCGCTGTAAATATTTATCTCATCTTCAACTGCAACATTTCTTAAAGTTAAACTTTGTCCAAATTTAATATTTTTATTTTCTAGATTCCATTCAGCTCCATCTATTGATAGATTAGATAAATCTGATAGTGGAATTAGGCTAAATTTGGTTGATTTTTTTAAATTTAAATTAAGTTCTTTTCTAAATATAATTTTTTTATCACCATAAAGCCACGTAATTTTTTCATAAAATGACTTAGATGGAATTAATAAAAAAATTGAAATTAAATGATCAATCTCTCCTGATTCTCCACCAATAATAAATATTTGAGATTTATCTGGTTCTTGGAGATAATCTATTGCAAGTTCAAAGTCTGTTTGGTCTTTTTTAGTATTAAAAGAGACAATTTTTATACCTTTTTCTTTAACTTTATCTAAAGAACTTTTTGATATTGAATCTAAATCTCCTATTAAAGTACTTGGATTAAGTGAAAGTTCAAATAAATGATCTATTCCTGAATCAACAGCTATTATTTCATCGAAATTATTTTCAATGTCCAGCACATTGCTTGTAGAACCTCCACCAATTGAAATTAAGTATTTTTTCATATTTCTTACTTATAACTTAGTTTAATGTTAAAAAATTTCTCACATATCTCAAATCATGTAACATTATATATATGAGTAAAGATTTCAATTTTCATATAGGCGATGAAGCAGTCAAAACTATTATTGAATTGAGGGACCAAGAGCCTGGAGATAAAGAATATGCGCTTTTTCTTCAAATTGACGGGGTTCATGGAAATCAATTTACATATGATTTAAGTTTTCTAGACATTGATCAAGCTAGGTCAGATGATAAAAGATTAGATTTCGGAGATTTACCAGTTGTAATTGCCTCAAAAGATATTGAAAAATTCGATGGTGCAAGTTTAGATATGTCAGAAGATGATCAAGCACCAGGATTAACTATGGACAATCCAAATACACCTAGTCCTGCAATGATCGGTAATCCTGAAGATTTACCAGAGTTGAAAGGTGAACTAGCTGAAAAAGTACAAGCTGTTTTGGAAAATCAAATAAATCCAGCAATTGCATCTCATGGAGGAGCTGCACAACTAATAGGCGTCGAAGGTAATGATATTTATCTAAAATTAGGTGGTGGATGTCAAGGATGTGGTATGGCTCAGGTAACTCTCACACAAGGAATTGAAGCTTCTTTGAGAGAAGCAGTTCCAGAAATAGAAAATATCATTGATGCTACAGATCATGCTGCTGGTGAGAATCCGTATTTTGCTTCTCACTAAATTTTAATTACAGATTTACCTATATTTTTTCTTTTTAAAAAATTTTCAAGAGCTGTAGGGGCTTCCTCAATTCTGTAAATATTTTTTGGAACAATTTTTAATTTATTATCATTAATAAAAGAAATTAATTCGGTAAAATCTTCAGCTGTCTCATTAGGAGATGTGTTAGTCCACCTTCCCCACCAAACACCAACGATTGAAATACCTTTTACAAGTGTCAGATTAAGTGATATTTTTGGAATTTCACCATTTGCAAAGCCTATTACAAGAAGTCTCCCATTGAATGCAGTTGCTCTTAATGCTTGTTCAGTTACTTCTCCTCCGACAGGATCTATGACTATATCAACACCCTTACCGTTCGTTAAATCTTTAACTGTTTCCTTTAAATCTGTATTATCGTATCTCACAACTTCGTCTGCCCCTAAACTTTTTACATAGTTTTCTTTTTCATCAGAACTCACTGCGCATATAGTCTTTAAACCCATGATGTGTGCAAGTTGAATTGCGGCTGTGCCTATACCTCCTGATGCTCCTAGCACTAGTAATGACTCACCAGGTTGAGCATTTGCTCTGCGCTTTAAAGCATAATATGCGGTTCCATAATTAATTGGCAGGCTAGCTCCTACTAATGAATCAAATTCATCATTAACAGGTATAACCAGATTTTTGTTGATTGAGACATATTCTGAAAAGCCACCAATAGGTGGTAGTCCGATAACTTTTGTGCCAACTGCTATTTTTACTCCTTCACCTACTTCTTCAATAACGCCACATACCTCATTACCGGGTACAAATGGTGGATCCAAGACAATTTGATATTTTCCTTGTACTAATAAAGCATCTGGAAAATTAACTCCAGCAACTTCAACCTTTATGAGTACCTCACCATTTTCTACATTTGGTTTTTCTATTTCATTAATTTTTAGGAGATTAGGTAAGCCCAACTCAGTGCAAACTACAGCTTTCATGATTTCCTTACTTTAAATTCAGACAATTTTAAAAAAATTAAAAATATTATATAACTTCAAAAAGTCCAGCAGCACCCATACCGCCTCCGACACACATTGTGACTACGACATATTTTGCTCCTCTTCTCTTACCTTCCATAAGAGCATGTATAGTCATTCTTGCACCAGTCATTCCATATGGGTGTCCAATAGATATTGAACCACCATTAACATTATAAATTTCGTTGTCTATACCTAAGAAATCTCTGCAATATAAAGCTTGTACCGCGAAAGCTTCGTTTAACTCCCAAAGCCCAATATCATCGATACTCAAGTTGTACTTTTCTAGTAATTTTGGAACCGCATATATTGGTCCAATTCCCATTTCTTCAGGAGCTAGGCCTGCAACCGCCATACCACGATAATAACCAAGCGGGCTAAGACCTTTGTTTTCTGCAACTTTAGATTCCATTACTACTACAGAAGCAGACCCATCTGATAATTGTGATGCATTTCCTGCAGTTATGTATTTATCTTCTCCATATACCGGGATTAATGAGGATAGACCTTCTATATTTGTCTCTGGTCTATTTCCTTCATCTTTCTCCAGCGTAACTTCTTGTTCTGAGACTTCACCAGTCTCTTTATCTTTTACTAATTTTATAGTTTTTGTAGATATTATTTCATCTTTATATAAATCTGATTCCTGTGCTGCAGCAGTTCTTAGCTGGCTTTGTAATGAGTATTCATCCTGACTTTCTCTGGATACACTGTATTTTTCAGCTACAAGATCTGCTGTTTCAATCATAGGCATATAAGCATGTTGAGCATGAGCTGTTACATTTGGATCTATTTCTACCCTAAACTCTGGAGTTTGAACAAGCGATATAGACTCTACACCACCAGCGATGACAATATCCATGTTGTCAGTTATAACTTGTTTAGAAGCAGTTGCAATTGCCATCATTCCTGATGAGCACTGTCTGTCAATTGTCATTCCAGGTACATTATCTGGCAATCCGGCCGCAATACCAGACAACCTACCTATATTGATTGCTTGTGATCCTTGTTGCTGTGCGCATCCCATCACAACATCTTCAACTTCATTAGGATCAATCCCAGCTCTATCCACAGCTTCCTTGATTGAATAGGAAGCTAGTGTTGGAGCGGCAGTTTTGTTGTAAGCCCCTCTATAAGCCTTACCAATCGGTGTTCTTGCTGCTGAAACAATGACTGCTTCTCTCATAAATATCTCCTTGATTACTCGTTTACTACATATAAAGTTAGTGCTTCTACAACTGCTGCAGGCTTTTCTTTACCTTCAATTTCAACAGTGACAGTAAATTTCACTAACCATCTACCATTTTTTTTATAACTTACTTCCGACAAAACGAAACGACCTCTAATTTTACTGTTAACTGGAACAGCTTCCATAAATCTAACTTTGTCTGCCCCATAGTTGATGGCCATTTGCAAACCTTCAGGCATAAAACCGTTTTGAGCAGACATAAATGACAATAAGCTTAAAGTTAAAAATCCATGGGCAATTGTAGTTCCCCAAGGTGTTGCTTTTGCCATTTCGGGATCAACATGAATAAATTGATGATCATCAGTTGCATCTGCAAATTGATTTATTCTTTCCTGAGTTATTTCAATCCAGTCTGTAACTCCAGTTTCTTGACCTAAATAATTTTCGAATTCTGCTGCTGGAATAACTTTCACAATATCTCCTCAAGTAAATTTTTTGTTGAAGCTTTTTTAGCAAAGCTTAATGTGCTTTGGCCAAACGCATCAATATCTTCCTTATCAACTTTACCATAATAACCAAGTGAATATCTAACATAGACTCCTTCCATTATCATTGCATGTTTCCAAAACGATAGTCTCACATAAAATTCTATGTCCTTAAGATTAAGAGAAGATTTTTTTTCGTATTCAGACAGGATACTTTCTCTACTAGGAAACCCTGGGCTTAATGATGGAGAGTAAATAAATGGTGTATTTTTTTCATCGATATTGGACCAAGAGGCTATTACAGTTCCTAAATCAGCTAGTGGATCTCCAAGTGTACAAAGTTCCCAATCTAGCACTGCAGCAACAGAGTTATTTTTAATTCTTACATTGTCCAGTCTGTAATCCCCATGAACAATACTTACCCTTTGTTGGAGAGGTATGTTATTCAATAGTAAGTTTGTAGCATTTTCTAAATCATTTATCTCTCTTACTTTCTGAGCATTAAATTGTTTGCTCCACCTATTTAATTGTCTCTCAACGTAGTTTTCATGCTTTCCTAAATCGTTTAATTTTGAATTTTGAACATCAAAATTATGTAATTCTGCAAGTGTAGATATAAATGAGTTAGTTATTATTTTTTTTTCATTTGAAGAATAATTATCAGCAATTAAATTATCAGCAATAGTTTCTCCATCAATATATTCCATAACATAAAAATCATCTACTGAAATAGATTTTTCTGTATATAAAAGAATTGGTTTCGGTACTTTTAAATTATTCTTACTCAATTCGGAGATTATTTTGTATTCTCGCTGCATGTTGTGCGCTGATTCAAGTTTTGTACCAAATGGTGGACGTCTTAGTACATAAATATTATTTGAGTCATAAATTTTAAAAGTTATATTAGACCTGCCTACTTTAAATTGTTCAAAATTAAATTCAGGATCTATATCTATAGCTGACGAAATATATTCTCTTATTTGATTATTAAAAAATTCCACTTACAAATATCTTATGAAATAATTCTCTTGGACTCAAGTTAATTGATAGAATAAAGCAATGGATTTTAATTTTTCAGAAAAGTCTTTAGAGCTTCAAGATAAAATGAAAAAGTTTTTTACAGACTACATTTATCCCAATGAAGAGGCGTATGAAAAAGCAATTATTGAATCTGGAGATCCTCTTCATATTCCCGATCTATTAGATGAGTTAAAGCAAAAAGCTAGAGATCAAAACCTTTGGAATTTATTTCTTCCAGATAATGAACATGGTGCTGGACTAACAAATGTTGAATATGCACCCCTAGCAGAAATTACAGGCCGTAATTGGTGGGCACCTGAAGTCTTTAATTGTTCAGCTCCAGATACAGGAAATATGGAAATTTTAGCTGAGTTTGGCACCCCAGAGCAAAAAAATCAATGGTTAAACCCTTTACTAAATGGTGACATTAGATCTTGTTTTGCTATGACAGAACCAGATGTTGCTTCTTCTGATGCTACAAATATATCTAGTTCTATAGTTTCAGATGGTGATAATTATATTATAAATGGTAGAAAGTGGTGGACTTCTAATGCAATAAATCCTCGTGCAAAAATCTGTATATTTATGGGCGTAACTAATCCGGAAAATCCACCGTACACAAGGCAAAGTCAAGTACTAGTGCCTATGGATACTGAGGGAATTACCATTATTAGACCAATGCATGTTTATGGATATGATGATGGATACACCGGACATCCAGAATTAAAATTTGAAAATGTTGTTGTTCCGAAAACAAATATTATTGGTGGCGAAGGAATGGGATTTAAAATTGCTCAAGCAAGATTAGGTCCAGGTAGAATTCATCATTGCATGCGAACAATTGGTATGGCAGAAAGAGCGTTGGAGTTAATGATAAAAAGAACTATGTCCAGAGAGACTTTTGGTACAAAAATATCTGATCATGGTGTAGTACAGGATTGGATTGCGAGATCAAGAATTAAAATTGAAGAAGCCAGACTTTTAACTCTAAAAACGGCATGGTTAATAGATAACGTAGGTAAAGAACAAGCAAAAATAGAAATTTCAGCCATAAAAGTTGGTGTCATAGAGGCAGCATCCTACGTTATTGACAAAGCTATTCAAGCTCATGGTGCTATGGGTCTTTCACAGGATACACCATTAGCAAGAATGGCGGCAGGTGCTAGAACGTTGAGAATAGCTGATGGTCCAGATGAAGTTCACTTAAGATCAATAGCAAAGAAAGAAATTAATAAATATTCATGAAAGAAAACATAGCAGTTATTGGTGGTGGTCAGATGGGTAGTCAGATTGCTGCGTTAGCAGCAATGGCGGGCTATAAAACTAGTCTTTATGATGAAAATAAAGACAATTTGGACTACAGATATAAATTTGTTGAAGAAAATATAAAGAATCTCATTGATAAAAAAATTTACAATAAAAACAAATTAGATGCTTATAAACAAAATTTAGAGTTAAATTATTCACTTGAAAATGTTATAAAAGACAAAACTTTCATAATTGAAGCTGTTGTAGAAAAGTATGAAGTAAAGCTAGAAATATTTCAAAAAATTTCAAACATACTCGATGAAAAAGTTGTAATGGCTACTAATAGTTCATTTATTCAAGCTTCTGAAATTTCAAAACACTGTAATTATCCTGAAAGATTTATAAATATGCATTTTTTCTACCCGCCAATAAGAATGGACTTAATTGAAATTTCCCACCCAGATAATGTTTCTGAAGATACTTTAAAGAGAACTAAAACTGTGAGTGAAAATATGGGCAGATCTGTAGTAGTGCTAAAAAAGGAAACCCCTGGATTCATTGTTAACAGAATGCTTGCTGCTTTAGTTGATGAAGCATATGAGCTTTATGATGAAGGAATTGCCGATTTTAAAGACATAGATCTTGCAATTAAAAAAGGTCTTAATCATCCATTAGGACCATTTGAATTATCAGACTATTCAGGTTTAGATATTCACTATTACGCAAAATTAAAAAAATTTCGTGAATCAGGTGACCCTAAAGATGAGCCTAAGGATTTCCTTAAAGAAAAGGTGGTAAGAGGTGATTTAGGGGTTAAAACAGGAAAAGGATTTTACGAATACTTAGAAGATTAAATTTATTCAAAATCTTCATCTTTTAAATTAAACATAACCTCTTTGTTAGGTTTTATTATTAATACAATTCTTTCAGTTTCTACTGGAAATGGATATGGTTTGTCCCAATATTTTTCTGAAAGTCTATCAATATTATCTCTTGCATCTTGACCAGTAATTTCACCAACAACAACACCTCTAACTTCAACAAATTTGAATGGATTGTCATGCTTCCAAATCATTACAGTTACTCTTGGATCTTTTAAAACATTTTTATATTTAAACCGATGTATTTCAGTGTTAATAAGTATATTTTTACCGTCAGTATCTACCCACATTACGTGCGTTTGGGGAACTCCATCATTAAATAAAGTAGTTAAAGCAGCATAATTTGGTCCAGATGCCATTTGTATTGTTTTATTGTCTAGTTTCATCTGTTAAATTATAGTTTATGAAAGTTGTTTTGCAGAGAGTTAAAAGTGCTTATGTAAAAGTTGATTCAGAAATTATTTCGGAAATAAATCATGGTTTTTTACTTTTATGGGGAATAGAAGAGTCAGATACTGAAGTTGAAAGCAAAATATTAATCAATAAAATATTAAATTTGCGAGTATTTTCAGATGAGAATTTAAAAATGAACAAATCCATTATTGACGTTTCTGGTGAATTATTAATAGTTAGTCAATTTACTTTAGTTGGAAAGCTTTTGAAAGGAAACAGACCTTCATTTGTGAATTCAAAAAATCCTGATATTGCAAAAGATATGCTTAACAATATCGTAAAAGAATTTGCAAATCATTTAACAGTAAAAACTGGTAGCTTTGGAGCCATGATGGATGTAGGTTTAGTAAACGATGGTCCAGCAACTTTTGTTTTAAATGCAAAAAATGGACAACTAATAGATCAGGCAGACTGAAGTTTGGATTCTCTTTTTAAACCCTTTCTATCTAATTGTTTATCAAGATAGTATTCTTCACCTGCCCATAAATGTAATCCTAATCCAAGTTTCATTGCGCATCTCTTAAAAGCATCTGATTCAGCATGCTTAGCATTACTACCATCATTTTTTTGATCGTATTCAACATCACCAATTGATGTTACTGTGACTAATTTTTCATCAATTTCTACAGTTAGTCTTCCAAAACAACCAACAACAGATCCAGTTTTTTCCTGTCTAATCAACTCAACAACTTCCCAATCAAAAGGGCCACACACTTCTAAAAGTCTCTGAGTAATTACAGGGTGAGGTACATAATTTCCAAATTTACCTTTTGGTGCCTTTTTAATCCATTCCTTTGGGAACTTTCTTGAAAGTTCGTATAACTGTTTCATTTTTTTCTCTCCATTTCTTTCAAATCCTTTGCCCAATTTGGGGCGATATTGCTGCTTGTCTTTATAGTCTGTAATTTTGCTTTTTCATCCCAAACTTTTTCAATAAATGTATCTCTAGCCATTTGTTTATCCATTCCTTTTTTCTCAGCTATAGCATCTAAGCCTCTCAGTTTTGGTACAAAACTATTTCCGCATAATGCAACTAAATTATCAATATCATCATCGGACAGTTTTTTACTTGTAGCCCAATCTAATAATTTTTTCAGGTCAATTGTTTTTGCTTTATAGCTTTTTGAGAAATTAAACACTGTATCTGATATTCTTATGGCACCTTTTTCTTCAACATCAAGAGCAATTTTATAATCAACAAATTTATTTATTTTATAAGTACTTTCTTTTGCTTCTAGGGAAATACCCCTTGCAACAAATAATTCTTCCGGTTCTCCAATAGTTTGAAGTTCTGTATTTTCTAATACTTCTTCGCCGCTTTTGGCGATATCCCAAATTAAGTCTTTCATTTTTTTCTTATGACCTATTATGCAGCTTCATCATATATTCTGTGACAGTCACAGCTGTCATTATGATTTGAGCAAACATAATTTACATTGAGTCCAACGGATTCAAGTAATTTAATTATTTCTTTATCTTTCATACTTTTTAATTTACAAATTATGTGAGACAAAAAAATTAAAATTTTAGTGCTTGTAAATAAAATCTATATATCATGGCCTTGTGATAGATGAAAACAATCTCTTTGGCTCACATATGTACACAGAGGTTATAAGGCAATATGATAATGTATCAGATTTAATCAATCTTGACTCAAATATTCGTGAAAGATTAAAACTTCCTCAGAGATCATTAGTTGTTACATTTCCATTTCGAAGAGATGAATATGATGATGTTGACACAGTTGTCGGCTATAGGGTGCAGCATGTTTTGTCCATGGGCCCAACAAAAGGCGGAATTAGGTACGCACCTGATGTAAACCTAGGTGAAGTTACTGCTTTAGCAATTTTGATGTCTTGGAAATCTGCAATCGTTGGTTTGCCTTATGGAGGAGCAAAGGGTGGAGTTGCGATTGACCCAAACCCTTTAACTCGCTCTGAAAAGCAAAGAGTTACTAGAAGATACACAGCTGAACTTTTACCAATAATAGGTGTTGATAAAGACATACCTGCTCCGGATTTAGGTACTGATGAACAAACTATGGCATGGATAATGGATACTTACAGTAACTTTGTTGGCTCTCCTCAGCCAGGAATTGTCACAGGTAAACCAGCTTCGCTTGGCGGTTCTATAACTCGTAGGGAGTCAACCGGCAGAGGTGCAGTAGCTATTG